>ERZ777003.4483-NODE-4483-length-11734-cov-4.882695_pt1 | contig 11734 bp, 12 predicted proteins | sample MGYA00374956_ERZ777003 | MGnify/ENA primary metagenome ERZ777003 (study PRJEB29302, sample SAMN06268252) | bioreactor metagenome | isolation source: Joint BioEnergy Institute, California, USA | place: USA:Joint BioEnergy Institute, California, USA | collected... | reverse complement strand
GAAGGCCTGCGCCAGCGTTTCGCCCTGCGTTCTCGCCATTGCATCCACGCGCGCCTCTGCGTCGCTGCGCGTCTGTGCCAGCTCCGCTTCGTGTTGTTGTTGCAATGCCTGCAACCGATCCTCGCCGCGACGCTGTTCGTACTGTTGAGCGAGCACGAACCCGATCGCGACACAGATGAGGCACGCCGCTGTCCAGAGGATTCTCTTGAGCGTCATCCGGGCACTTCCCTTCGGCCACCGACTCGTGTCCGCATGATAAGCCCGCCTGCGCCAAATCCGAACCGGGACGAACCCACAGCCACGATATCGCGACGTTGCCCGCGGAGCTGCTCTTGGGAGCGGCCAGATTTGCCAGGCAGTCCCGGGCGCCGGGAGCAGGATCAGCCGTCCTTGCCGAAATCTCGGATGCCCGCTTCCGATTTCTTGATCTCGTCCTCGAATTCGGTGAGGTCCACCTTCGTAAACGCGCCGCAGCTGCAGACCAGGCCGCCGTTCTGTCGAATGGCTGTCAGCGTCTTGTGCGTTTGCTGACCGCAAGAGGCGCAGCGGATCGGGACAGTCGTGAAATTTGCTTGGCTCATCGTGGCCGCAGAAAACCGCCGAGCGGCGGCGGCTTCCTCCGGTAACGGCACTAGGGACGCATCGGTTCCGCCCCGATTCGCCACCGCACGTGCGGTTTCGTCGGCGTAACCCTGTCACCAGGGTGATGTGTGCAACGGCTCGGAACGGCGGGGCTTGAAAAGAAACTCGGTACGGCTATAAGACTCGCATGGGGTATGAATTCGGCCATTCTGTTTCGCGCATACGTGGTTATGTCACCCGCGCGATGCGGTCGTGCGCTTACGCCATGTCTACCTTCTCTTCGGGCAATACGGCCTGGCTTACTTTTTCCGGACTAACGGCACAGTGACGCGCCGCTAGTCCGGCATCAACGACGACGCATTCTGCGTCCCTCAAATCCGCGTTCGCGAAGTGTTCGCACGCCCTGCGGTTTGGTCTACATCGTTGATGGAGATTTCAGCATGTATCGAGACTACGCCATTGAATGCGTTTGCTCGCATCGTCGGGAGCGCTTTCAGTTGGCCTTTGCGCGGGCGGCAGCCGAATTGCTGCCCAAGGATGACGATATCGCGTTCGAGACGACGCGCCGGGGACTCACGGTCCTCGCTGAAACCGAGCTTTCGCTCGAACGTCCGATCGAACGTCTGCGCTCGATGTACGGAGACGAGCTCCGAATCGCGCCTCCGCAAGTGCGCTATCGCCAGGGCGAGCGAACCGAAGAGCCGTACATGGGATTGCGGTTGCTATGCGCCGCGCAACATTTCGAGACCTTTCGCCGCGACTTGCTAGTGCGTGGCGCGGAGATTATCGACTCGGAGTCGAACCAGCGATTCGGCGTGTTACGCGCCAACGCGCCGCTGGCCGTGCTCGTAGGCTACCCGGCCTATGTCAGGGAAGTGAGTCAAGGGCGCTCGAAGCTCGCAATGTGGTTGAGCCACTATGCGCCCGTGCAACCGCCGCCGTCCGGAACAGCTGCGTGATCGGATGAGAATCGATCAAGGCGGGACGTTCGTCGGCAAGCGCTCGTGCGTGCGCTGTGCATTGAACGTGCGCAGGTAGATTCGCCCATACGCTAGACCGATGATGCCCGCGAACAGAGAACCGAGTAACACGCCGAGCTTCGACGCTGCGAGTAGTTGTTCTTGCGGAAACGCCAGATTCGCGATGAAGATGGACATCGTAAAGCCAATGCCGCCCAGGCAACCGACGAGCAACACACCCGGCCACGTAGCGCCGGGCGGTAGCTGAGCCATTTTTGTCCGTACCGCCAACCAGCTCCCGAAAAAGATGCCGATCGGCTTGCCCAGCACGAGCGCAATGGCGACAGCCAGCATGACGCTTTCGGCACCGCCGACGCTCAGGTCGAGCCCGTCGAGACTCACGCCTGCATTCGCCAGCGCGAACAACGGCATGACGCCGTAAGCCACCCACGGATGCAAAGCCATTTGCACCCGAACGACCGGGGGCAACAGCTCCCGCTGCGCGGTACGCAGTTGCTTCAACGACTCGCGAATCTCATCGGACAAGTCGCCCCGAGTTCGCAATCCATCGCTGAGGGTTCTCAATGCACGCGCTGCCAGATCGACCGGCCGTTCGCGCATTCTCAGCGGAACGACTGGGGTCATCAGACCGAGCACGACCCCCGCCAGCGTTGGGTGCGCACCCGTGCGCAGGAGGCCGAACCAAATGAGCGCGCCCGGCAACACATAGGCAAAAGCATTGCCGATACCGATCGTCTGCAAACCGAGCACGAGCAGCATTCCCGCCGCAGCGACGATCAGGCCCGAGTACTCCAGGCCTCCCGAATAGAACAACGCGATGATGATGACCGCCGCGATGTCGTCGATGATCGCCAGCGCGAGCAACAGGATCCGGATCGAAGAAGGAATCGTCTTGCCGAGCAGTGCCAATACGCCGACTGCAAAGGCAATGTCGGTCGCCGTCGGAATCGCCCAACCGTTGCGCAAGGGCGCCTCGTGATTCGCGATCAGGTAGATGATCGCCGGAACGCACACCCCGCCCAACGCAGCGGCCACGGGAAGCGCGGCTGCACGCAGATCGGCGAGCGTACCCTCGTGCATCTCGCGCCGAATCTCCATGCCGACGACGAGAAAGAACACGGTCATCAACGCATCGTTGATCATGAAGTGCAACGACTGCGTGAAGGCGTAATCGCCGATCGCGATCGTGAAAGGCGCGTGCCAGAGGTGGTGGTAGGACTCGGCGAAGGGGGAATTCGCCCAGACGAGCGCCGTCGTCGCAGCAATCAGGAGCACGACGCCGCTGACGGCTTCGATGTGGAGAAATCGCTCGAGGGTGTTGAAAACTCGTTCTGCGACGGCTTGCGCCGGCGGCAAGCCCGCTTGGGCCGAATCTCGATTCACGCTAAAAAACTCCTCCGGCTGGCGGCCCGACCAGCCAATCACCTGTCATCACCTGAGTTGGAGTGAAGACACCCGGCGGGAATTACAGCGTAGGGATCGAGCTCATTCAAGCCTGGCGCGTGCTGCTCGTATCCAGTCATACATCGTGCGAAGCTACGCTCGGGCTGCGGACTTCGAACGAATCTGCATGAACATCGAACGCGCAAGACCGGACGATTTCTCGGCAGTACGTACATTGCTCGAGCGCAACTCGCTTCCGACGGACGATCTCACGCCACGATCGCTCGAGCTGTTCCGAGTTGCGCGGGATGCGACTGGGGTCGTCGGTGCCGTCGGCCTAGAGCGGCATGGTAACTACGCGTTGCTGCGATCGCTCGTCGTCGATGCGGAACATCGCGACCGTGGCTTGGGCAGCCAGCTCGTTGCTTCTGCGGAAGCACTAGCGACGCAACTTGGACTCCGCACGATTTATCTGTTGACGACCACGGCGGCCGACTTCTTCGCTGCACGCGGTTTCCGCGCCGTGCCCCGCGACAGCACCCCAGACGAGATCAAACGGACATCCGAGTTTGCATCGCTTTGCCCGTCGACAGCGGTCGTGATGACCAAGGAAGTCTAGGGCGCAAGCCCACCTCCGCCCGCGAAAGTAGGGAGACTTGCGCGCCCCGCTTCTACCTTCAGCCTTCAGTCTCAGGTCAATTCCGCCCTGCACCGCGGAAGAACATCCTGAAAACGCAGCGGTGCGGTCCGGTCATGGCAGTGTTCGAAAATTCGTTCACACTTCCCGACAAATCCAGTTGCCGCACCCGAATTGCAAACGATGCCGAGGCGTGCCGCGCATATTGACGCTCGCACCAGTCGCCACGCATGATCACCGGTGCGAGCGCACCCACGCTTGCACAACAAGACCTGGGCACCACGAGCCGTCGTGGTGACACTTCAACCGCCACGTTGAGTGACGCACGCACCTGAGCACTGCGCGACGAAAAGTTGCGCGGCTCGGGCGGCTGCGCATACGAAAACTGTCGCCTTGCGCTAACACGATGGATCCAACTTCGAAGCGTAACGAGGACGCGCTAGGTCCTTGGGGTCGGCGCGGCGTGTCGATGAAGGCGACGGTCAACGAGATTCGTTACCTCGCACGCGCACACCGACTGACCGGCGAGAACCGCTTTCTCAAGGAGGCGCGGCAAGGACTCGATTTTCTGCTCAAGGCGCAGTATCCGAGCGGCGGATGGCCGCATTCGTATCCCCACTTTCGCACCCGCTACGATCGCTATGCGACCTTCAAAGACGACGAAATGGTCGACATCATGCGGTTGCTGCACGAAGTGGCGACAGGCGAGGAGTTCGAGCCGTTCGGGGCGGAACGCAGGGCCGCGGCGCAAAGCGCGTTCGACAGAGGCATCGGTTTCATTCTCAAGAGCCAAGTCGTCGTCGACGGCAAGGCGACGGTGTGGGCTCAGCAGCACGATGAAACGACGCTCGAACCGCGATCTGCGCGCTCCTTCGAACCCGTCGCGCTGAGCGCAGGCGAAAGCGCCGGCGTGCTCGCTCTTCTAATGAGCATTCCGAATCCGAGCCTCTCGATCATTCGCGCCATTCACAGTGCAGCTGCATGGTACGCGGTGGTAAAGATCGAAGGGCTGCGCGTCGAGCGCACGGCCGACGATTGCGTCGTGCGAACCGACGCGAGCGCGCCGCCCATTTGGGCCAGGTTTTATCAGATCCGCACGAATCGCCCGATTTTCGCCGGCCGCGACGGCATCGTGCGTTTTCGGCTCGCCGACATCGAGCGCGAACGCCGCATCGGCTACACCTGGTACGGCAACTGGGGTGCAGCCGTGCTCGAGCAGTACGCGATCTGGAAACGGCTCACCGAGCCCGCCTGAGTCCGTTCAACGGCGCTTGCCGTCGACCAGCACGAAGGCGATTCGCGCAATGCTGTCGGAGCGGTTCGCCCACGCGTGATTCGTTCCGCGCTGAATCAAGATGTCGCCCGCTTTCATCACGGTCTCGCCCTCGTCCATGATCGCAACGAGCTCACCCTGCAACAGAATCGCGTAATCGACCGTGTCGGTCATGTGCATGCCGGGATGGCGGTCGAGCGATTCTTCATGGCGCGTCGCATCCGGAAACATCGCGGCAAACACGGCTGCCGTCTGTGCGCGACGCTCCTCCGGATCCTTGCTCTCGGGCGGGATATCGATGACACGCAGCACGGTGCCGCCTTTGGGAGGCAGCACACCGCGGTGCTCGGCGATCGTATCGGGCGCGTCGACAGGCGCATCCGGACCCAACGTGCGCCAGATATTGGTATTCCGATAACCGGGTCTTGCCGGAAACGTCAGGACCGCAGGCGATTCGCCATCTTGTTCTATGTACGAGCGGCCCTCCGCATTGGTGCCGGTCTCGATGCGTCGAACGGGAGGCAATGGCTTCGTCATGGGCGTTCTCGTGTTGTTGTGATCCCGCGCTCGAGCGTAGCGGAACGCGAGTAAGAACGTTGCTGCTACCGGCACGCACAATCCGGCGGCGGAGATTGCGTGCCCGTCCTGTCGTTTGTGCGTCGAATGCCCTGCCCGGTTCAACGCGCGAAACGCCCGACCCAGTCGACGTACGCGTCCATCCAGCCCTGCAAGAATTTCTTCGTGTCGGCGTTGGCGATATCGCCGTTCGCATCGAAGAACTCGTCGTCGACGTGCAAGAACACTTCCGGCTGACCCAATGTCGGCACATCGAGATAGGCCAGGGTGCCGCGAAGATGCTGCTGCGCGACGGCCGTGCCGATGGCACCGATGGATGCGCCGAAAATGCCTGCGGGTTTGCCCGCCCAAGCGTTTTGACCGTACGGTCGCGAAGCATGGTCGATCGCATTCTTGAGCACGCCGGGCATCGAGCGGTTGTACTCGGGCGTCGCGAACATCAAGCCTTGCGATGCGCGGATGTCGGCTTTCAGGCGAGCCACGGTCTCGAAAGGCTTCGTCTCCTCGTCCTGGTTGTAGGGCGGCAAGTCGGCGATCTGCAATTCCTTGAATGAGAATTCCTTAGGCGCTAACCGTTGCACGGCGTGCGCCAACCGTCGGTTGTACGAATCGCGGCGCAAACTGCCGATGATGACTGCGATTTGAATGCCCATGGGAATCTCCTACGCGCTGGCATCACCCATGAGCGAACGCGGTCCGTCGCGTGAGGTTCCTTGGCACGACACCGCATCGCGCCGGAACTGCGCCTCGTTCGCTCCGTTTGCCTTTACCGATCCACCGATCGGAAACGAACGCAACCTACGAGGAGCACATCATGGCATTTCGAGATCTTTGGCGCGGCGGACACGAGCGCGAGCGGCGCCGTTGGCAAGGCCGCGAACAGGACGATCGCCGCGATTTCGGACGACCGAATTACGCCGGCGATGAAGAAGGCTTCCGCCGACGCGGATGGCGCGAAGGCAGCGATTATTACGGCAACGATCCGGAGCGCTATTCGGATCGCGGTTACGGTTTGGGGTCGGGCAGCGAGTTCTATGGACGCGAGCGCTATCGAAGCGACGAAGACGATTGGCGCGATCGCTCGGGCAGCTATGGCGAATTCGACGAGGATCGCCGACGCGCGTCGTTTGGCGATCGATCGCAGGACACCTACAGCCAAGGACTCGGGTCGTTCGGCCGGCCGCGTTATCAATCAGGCGACAGCGACTATGGGCGACGCGGACGCGAAGACGATGAGCGGCGCTGGGGGGACGATCGTGCTGGGCACGGCCTATATCAGACAGGAATGGGCACCTACCGCGGGCGTGGGCCGCGTGGGTACAAACGCTCCGACGAGCGCATTCGCGAGGATGTGTGCGAGTGCCTGACGGAGGACGATTACATCGATGCGACTAACATCGAGGTACAGGTGAAGGACGGCGAGGTAACCTTGAGCGGCACCGTGAACACGCGCGAGGAGAAACGGCGTGCGTGCGATCTGATCGAGGATCTTCCAGGCGTCAAGGACGTGCACAACAACCTGCGTGTCGGCGCGGGGATGCAAGGGACACAGACGAGCGCGACGGAACAGCAGCAAGCCACGGCGGGAACGCGCCCGCCTCCGCAGACTCCGCAAGGCTCTCGACACTAGCCGTCGAAACTGCAAGCGCCTGCGACGCATCCGCCGCAGGCGCTCTCTTGCCTTAGTCTCCGACGAAAACTTGCCCAGCGCGCATCACGAATATCGGTCGCTCGGTTGCAGTGATGTCGTTCAAGACGTTGCCTTTCACGGCAACGATGTCTGCCGCCTTATCCGGCTCGAGCGAGCCGATCTCCGAATCGAGCCCCAACAGCTTCGCGGCGCCTTGGAAGCTCGTCATCAGAGCGTCGGCTGGCGACATTCCGAGCTCCGTGAGCAACGCGAATTCCTTCGCATTCATCCCGTGCGGGGAAACTGCGGAATCCGTGCCGAACGCGATCGGAACACCGATCTTCAAGGCTACTTTCATCATCGTTCCATGCGCTGCTGCAGCGGCGCGCGCTTTCTCGGCGATCGCCGGCGGATAGCCTGCGGCCTGCTTCTCGACCCAGTACACCGCGAGCCGCGTCGGCACCAAATACGTGCCCTTGCTCTTCATCAGCTTGAGCGTCTCTTCGCTCAGGAAGCTTCCGTGCTCGATCGAGTCGACCCCTGCTTCGACCGCCATGCGCGCAGCAAGATCCCCATGGCTATGCGCCGCCACCTTCTTTTTCCAGGCGTGCGCTTCAGAGACGATCGCGCGCAATTCTTCCGGCGTGAGCTGCGGCACATCGACCGGATCGGCCTCGGACAGCACGCCGCCCGAAGCGCAGATCTTGATTACGTCCGCGCCCCATTTCATTTGATAGCGCACGGCTGCCCGGCATTCGTCCGCGCCGTTGCAGACACCTCGCTGCGGTCCGATCGGCGCGATCAAGTCCGGCGGGAACGGGCCTTGGTCGCAGTGACCGCCCGTCGAGCCGATCGAATGCGCTGCTGCAACGATGCGCGGTCCGACTGCGATCCCGTCTCGAATTGAATTGCGCAGACCCACATCGATGAAGTCGCTTGCGCCGAGGTTACGAATCGTCGTGAAACCGGCCTCGAGCGTTCGTCTCGCGTACATCGCGGCGTAGAGCGACTGCTCGACAGGAAATCGATAGATTTCCGCATGAAAGCCGCGGTAGAAATCCTGCGCCAACTCGCCCGCGACATGTGCGTGCGCATCGATGAAACCGGGCATGAGGGTTGCATCGCCCAAGTCGATGATCCGAGCGTTCGCCGGCGCGGCGGCTGCATCGCCGACCGATACGATCTTCCGATCCTGCACGACGACCACGCCGTTTTGAGTTAGACGACCGGACTTGCCGTCGAAGAGATAGGCCGCCTTGAGCACGATGGCGGGCGGCGGAGCAGGCTCTGCGGCGTGAGCCCCAACGGCGATGACCGATCCGATCGCCAATACACCCAATGCGTTACTGATTACAGATCGCATCTTGTTTTCTCCCTGGTGGCCTGACGCGACGATACCGTGAATTGCGGCCCCGGCAAGCATAAGGGGGGCTCCTGCGCTCGGGAAATGCATCGACGGGGCGATGCAGTCTTGCAGCCACAGCGCCATTGCGGTCACGCCGCGCCGGGTTGTAGGCTTCTGCGTTCCCTCGCCACTTCAGATGGAATCCTCATGGCAGCAATCGTTCTCGATGGCAAGAAGCTTGCGCGCGAGCTGGAAGCCGAGCTCGCCGTGCGTGTGCAGAAGATCAAGGAACGCGCCGGCGTCACGCCGGTGCTCGCGACGATTCTCGTCGGCGACGATCCCGCCTCTGCGACGTACGTGAAAATGAAGGGCAATGCGTGCGAGCGCATCGGCATGGAATCGCGCCGAATTCATCTTCCGCAGAACACGACGACCGAAGAGCTGCTCGCGCAGATCGACGAGCTCAATGCCGACAAGCGAGTCCAGGGCATTCTGCTGCAACATCCCGTTCCTTCGCAGATCGACGAGCGGAAGTGCTTCGACCGTATCGCGATCGAAAAGGACGTGGATGGCGTGACCGTACTCGGCTTCGGTGCGATGTCCATGAACGAGCCGGCGTATGGATCCGCAACTCCGGCGGGCATCATGCGTCTGTTACGGCATTACAAGATCGAGATCGAAGGCAAGCACGCGGTCGTCGTCGGCCGCAGCCCCATCCTGGGTAAGCCTGTTGCGATGATGCTGCTCAATGCCAATGCGACGGTGACGATCTGCCATTCGAAGACGAGAAATCTGCCGGATTTCGTGCGACTTGCGGACATCATCGTCGGCGCGGTGGGCAAGCCTCAATTCATCAAAGGCGATTGGATCAAAGAAGGTGCCGTCGTCGTCGACGCCGGCTATCACCCGGGCGGTGTCGGCGACATCGAGCTCTCCGCGGTCGTCGATAAGTGTTACGCGTATACGCCCGTACCCGGCGGCGTCGGCCCGATGACGATTGCGACGCTGATGGCGCAAACGGTGGAAGCGGCGGAAAAGCACCTTCGGTGAATTGAGAATTGAGAATTGAGAATTGAGAATCTAGTTGATAGTTGACAGCGGATAGTTGATAGCGAGCGTGCCGCGCGACAACCCTCACCCGCACGCATCCGCTCTGCGCGCCTCTCCCCAAAGGAGAGGCAAACGTTTAGTGCTCCACTCGTCCGGCTGTCACCTGTCCTGTAGCCTCTCGCCTCGCGTTCAGCTCTTCATGCCCACGCCCCGAGCCCCGAGCCTCAAGTCCTCTTTCTCAAACAGTTGTAGATATCGGTCGCAGCGATCGCGGCGTGGCCCATCGCGACGCAAATTTGATTGAGCTCGTTTACGACATCGCCTGCCGCGTACAAACCGGGAATGCTCGTGCGCTGATGCGCATCGACTTCCAGATAGCCGCTGTCGAGGCAACGCGCACCGAGCGCGACAGCAAGATTCGAACGTACATTGCTGCCGAGTGCCGGATACAGCACTTCGATCGAATGCTCGCTGCCATCGGCGAGCACCACGGCGATCTCATCGCCGTCGATCGCAAGGTCTGCGACGACTTCATCGTGCAGACCGATGCCGGCTTCGTCGAGCGCGTGTCGTTGGGAATCGTCGATGTCCGACGGTTCGCTCAAGAACACGGTGAGCTCGTCGGTATAGGGGCGCAAGAATAGCGCCTTCTCGATCGCCTTGTGCGCAGGTCCCAGGACGGCCACAGATTTGCCGATTGCTTCATATCCATCGCACACAGGGCAGAGTCGCACATGGCCCTCTCGAATTGCGGTTCGCAGATGCTCGAGCTGCGGTTGAACGTCGACGATGCCCGTAGCGAGTAAGACCAGACGGCTCGCGACGTCTCGTTCGCTCGTGCGCAGCTCGAATCGGTCCGGCGTGCGCTCGATCGAAGTGACTTCCTCGGGCACGATCGTCACGCCGTAATGCTCGGCTTGCTCGCGCAATCGTCCGAGCAACTCCTTGCCGGGAATGCCGTGCGGATATCCAGGACAGTTGTGCGAGCGGGGAATCAGCGCCAGCCGGCTGTCGCCTTTGTCGAAGACGACGATTCGGCGCCGATAGCGCGCAAGATAAATCGCGGCCGTCAGTCCGGCCGGACCGCCGCCGACGATGGCACATTCCAGAGTCATGCGAACGCCTCTTGATGCTTGGCTGAACATCAACGCGAGCCGGGCGCGAAAGTTCGCGATCGGACTCGTGGATGGCCTTTGCTCAGTCGGCGCTACGGTCAGCGTGATGCCTTGCTTGCACTCGAACGAAGGAAACGCACGATGCTCTCGTGCAGCTTGGACGCAAGCGGAAGAGACGGATCTTGATAGGAAGCGAGCTGCTTGGCCTGGTCGTTCGGCACGAGCTTCAGAACATGATTCATGCCTTCGACGATGACGAGCTCCGCAGACGGCTGGGCCTCCTGCAACGCCCGCGCGGCCGTGACCGGAACTTGAATGTCCGTATCGCCTTGCACGATCAGACAGGGTACGCGCAGCTTCTTGATCTCCTCCGTGGGTACGACTTTGAACCAATCGATGAGATACGGCTGCACGCTCGGTCGATACAGAACCATGAGCTGCGGCGGAACGTCTTGCACCGTCTCGCCGCCTTCGAGCGCCACCAGGATTTCCTCGCTCTTGCTCGCAAGCGCTGGCGGTAATCGTCCAGCGAGCTGATCGCGCAGTCCTTGCGCCGCGGGTTTCGCCGGACCGGCAATGGAGATATATGCGTCGACCGCCTCGTGTTGAGCGGCTAGCAAACCGATCGTTGCGCCTTCGCTGTGGCCGATCACGGCGATGTCGGCAAATCGTTTGTCGGCCGCTAGTAGGCCGATCCAGGCCTTCGCATCGTTGACTAGGTCGGTAAAGACGATATCGGATTCGTTCTCGAGCGCAGCAGCGCTCTCGCCAATGCCGCGCTTGTCGTAGCGCACCGATGCGATGCCGCTCGCCGCCAGCGCGTCGGCCAAGAGCTTGAGACTGTCGTTCTTGGCCATGGGGCTATTACCGTTCCGGTCGGTCGGCCCGGAGCCGGCAATGATCAGCGCCACGGTGCGTGCTTGACCGGTATCCGGCAGCATCAAAGAACCGCGCAGCTCGCCCGTGGGCGTGCTGAGCGAAATCGGCTGATCGGTGCTGGCCCAGGCGGACGAAGTTGCGGCGAGCAAAGCGCACGCCTGTATGAAGCGCAGTACTGAACGCGGCATATGACTCCCTCGGCGCCCGTGCGCCAAGGGTAATACACTGGAGCTGGGTGAAATAGAAAAAGAATCGCGTTAGCGATTCCGACTCCCACTCTCCCT
>ERZ777003.4480-NODE-4480-length-11738-cov-61.112899_pt1 | contig 11738 bp, 9 predicted proteins | sample MGYA00374956_ERZ777003 | MGnify/ENA primary metagenome ERZ777003 (study PRJEB29302, sample SAMN06268252) | bioreactor metagenome | isolation source: Joint BioEnergy Institute, California, USA | place: USA:Joint BioEnergy Institute, California, USA | collected... | reverse complement strand
GCAGCGGCCTCCTCCGCCACCTCGTCCGACGGCGACGGTACGGCACCGGCCTCGCTCGCCCCGGATACCTCACCCGGCTCCTCCACCGCCGACGGCGAATCAGCAGGCTCTTCGGCCTCGGGCGACGGCGATCCCTCGGAGCCGGCCCTACTCGCTCCCGCCTCCGCGGGCGAACCCTCCGCCCCCGAGGGCGAATCGGCGGGCTCGCCGGCCCCGGAGAACGGCGACGCCTCGGAACCTGACGCAGCCGCCGCGGCATCCGCCGGACCACTCGCCGCCACCTGCTCCGCCCCATGAGACGGGCCGCTCCCCGCACCACTCGCCTCGGGCCCGGGCAACGGCCACCCCGCCGAACGGGCCACGCTCGCCGCTCCGGCATCCGGCTCCTCGAGCTGGAGGACATCCCCCACCACCGGAACCGGGCCGGGCCGCTCGGCGGTTCTCGGCGACGACGGCACGGTCGCCTCGGCACCCGCGGTCGAATCGGGCACCGCTGACGGCGAATCGGCGGCTCCTCCGGCCTCAGGCGACGGCGACGGCTCGGAACCCGACGCACCCGCAGCGGCATCCGCCGGACCGCTCGCCGCCACGCTCTCCGGCCCGTAGGCCGAACCGGCCCCGGCACCACCCGTTTCAGCGCCGAACGACCGCGGATTCACGGCCCCGGCGGAACCCGCGCCCACCTCCGACGTCCCGCTCGGCGGCGCTCCGGAACCCGGCCCCAACGGGTCGACGGCTCGCGGCCACTGCGGCACCGCGGCCCCGGCCGCGCTCGCGGCGGCACCGGTCATGCCACTCGACGGCGGCTGCCCCATGCCCTGAGCCGAAGCAGCCGCCGCGCCGCCCGAACCCGGCCCGCCACCTGCCACCTCGTTCAGCGGCGGATTCGCGAACGCTTGAGCCGAGTCAGCCCGCGTCTCGGCAGGCGACACCGGGGAAGCGGCCCCGCTTCCTCCGGCTCCTGATGCCCCACTAAGTGGCGAGCCCACCGCCCCAGGCGTCGCACCGTCCTGCCCCGCGATCTCAGGCGACGGCGGCGCAACGGAACCCGCCACCGCACTCGCCGGAGCCTCCTCCACCCGTGGCTGCGGATCAGCCCACCCCGTAGCCACGGGAGACGACGCTTCGGCACCCGGCGCACCGGCTCCGGCGCCCACGGCCCCGGTCGGCAAGGGATCCTTCGGCCCCTGCGGCGAACCGGTTTCGGGGCCGCCCGCCTGGGCCTCGGACGGCGGCATCGCGGAACCGGCGAAATCCACCCCGGTCCCTGCCACCGGCTTCCCCGCCGCTGGGGACGAGCCGGGGCGCGCAACGGCCTCGGGCGACGGCGAGGCAGCAGGACCGCCCGCACTCGCTGCCACCCCTGGCGGCCAATCCTCCCGATCCCGGGAAGGACCGAGGCCCGTGTCGCTGCGCTCAGCCGGAAGCGGCGGCATCGCGGAACCGGCGAACCGCACTCCGGCATCGGTCGGCGCACCCTCTCCAGCCCGAGGCGGACCGGCATGCCCGACGGTGTCGGGCGACGGCGAGGGCGCAAGCCCGTCCGCCGCCGCAGGGGTGCCGGCGGTACGCGGCGGTTCCGGGTTCTCCGGCCGCGGACCGCCCACCGCACCACTCGCCTGGGCAGCCCGCGGCGCGGACACGTCCCCGGATCCCGGCCTGTACGGGACCGGCGCGAACGGGTACGGCGGCCGCCGGTGGGCGGGGACCCGCCGCTCCACGGTCGGGTCGCCGTCCCCCACGGTGGCCTGGGGGGCGGGACCGGCCACCCGGACGCCCTTGACCTCGGCGTACTTGAGGACGATCGCGATGCGTTCGGCCTCGCCGTGCCGTTCGTGGCGGATGCCGATGCGCCGCAGCAGGCGGCGCACGCCCGCGGCCGAGCCGCCGCGGTAGGTCTCCAGCAGCGCGTCGGCGGCGTCCAGGTACCGGTCGCGGCCGGGCGGCGGCGCGGCGAGGTCGAGGCGGAAGTGGCCGGGTTGCAGGCCGCTGTGCCGCCAGTCGTCGAGGAAGACGAACCGCGGGAGGCCGGGACGGGTGTCGTCGTTCTCCCTGGTGGAGAAGGTCCAGTACCTCCCGGTGCCGTCGCCGACGACCTCGCCGAGCAGGTCGATCAGGCCCCACAGCAGGTGCCCGGGTTCCACGCCGGGCGGCAGCCGGCAGGAGAAGCCCTGGTCCGGGGCGCGCAGCACCTCGGCCGCGAGGCGGCGCAGCGCGTCGTGCGGACCCCGCCGGACCTCGTCGGTGCGCTCGTCCCGCAGGATCGGGGAGAGCACGCCGATGCGGGCGGCGTCGATCGGCTCGTCCCCCTGCCCCGGCGCGGGGATCCAGTGGTGCCAGGTGTCCACCGTGGCGAGCACGGACCGCGGCTCGAACACCGGCCCCTCGCCGATATAGGCGTAGGTGACGGTGCCCGCGTCGGGATCCGGGGCGGGCGCGCGGTGCAGGGCGACCACGCGGTCGTCCCACACCAGGCGGCACACGCTCGGCCCGGGCTCCACCCCGGGGATGCGGCGCGGCTCGGCCAGCGGCATGAGGCGCCGCTCCCACCGCTCCCGCTCGGCCCGGTCCACGAGCGAGGAACGGCGCAGCCCCGGCATCGCCGCCCCCTGCGCCCGGCCGAACACCAGCCAGTCGACGCGGCCGTTCATCGCCCCACCCCCGGAACCTGCGGACGGTCGGGCGCGGCGATCTCGTCGGCGGACATCACGCCGGTGTGACGCGTCACCCCGGCCGGCCGGTGCCCGTATGCCTCACGAGCGGGCGCGGCCCCCGCCCGCCACGGCACCGGTTCGGGACCTCCAGGCCGTCCGGCTCCGTCCGCGCCGACGGCACGCTCCGCCACCCACATCCGCCGAATCCTGCCGGGGACATCGGCGACCTCCGGCATCGTCCCCCCTCACCGTCCACCCACACTTCCCGGCTCCTTACCCCAGATTTACCGCCCCGCGACGGTCGGGGAGAACGATTTCCGGAAGCGGGCGGATACGGCGTGCCGCATTCTCCACGGCAGAGCCAGACTCACGGGACGACACCCGACATTTCGGACAGAGTTGACCCGGCATTTCGGGCAGCGCAGGCGGAGAAAGATACAACAGCGGAGAGATTCCGCCTCCCCGCGAATGAACGCGCGTCGCTTTGCCGGGAAAAGCACTGAGCGACCGGACGATCGCACCGCACCCGTACCGTGCGCACGAGGCCACGCCGGCGGGAAGCCCGGGTCACGGTCCGGGGATCGCGGGTGACGGCGATGGCGTCGGCGAGAGCGGACCCACCGTTCGGACGACGGAGCGAACCGCCCGCCGTCACATCCGGCCATGGGAGGCGCGAGCGCGTGCACGACCGGCCGACACGGATGCGCGTGGCGAGCGACGGCGACGGTGGCGTCGCCCACCAGGCACCGGCCCCGATCGGGCTCGCGAGACCGCGTCGGCCCACGCGACCCGAGGCCGGCGTGCCGCACACGGCGTATCGGGGTGTACGGATCGGGCGGCTAGACCGCGAGCAGCCGGTGGACCTCCTCGCCGCGCAGCTCGTCGGCCGAGCCGGAGTGGACCACGTGGCCCGCGTCGAGAATGAGGAAGCGATCGGCCATGCGCAGGGCCAGGTCCACGTACTGCTCCACCAGCAGCACCGCCAGGCCAGAGGCGTGCAGGCGTTCGATCGCTTCCTCGATTTCGAGGATAATCGACGGCTGGATGCCCTCGGTCGGCTCGTCGAGGATGAGCAGCTTGGGCCGGGTGACCAGGGCGCGGGCGATCGCGAGCTGCTGCTGCTGGCCGCCGGAGAGGAACCCGGCGCGGCGCTTGAGCAGCGGCTTGAGCCGGGGGAAGATCTCCAGCGCCTCGTCGATCGCGCTCTCGTCCCGGTGCGGCGAGGCCTCGAGCGTCACCAGCAGGTTGCCGAGCACGCTGAGCTGCGGGAAGGTCTCGTGGCCCTGGGGCACGTAGCCCATGCCGAGCCGTACCCGCTCGTGCGGCTTGAGCCTGGTGACGTCGCGGCCCTCGAAGGTGACCGTGCCCGCCGTGGCGGGGATCACCCCCATGATCGTGTTCAGCAGCGTGGTCTTGCCGACGCCGTTCCGGCCCATGACGCACACGAGCTGCCCGGGCTCGACGTCGAGCGAGACCCCGAACAGCACCCGCGCGCGGCCGTACCCCGACTCAAGACCGCGGACCGACAGCACCTATCCCACCTCCCCGGGCACCGGCTGGGCGGCCCGGCCGAGATAGACCTTCCGCACCTTCGGGTCGTTGCGCACCTGGTCCACCGAGCCCTCCATCAGCACCTTGCCCTCGTGCAACACCGTGACGACCGAGGCGTGACGGCGCAGGAAATCCATGTCGTGCTCGATCACGATCACCGTGTGCTCCTCGGCGATCCGGGTGAGCAGCTCTCCGGTGCGGGCACGCTCCTCCTTCGACATGCCGGCCACCGGCTCGTCGAGCAGCAGCAGCCGCGGTTCCTGCGCGATCAACATGCCGATCTCGAGCCATTGGCGCTGGCCGTGAGAGAGCGTGCCGGCGGCGCTGTCGGCGAGATCGGTGAGTCCTGTGACCTCCAGTGCCCGCGCGACCGCGTCCGAAACACCCTTTCTGCGCCGCAGCAGCGACCACAGCGGGCGTCGGAACGACGCGGCGAGGTCGAGGTTCTCCACGACGGTGAGCTCCTCGAACACCACCGACGTCTGGAAGGTACGGCCCACGCCCATGCGGACGATCTCGTGCTCCTTGCGGCCGACGAGCTCGGCTCCGGCGAACCGCACCGACCCGGTGGCGGGCCGGGTGAGGCCGGTGATCACGTCGACCAGGGTGGTCTTGCCCGCGCCGTTCGGGCCGATGAGGAAGCGCAGCTCGCCCTTTGCGACGGTGAGGTCGACGCCGTCGAGCGCGCGGAAGCCGTCGAAGACCACCGACAGGTTCCGGATCTCCAGCAGCGGCTCCGCGGCCGGGCCGTTTCCGTTGACGCTCATGCCGCCTCCTTCGCCTCACGCGCCGCCCATCCCGGCCGGGCCCGCCGCCACCGGCCGACCGCGTCCCGGGCGGAGGCGAGCAGCCCGGCCACGCCGCCGGGGGCGAGGGTCATGACGAGGATGAACAGCGCGCCCTGCAGGTAGAGCCAGCCGCCGGCGAACTCCTCGCTGAAGGCGGTCTTGGCGTAGTTCATCAGCACCGCGCCGAGCACCGCGCCGCCGAGCGCGTACCGGCCGCCGACCGCGACCGCGACCACGAACTCGAGCGACGGCACCACGCCGAGCAGCGCGGGCGAGATGATGCCGACCACCGGGACGAACAGCGCGCCCGCGATGCCCGCCATGCCCGCCGCGGCCGCGAAGGTGATCGTCTTGACCACGGCCGGGTCGTAGCCCAGGAACCGCACCCGGTCCTCGGCGTCCCGCACCGCCACGAGCAGCCTGCCGAAGCGGCTGCGGGCGAGCTGCCAGGCGAACAGGAACAGCACCCCGAGCGTGATCGCGACCACGAAGTAGAGCCCGCGCTGGGTGCCGTCGGCGGCGAGGTCCTGGCCGAACAGCTCGAAGAAGTTGGTCAGGCCGTTGGTGCCGCCGGTGAGCCCCTGCTGGCCGACGAGCAGGATCACCAGCGCGGCGGCGAGCGCCTGGGTGAGGATCGCGAAGTACGCGCCGCGCACCCGGCGGCGGAACACGAGCAGGCCGAGCACGGTGGCGATCGCGACCGGCAGCACCACGGCCGCGGCGAGCGCGAAGGCCGGGCTGCGGAACGGCGCCCACAGCGCGGGCAGCGTCTCGACCCCGCTCCACACCATGAAGTCGGGCAGCTCGCCTCCGGCGTCGTTGAGCTTGAGGTACATGCCCATCGAGTAGCCGCCGACGCCGAAGAACACCCCCTGCCCGAGGGTGAGCATGCCGCCCCGGCCCCAGGCGAGGCCGATGCCGAGGGCGACGATCGCGTAGCACAGGTACTTGGCGAGCAGGTTCAGCCGGAACGGCTCGAGCGCGAGCGGCGCCACGGCGAGCAGCAGCAGCGCGACCACGACGAACAGCCCGGGCCCGGAACGCGCCGCCTCCGCGACGCGCGCCAGCGCGGCGGGCCGCCGCCGCTGCACGGGCCGCTCCGGAACGGTCTTCAACGTGACGGTCATGTGAGCGCCCTCGATCGCAGTACGAACAGGCCCTGCGGCCGGATCTGCAGGAACGCGATGATCACCGCGAAGACGATCACCTTCGCGAGGCTCGCGTTCGTCCAGAACTCGGCGTAGGAGTTGAGCAGCCCGAGCCCGAACGCGGCGAGCACGGCGCCGCCGAGCCGGCCGAGGCCCCCGCACACGACCACGAGGAACGCGTCCACGATGTAGTACGTGCCGAGGGTCGGGCCGACGGGCCCGATCAGGGTGAGCGCGACGCCGGCGATGCCGGCGAGGCCCGAGCCGATGAAGAACGTGAGCTGGTCCACCCGGCCGGTGTTGATGCCGCCGATCGCGGCGAGCTGCCGGTTCTGCATCACCGCCTGCATCCGGCGGCCCTGGGAGGACCGGGCGAGGTAGGCCCAGATCGCCAGCACGCAGCCGACGGCGAGGGCGAGGATGAACAGCCGCGCGTACGGGATCTGCGTGCCGAACAGCGGCAGCCCGCCGCTGAGCCAGGTCGGGGCCACCACCTGGACGTTCGGCGCGCCGAACAGGTCCCGCGCGAGCTGCTGCAGCACCAGGCTCACGCCCCAGGTGAGCAGCAGCGTGTCGAGCGGGCGGCCGTAGAAGCGGCGGATGGCGAGGCGCTCCAGCAGCCAGCCCATCGCGCCCGCGACGATGAAGGCGACCGGCAGCGCCACCGGCACCGCCGCGGTGCCGACGACGGCCTGCAGCAGGTAGGCGGTGTAGGCCCCGGCCATGATGAACTCGCCGTGGGCCATGTTGATCACACCCATCTGGCCGAACGTGAACGTCAGACCGAGCGCGATGAGCAGCAGCACGGCCGCGATCGACAGCCCGACGGGCAACTGGTTGAGAAAGGCCTGCACTCCGGCTCCTTGGGTCGTTGACGTCCGGAAGGTCGGTCCTGACGGGCCGCCCGGCGGCCGCGGACCCGGGTACGGCCGGCCGGGGACGCGCACCCCGGCCGGCCGCCGCGTGCCCCGCGGCCCGGGCGTGCCCTGCGGTCAGCTCAGGCCGCCCGCCCAGGAGTAGGTCTTCAGGTACGGGTCGGGCTTGATCGGCTCGCCGGAGTTCCACACCTCCCGGATCAGGCCGTCCTTCTCGATGACGCCGATGCGCGCCGTCTTGTACAGGTGCTGGTTCTCACCGTCGATCGTGACCGTGCCCTCGGGGCGCTTCAGGGAGATGCCGGCCGCGGCCTTCTTCACCGCCTCCACCTCGGTGGTGCCGGCCTTCTTCACCGCCTCGGCCCACAGGTAGACCGCGTTGTAGCCGGCCTCCATCGGGTCGGAGGTCACCCGGTCCTCGCCGTACCGCGCCTTGAACGCCTTGACGAACGCCTCGTTCTCCGGCAGCTCGGTGGTCTGGTAGTAGTTCCACGCCACCAGGTGGCCGGCGATGTTGTCGACGCCGATGCCCTTGACCTCCTCCTCGGCGATGCTCACCGACATCACCGGCGTGTCCTCGGCGGTCACCCCGGCGCTCTTGAGCTGCTTGAAGAACGCCACGTTGCTGTCGCCGTTGAGGGTGTTGAACACCGCGTCCGGCTTGGCGTCGACGATCTTGTTCACCAGGGTGCTGTACTCGGTGTGGCCGAGCGGCGTGTACTCCTCGCCGAGGATCTCCATGCCGTTCGCCGCCGCGTACGCCTTGATGATCTTGTTGGCGGTGCGGGGGAAGACGTAGTCGCTGCCGACGAGGAAGATGCGCTTCTTCCCCTCCTCCTTCAGGTAGTCGAGCGCCGGGACGATCTGCTGGTTGGTGGTGGCGCCGGTGTAGAAGATGTACGGCGAGCTCTCCAGGCCCTCGTACTGGACCGGGTACCACAGCAGCGCCTTACGCCGTTCGAAGACCGGCAGCATCGCCTTGCGGCTCGCCGAGGTCCAGCCGCCGAACACGGTGGCGACCTTGTCCTGGGTGATGAGCTTGTCGGCCTTCTCGGCGAACGTCGGCCAGTCCGATGCGCCGTCCTCGACGATCGGCTCGAGCTTCTTGCCGAGCACGCCGCCCGCCGCGTTGATCTCCTCGATGGCGAGCATCTCCGCGTCCTTCACGGTGACCTCGCTGATCGCCATCGTCCCGCTCAGCGAGTGCAGGATGCCGACCTTGATCGTGTCCCCGGCGCCGGCCCCGCCGGCGGCGCCTCCGCCCTCGGTCTGGCTCGTTCCACTCCCGCACGCCGCGAGACCGATGATCGAAGCGGCGACGAGCGCGCCGACTCTCAACACGACCGGCCAGGATGTTCTCCGCAACTGTCCTCCCTGCGGCTTTGGCCCCCGCGCTTGCATCTGCCGACAAGGTGACGTTGCGACATTTCCCGACTTGTTCTGGCGAGTTAATTGCTTTTTGCGGAATCCTCACACGTGACGTTTATTCACGGACAACTCACCCACGAGAGGTGACACATCGCCGAAATGGCGGAGTAACGCGGTGGAAACCGCCGTTCCCTACTGTCCCGCCATGCGGCTCACTCCACATGAACAGGAGCGTCTGCTCATTCACGTCGCCGCGAGCCTGGCGCGGGAGCGCCGGGCCCGCGGGCTGCGCCTCAACCATCCCGAGGCGACCGCGATCATCGCCGCCTACCTGCTGGAGGGCGCGCGGGACGGGCAGAGCGTGGCCGACCTGATGGAGGGCGGGCGCAAGGTGCTGCGCCGCGAGGACGTCATGGAAGGCGTGCCCGAGATGCTCGAGTCGGTGCAGGTCGAGGCGACCTTCCCCGACGGCACGAAGCTGGTCACCGTCCACAACCCGATCCCATGAGCGCCACCGGCATCAGCGGCGCGCCCGGCGAGATCGTGTTCGGCCGGGGCGGGATCCCGCTCAACCCGGGCCGCGAACGCCGTACCGTCCGGGTGGTGAACACCGCGGACCGGCCGATCCAGGTCGGCTCGCACTACCACTTCGCCGCCGCCAACCCGGGGCTGGAGTTCGACCGCGAGGCCGCCTGGGGCATGCGCCTCGACGTGCCCGCCGGCACCGCGGTCCGGTTCGAGCCGGGGGTGGCGCGCGACGTCACGCTGGTACCGATCAGCGGCCGGCGGGTCGTTCCGGGCCTGCGCCCGGAATGGGCCGGGCCGCTCGACAGGGGGTCCGATGGCTGAGCGGCCCGACCTTCCCACCATCGACCGCGCCCGCTACGCGGCGCTGTACGGTCCCACCCGGGGCGACCGGGTACGGCTCGCCGACACCGACCTGTACGTGGAGATCACCGAGGATCTCAGCATGGGCCCGGCCGGGGCCGGGGACGAGGTGGTGTTCGGCGGCGGCAAGGTGATCCGCGAGTCGATGGGCCAGGCCCGCGCCACCCGGGCCGAGGGCGCGCCCGACCTGGTGATCACGGGCGCGGTGATCCTCGACTACTGGGGCGTGGTGAAGGCCGACATCGGGGTGCGCGACGGCCGGATCGTCGCGATCGGCAAGGCCGGCAACCCGGACACCATGGACGGGGTGCACCCGGACCTGGTGATCGGGCCGTCCACCGAGGTGATCGCCGGGAACGGCAAGATCGTCACCGCCGGGGCGATCGACTCGCACGTGCACCTCATCTGCCCGCAGATCGTGGACGAGGCGCTCGCCGCCGGGGTCACCACGCTGATCGGCGGCGGCACCGGCCCGGCCGAGGGCACCAAGGCGACCACGGTGACCGGCGGCTGGTACCTGCCGCGCATGCTCGAGGCGATGGACGGCATGCCGGTCAACGTCGCCCTGCTCGGCAAGGGCAACACGGTGAACGAACAGGCCCTGTTCGAGCAGCTCCGGCTCGGCGCGAGCGGGTTCAAGCTGCACGAGGACTGGGGCACCACGCCCGCCGCGATCGACGCCTGCCTGCGGGTGGCGGACGCGGCCGGGGTGCAGGTGGCGATCCACACCGACACGCTCAACGAGGCCGGGTTCGTGGAGTCCACGCTCGCCGCGATCGGCGACCGGGTGATCCACGCCTACCACACCGAGGGGGCGGGCGGCGGGCACGCGCCCGACATCATCACCATGGCCGGGTACGCCAACGTGCTGCCGTCGTCCACCAACCCGACCCGGCCGTACACGGTGAACACCCTCCACGAGCACCTCGACATGCTCATGGTGTGCCACCACCTCAACCCGGCGGTGCCCGAGGACCTGGCGTTCGCCGAGTCGCGCATCCGGCCGACCACGATGGCCGCCGAGGACGTGCTGCACGACATCGGCGCGATCTCGATGATCGGCTCGGACTCGCAGGCGATGGGCCGGGTCGGGGAGACGATCATCCGGACCTGGCAGACCGCGCACGTGATGAAGCACCGGCGGGGCGCGCTCGGCTGCGCGGGCGGCAACCCGGCCGACAACTTCCGCGCCCAGCGGTACGTCGCGAAGTACACGATCTGCCCGGCGATCGCGCACGGGCTCGACGCGCACGTCGGCTCGGTCGAGGTGGGCAAGCTCGCCGACCTCGTGCTGTGGGACTTCGCGTTCTTCGGGGTCAAGCCGCACCTCGTGCTCAAGGGCGGCATGATCGCCTACGCCCAGATGGGCGACGCGAACGCCTCCATCCCGAGCCCGCAGCCGGTGCTCCCCCGCCCGATGTTCGGCGCGGCGCCCGCGGCCGCCGCCGCGACGTCGGTGCACTTCGTCGCGCCGCAGGCGATCGAGGCGGGCCTCGCCGACCGGCTCGCGGTACGGCGGCGGCTGGTGCCGGTCGCGGACGTGCGGGGCCGGGGCAAGGAGTCGATGCCGCACAACGACGCGCTGCCGGAGATCACGGTGGATCCGGACACGTTCGAGGTGCTGATCGACGGCGAGGTCGTCGAGCCCGAGCCCGTCGAGCGGCTGCCCATGGCCCAGCGCTACTTCCTGTTCTGACGGGACGCCATGGGCACGTTGCGATCCGCGGCCGAGGCGCTCACGGGGACGGGCGTGATGGGCGCCTCGGCCGCGCTTCTCCTCATCGCCGACTCCCGGCTCCCCGCGGGCGGGCACGCCCACTCCGGCGGGGCCGAGGAGGCGGTGCACGCCGGGGCGATCGCCGGCCCCGGGGATCTGGCGCGGTTCCTCCGCGGCCGGCTCGCCACGGCGGGGCTCGTCGCCGCCGCCCTCGCCGCGGCGGCCTGCCACCTGGCGCGCACGATGGCCGCCCGGCCGGGCACGCCCGCGGCTCCCGCGGTCCATCCCCACGGGGTCGACGGCGCGCATCCTCCGCCGACGGCCACGGACGACGGTGGTGACGCCCCGGACACCGCCTCGCTCCGGGGCGTCGCCGCCTCCGGTACGGCGGGCGGATCCGGGGACGCGGCACGGTGGCGGGAGCTCGACGCGGAGGCCGACGCGCGCACCGCCTCGCCCGCCCAGCGGACGGCGAGCCGTACCCAGGGGAGGCTGCTGGTGCGCACCGCGCGGCGGATCTGGCCGTCGCCGGTGCTCGACGGGCTCGCCGCGGCGGTCCCGGACGGCGCGCACCACCCGATCGCGCTCGGCGCGGCGTGCGCCGCCGCCGGATGCCCGCCCGGGCAGGCCGGGCTCGTCGCCGCGTACACCTCGGTCACCGGACCGGCCACGGCGGCGGTGCGCCTGCTCGGCCTCGACCCGGTGACCGTGCACCGGATCCTCGCCGACCTCGCCCCCGAGCTCGACCG
>ERZ777003.4478-NODE-4478-length-11740-cov-3.773214_pt1 | contig 11740 bp, 8 predicted proteins | sample MGYA00374956_ERZ777003 | MGnify/ENA primary metagenome ERZ777003 (study PRJEB29302, sample SAMN06268252) | bioreactor metagenome | isolation source: Joint BioEnergy Institute, California, USA | place: USA:Joint BioEnergy Institute, California, USA | collected... | reverse complement strand
GCTGGAGATCGGCCGGGCGTGATTCCCTCCCCGGGGCGGCGGCGCTCCGGCTGACAGCACAGTCCTCGCGCACGCACTGGTAGAATGCACCACCGCAGCACAGCCAGGCTTCATCTGCCTGTACGACCCCGAGGCTGTACGCGCAGCCACCGCGGCGGGCATCGGCGCCACCGTGTCGTTGCGGATGGGCGGCCACGCTCCTGATTCACCGGGTCCGCCGCTGGAACGCACGTGCATCGTCGAACATCTGTGCGATGGCGTCTACGATGAACCGCAGCCGCGCCACGGCGGATTCACGCGCTTCGATCAGGGCACCACCGCCATCGTCCGTACGAGCCATCTCACCATCATGCTCACGACATTGCGAGCCGCACCCTACAGCCTGCGACAGCTCACTGCCTGCGGCGTTGACCCCGCATGCTTCCACTTCATCGTCGCCAAGGGCGTGCACGCCCCCGTCGCCGCCTACGCTTCGGCCTGCAAACACTTCATTCGCGTGAACACACCCGGCATCACCTGTGCCGACATGACGCTCCTGCACTATGCGCACCGACGCCGGCCGATGTACCCTTTTGAACGCGATACCGTCTGGCACCCCGCCACACCAATCCGGAGCCTGCCGTGAGCGAGCCGATCAATATTGCGACGCACATCCTTCGCGGCACGACCGACGGCCCACACCTGCTCATCACCGGCGGAGTCCACGGCGACGAATACGAACCCATGGCCGCGATCCGACGCCTCATCCGCGAGATCGATCCAACCCAACTGCGCGGCCGCGTCACGCTCGCGCCAGTCGTCAATGAAAGTGCATTCGAGCGCAGGCACCGCTGTGGTGCGGATGGACTCGATCTGGCCCGCACCTTTCCCGGCGATCCGAACGGCAGCATCACGCAGCGCACCGCGCATGCCGTCGCCGCACTCATCCGCAGTGCCGATTACTACATCGACCTGCACACCGGTGGAGCCGCGTTAACAATCTATCCGCTGGCGGGCTACATGCTGCATACCGATAGCGATGTGCTCGCCACACAGCGGGACATGGCACGCGCCTTCAATCTGCCGGTCGTATGGGGAACGGATGCCAGCCTGCAGGGCCGTTCGCTCTCCGTCGCGCGCGATGCGAACATCCCCGCGATCTACGCTGAATATGGCGGAGGCGGCACGTTCAATCCCGATGCGGTTGACGCCTACGTTGAAGGCTGCCTCCATGTGATGGCCATGCTCGGAATGCTTGATCGGCCCGCGCCGCCATCACGTGTCGCGCATATCGTGGAAGATTCGCGACCCAATTCGGGCTATCTGCAGGTGCAGCATCCCGCACCGATGGCAGGATTCTTCACACCCTGCGTCGCGCTGGGCGACGCCGTGAAGCGCGGCGATGTACTCGGCAGCGTCTGCGATGTGCTGGGCACATCCAGTGAACCAGTCACCGCGAATGAGGATGGCATCGTCCTGCTCCTGCACACCGTCGGTCGGGTGGAAGCGCGCGAAGCGCTGGCTGTCATCCTTCCCACAAACCTCGCCACGCCCGCATCGGACACGCACCGCCACGCACTGGAGTCACACGCATGACCGAGCAACCCGTCGCGATCATCACCGGCGCATCGCGCGGCATCGGCGCTGCCACCGCGCAACGCTTCGCCGAAAAGGGCTATCACCTCGCACTGGTGGCGAACGATGAGCCGGGCCTGAAGCAGGTGGAGCAAACGTGCCGCGCCGCGGGTGTTGATGTGTTGTGCTGCGCGGGTGATCTGGCGGACCTGGACTTTGCGCGCAGCGCGGTGGATGCCACTGTGCAGCGATGGGGCCGACTGGATGTGCTTGTGAACAACGCCGCCTGGCGTGAAATCGTCAGCATGCGCCGCATCACCCTGGAAAGCTGGGAGCGAACGCTGCGCGTGTCGCTCACCGCACCGGCTTTCCTTTCACGCTGGGCGGCTGAAACAATGGAACGCCAGCAAGGCGGCGTCATCATCAACATCTCCAGCGGCATGTCACAGCAGGCTGCGGGCATCTCCCCCGCCTACATCGCCGCCAAGGGCGCGCTCGATGCGCTCACCTACGAACTGGCGTCGCTCTACGGCCCATCCAACATCCGCGTCGTCGCCATCAACCCCGGTGCCATCGACACGGGCCTGAGCGATGACCTTGCCGGCGATGCCGAACGCACCACCACCGTGCGGCGTTTCAGCGAGGACATGGTCATGCTGCGACGCTGGGCAACAGCAGATGAACTGGCGCGTTTCATCGTCGCCATGGCCGGCGATGACGCCTCCTACCTCACCGGCACCACCATCACGATCGACGGTGGCTGGCTGCGGCAGCGTCTGCCCCTGAGCGTGCGACAGAAAGCCTATCCCGAGGATTTCCCATCATGACCATCTGGCGCTTCGCCGACCTCATCGATGCGCCTGAGCCGGAGGCACGGCTGTCCCTCGGCGAGGGCAATACCCCCCTGCTGCGATCGCGATCCATCGGCCCGCGCGCCGGAATGCCCAACCTCTATTTCAAAGTCGAAGCCACCAATCTCACCGGCTCGTATAAGGATCGCTTCGCAGCCGCGGCTGTGTCGCACATGCGAAGCGCTGGCGTCAAACACTGCCTGGCCACCAGCAGCGGCAACACCGGCGCCGCCCTGGCCGCCTACTGCGCCGCAGCAGGCATTCGCTGCACCATCGCGGCTGTCGAAACCGCGCCCCAGCAGAAATTGCAGCAGATGATGGCTTACGGCGCGCGCGTGCTGCGCGTTCGCGGGTTCGGCCCCGATCCGCAGATCACCCGTCAGACTTTCGAGACGATCCAGGCGCTCGGACGCGAACCGGGCAACGCGCTGCAGATCAGCGCCTATCGCTACAGCCCGCAGGGCATGAAGGGCGTGGAAACAATCGCGTTCGAACTGGCGGAACAGATTGACGGGCCGATCGATCACGTCTTCTGCCCGGCCGGTGGCGGCGGACTCACCCTCGCCGTCGCGCGCGGCTTCGCCAAACTTCACGCACGCAACCCGAAGGCCACCACAACCGCCATCCACTGCGTTCAGCCACGCGGCAACGACACCATCGCCTCACCCCTGCAGCGCGGCGACAACACTGCGCAAGCCGTCACCTGCACCACGCGCATCAGCGGCCTGCAGGTGCCCGACATCGTCGATGGTGACGACGTCATCGCCGCCTGCCGCGCCGTCGGCGGACAGGGCCACCTCGTCGACGATGAGGAGGTCTGGCGCACCCAGCAGCGGCTGGCCCGCGAGGAAGGCATCTTCTGCGAACCCGCCGGCGCCGTCGCCCTGACCGCCGCCCTCAACGCCGCCCATACCGGTCGCATCCCCCCCCACGCCACCACCATCTGCCTCATCACCGGTACAGGCTTCAAGGACAGCGCCTCCATCACCCAAATGCTCGCCGGCGAGGAAGCACCGATGATCGCACTCGACGATCTGCCCCCCGGACTTCAATGAGGCCGCACCGAGGGAGGTGCGGAAACCAAACAATCCATTCTCCGACTGACAGGACGCTGTCAGTGACAACGCTATAATCGCGACCAAAATGTCGTAGTGGGGCAAATCCACGACATTCGTTCTGAAGCTTAACTACTGGGGGCCATATCCCTGATTTCGGGGGATGACGAACGCAAATGTATAGGTATGGAGCACCGGGTACACCGGGGCGTACCAATTCGATCCATTTTCCACTTCCTCAGGAGATGACCATGACGACTACACTTCCTCCCAGGAGTTCCAGGAGCGCGACGACGACATCAGATGCGCGACCGCTTACGCTGGATGTTCTGCAGAATGCAGTTGCGGGGCAGGCGGCGGGTTTTCGGTGCGTGACGGAGTATCAGCCTGCGGGCGGCCAGGGCGACAAGATCTTTCCACCGACGTATGAAGGCGGCCAATACGCATCTGAGGACCGACGTCTACCCGATTATGAAGACCCCGTGCCGTGTGTGCTGCTCGATTCCGTGCAGTCTCAGGCCAACCGCATGGAGCTGGCACTGCTGGATGCGTGGGAACGCGGCAGGCTCACGTTGCCGGTCATCACCGTCGACTTCAGGGGACAGGATCTGCCCCGCGTGTTGCGCATCACCAGCCTGGAGGCGCCGCACCGCATCGCGGATGCTCTGCTGCGTGACAGCCTGCTCAACGGTGAACTTTTCCGTAAGTCGACAATCGGCAAACGACTGGACAACGTCGACAATCGCAATGCGACAGCCTTGTTCGAACTGTGCCCGACGGCTCTGGTTTTTGGGATGTGGGATTCGACGGGACCCAAAGGTGGTCTGGGGGCGAAGTTCCAGCGGGCACTGGTATCCGAACTCGTGGGCATTAACGCCGTCACAGGTGTGAAGACCAGCAGCCGTATCGATCCGGCTCAGATCACGCTGTCCGCAGGACCGCTCTATAAGGATAAGGAAGGTAACTGGACACTCGATGAAAAACGAGCGGTCAAAGAGAAGAACAGCCCAGCCAAATTCGGTAAAGACGGCAAACCGTCTGAAGCCAACCACGGCAACGTCACCCCCTCGATCACCGAAGGCGGCGTCACCATCGACAAAGCCATCCAGACAACCGTCATCTCACTGCCCGCACTGCGGCGTCTGCGTTTCCCGATCAACGAGAAATATTCGCCAGCTGTCGATGATGCGGCAAGGACAGTGCTGGCGGCACTGGGATTGTGCGCGGCGACGCTCACGCGCGAACAGGGGTGCGACCTGCGTTCGCGGTGTCACCTGCACGCTGTAAAAGACTATGTATGGGAGTTGCTCGATCAGCCCGGCACAACGCCGCAAACGTTCACGCTCACCGGTATGGAAGCGATTGCGTTGTACAACGACGCGGTGGCTCAGGCGAAGAAGGCGGGCCTGCCTTACCTCGAAAAGGAACTGACGCTTACGCCCTCGCCTGAACTGGTGGCGCTGGTGAAGCGGAGCCAGGAGATTCTGGCAGCCACGGGTGGCGACGAGGAAGGGGGCAACTGATGTTCGCATTAGGGATTCGCTACCTCAATGGATGGGCGATGGCGTCACACCACGCCGACCGCGATCGCCCAGAGTGGCCGCCACATCCCGACCGCATCTTCATGGCACTGGCTGCGGCACATTTCGAAACCGATGGCAACGAGGCTGAACGTCGCGCGTTGCAATGGCTCGAAGCGCTGCCTGCCCCCAAACTCGCTGTCGGCGATGCAACCAGACGCACCATCGTCACCAGCTATGTGCCGGTGAACGATACGGAAATTGCGCGAGGAAGAAAGGATTCGCCGCAAGCGCTGGCCAAACGGCTGGAGCGAGCAGAGAAGGTGAGCACTCTGAACGCAGCCAGGGATGCGGGACTGGCACTGCTACCCGAGCATCGCAGCCGACAAGCTCGGAACTTTCCCGTCGCACTTCCGACGTGCGCACGAAATGGCGTGACAGAGGAAACGCCAATGCCGCACGTCTATCTGATCTGGGATGTGGATGTGCCCCAGGAGCATCGGCAGGTTCTGGCTGATCTGTGCGCGAAGGTGACATCGGTCGGACACTCGGCCTCTTTCGTGCAGATGTGGGTCGAGCCATCGCCACCACCGCCCACACACGTACCGCGGGAGGGCGTGGCTGCCGCATACCAGCTCCGCATTCCGACAGCGGGACGGCTCGAACAACTGGAAGCGCGTTACGTCATGGGTCTGCGTCCTTCGTCGTCACTGTCGCGGGGTTACGTGCGAGCAACAGTGGAATCGTCCCAGGAAAAGCCATGGCGCTCGTGTTTCGATGAGCACCTCCTGATCTTTCGCCGCGTAGATGGTCCGCGACTGGGCGTCGAAAGCACGCTGGTGCTGACAAAAGCGTTACGAGAGACGGTAATGAGTAAATGCGGTATTCAGCCGCCACCGGAATGGGTCAGTGGGCACGCTGCGGATGGTTCGCCATCGCAACTAGCTCATCTGGCATTTATGCCGTTGCCACACGTGGGACATGAACACGCGGATGGGCGTCTGCTCGGGGTGGCGGTTGCGATTCCACGGAATGTGCCGGCTGATGAACAGCGACACTGTCTCGGCAAGGTTCTTTTCCATAATGGCCAGCCGCGTGAATTGACAATCCGCATGGGGCGGGCCGGCGTATGGACGATCGTGCTCGACGAGGGAGATGACGTGCGCAAGGCCTTGTCTCCACAGACGTGGGCCCCAATGCAGGGCACAACGCGGTGGGCGACCGTAACACCAATCGTGTTCGATCGTCACCCGAAAAAGCCTGGCGATGCTGAAACGACCATTGCCAATGCATGTCGGCGAATCGATCTACCCGAACCTGTCGATATCACGCTTTGTCAGGTCTCCCCGTTCATAGGTGTCCCCCATGCCCGGCGGTACCCGCTTCTACAGCGAAAGACCGGTGGCAACCTGAATCACACACACGCGATCCTCACCTTTGATCGTCCCGTCGTCGGTCCGGTTCTGCTGGGGGCGGGACGTTTCCGTGGCTACGGCATGTGCCGGCCTTTGTGGAAAGGAGGCGGCGCATGAAACGACTGCGACCATCGGACTTCGCCGCATTCTTCGGGGAAGTTTACAAGGACAGCTCGGGCAGGCCGCTCGAACCATTCCCCTGGCAACAGCGTCTGGCTGAACGTGTTTGCGAAGGTGACTGGCCCGAGTGCATCGCCCTGCCGACCGCTGCGGGCAAAACCGCCTGCATTGACATCGCGGTATTCGCCCTTGCCTGTCAGGCACACCTTCCGCCGCAGGAGCGTACGGCCCCACGACGCATCTTCTTCGTGGTTGACCGCCGTGTGGTGGTGGACCAGGCCTTCCTGCACGCCAGAGAGCTCGCTGAGATTCTGGATAAAGCTGAAACAGGCATCGTAAAGCAAATTGCAGACGCGCTGCGCGAACTTGCAGGCGGAATAGCGGATCACCGACCGCTTGATTGTTACGCCCTGCGCGGGGGAATGTATCGCGACAATGCATGGGTGCGCTCGCCACTTCAACCGACGGTGATCACTTCGACGGTTGATCAGGTGGGAAGCCGCCTGCTGTTTCGCGGCTATGGCGTCTCAGATACATCAAAACCACTACACGCGGCCATGGTGGGCAACGATGCGCTCATTCTGCTGGACGAAGCTCACTGTTCCCGTCCCTTCGCACAAACGGTGGAGTCTGTCGCCAGGTACCGCCAGTGGGCAGAGGAACGAATTAGCTTGCCGTTCCGGTTCGTCACGATGAGCGCCACACCACCCGAGAATGTGATCGAGCGTGAGGAACGCCGAAAGCGCGAGCGACCCGAAGTACCTTCGCTGATTTTCGGAATGAACGAAGATGATCGCAACCACCCCACGCTCGGTGCTCGAATCAGCATGCACAAACCTGCCCGACTGGTGGTCGCGGAAAAGGCCAAAGGGAAAAGGTGGCGCCAGGCGCTGGTTACCGAAATGGCAAAGCACGCGCGAGCGCTGGCCGAGCGTTACGCCTCAGTCGGCATCATCGTCAATCGCGTGGCGACCGCACGCGAACTGGCAAAGGAACTCGACGCAGTCTTGGTGACCGGGCGAATGCGTCCACTCGATCGTGATCGACTGTTCCAACATCACCTGGAACCGCTGTTGTCAAACAAACCAGGTTCACCTCCGCAGTATGTCGTTGCCACTCAGTGTCTGGAGGTCGGTGCGGACTTCGATTTCCATGCTCTGGTTACCGAGTGTGCCAGCCTGGATGCACTGCGTCAGCGGTTCGGCCGCCTGAACCGTGTGGCCGCACGTCAGGAAGGCGAAGCAGTCATCGTAATCCGCGCGAATCAGACCGATCCAGCACCAGACGAGAGCGATGCCGACCCGGTGTACGGCAACAGCATCGCAAATACATGGAAATGGCTGAACCAGAATGCCGTCGATGGTGTGTTCGACTTCAGAGTCGCATCCGTCCAGAGTCTCACGGATGAAATGACAACAGAGACACTGACACAATTGAACGCTCCTGCGCCCGATGCTGCCGTGTTGCTACCAGCGCACCTTGACCTGTGGTGCCAGACCAGCCCACGACCGGAGCCTGATCCTGACCCGGCACCCTTCCTGCATGGTCCCTCACGCGGTGTGCCCAATGTGCAGGTGGTCTTCCGTGCTGATCTCGGTAACGATGTTAATCTCTGGAAGAATATCGTGGCCTTGTGCCCGCCTTCGTCAGCCGAGGCACTTCCGGTACGCATTGATGTCTTCAAAAAGTGGCTGACAAGCACGAAAATAATCGATGATTCCAGCGACGTGGAAGGCGAGGTGGCGTCTGCGGGTGAAGAACTGGATCACATTGCTCAACAAGTTCTGCTATGGCGCGGGCCAGATTCCAAAGACACGCGCGTCGTCACCTCTCTCAAAAATATTCAACCTAACCAAACATACGTTCTGCCAATAACAGACGATGTCGATTATTCCGGCCTGGGCGATTTTCTTCCCGCAAGTTCCACGGAAGAGAATGATGCTGCAACAGCGCCACAACCTACCGACCTGGGCGACGAAGCGTTCCAGCGTGCCAGGGATTACGCCATTCTGCGTTCCACTACAATTCCTGCACTGAAAGACCTCACACTCGATGATGAAGATTTCGAGGAAAAACTGGATCAGGCGCTTACTCCGTTGCTCGACGATCCTCGCAAATGGGTACAAACTGCGGCGCGTAATCTTTGCGATGCGAGAAGACGCATCGTTAAGGTGCACCCAGCAGGTGGCATCATCATCATGGGGCGCAGGCGACTAAACCTTAACAAGGGGCTGGTCGCCGTCGAGGAAACCTGGCAATCAAGTTCATCGACTCCTGTGCTTCTCGAAGAGCACAATACGGCGGTCTCCGCACAAGCACGCCTTTATGCCGAGAAAGCAGGAGCTGATCCACGATATGTGGATACCGTGGCTCTGGCTGGCAAGTACCATGATACCGGAAAGGCTGACTCACGGTTCCAGGCCTTACTGCACGGTGGCAACCGCCGCCGTCTGTGGGGTTACCCGCATCTCATTGCCAAATCCATCGTGTCAATGGTGACCGCTAACGATCGCGAAGAAGCACGAAAACGGGCAGGGCTGCCGAAACATTTCCGGCATGAAATGCTTTCGTTGCAGTTGGTCGAGCAGTGTATCGACGTGCCTTTGAAGCCAATCGAACGGGATTTGCTGTTACACCTGATCGGCTCGCACCATGGGCATGGACGGCCGTTGGCCCCCATTGTCGTCGACGACGATCTTCCCCCGGCCGTGCAATACAACGGTTGGAGCCTCTCTCAGGACACGCGTCAAGCATTCATTTCGCCCCATCGTTTGGACTCCGGCGTTGCCGAACGGTTCTGGTCGCTCACGCGGCGGTTCGGTTGGTGGGGACTGACATTCTTTGAGTCCATGTTGCGTCTGGCGGATTGGGCTGTCAGTGACGAAGCAGAAAGAAAGGCATCCAGATGACCACAATCGCAAGACAGGAACTTGTTCTGTCCGGGCTTGACGGCTCCAACCCGCTTGCGTTTCTCGCCGCGCTGGGCGCCTTTCGTGCACTCAACCACGTTCGGCCCAACGATCAGGTGAAATTGAGGTGGCGACAAGCACAGGGGGCATGGCGTCCAGTGCTTGTATCGGCACCTCCCCCAGACGACATCGTTGATGCTTTGTACAAAGTATGTCGACAGACCTGTGACCATCCGACGCTGAACCTGGCCGACAATCTCACGATTGGTGTCGATGACTTTCGATCCCATCTGCGCCAGCAATCTCTCCTGCCTGATCGCCAGGCAACCGCGTTCGCTGCAGCATTTGGGAGCGAAGCAATTCCCACCGATAACGGCCTGATCAGCGATACCGCTCTTCGCACGATGGCGGGGGCAGGTCATCAGCATTTTCTTAAAACGATGCGCACCATTCTGGAAAGTGTAACTATGGCCCATCTCCACAAGGCACTCTTCGAACCCTGGCGTTATGACGACCCGCTCAAAGGAATGAACCTGCGTCTGGATCCGATGGATGAGAAGCGTTACGCGCTTCAATGGAACGATCCCAGTGGCGATCCCACGCGCAATCACAGCGGCAACGTCCTGGGCGCCAACGCACTGGCCATTCTGGGTATTCCATATCTGACCGTCGCCCCTGTGGGCAACAAGCTGCAAACCACCGGATTCCAGGGCCACCTCAGTCGCGATTGCTACTGGACCTGGCCAATCTGGAACGTTCCCCTCTCGTGTGATGTGGTCGCCTCGGTGCTCACGTTGGCAGAACTCCAGGAACAGAAAATTGATCACGAGAAACTTACGCCACGAGGTATTGTTGCCGTGTATCGAAGCCAGCGAATCACGACGGGTAAATTCCGTAACTTCACGCCTGCGGAGTCTGTCTGATGGAGCACCGTCATGGATCGGCTCAGCAAGCACAATACAGAACCCCGCGACGTCGCACCGATGCACGGCGATACCCCTCCCCTGCCCGTACGCATGCTCAATGAGTATGTGTACTGCCCGCGGCTGTTCCATCTCATGCATGTTGAGGGGCGCTGGGCGGATAACGTCTACACCGTCGAAGGTCGGCATGTGCATCGGCGGGTTGATCAGCTTGATCATGTACTGCCCGATCCGGAGGCTGCGACTGCGGGTTCGGATAATGACGAGACGAACGGGCGCGATGCGAGGGACGGTGGTGATGAGCCGCCGGTCATTTCGCGTTCGGTGCCGTTGAGTTCAGATCGTCTGCACCTGACGGCGAAGCTCGATCTGGTTTCATCCGATGGCATTGAAGCGGTGCCGGTGGAAACGAAGCGAGGCCGAGTGCCCGACAATCCGCAGCGGTCCTACGAGCCGGAACGCGTGCAACTCATGGCTCAGGGTCTGCTGCTGCGCGAGCATGGTTACACATGCGATCATGGGGTGCTCTATTTTGCAGGCTCACGAACGCGCGTGGATGTGCCCTTCACGCCCGAGCTTGAGGCGGATACGCTCAACTACATTCGTGATGCCCACCTTGCTGCTGCCAGCACACACTTGCCGCTGCCGTTGGAAGACAGCCCCAAGTGCAACGGTTGTTCGTTGAACGGCATCTGCCTGCCGGATGAGACGCTTGCCCTCGCCGCTGTTCCGCGCGATCCGCAGCAGCCGGATGTTCGCAGGCTCTATCCCGCACGCGAATATGCGACACCGCTTTATGTACAGGAACAGGGCGCTTCCGTTGGTAAAACACACAGCAAGCTCATCGTGCGACGTAACCGCGAGGATATCGCCCAGGCCCGACTCAAGGATGTGAGCCAGCTTGTCCTGTGCGGCAATGTCCAGGTATCCACCCAGACGGTCCATCTTCTTTGCGAAGCGGGCGTGCCCATTATTTACCTATCGACCGGGCACTGGTTCAGTGGAATCACCTTCGGCCAGGGCCTGCGCAACGCGTATGATCGGGCTGCCCAGTTTCGCACCGCGGATGATCCGGCTCGCTGTCTCGCGTTCGCACAACAGCTCATTGCGGACAAGGCGGCGAATCAACGGGCATTATTGCGCCGCAACGCGACGGTGGATCAACGTGTGCTCGACGATATGCAGGATCTGATCGGACGGATCAGGGAAATCCCTTCGATCGATGCGTTGTTAGGACTGGAGGGCAGCATTGCAGCGATCTACTTCAGGCATTTCGCTCAGATGCTCAAGCCACGTGATTTCGATACTCAGTGGGATTTCAACGCGCGTAACCGCCGTCCACCACGCGATCCGGTGAACGCGCTGCTGTCGTTTGGTTATGTCCTGCTGGCGA
>ERZ777003.4477-NODE-4477-length-11771-cov-4.593377_pt1 | contig 11771 bp, 13 predicted proteins | sample MGYA00374956_ERZ777003 | MGnify/ENA primary metagenome ERZ777003 (study PRJEB29302, sample SAMN06268252) | bioreactor metagenome | isolation source: Joint BioEnergy Institute, California, USA | place: USA:Joint BioEnergy Institute, California, USA | collected... | reverse complement strand
TCGATGCTCGGCTTCGCGGCGGGCGTCATGCTCGCGGCGAGCTTCTGGTCGCTCCTCGCGCCGGCGGTCGATCTGGCGGAGGCGCAGGGGCTGCCGGCGTGGCTGCCCGCAACCGTCGGGTTCCTGCTGGGCGCCGCCGCGCTCTGGCTGGCCGACCAGCTCCTGCCGCACCTGCACCCGCTCCTGCCCATGGCCCGGGCGGAAGGGATCCAGACGACGTGGCAGCGGACGACGCTGCTCGTGCTCGCGATCACGTTGCACAACATCCCCGAGGGCCTCGCCGTGGGCGTGGCGTTCGGCGCGGCGTCGCTTGACCCCGACCTCATCGGCGGCGCGACGCTCACCGGCGCCATCGCGCTGGCGTTCGGCATCGCGCTCCAGAACTTCCCGGAAGGCGTCGCGGTCTCGATGCCGCTGCGCCAGGCAGGCGCCACGCGGGCCGGCAGCTTCATGTACGGTCAGCTCTCGGCGCTGGTGGAGCCGTTCGCCGCCGTCGTCGGCGCAGCGGCCGTCATGGCGATCGCGCCGATCCTGCCCTACGCGCTGGCCTTCGCCGCCGGCGCCATGGTCTACGTGGTGGTCGAGGAGCTGATCCCCGAAGCGCAGCAGAGCGGCCACACCGACCTCGCCACTACGGCCATCATCCTCGGGTTCACGGTGATGATGCTGCTGGACGTGGCGCTGAGCTGAGGAGAGCTGGCGGCGCCGGCGGCGGGCTGGTACAATACGGCCCTTCACCCGAGACGGAGACCCTGACAATGAAGAAGCTGACGCCCGTGCTGTACGTCGAGGAGATCGAGCCGTGCCTGCCGTTCTGGGTCGACCGACTCGGGTTCGAGAAGATCGCCGAAGTCCCGGAAGGCGACCGCCTCGGCTTCGTGATCCTGAAGAAGGGCGACGTCGAGCTCATGTACCAGACGCGGGCGAGCGTGGAGAGCGACGTGCCCGCGCTGGCGGACACGCCGATGGGCGGCACGCTGCTGTTCATCGAGGTCGATGACCTGGACGCCGTCGAGCGGGCGCTCGAGGGCGTGGACGTCGTGTTCCCGCGGCGCACTACGTTCTACGGCGCGCAGGAGATCGGCGTGCGCGAGCCCTGCGGCAACGCGGTGACGTTCGCGCAGTTTGGGGATTTAGGGGCTGAGGGGATCAACCGCGGTCAGCGCAGAACGAACAGGAGCTCGACGACGTCCTCGTCGGAACCCTCGACGCGCTCCTCGCGCTCGAGGCTGAAGCCGCACTTCTCCAGGACGCGGATCGAGGCGATGTTGTGCCTGACCACGTACGCGTGGAGGGGACGCTCGGCCACGATGCGCAGGAAGGCCGTGAGCGCACGGGTCGCAACACTCTTCCCCCAGTGCTCCTTGCCGATCCAGTAGCCGACGAGGCGGAGACCGTCCTGCCGCCAGCTCCCGATGTGGCCCGCGACCCGGCCATTGACGAGGATCGTCTGCGTGACCGCCGCCGGGTTGCCGAGAACGTTGTTCGTCCAGTGCGCGTCGAAGGCCGCGCGGTCGCGGGAGGCGAAGCCGGCCATGCGCGCGGCGTCCGGGTCGAGCTGGTGCTCGTAGAAGATGGGGAGGTCGTCGGGCTCGACGTCGCGGAGTCGCACCTCGTCGATCATCTCGCGCCCCATCGCGGGGACATCCCGGCTCTCAGGCGCCCTTGTTCTTCTCGTCCCAGGGCTTCGGCTCCCACAGCTCCACCTTGTTGCCGTCCGGGTCGGCGATCCACGCGAACTTGCCGTTCTCGTGGGACTCCGGGCCTTTCAGGATCTCGACGCCCGCCGCCCGCAGGTTCGCGAGGAGCCCGTCCAGATCATCGACCCGGTAGTTGATCATGAACGGCGCGTCGCTGGGCGCGAACCAATCGGTGTCCCGCTCCGCGACGTGCCAGACGGTGAGGCCTCCGTCCTCGGCCCGGTCCTCGGTCCACCTCAGGATGGCGCCGCCCCAGGGCTCCAACGTCATGCCCAGGTGCTTCTGGTACCATTCCGCCAGCGCCTTGTTGTCCCCCTTGCTCTTGAAGAACACGCCGCCGATGCCGGTCACCCGCGCCATCCCTCTTGCCTCCGATCGTGTGCTACCCAACCGAACCCGTATCCCCGCCTGCCGGGCGGCCGCGCGTGCATACCGGATTCCGACAACAGATCTGCTGCCTCAGAGGTGAGGCTGGTACCTTATGCGTATCGCGCGGATCGAGTCCGGCCGGAACTCATTCGCAGAGACTTGCACGACGTGCCACCAGAAGGCGATGACATGGTCGGACTCCCCTGCGCCGAGGATCTCTTGTTTCGCGATCCGCTTGACCCTGCCTGGCGGAATCGATGGACAGTCGGGGGCCGCGCACGGTACCCAGTTGGCCGAGGCCGCGTACGACGCGTCCATGGCGATGTAGACAATGGGCTCATCACGCCGGTTCTCGATCGCCACGTGCGCGGGCTCGGCCCAGAACAGGACGCCTTCGACGTTCCGGACACTCGTGGGATCCGCGCAGGCCGCTGCCCCGAGGAGCAGGGCCAGCAGGTGATGACGGGCCGCGTACTTCATTGGTAGCCTCTCGTCAGATCAACGGTGGCTGCTCGGGTCTGCCGCAGGCTTCTGGAACTATGGGCCGCCAGATGTCCGTGGGCAAGGGCCATCGGCCTACGGGGCCGGCTGCGAGGACCGTCAGCCGGGGCGACGAGATCAGGCCCCACGTCCGTGCCTACAACCTCGCCTCAACCGTTAGACTGAACGCCGAGGGAGCTCGACCTCGCGCAGCGGATCGCCTCCGTCGATGAACAGACGGCCATCGGGTTTCAACGCACGCGCGATCCGGCGCAGCGCCTGCTCCTCGAGCTCAGGGTGCCACCCATCGAGCGTGCCGACGCGAGCGGCGAACGCGAGATCGAACGGCTCTTCGCCGGGTTCGAGATCGAAATCCTCGATCGCTACACAACGGACGCTGAGACGGCCGGCCTGGATCTCCGCCGCGCACGTCGCTCGGGCTTGTGCGATGGCTCCTGGCGATCGATCGATCGCCAGGACGTGGCCGTCCCCAATGCGCCGGGCGATCTCGCGGGCAGCCGCGCCGGGACCGCAGCCGATCTCGAGGACGCGAATCCCGGGTCGCAGAGGCAGAGCGTCCACCAGGCTGGCGAGTCGAGGGGATAGCTTTGCCATGACCGAACTCAGTGCGGGGCGCGGCTGGACCTCCAATCTTTGGAGGGGTCAGCTCTCAGGTGAGTTGATGAACACGAAGCCGAATTCTTCCGCGAAATCCCGGGCGCAGTCAGCGCAGATCCAGCGGTAACGATCGGGCGTGGCGTAGCCGGCCCGCAAGACGTCGGGCGCATCCTGCTCCATGAACTTTGCCCCACAGAACTCGCAGTGGTCGTGATCCCACTCGGGACTCGGGGCGCGGTAAGGCGTCCACTCAAGGCGTGCGCCTCGCAAGTACCGCTCCTGGCCCTGTCGCCGCCAGTCGTTCGGATCTACCATGAGCCGAAGAGCCTCCATTTCGTACGGGTATACGCGACACGGAATCCCTGCCGCTCCGCATTCCGCTGCGACGCGCTGCCGGGCGCTGTTACGACCATTGCCAGGTCAGCCCCGTGCTCGGCCGCAAAACGCAGCCGGTGCTCCAGCAATGCACGCTGAGCCCCTTGCCGCCGCGCCGCCGGCATGGTGGCGGCGCCTGCGAGAAGCGCTACGGACCCGTGCAGAGCCATGGCCGCTGCCGCAATAGGTCGGCCGGCCTGCTCTGCGAGAAAGCAGTGCACGCCCTCGGTTCGCGTGATGATCTCGCCAAACGATTCAATGAAAGCCCCGAGCTCGGGCGACTCGCTACTCCAGCCTTCCCCGGCGATTCGAGACCAAATCACGCCCTCGTCCTCGGTGATCTGGCGCACGTGCAAGCGGGGAGCGTCTGCGCCGCTTACCACTGTCGGCCGAACCAGCACGGTTGACAGCTCGATGGGGCGATAGTCTCGTGCCGCGAGCAGCGATAGCAGCTCCGGGGGCAGGAACGGCGACACCTCGTGATGAACCGGCGCACCTCGTTCGATAAAGAATCGCTCGAGCTCGTCGAGTTCCTTTTCGCCTACGTGCCCGAAGACTCCCAGGCCGAACGTCTGCGTCAGCGGCGAGTCTGGCCCATCAAACATCGCGCGCACACCGGCGACCTCGATGTGAGTGGCCCCAACACCAGGATCCAGGCGAGCGCGTGCGGCGACGTAGGCGGCATTCGCGAGGCCCTCGGTGGCCTCGAGTCGCCGAGCCAACTCGATATCGGCATGCAGAATCGTAGCGGGCACCGTCAGCACTCCATGACCTTCGCGAAAAGGTGTGTTTCAGCGAGCCCGCCGCCTTGCCGATAGGCTGTCAGGTGCAAGCCCTCGTTAGACTGAGCTAGCCACAGACACCGGGTCGGATTCCCACTCGAATCCTCGGGTCTCGAGCGCGCGAGCGGCTGCCTGCGCCAGCCGCTCGCAGGGACGGAAACCTGCCCCGGTCTCCACCCTCGCGCGCCTCCGGGACTGATTACGTCAACGGCGCGCAGCCGTCTCCTCCCTCCGCGCGGCGGCAACGAAATCCGCGATCGGATAGCGCTGCGCGATCTCGGGATTGCGTTCTGCCCAGGCGAGCAGGGACCGGCGTGCGGCGTCGCGATCACGGCTGACGGACGCCACGGTCGGCAACTCCATGATTGCGCGAGCGAACTCCTGTGCTGTCAGTCGCGGCGGCAGGTCAGCGCTCGGGGACGCGGGCATCAACCCGGGAGACATGAACCGGGGCGACGGCCTGTAAAGCCACGGCACGTCAGCAAACGGGCTGATGTCGAACGTCGGGATACCGGCGATCCACTGCGAGCTCGGTCGGGGATTCAGGCCGATGAAGAGCTGCTCACCGGGCGCCGCGCCCAGAGTCCGCCGGGGAAGGCGACGGGTGCAGTCGGGATCCACGTCCCACCAGATCAAGACGACCTCTCGAGGCGCGGATGCGAGATCGTGATCCAAACCCTCCGCGGTCATGACTCTGGCGAGCTGACCGAATACGAGCCTTCCGTGCGCGCCGGGGGAGGGAGGCTCGGTCGTAAACTCTCCCGGCTCGAGCGTGAAGTACTCGCCCACCAGGACGGAATCCGCGAGTGCTTCGACCACCAGCCGGACCCGGGGTGCCCGATCGAGATACCAATGTTGCTCGGAACCCACTGAGCAGACGTTGGCACCTGCTCCGATCGTGGTAGGCGAGGAGAGTCCGGCGGTGATGGCCGAGAACCCAACAACTGCAACGAGCAGCAGAGGCCAACGCATCGAGGCTCTCTTAGGAGTCTGCCGCGCTGGCGCTGTCGCGTAGCCCCTTCTCGGCTTCATGAGTCCTCCGTGCAAGGCGCCCCGTGTCTCGGAAGATGCCCCGGAATCGCCTCGAACACCAGCCGGGCACTGCCTTCATTGAACAACGTCCCAAGGATCGGATCGATGACGCCCACGCGCGACAGGCGTGCACCACGCATCGAGCGTCCCAACAGCCGCATCCGATCGCCGGGCAGCGCTGCCGAGCTACAGCTCAGGTACCACGAGCTGTGGATTCCACACGACCTCCCAAAGGTGACCATCCGGATCGCGAAAGTAGCCGGCGTAGCCACCCCAGAACGTCTCCTGGGCAGGTTTGACGATCTCGGCGCCGGCCGCGCGAGCTGCTTCCATCACGCGATCGACCTCGGCACGAGTGTTCACATTGTGACCGAGGCTGAATTCAGTCGATGAGCGTGGTGATATGGGAAGACCGACATCATGCGCCAGGTCTTCGCGGCGCCAGAGGGCGAGCCGCAAACCGTTCTCCAGGTCGAAGAACGCAACCGCACCGTGCTCGAACTCGGTGCCGACGATCCCGTCCGTGGCGAATCCCAGGCCATCGCGATAGAACGCGACCGCGCGCTCGAGGTCGTCCACGCCGAGAGTGAGTACGGTGATCCGGGGTTTCATTGCGCGCGGTTCTCAAGGTAAAGGGTAGGCGAATGCACGAGCTGCGGGCCTGGCTGGTGAACGGGCCCGAAATGACCTGTGGCCAGGCGCGATTCGCGCCCCGCGGCTACCCACGTTGTATGCCGCGGTATGATAGTGCAAGGGGCCGCCAGCTTCATCTCAGCGCGAGAGGGACGACCGCCCGATCGCCCACGGCCCTCGGTGGTCCAGGCGCGTTCCCTGGCGTACGGATTCAACGACTTGGCCGATCGCCTCGACCACGGCGTCGGGAGAATCTTCGTGGATGTAGTGACTCGATCCCTCCACTACGCGATGGATCGAGTTCGTGGAGAGCGCCGCGAGCTCGGTCTGCAGGGCGACCCAGGTGTCGTAGAACTCCGCCAGCACCGAGTCGGATACCCCGGGCATCGGCGACGCCTTTCCGGCCGTCAGGACGACCAGCGGGCGGTCTCCGAGGCTGCCGGCCTCTTCGGCCTGCGCTGACATGGCATCTCGGGCGGCCACCTCGCCGTAGTAGCCGTACGGGATACTGCGCCACAGGAACGCCCGGGGCGGGGCTTTCGGTGCCGGCGTACGCAGGCGCGCAACTCCGAAGGTGAAGGCAAGTCGCGCCGTGAGGCGGGAGGGACGCATCGAGTCGACCCTGGCCAGCATCTGGCGAACCGGCTCCGGATACCGCTCGAACTGCCTGGGGTGGGAGCCGTCGACGAGCACCACGCCCGCAACCTCGGCGGGGAAGCGATGCGCGTACACGCGAACGAGGAGGCCGCCGAGCGAGTGTCCCACCAGCACGTAGGGCGGCGTCTCCCCGGCCGCCCGCAGGAGCCGCTGCAACTCGTCGGCGGCTCGATTCGCGTCCCGCGGCTCCGCGCGGGGCTCGCTCCACAGGATGCCCGCCCGGTCGTAGGAGCAGACCCGAGTCGTCTCAGCGATCTGCGACTGGATAGGCGTCCAGGTCTGAGATCCATCGGTGTCCAGCCCCGCCTCGAGGACGACCGTCGGCGAGCCCTGACCGATGCAGTGGATGTGGGAGAGCTTGCCGTCGAACTCCACCAGGCGGCCAGGGGGTGGAAAGTCGCGCATCGCGGCGCGCCGGCCCAGGTGCTCGTAGACCAGGCCGACGCACGCTGTCGCAAAACCGGCGCCAAAGACGATCACTAGCATTGAACGGATCCACCTCTTCATCCGTCGCCATGCCGAAGGGGTCCTTGGTCGCTCTCTACTTTCAGCGTAATTTGCGCGGCCCGCGTTGCCGAGGAAAGCTGGTCGGGCATTTTGAGCCAGCCTCACGCCCCATCGTTAGGCCGCCACCACCCTTACGGCACCCTCGCCAGGGGATTCGTCCGCCGGTGTCGGCATTCCTGTCAAACGCGCCGGGATTCATCTGCGCGCTGCGAAGCAGACGACCGAAACTGCTATCCCTCTTATGTGGGGCATTCTCGCTCTGAGTTATGCAGACGCTTTCGTAGAGTGCTCTACATCGGCATCTTCCACCAGTAAGCTCGGCCCCTGTTTCGAGGATCCTCCACTTTCGGGCGCGTGGACCGGGCATTATTCGTCTCGACATCGACGGCAGCACCGAGCATGTCCCGAATCCGTCCCAAACGCGGATACATCGTGAGATCTCTTGCTACATCGCGGTAGACCGCCCCCACGCCCTTCCGCGGCCAACGTTCCCTCAGCCACAGTGGGAGCAAGCTGGTCGATTTGCCAATCTCCGGAAACTGCTGCGCTCCTATCAGGGGCATGATTACTCTGGTTGCATCTGCGATCGTCGGCCCCTGAGGTGTCTTCAGGCCATAGCGCGCCCGAATCGTTGCCAATACCGCATCTAACTCTCGAATCAATCCCTGGACTCGCTTGCTTGCTTCCGGCACACTACCGTCATCAAGCAAATTCCGGATCTCTCGAAACTGCTCTCTTGCAGCGACAATGTCCGTGTCCTGCCGGATCTCAAGCGCCGCTGGGATGACCTGTCGTACATCGCCGGTGCGGTTCACGAGCCATGCCGAGAATATTGGTATCGACATAGCGATGCGCGTTTGGCGGTTCACGGCGATTACGGCCTCGATCGATTCTGTAACGCGCTTGGACAACGTCTGCACAACTGCCGACACGAAGTCCGCCGAGTATCTCGCCGTCCTCTCCATGAAATGGAGGTGATATGCCTGACGCACGGGATAAAGTAGCAAGTCGGCCCGCAGGTACTCGGCGGCTAGGGAACAAAAGGTGGTTCGGTACGCCAGCCATCGGAGTGACGCAATGAACGCTTGGAGCTGCTTCGACATCCCACCCGTCGGCCACGCCTTATCGTCTCGGAAAAGCGATGCACCCTCGGGGATTAGCCTTCCCTGCGAGTCAACCAGCTTGGCAGTGGGATCATAACGGCCGCCAGAGTCAAAGAGATCCTGTAGCTCTCCGAAGATGGCGGACTGCAACCGGCTGTACTTCGATAGCTCCTCGTCGTCCGGTGCGCCGAGCAACCTCATCGTCAGGTAGTATACGCTCGACGCCATGTCCCAAGTACAGATTATGTGCATCCTGAGCCGGTCCAGAAGCGGCCGAAGATCCCCGTCGGAGAACTCGCCTCCAGATATCGTTGGCTCTAGCGCCCGCGTGGCGGTTTCAGTAGCCGCAATCACGTCGGGCAAGCCGTAATTGGTTGGGTCCAGGAATCGGACGAAGTTGAACCGTGAGCGGCGCGCCTCCCGAAACTCCTCCTTATAATCGTCAATTGCGACGACATAATCGAAGAACAGAATCGCGTGAATGAGGTTCTCAAGAGCTCCGATGTCCGCATCGACGACATCACGGCTGCGAAGCGGAATCTCACCAAGCAGCCGCTGAACTCCTGTAAGCGTCGCGTTGTCGACCAGAGCGTAGCTCATGAACTCACACCCCGCCGTCGGCGGTGTAGACGCCGGCTGGAATGGCGTGATGTTTCAACTCCCTTGGTCCGCGGGATGATCTGCACTCCGCGCTGCAAGGGTGGTGCCCCATGCTCCTGCGCGGTCACCGAGCTGTACGACGTCACAGAGCAGCCAGACCACCCACCCGGGCATACACCGAACGTTCAAAACGTGCCCGGCCCGTTCATCTTCCTGAGCCAGCGTTCGCGTTGCCCCTCACCACCCTCCCAAACCCCACCACCAACCCCGCAAACACCAGCACCGCCACCCACTCCGCGAAATGCCCCGCCCACGCGGTGCCAATGCTCCACGGCGCCTGCCCCCGCGACACCGCCCACCCGGCGGCCCCCGCGATCACCACCCCCAGCAGCCCCTCACCACCGACCAATCCCGAGCCGAACAGCACGCCCCGATCACGCCGCGCGAGGCGCTCCTCCTCGGAGCCGGCGCGGCGCTCGAGCGCGCCGCGCAGCAGCCCGCCCAGGAACACGGGCACCATGGTCGCGACGGGGAGGTAGACGCCCACCGCGAACGGCAGGCTGGGGATGCGCAGCAGCTCGGCGACCAGCGCGATGCCGACGCCGATCGCGACGAATCCCCACGGCAGCGACTGCTGGAGGATGCCGTCGATCACCAGGCGCATGAGCGTCGCCTGCGGCGCGGGCAGCTCGTCCGTGCCGAAGCCGTACGCGCGCGCGAGCAGCACCACCGTCAGCACCACGAACAGCGCGGACGTGAGCACGCCGGCCAGCTCGCCGATCTGCTGGCGGCGCGGCGTCGCGCCGAGCAGGAAGCCGGTCTTGAGATCCTGCGACGTGTCGCCCGCGATGGACGCGGCAATCGCGACGACGGTGCCGACCGTGAGCGCGGCGATCTTGCCCGCGTCGTCGGTCCAGCCGAGCAGCAGGAAGACGGACGAGGTGGCGAGCAGCGTCGCGATCGTCATGCCGCTCGTCGGGTTGGACGTGACGCCGACCATCCCCACGATCCGCGAGGACACGGTCACGAAGAAGAACGCAAAGATCGCCACCAGCACGGCGGCGACGGTGCGGCCGGCGACGCCCGGGAGCGACGAGAACGCGGCGGGGACCAGCGCGAGCGCGAGCACGACGGCGGCGGCGCCGATCCCGACGGTGCGGAGCGAGAGGTCCCGCTCGGTGCGCGGCGTCGCCTCGCCACTCCCCGCACCGGCCTCGCCCAGCCGGCCGCGGATCTGCCGCGCGCCGAGCTTGAAGCTCTCGATCATCGTGGGGATGCTGCGGATCAGCGTGATCAGCCCACCCGTTGCGACGGCGCCCGCGCCGATGTAGCGGACATAGCGGCTCCAGATCTGCGAGGCGCTCATCTCGCTGATCGTGAGCGCCGTCTCCGGGTAGAGCGGCGCGGTCAGGCTGTCGCCCCAGTAGGCGATGACCGGGATGATCACGAGCCAGGAGAGCAGCCCGCCGCCCACCATGATCGCGCCGATGCGCGGGCCGAGGATGTAGCCGACGCCGAACAGCGCGCCGCTGACCTCCGCGCCGAGCTGCGCCTTGCGAATGAACGGGATCGAGATGCCGATGTCCGCGGGGACCACGCGCAGCCAGCCGGTCAGCGCCTTGAGCGCCGCACCCACGCCCAGCCCGAGGAACACGTTGCGCGCCCGTGCGCCGCCGGTCTCCGCCGCCTTGAGCACCTCCGCGCACGCGGTGCCCTCGGGGTAGGGCAGCGTCGCGTGCTCGCGCACGATCAGGTACGGCCTGAGCGGGATCATGAACAGGACACCGAGTAGGCCGCCGGCGAGCGCGAGCATCGTCATCTGGAGGACGGTCGGGTCGAACCCCCAGAGGAACAGCGCGGGCAGGGTGAAGATCACGCCGCTGGCGACGGAGCTCGACGCGGAGCCCACCGTCTGCGACATGTTGGCCTCGAGGATGCTCGACCGCACGCCGGTCGCGCCGAGCGCGCGGAACAGCGCGACGGTCATCACCGCGACGGGGATCGAGGTCGAGATTGTGAGACCCGCGCGCAGGCCGAGGTACGCGTTGGCCGCGCCGAACAGGATGCCGAACAGGATGCCGGCCAGCATGGCTTTGAACGTGGCCTCGGCCGGGCTCTCCCACGCCGGGACGTAGGGCTGGACCTCGGTGGGCGGTTGCGCGGTCTGGACGCCGGAGCTCGTCCCCGAATCGTTCGTCATCTCGATCCTCTGGTCGGGTTCGCGGGATTGAGGTTGCACGCGGACGGACGGCCGGGTCGCGGCGCCACCGCTGGCACCCGCGCTGTCAGATCACCGGAACATCAAGCCGAAGCGGGCGAGGAACTGGTCCTCGGGCGCATCGGCGAGCTCGTAACGCACGTCGACGAACGGGCGAAGCTTGCCCAGCCCCATTTCGGTGCCGACGCCGAAGTTCAAGCCACGCTCGATCCGCTTGTTCGCGCCCAGCTCGATTCGCCGGACCGACCAGCCGACGCCTGCCCACGGCCGCAACCCGAGGAGCGGCAGCGGGACGTTCGCATCGAACGTCGCGCCGTCGAGCGCGCATTCGCCCGGCCCGCAGCGCGGGAAGAAGTACTCGCCGTTGACCGCCAGAGTGACGGGGATGATCGGCAGGCCCAGGGTCACGCGCGCGCCGGCGCCGATGGCCCCGCCGAACGCGTCCCCGAACTGCGCGTAGTGCACGCCAATGCCGAGCTGCGCCGCCACGGGTGCGGGCAGCGCCAGCGCGGCGGCGAGGGTGACCAGGGCGAGTCCGGCTCGAAACGACATCTCCGTACCTCCAGAACCGCGTGCCTCAGGTGTGCGTTGGAGCCGCTTCAGCGGCATGAATACGACTTCCCGACGGCTGCCGCCAGGTCACGCGCCGGCGCGGCCGGCCGTCTCTTGCAGCGCCTCCGGGCCGATCAGATATTGC
>ERZ777003.4476-NODE-4476-length-11772-cov-5.359734_pt1 | contig 11772 bp, 15 predicted proteins | sample MGYA00374956_ERZ777003 | MGnify/ENA primary metagenome ERZ777003 (study PRJEB29302, sample SAMN06268252) | bioreactor metagenome | isolation source: Joint BioEnergy Institute, California, USA | place: USA:Joint BioEnergy Institute, California, USA | collected... | reverse complement strand
GCATCGGAGTCCTTGCGGAGGAATCAGCGATGCCTGTTCAGGCTAGCTCTGTTCGTGCTGCCCGGGGTTGGGCGGTGCGGTGGTGGGGCCCGTCGCATCGGCTGGTCGGGGTGGCGCGTGAGTTGTGCGCGTCGCATTCGTCTGGGCCGGTGGCGACGGGCGTGTTTGTGTGCGGCCGGTGTTGGGAGCACGCGGTGCGGGCGGAGGTGCGCGCCGCGCTGGGTGCGGAGCCGGTGCCGGTGGGGCCGGTGCGGGCGGGTAAGGGCTGGTTCGGTCCGTCGCATCCGCTGGCGTCGGTGGCGGCTCGGTTGTGCCGGGAGCACATGCCGGTCAAGCCGCGGAAGGGTTTTGTCGCCTGTGGCCCCTGTTGGGAGCGGGCGATCGTCGCGGATGAGCGGGTGGTGGTCGAGTTCGGCCTGCCGCGGGAGTTGGTGGCCGAGCCGGACCTGGTGGATGAGACGGCGGTGCGGCTGGCTCTGGCGGGCGAGTCGGTGGAGTTGACCCCGGTGGAGCAGGCGGTTGTCGCCGAGCGGCTGGCGCAGCGCCGCCAGCAGGCGTGGGCCCTGTTGAAGGCGGGGTGGGCGCCGTGGCAGGTCGCGGCCCGGCTGGGCATTCCGGTGGAGCTGGTGCCGGAGCCGACCGGGACGCTGGCCCGCAAGCTGCGGGCGGTGGCGGCATGAGCGCGCTGTGGGGCTCGGCCCGCACGGTGGCCCCGCCGGTGGGCACGTGTGTTTGCGGGGTGTTGACGAGCGAGACGGACCGGTCCGGCCGGCCGGCGCATCGGTCCTGTGTGGACGCCGTGCTCGCCACGGTCGACCGTGAGGCGCACCCGTACGACGACTTCCGTGGGGTGGGGGCGTGGCTGCGCGAGCAGGACGCCCGCGCCGCCGCCCTGGCCGACGAGGACGGGCGGGGTGGTGGCCGTGGCTGACGCGACGGTGGTGGCGACCCGCCCATCGGTGCGTGTCGAGGTGACCGGCACCAACGTCGAGGCGGTCGAGGCGATCGAGGCCGCGCTGCGCTCACTGAAGCCCGGGGGCGCGCCGGCGCCCAGGCCGGGGCGTGTGGCGGGGTGGGGTCGCCGGCCGGAGGAGCGGGTGACGGTGGCGTTGACCGGCAAGCTGCGCCCGGTGCTGGCGGCCGCCCGCGCCCTGGCCGATGTGGTGGTGGTGACGGGCATGTCTCACCACGTGACCGACGGCCCAGGCAGCACCGGCGACCCGGTGGTTCGGGTCGAGCTGGCCTGCTACCCGCCCCGACGGGTTGGGGGTGTGGCGTGAGCGACTGGCTGCCGATGCCGGACCTGCCGCCGTGGGAGCGCAACGCCCCCTATCTGATGGCGGCGGATTACGAGCTGGTCGAACACACCGCCTCGTGTGGCGACTGTCGGGCGGGTCGGGCGTGTGCGGCGGGGGATGCCGCGGCGGAGGCCGAGTACCGGGCGTTCGCGGCCTACCGGGACATGTTCCCGGAGGACGCCCGCGCCTACGCCGACGACCAGTGGCGCCGCGCGCAGCAGGCCGACCAGGCGGGGTTGTCCCGCTTCGACGAGCACGGCTACCCGCGCTTCTAGCTCCTGACGAACCCCATGGCTCCCGCTTGGGGAGCAACCCAACCGTTACGTCCAGATATCTAGATCTTCCGAGGTGCGTGGTGAGTGGCGGGATGAGTGCTGCGCCGGGTGAGTCGGCGGTGGCGGGCACGGTGGCGGCGGTCGGGTCGGGCCTGTCCGTGCTGGTACGGGCCGGGTGGCGGTATCGCCGGGAGCTGGCCCCGGCCGTGCTGGGTGCTGGTGTGGTGTGGCTGCTGGGCCGGGTGATGCCGGTCTGGGTGGCTGCGCTGACGGCGGCCGTGGTGGCCGGTGGGCTGCTGTTGGTGCCGCGGGTGCGGCGCTGGCTTGTTGGTTGGCTGCGGTGCGGGCGCACGTATCGGCAGCTGGCGGCCGGGTTGGCCGCGGCGAAGGTGGTCACCCCGGACGGGCAGATCCCGCGGATTCGCCGGGTGCGGCCGACCCCGGTGGGGGAGGTGGCCGAGCTGCAGGCGCGGCCGGGGCATTTCGCTGAGCTGGTCGAGTTCCGCGGCCTGGAGCTGCGCGCGGCGGTGAAGGCCCGCACGGTGCTGGTCGACCGGGACCCGGACCGGTCGAACCGGTTCACGCTCGATGTAGTGCGCCGCGACCCGTTCGCCGGCGGGGGTGTGGTGCCGTGGCGCGACGCGGCCGCCGAGCAGCTGTCGATGTGGTCCCCCATCCACCTCGGGGTGTCCGACCGGGGCGTGCCGGTCGAGTTGCGGCTGGCCGGGGCCCATCTGTTGGTGGGTGGCGCGACCGGGTCGGGCAAGTCTTCGTGTCTGACCATCATCGCCGCCCACGCCGCGAAGTCCCCGGATGCTCACCTGCTGCTGATCGACCCGAACAGCGTGCAGCTGTCCCCCTGGAAGCACCGGGCGCTGGCGTTCGCCGACGACAGCGTGGCCGACGCGATCGAGGTGCTGGCCCTGATCCACGACGAGATCTCCCGCCGCACCAAGCTGCTCACCTCCCTGCCCGGGGTGGTGCGCAAGGTCGACCCGACGGTGATGGCCGAGCACGGCCTGTCCTGGTGGGTGCTGCTGGTCGACGAGCTGGCCTACCACACCTCGGTCGGCGGCAACTCCAAGACGCAGGCCGAGTTCTCAATGCTGGCCCGCGACATCGTCGCCCGCGGCCGGGCCATGGGCATCACCGCGGTGATGGGCACCCAGCGCCCCACCCAGGACGTCGTGCCCCGAGCGCTGGCCGACCTGTTCCCCCTCCGCTGCGCATTCAAGGTCACCAACGCGTCGAACTCCGACGTGATCCTCGGGGACGGGTGGGTCAAGCGCGGCTGGAACGCCGCCGAGATCGACCACGCCACCCCCGGGGTCGGGATCCTGCTCGCCGATGGCGGCAAGCCCCAGCGGTTTAAGGCCGCCTGGGTGGACGACACCGCGATCGCCGAGCTCGCGGTCTCCACGATCCCGCTGCGCCCCGCACCCCCCACCGCCCCGGGCGCCGCCGATGCGGGCACGGGCAGTGACGAGAAGCCGGCCCCGCCGCCTGCCAGCGGGTCGTCCCGCGCAGCGGCTGGCGGCGACCAGCCGCGCTCGGCCCGCTGAGCCGACCCGTTCCCCCAGCAACCACCCCTATCGAGCCAGAGATGGAGATGTTTATGACTGCGATCGTGTTCCGCGGCGGGCGTCCGTCGCCCGGGGACGTGCTGCGGGTGCCGACCGACGCGTTGCGCGACCTGGACCCGGCCCTGGTTGATGGCCCGGCCACCCCGGTGCCTGGGCCGGTGCCGGTGGAGCTGGTCGCGCTGCTGGACCGACTGGCCGGGGCAGGGGCGACGCCGCGGTCGGCGCCGGGCCGCGCCGGCAGCCTCATCCCGGTGCCCGCCGTGGCCCAGCTGCGCGCCGCCCGCGCGTTGCTGCGCCAGGCCACCGATCCGGCCGCGCTGGTGGCGCACACGGCCGCGGCGGCGATGCCCTACGAGTCGGGGCAGTGGCCGGCCGGCCGGGCGGACACCGGCATCCGCTGCGCTGCGCTGTATCTGGCCTGGCGCACCGGGGGAGATCGGCGCCTGGTCGCGTTGGTGCCGGGCGACTGGCCGCCGATCCCGCCCGAGGTGTGGGTGACGGCGGTGCGCGCCCTGGGCCTGACCCCGGCCGCTGAGCTGGAGACGGCGCTGACCGCGGCCGACCGGGTCGAGTACGTCGCGTGGCGGCTCGGCACCGCGCTGGCCGCCCTGGAACTGGCCGCTAACGCTCGGGAGGCCGCCCGGGTCGGCGCCGCGCTGGCGCTGTACCTGGCCTGGCGCGACGAGCTGGCCCTGGCCGAGCAACGCCGGCTGCTGGCCGAGTACGACGCCCGCATCGACGCCAACCCGGACACCTGGGCGACCGCAGCGGGTGCGGACGCGGGTTGGGGTGAGGTCCGGTGAGCAGGTCGACCCTTGCCTCGCTGAAGCGGCTGCGCTGGGCCGTCCGAGCCACGCTCTTTCTCGGCATGGCGGCGTCGATCGCCGCGAACGTGCTGCACGCCGAGCCGAACATCATCAGCCAGGCCATCGCTGCCTGGCCGCCGCTGGCGCTGCTGCTGACGGTCGAGCTCACCTCTCGTGTTCCGATGCACCGGCCGTTGCTGGCCACCATCCGAGTGCTCTCCACCGCGGTCATCGCCGGCATCGCCGCCTGGGTCTCCTACTGGCACATGCAGGACGTGGCGGTGCGGTTCGGTGAGGCCGAGATCGCAGCGTACCTGCTGCCCATCTCGGTGGATGGTCTCATCGTCGTCGCCAGCGTGAGCCTGGTCGAGCTCGCCGGCCGCATCCGCACCCTCGAACAACAACTCGCCGCGGCCCCAACCCTCGCCCCGCCGGCCGCACCAGCACCGGCCCCGGCCCCTGAGCAGCCACCCACGCCTGCCGCCCAGCCGGCACTGCCTGTTGGCCCGACGCCGGCGCCGGTCAACGGCCACGCCCCGACGCCACCGGTCACACAAGACAGTCCCACCCCCGGCGATGACGCCATTGCCGGCGCCACTGGTGACGCGGCGAGCCCGGCCGACATGTCAGGCCCCGCCGAGGTCAACGGGCACCAGCCGGTCGACACCACGTCCAGCGGCGGGCACGACTCGACCGCACCGAAGCAGCGCCGCCGGCCGGGGGTCGGCCCGCGCAACCCGGCCAGCCGCGCCCGTAAGGCCGCCGCGGCGCGCAAGGCGACCCGCGCCCCAGCGGCCGGGGCCAGCCGCAGCGACGCCGAGCTGCTCGAGCAGCTGGCCACCCTGCCCCGCGACGAGTCCGGCTCGATCTCGGTCCGCCGCGCCGCCGCCGCGTTGGGCACCGGCCCGGACCGGGCCCGCCGGCTGCTCACTCAGGCCGGTCTGCGCCAACCGGCCACCACCGGCGGCGGCGACGGCCAGTAAGCCAAACCCTGTCATGATCACGTTCCACTGTGGAGGGACACGCATGGATGCCTACGAGGCCGCCGACCACGTGCTGCCACTGGACGGCCCGTACCAGCCGGACCAGGTCGTCACTGCGGCCCGGCTGATCGGCGAGCTGGTGCGCCGGCTCAACCGCGCCACCGTCACCGGTCACGCCCTGCCGTCGCCGGGCGACCTGTATGGGCTGCTGGGCGGGATCACCGAGGCGGTGGCCGGCCTGGGCCAGCTGCTTGCCCAGCTCGCCAACCGGGCCGACGAGTTCGCCGAACACCCGCGCCTGACGCACGCCCACCACCCGGCCGAGGCGTGGTTTGCCGCCACCCAGGCCGCCAACCTGCTGCAGCGCGCCAACACCGCCCGCGGCGACCTGTATCAGCACCTGGCCGACGCCTGGGCCAGGACGGGCTCGCTGGGCCTGCAGACCCAGGACTGACCACCCAACCCCAGCACCGTCCACATCGGAGACAGGAGGTAGCCGTGGCGGACAGGCGACACCACGTCGCGGTCGACGTGGCCGGCCGGCGCAACGTGCTGGTGTCGGTGCCCATCGAGGACGAGACAGAAGCGCTGCAGGCGTACGAGCACGCCCGCGCTACCTGGCGGGCGGGCATCGACGCCGGCCAGGTCGAGGTGCGGCTGGTCGACGCCGACCCGGACGACTGGGACCGGCGGCTGGCCGGGCTGGACGGGCGGCTGTCATGACCTTCCCGCCCAGCTCAGCCGACTGGTACGGCATCGACCCGGACGAGTATGCGGCGGCGGTGGAGGAGGGAATGCTGCGCGGCGGCGCCACCCCGGAAGAAGCTCGCCGCGCCGCGGTCGAGGCGCGCGAAGAGATCCAGCGACCCATGGACGACCTGTTCTTCCTCTACCGCATCGACGGCCGGGACGAGCAGAACGACTAACCAAGACCGTCCGACATCAACGGAGGGGGCAGACCGTGCCGCGCAAGGTCGAAAGCATGAGCGAAATCTATGCCCGGTGGCGTGCCGAAGGCCGGCAGTTCCGGCCGCATGAGGTCACCGCCGAGTGGCAGCGGCAGGTGGCGTGGCGGCAGCGGGAGATTGAGGACGAGGTCCTCGCGCTGGCGCCGGACAGCGAGGCCGCCGCGCAAGTCCGGGACCACCGGGCAGCCGGCAACTGGACGACCTGGCATCGCGACCCGGTCGACGAGTGAGCCAGGCGGGCAAAGCACCGCTGCTGTCGCCAGTGGACAGACCAGTGAGGGGGAGGCATGGGCGACGAGTACGAGGCGGGCCGCCGGTTGGCCCGACTGTTTGAGGGGGTGCGCGACTGGCTGGCCAGCGGCGAGCAGGTCGTCCCGCCGGCGTTGGCGGAGCTGCCCGACGACGAGCGGGAGCAGCTGATGCGCGCCGGCCGGGAGTTCCGCGACGCGCTGGATGCGCGGCTGGCCGAGCTGGACCGCAACCGATCGGGTCAGGAGGGGTAGCGGTGAGCCGCGAGCCACGCCTGCACGGCCAGGACGACGACGCGTTCCTGGAGTGGTTGCAAACCACCGGCAGCCGCTGTCCGACGGAGGCGACGCGTTCGCGTTCCGCCGGTTCGACGACTGGACCTGACATCGACGGCCCCGGCCGGGCGGGCGGGCTCGGCCGGGGTCCACACCGGACAGACGACGTGACGAGGGAGCGCAACAACTGATGGCGCGTGGTGCACGGCGCGGGTGGCAGGACCCGGCCGATGACCTGGAGCTGGCCGACCGGGCGCTGAGCGAGCAGTTCCTGGCCGACCGCGCAATCGACGACGTGGACGAGCTGCCCTGGACCGAGCACACCCCAGCCCCGGCCGAGGCTGCACCGGTGGGGGAGTTGGTGGACGGCGACGCGGAGCGGTACCGCGACGGTGGCCGAGTGTATGGGCCGCCGGTGGACCCACCCCGGCAGCGGCCAACCTTGTACGCGACGGTGACCGCGTCGGAGGAGCTGGACCGGCCGGAGATCGTGCCGGCGTGGATGCGTAACCCGGCCCAGCGCAAGGAGGTCGTGCGGGCCGTCGGCCGGCAGGGCGCCCACCGGGTGCTGTACCACCTGACCCGGTCACCGAAGTACGCAGCCAAGGTGCTGCTGTGGGCTCCGGTCGGGCTGGTGCGCGGGTTGTGGCGGCTGCTGCGCTGGACCTTCGACGCCGAAGGCGCGTCGATCCGGCAGCACATGGCCACCACCAACCAGGCCCGCGAGTATCTGCTGCTGTCCCGGCAGCGGGACCGGCGGGTCGGGCTGCGCCTGTGGGTGACCGTCCCCGCCCTGGCCCTGGCTGCGGTCGGGGTGGCGGCGCTGGTGCTGCTCGCCCCGCTGTGGGTACAGCTGGCGGTGGCGGCGGTGCTGCTGCCGCTGCTGGCGTGGGCCGGGCGACCCGCCGATCGGCCGATCGTGGACCGCACCGTGGTCGGCGCCCCGTTCACCCGGCTGACGGCCGAGCTGGTCCGTACCGCGCTGGTGTCGATCGGCATCGCCCGGCTGCGCGACCCGGCCGAGCTGACGTTCCCGGTGCCGATCCACCGCGACGGGCCCGGTTGGCTCGCGCGGGTCAACCTGCCGGCCGGGGTGGACGTGGCCCAGGTGCTGGAGCGCCGTCCCCAGCTGTCGTCGGCGCTGCGCCTGCCGGTCGACCAGGTGTGGCCCGCTCCCGGCCCCGACCACGCCGGCCAGCTCGACCTGTGGGTCGGCCTGCTGCCTGCGTCCCGGATGGCCCCGCCGCGCTGGTCGCTCGCGTCACCCACCGCCCGCACCAGCGTGTTCGAACCGGCCGAGTTCGGCACCGACCAGCGGCTGCGGCCGGTGACGGTCACGCTGTTCGAGAACAACTTCCTCATCGGCGGGCGCCCCGGCTCCGGCAAGACCTATGCCGGGCGGGCGCTGGCGACGATCGCCGCCTTGGACCCCACCTGCGAACTGAAGATCATCGAGTACAAGGGGTCGGCCGACTTCGGTGACTTCGCCCCGCTGTGCTCCACCTACGTCTGCGGCCTCGGTGACGCCGACTTCATGGCAGGGCTGGCGACGCTGCAGTGGGGCCTGGCCGAGGCCGAACGCCGCGCCGAGCTCATCCGCCGCGCCCGCGAGAAGGGCCAGGCACCGCTCGGAAAGGTCACACCGGAGCTGGCCCGCCGCGCCGGATCCGGACTGCACCCGGTGATCATCGTGATCGACGAGGCGCACGAACTGTTCGGCGACTCGACCGTCGGCAAGCAGGCCGCCGCCGTCGCCGAACGGCTGGTCAAGCGGGGGCGGGCGTTCGGCATCATCCTCGTGCTGATCACTCAGATCCCCGACAAGGACAGTCTGCCCACCGGGGTGTCGCGCAACATCGGCGTGCGCATGTGTCTGGCCGTCTCCGACCAGGTCGCCAACGACATGATCCTGGGCACCGGCGCCTACAAGCGCGGCATCACCGGCACCATCTTCCGACCGCGCATCGACGCCGGCTGGGGCATGGTCGTCGGCCTTGACGAGCCCACCGCGGTCCGCACCCATCTGCCCGACCCCGCCACCAGCAAGGCCATCATCGACCGGGCCACCCGGCTGCGCGGCGGCGCCGTCGTCGGCAGCGACGTCCCCGTCGCCCCCGCCCGCGACGTGCTCGATGACGTGCTGCGCGTGTTCGCCGTCGTCGGCCGCACCGGCCTGCCCTGGCGGCAGCTGCCCGAACTGCTCACCCGACACGTCGACCCCGACACCTACGCCCGCCACACGCCTGAGTCCATCTCCGCTCTCCTGCGCGGCCTGGGCGTACCGAGCGTCGACATCAAGGTCGACGGCAAAGGCATCAAAGGCTGCCGCCTCGACGACGTCCGGGCCGCCCAGGCTCGCGCCGAACTCACCGCCGCCACCCCGCCGCCCGGCCCGCGAACCAGCACCGACTGACGGTCGCGGCCCAGAGCCGGGTCGCGGCACCGCGACCCGGCCGCGACCACCCCGATATGCCGCCTGACCTGCGAAAACACACCCCCAGTCGCGGGTCGCGGCACCCCCGACCAAACCCCGAAACCCCACGGGAGGCCCCTGTTGAGCGCCACAACCCTCGCGACCGCGACCACCACCGGCCTCGGTCCGGCCGCCTGGCTCGCCCTGGCCGGCCTGCTCCTGGCCGCCGCCGGCGCCTACGCCCTGTCGTGCTGGTGGTTCCCCTACGCCCACTGCCGCTGCTGCCACGGCGACGGCAAGCACTACCGACCCGACGGCAAAGTCCACCGTCTGTGCCGCTGGTGCAAAGGCACCGGCCGACGCCTGCGCATCGGCCGCCGCGTCTACAACTTCTACGCCCTCCGCTACCGCGCCACCCGCACCGGCGGTCGTAAGGACTGAACCCCCGTACCGGCCATTACGTCCCGCGACCCGCGAGAGGCAACCCCCATGAGCGTCCTGCAACGCACCACCCGTACTGCCCGCGCCGGGCACACCGGCGTACCGGCCACCGCAACCATGACCACCACCCGGTCGCGCGGTCAGCAAGATGGAGCAACTGGCACCACCCGCCCCGGCCGAGCGCGGCCAGGCCACCCCACCACCACACACGCACGCACCCCATCACCCGCCCCCACCCGGACCACACCCACCAGCGAAAGCGGGCAGTTCACCATGACCATGCACCACACGCATCGACGTCTATTAAACGAGCAAGATCCCGACACGCTCCCGGTGGCGTCTGCTCACCTCATCCGTTCGGAGGAAAGCAACAGCCAACGCATCAACCGCATCGGGATCTTGCTCGATAACCAATCATCGATGTCGTCGATCGCGTGGCCGATCGGTCCGCACATCGCTAGATATCGCGGCAGCGGCGTAATCCACCACCACCGAAATTCAGACACCGCTGTAGGAGGAACCCGTGGGTAGCAAGACCACCGCCGTGCCCCACGACATCAGCGCCGAACAGGCCGTCCTCGGCGCGGTGCTGGTCTCACCAGCCGTCATGACCGACCTCGTCGGCCGGCTCAACGCGGACGACTTCTACCGCCCAGCCCACCGCATCCTGTGGCAGACGCTGGCCCGCATGCACGCCACCGGCCAACCCCTGGACCCCGTGGCCGTAGCGGACGAGCTGATCCAAACCGGCGAGCTGGGCCGCATCGGGGGAGCCGACTACCTGCACACCCTGATGCAGGCCGTGCCCACCCCGTCCAATGCCGCCTACTACGCCGGCATCGTGGCCGACCACGCCCGCCGCCGCAGCGTCCTCGACCTGGGCACCCGCCTCAGCGAGCTGGCCCGCACCGGCGCCCCCACCGCCGACCTGCTCGCCGCCGGACGCGCGCTGCTCGCTGACGCCGACGAGCTGCTGGACTGGCCGCCCCCGATCCCGTTCGGCGACAAGCGGCACCTGCCCACCTTCCCCGTCCACGCACTACCGGCCTGGGTCGGCAACATGGTCACCGCGGTCGCGGACTTCACCCAAACCCCGATCGACCTGGGCGCGTGCATCTCACTCGCCGCACTATCGACCGCAGCCGGCGGGCGAGCCGAGGTCGAGGTCCGCGGCACCTGGCGGGAACCGGTCAACCTGTTCATCACCGTGGCCCTGCCACCCGGCGCCCGCAAATCGCCGGTCTTCACCGCCATCATCCGGCCCCTCCTGGAAGCGGAGAAGGCCCTGGCCGAGCAGGCCGGCCCGGCGATCGTGGAAGCCACCCTCGCCGCCAAAGTCGCCCGGGCCGCGGCCGAACGCGCCGCCAACGCCGCCGCAGCCACCGCTGACGAGGCCCGCCGCGACGAACTCCTCGCCGAGGCCAGCGCCGCCGCTGCCCAGGCCGAGGCCATCAAAGTACCGGCCAAGCCGCGCCTAGTCGCCGACGACATCACCAGCGAGCAGGCCGCCTCCCTGCTGGCCGAACAAGGCGGCCGACTCGCCGTCCTCTCCGCCGAAGGCGGCATCTTCGCCACCCTCGCCGGCCGGTACTCCGGCACCCCCAACCTCGAAGTCTTCCTCAAAGGCCACTCCGGGGACATGCTGCGCGTCGACCGGCGCACCCGCGAGGCCGAACACGTCGACCGACCGGCGCTGACCCTCGGCCTGGCCGTGCAACCCGAAGTACTGCGCGAGATCGCCGCCATGCCCGGCTTCCGCGGCAAAGGCCTGCTCGCCCGAATCCTGTTCTCCGTTCCCGAGAACACCGTCGGACGGCGCCGCCCCGACCTGGCCAAACCCATCCCCACCGACGTCGCCGACACCTACCGCGCCAACCTCATCGCCCTCGTCCTCAGCCTCGCCGGCTGGAACAACGACCCCGCCATCCTCCCCCTCACCCCCGCCGCCGACCGACGCGTCCTCGACATCGAACTCGAAGTCGAACCACGACTCGCCCCCGGCGGCGCCTGGTCCCACATCGTCGACTGGGGCGCCAAATACACCGGAGCCGTCGTACGCATTGCCGGCCTACTCCACCTCGCCACCCACCTCCGCGACGGCTGGGGCAAACCCATCGACGTCGACACCATCGACGCCGCCGCCACCATCGGCAACTACTTCGCCGCCCACGCCCTCGCCGCCTTCGAAGACATGGGCGCCGACCCCACCACCCAACACGCCCGCCACGTCCTGGCCTGGCTCCAGCGCACCCAAACCACCCGCTTCACCAAACGTGAACTCCTACGAGCCGTCCGCGGCACCATCCCCACCGTCGCCGCCCTCGACCCCGTACTCACCCTGCTCGAACTGCACGGCTACATCCGCCCAACCGAACCTCCCGCCCGCACCGGCCCTGGCCGACCGCCCGCACCCACCTACCTCGTCCACCCCGACGTCACCGCACCCACCGCCGAACTCCGACCACTCCCCAACCAGACCAG
>ERZ777003.4473-NODE-4473-length-11782-cov-57.158523_pt1 | contig 11782 bp, 9 predicted proteins | sample MGYA00374956_ERZ777003 | MGnify/ENA primary metagenome ERZ777003 (study PRJEB29302, sample SAMN06268252) | bioreactor metagenome | isolation source: Joint BioEnergy Institute, California, USA | place: USA:Joint BioEnergy Institute, California, USA | collected... | reverse complement strand
CCGGTGCTCCGCCGGGGCGTGCCCGTGTGCATGCCCGTGGCCGTGCCCGTGGCCGCCGCAGCCGCATCCGCGGGCGGCCTCGGCGGCACCGGGGTGCGCCTGCTCGCCGAGGATCTCGTGCATGCCGTCGAGCAGGCCGGCCAGATCGACCCCGGCGTCGGCCAGGGCCGGCAGCAGCAGGTCGTTCTCCTTGCGCAGGTGGACCTGGAACAGCACGTCGAGCGCGCTCGCGGCGCCCGCGATCTCGCCGGTCGTGGTCGCCTGCTCCAGCTCGCCGACCAGCTCGCGCAGCACCGCGTGCTCGTCCACCATCGCGCGCACCAGCAGACGGGTCTCGGCGAGATCGGCACCGGCGGCGTACAGGGTGCGCTCCTCGGCGAGGGCGTGCGGCAGCACCTCCTTGGTGCAGAAGGCCACCATGCGCGCCCGGCGGTCGTACGGCGAGAGCAGCCGGTCGATGTCGCGTCGCAGGGCGACGGCGTGCTGGGCCATGGTCAGGCCGAGCCGCCGATGGTGGTCCCGGATCGCCCGGAGCGTCGCCTCCTGGGCGTGCGCTCCGTGGGCTGCGGTGGTTCGAGCGGTCATGTCGGGCTCCTTCCCCGGGTCCGGCACCTGCCGAGAGTCGAGGATAGTTTTTACGATGTCTCTTGTATTTACAATGCCGTCTGTGCAAAATCAAGGTGTGACCGAGCACGACGCGCGAATCGACCCGCGCGCACACCGAGTGCTGGCGGACGTGAGCCGGGTGGCCGTCCTGGAGACCCTCCGCCGGGCGGGCCGTCCGCTGTCGATCCCGGAGATCGCCGCCGAGGTCGGCCTGCACCCGAACACCGTGCGGGCACACCTCGCCCTGCTCGCCGAGTACGGCTACGCGACCGGTAGGACCGAGGACCGCGACCGGCCCGGCCGCCCCCGCCTGCTGTACGCGGCCACGCAGCGGCACGACGAGGACGACCGCCGCAACTACCGGCTGCTCGCCGAGGTGCTGGTCGGGTACCTCACCGGCGTCAGGGACTCCCGGTCGGGCGACACGCTGTCCAGCCCGGCGTCCGCGGCGATCGCGGCGGGCCGCGTGCACGGCACCCGCATCGCCGGCGCCCGGGCACGCAACGGCCGCCCGCTCGACGCCGCCGAGGCGACGCGGCGCGTGGCCGACCTGCTCCGCGACGCGGGCTTCGACCCGCGCCCCGCCCCCGACGGCAGCCACATCGAGCTGCGCCACTGCCCGTTCCGCGAGCTCGCCCGGACCAACGCGGACGTGGTCTGCGGCGTGCACCTCGGCCTCATGCAGGGGGCGCTGCAGGAGCTCGGCGCCTCGGTCACCGCCTCGTCGCTGCGCCCGTTCGCCCGCCCGGGCGTGTGCGTCGCCACGCTCCGTCCCATCGACCGCCCCGCCGACGAAGGACCACCGCCACCGAGATGAGCCGCCCGTCGCCTCCCGCACCCCCGCCCGGCACCGGCCGCGCGGCCCCCGCCGCGCCACCGGCCGACGCCGCCGCGCCCGCGGCAACGGCCGGCACCGCCGCAGTGCCCGCAGCGGCGGACGCCGCCGCGGCACCCAGGGCGGCGGCCGAGGCCGCCGAGGTGTCCCCGGCGGCGCAGGTCGCCGGGCTGTCCGCTGCGCCGGCCGACCCGGCCGGGGTGTCCCCGGCCACGACCGCCGCACGGCCGGCGGGCGGATCGGGGCGGCCCGCCGTGGCGCGGCTGCCGCTGCTCGCCGGGGCCGCCCTCGCGCTGGTCGCCGGGCTGTGGGGCGGGCTGGCGCGGCTCGAGGTGGCGCCGGTGCCGCGGGAGGCGTTCGCGGCGGAGCACGGGCCGCTCATGGCGCTGGGCTTCCTCGGCACCCTGATCGCCCTGGAGCGCGCGGTGTCGCTGCGCCGCCGCTGGGCGTACGCGGCGCCCGCGCTCGGCGGCCTCGGGGCGATCGCCCTGGCCGCGGGCCTCGCCCAGGCCGGGCGGGTGGCGCTCACCGCGGCGGCGGGGTGGCTCGTCGCCTGTTATGTCGTCGTCGTGCTGGAGCGGCGGCCCGGCCGCGCGGTCGGCGTGCAGCTGACCGGGGCCCTCGCCTGGTACGGCGGTGGCCTGCTGTGGCTCCGCGGGCACCCGGTCGCCGACCTGGTGCCGTGGACGGCGGCCTTCCTCGTCCTCACGATCGCCGGGGAGCGGCTGGAACTCGCGCACGTGGCGTTCCTGCGGCGACGTGCGGCCGACGGCCTGATCGCCACGGCGGGCCTGCTGGTCGCGGGCGTGCTCATCTCGGTTCCGCTCCCGGGCGCGGGGTGGCGGGTGGCCGGGGTGGGCATGCTCGCGCTGGCCGGATGGCTGGCCGTCTTCGACGTGGCCCGCCGTACCGTGCGCGGGGCCGGACTGACCCGGTTCACCGCGGTATGCCTGCTCGGCGGGTACGCCTGGCTCGCGGTGGGCGGGCTGCTGTGGGCGGTCGCCGCGCGGCCCGACGGCGGGCTGTACGACGCGGCGCTGCACGCGGTGTTCCTCGGCTTCGTGATGTCGATGGTGTTCGGGCACGCGCCGGTGATCCTCCCCGCGGTGCTGCGGGTGCGCCTGCCGTACGGCCCGGCGATGTACGGCCCGCTCGCGCTGCTCCACCTCGCCCTGGCCGCCCGGGTGGCCGGTGACCTCGCCGGGATCGGCCCGGCGCGCGCGATCGGCGGGGTGCTCGGCGAGGTGGCGCTGGCGGGCTTCGCCTGCTGCGCGGTTGCCGCCGCGCTGCGCGCCCGCAGGCGTGTCCCGAAGGAGCCGTCATGACCTCGGCGGGCATCCGCATCGAGCGCCGCCGCCCCGAGACGCCCCGGCCGCGGCCGGGGAGGGCGCGGTGGCACGCGATCGCGAACGCGGTGGTGCTGGTCTGGCTCGCGCTCGCCGCGGTCGCCGTGGCCGCGCAGGGCGTGCTGCCCGCGCCGCGCTGGTCGGCGCTGCACCTGTTCCTGCTCGGCGCGGTCACCAACGCGATCGTGACTTGGAGCGAGCACTTCGCGGTCACCCTGCTGCGGCTCGCCGACCCGCCCGCCCGGTGGCGGGCCGGGCGGCTCGTCGCGCTCAACGCCGGTGTCGTGGCCGTGCTCACCGGGGCGTCGGCCGGCCCGGTCGCCGTCGGAGTGGCCGGGGCGGCGGTCGTCGTCGCGGTGGTCGCCGCGCACGTGGCCGTGCTCGCGGTCCGGGCCCGGGGCGCGCTCGCGGGCCGGTTCTCGCACGTGGTGGCCTGGTACGTCTGGGCCGGGGCGGCGCTGGCCACCGGCGGCGTGCTCGGCGGGATCGTGCTCGCCGGGGCCGTGACCGGGGCGGCCGGGGAGCGCCTGATCGCCGCGCACGCGCACGTCAACCTGCTCGGCTGGGTGGGGCTCGCCGTGCTCGGCACGCTGTTCACGCTCTGGCCGACCGTGCTGCGCACCCAGGTCATCGACGGGGTGGGCCGCGTCGCCCGGCTGTCGGTACGGCTCGCCGTACCCGGGCTCGCGCTCACCGTCGGCGGGTTGCTCGCCGGGGCGCGGTGGGCCGCCGCGCCGGGCCTGCTGCTCTACGCGACGGCCGCGGCACTCGCGCTCGTGCCGTTCCTGCGCACCGCCCGGCGGCGCCCGCCGCACGGCGCGGCCGCGTTCCTGCTCGCCGCGGGCACCGCCTGGTTCGTCGTCGCCGTCGCCGCCGACCTCGCCGTGGTCGCCACCCGGCCGCCGGAGCGGGTCGGCGAGACGATCGAGGCGGCGCTGCCGCCGGTGCTCGCCGGGTTCGCCGGCCAGACGCTGATCGGCGCGCTCACCTTCCTGCTCCCGGTCGTGCTCGGCGGCGGCCCGGCCGCGCTCAAGCGCAACGCCGCCCTGCTCGAGCGGTTCTGGCGTACCCGGCTCGCCGCGATCAACGTCGGCCTCGCGGCGGCCGTGCTGCCGCTGCCCGGCCCGGTCCGGGCGGCCGGCCTCTGCGTGGTGGTGGCCGCGCTCGCCGCGTTCGTGCCGCTCGCGGTCGCCGCCGTGCTGCGCTCGCGCGGCGTGCGGATCGCCCCGGCGACCGGCGGGATCGCGGTCGGCGTGCTCGCCACGCTGCTCGCCGTCGCCGCCTCGGTGACAACCGTGGCCGAGCCGTACTCCCGCACCGTGACCGGCGGCGGCACCCGGACCGTGGACGTCACGCTCGTCGGCATGAGCGTCGTCCCCGGCGTGATCGAGGCCCCGGCCGGCACCCGCCTCGTGCTCCGGGTGACGAACAAGGACGGCCGGCGCCACGACCTGCGCCTCTCCACCGGACAGCGCACCCCCATGCTGCGCCCCGGCGAGTCGGCCACGCTCACCCTGCCCGAGCTGACCGGCCCGGTGGACGGCTGGTGCACCGTCGCCGGTCACCGCGCCGCGGGCATGACCCTCCGCATCACCGTGGCCGGCACCGCCGCGCAGCCGGCACCCGAGCCCTCACCCGGCCACAGCGCCCACGCCACGCACCAGGCCCCGCTCAACCTGGCCGCCCCGATGAGCCCCGGCTTCACGCCGTACGACGCGACGCTGCGTCCCGCCCCCGGCGGCACCGAGCACAAGGTCGAGATCCGCGTCGTGGAGAAGGAGATCGAGGTCGCCCCCGGCGTACGGCAGCGCATGTGGACCTTCGGCGGCACCGTGCCCGGCCCGGTGCTGCGCGGCAAGGTCGGCGACGTGTTCACCGTGACCTTCATCAACGACGGCACGATCGGCCACGGCATCGACTTCCACGCCGGGTCCCTCGCCCCGGACCGTCCGATGCGCACCATCGAGCCGGGCGAACGCCTCACCTACCGGTTCACGGCCGAGCGCGCGGGCGCCTGGCTCTACCACTGCTCCACGATGCCGATGCTCCAGCACATCGCGAACGGCATGTACGGCGCGGTGATCATCGACCCGCCGGGCCTGCCGCGCGCCGACCGCGAGTACGTGCTCGTCCAGGGCGAGCTCTACCTCGGCACGCCGGGCGATGCGGCCCAAGTGGCGAAGATGCGCGACGGCCGCCCCGATGGCTGGATGTTCAACGGCACCGCCGCCCAGTACGACCACGCGCCGCTGGCCGCCCGCGCGGGCGAGCGGGTCCGCGTCTGGGTCGTCGCCGCCGGCCCCGCCTCCGGCACCGCGTTCCACATCGTCGGCACCCAGTTCGACACGGTTTACAAGGAGGGCGCCTACCTGCTGCGCCCGGACGACCCCGGCGGTGCCCAGGCCCTCGACCTCGCCCCGGCCCAGGGCGGCTTCGTCGAGACCGTCTTCCCCGAGCCCGGCCGCTACCCGTTCGTCGACCACGACATGCGCCACGCCGAGTCCGGCGCCCACGGCTTCTTCCAGGTCACCGGCCGGTAGGTGACGCCGCCGGTCACGCGCCGCCCGGGCCCGGCGGCGGGGCGGACAGGTGGGTGAGGCAGACCGAGGGCTCGGCGAACGGCACCAGGCGATCGGCCGTGACCGGGGCGCGGGTCTCCGCCAGCACGCCCTGCATCATGCCGAGGTGCAGCGCGCACACCACGTCGGTGTGTCGCTCGGCGACCTCCCGGAACGGGCAGTGCCGCAGCCGGATCACCGGCCCGACCGGCCCGGTCGCCGTGCCGTGCCCGCCGTCATCCGCGGTTCCCGGCCCGGCGCCGTTCGCCGCCGGCGGCACGACCTCCGGGTCGAAGCCCGCGTCGGCGAGCACCGCGACCAGCCGCCGCACCGCCTCCTCGGCGTCGACGTCCTCCCAGGGCGCGGGCGCCTCGCCCAGGTACCGGCCCCAGGTGCGCCCGGCCTCCAGCGCGGCCTGCTCGGCGTCCGGCAGCCGGGTGGCGATGAGGCCGGTGAGCATCTCGGCGAGCAGCCGGTAGCTGCGCTGCCCGGTCGCCTCCCCGGCCGCCCGGTAGACCATGCGCGGGCGACCGGCCTGGCCGCGCTCCTCAGGCTCCCGGGTGGCGAGGCCGACCTCGACGAGGGCGTCGAGGTGGTAGCGGGCGGTGTTCGGGTGCAGCCGCAGCGCCGCCGCGACGTCCTGCACGCCGAGCGGGCCGTCCGCGGCGCGCAGCACGTCGAGCACCCGGCCGCGGGTGCCGCCCGGCACGGGCCCCGGATCCGTGAGCCTGGTTTCGCTCATAATCATTAGTTTATTTAAAGGCCCTTATAATAAAGAAAAGCACGGTGTTTGATTCAAGCGATCATTCCGGACGTGACGTCGGCCGACGGTGATGATCGATTCCCTGTCGTCTCGCGGGATCGCGCCGGTCATCGCCCCGGTGGCATGCCTCCGCCCGCCCGCGGAGATCACCGGCGGCGCCGGCCGTGCCGTACGGCCGCCGCGCCCGCCTCCTTCGCGCCCGTCCGCGATCGTGACCGGTACCCCGCCCACCCCGACCGTTCGGCGTCACCCCTCCAGCTCGGCGATGCGGGCCCGGGTACGGCGCAGCTCCTCCTTGACCTCGGCGATCTGCCGTTCCAGCTCGAGGATGCGGCGGATCGAGGCGAGCGTCATGCCCTCGCCGGCCAGGCGGGTGACGTACTGGACGACCATGATGTCGTGCCGGGAGTAGCGGCGCTGTCCCCCGGCGGAACGGCGTGGCGTGACGATCCGATGCTGGTCGAGGCGCCGTAGGTACGCGTGCCGTACCTGCAGCATCTCGGCGACCTGGCCCAGCGAGTACAGCGGCGCGTGCTCGTCGTCGAACGGCAGCTCCGGCATCACACCTCCTCCTCACCGGGAAGCTGACTCTCCCGTGCCACGCCAAGTCACGCTCGGATGACCTTCGGGTAACCGGTTCGGAAACGATCTTGCAAAGAATTTATATCTGGACTTATAAGTTCCCTGCGAACTCAACGACAAGTATCCATCATCCGACCTCAGGACGGCTGTGATGATGTCGCTGATCCGCTCCCTCTTCGTGGGCGTTTTGGCGGCCGTTCTCGGAGTCGCCGCCGCGGCCGCGCCCGCATACGGCCTGACCACGGCCTCGATCACGCTCACCACCCCCTATCCCTCCGTCGTCGTCGAGCCCGGCTCCCAGGTGTCGCTCGACCTGAAGGTGAAGGCCTCCCCGGCCGGGCGGGTCGAGCTCGACGTCGACGCGCCGAAGGGCTGGCGGACCTCGCTGCGCGGCGGCGGCTTCGTCGTGTCGAGCGTGCACGCGGGCAGCACCGACGTGACCCTCGACGTCAACGTGCCCGCGGACGCGAAGGGCAAGAACAAGGTGACGGTCACCGCCACCGGCCCCGGCGGGCGCGCCCGCCTGCCGCTCACGCTCTCGGTGCGCGGCGGCGGCTCCGGCTCGATCGGGCTGGAGGCCGAGTTCGCCAAGCTCACCGGCAAGCCGACCGACACCTTCAACTACAGCGTCACGCTGCGCAACGGCACCGCGAAGAAGACCACGTACGCGCTCCAGGTGCAGGGCCCGGCGGGCTGGAACGTCTCGGCGAACCCGTCCGCGCAGTCGCAGGCCACCACGGTCACCGTGGACGGCGGCGCCACTGAGACGATCAGCGTCACCGCCGACCCGCCGGACAACGTCACCGCCGGCGCCTACCCGATCCGGCTCGGCGTGAGCGGCGGCGGGCAGAACGCCGCGATCGACCTCGCCGCCGAGATCAGCGGCACCGGCGAGGTGGAGCTCACCACCAAGGACGAGCGGCTCAACGCCTCCGGCACCTCGGGCGACCGCACCCGTGTCCGGCTCGTGATCACCAACAAGGGATCGGCCCCGGTGAACGGCGTGAAGCTGAGCAGCTCGCCGCCTGCCGGCTGGGAGGTCACCTTCGAGCCGGAGACCGTGAACATCGAGCCGCAGAAGCAGGTCGAGGCCACCGCGATCATCACCCCGTCGGGTGACGCCGTCGCCGGCGACTACATGGTCACGCTGCGGGCGGAGAGCGACGGGCAGACCTCCTCCGCCGACATCCGGTACACCGTGGAGACCTCCACGTGGTGGGGCCTGCTCGGCATCCTGTTGATCGCAGCCGTGGCCGGTGGACTGTGGCAGGTGTTCCGCGTCTACGGACGTCGCTGACCCGGGCGAGGCGCGTATGGACGACAGCGTCGCCAACGTCGCGAAAGGTACGGAGACCAAGGGCACCGCGACCGAGGTCGTCGACCTTCCCGAGCACGTCATCAAGATCGACCGGCTGACCAAGCGGTACGGCGAGGTCACCGCGGTCGACCGGCTCGACCTGCGGGTGCGCAAGGGTGAGGTGTTCGGGCTGCTCGGGCCGAACGGCGCGGGCAAGACCACGACGATCCTCACCCTGCTCGGCCTCATCGAGCCGACCTCGGGCACCGTGCGCGTGCTCGGGATGAACCCGACCAAGGATGCGATCAAGATCAAGCAGCGGGTCGGGTACGTCCCGGACTCCGTGGGCTTCTACCCCACGATGACCGGCCGGGAGAACCTGCGCTACACCGCGCGGCTCAACGGCATCAAGGACGCCGAGGACCGCATCGCCGACGCGCTCGAGCAGGTGGGCCTCACCGAGGCGGCCGACCGGCGGACCGGCGGCTACTCGCGAGGCATGCTGCAGCGGCTCGGCATCGCCGACGCGCTGGTGAAGAACCCGCAGGTGATGATCCTCGACGAGCCGACGATCGCCATCGACCCCGAGGGCGTCAAGCTCGTGCTCGACCTCATCCGCCGGCTGCGCGACGAGCGGGGCATGACCGTGCTGCTCTCCTCCCACCTGCTCTACCAGGTGCAGGAGGTGTGCGACCGGGTCGGCATCTTCGTGCGCGGGCGGCTGGTCGCGGTCGGCTCGGTCGAGGAGCTCTCCCAGCGGCTCGCGCAGGGCCGTACCGTCACCGAGATCGCGGTCGCCGACGACGCCGACCTGGCGGCCCGGCGCATCGCGAAGCTCGACTCGGTACAGCAGGTGGACCGCGAGGGCGATCTGATCGTGGCGGTGTGCACCGCCGACGTACGAGGGAAGATCGCCGAGACCCTCGTCGGCGCCGGGCACACGCTGCTGCACCTGCGGCAGCGCAGCAGTCATCTGGACGAGATCTACCACCGGTACTTCCATGAGCAAGTCAACTGATGTCGCCATTCCGCCGGGGTGGCGCACGGTGGCGCGCAAGGAGATCGCCGACCATCTCAACTCGGCGCGGCTCCTCGTGGTGGCCGGGCTGCTCACCATCTCGGGCGTGGCGGCGGTCTACGCGGCCGGCGGCCGGATCCGCGACGCTGCCCAGGCCGCCACCGGCGAACCCTCGCTGTTCCTCAACCTGTTCACGCTCGCGATCGAGAACACGCCGTTCGCGTTCGTCAACTTCGTGGCCCTGATCGGGCCGCTGCTCGGCATCGCGTTCGGCTTCGACGCGGTGAGCTCGGAGCGGTCCCAGCGCACCCTGCCGCGGCTGCTCGCCCAGCCCATCCACCGCGACGACGTGGTGAACGGCAAGTTCGTCGCCGGTCTCGCGGTGATCGGCATGCTGCTCACCGCGCTCATGGTGCTGGTCGGCGCGATCGGCATCGTCCGGCTCGGCATCGTGCCGTCGCCGGACCAGGTGGCGCGGCTGATCGTGTACCTGGTGGTGTCGTGCCTCTACATCGGGGTGTGGCTCGCCTTCGCCCTGATGCTGTCGATCCTGCTGCACCGGGCCGCCACCGCGGCGCTCACCGCGATCGGCGCCTGGCTCATCTTCTCCCTGCTCGCGGGCCTCATCGTGCAGATGATCGCGGGCGTGTTCACCACCCCCGGCACGATCGCCAACGCCGAGATGCAGCAGGCCCTCGGCCGCCTCTCCCCCGCCTTCCTCTACGAGGAGGTCACCGCGGCCCTGCTCACCCCCGAGCTGCGCACCCTCGGCGTGATCCTGCCCGAGCAGGCCTACCGCGCCGTCCCCAGCCGCCTCCCGCTCGGCCAGAGCCTCCTCCTCGTCTGGCCCCAGCTCACCGCGCTCGTCGCCCTCTGCGCGGTGATGTTCGCGATCGCCTACATCGCCTTCCTCCGCCAGGAGGTACGCGTCTGACCCTCCGCGGAGCGGTACGGCTCCCGCCTCGTCCGGACCGGCGCCACACGCGCGGATCTCCCGGCTCCACCGCCCCCGGCCACTTCGCCGGGGGCGGTTCTTTGTGCCCCGGCCGCCCGCGCACGCCCGGCCATACGCGGGCCGAAAGGTCACGCGCAGGCCGAAACGATCAGCGGCCCAGTGTGCCGTCTGACGTTCCCGCAGCGGGGCGGGAGCGAAACGGGCGGCACCCGGCGAACCCTGTGCGGCGCGGGCCTGCCAAGGCGGCTGTGCCGTAACGGAAAACGCGTGAAGGAAACGCCGTAAAAGAGACACGGCCGCATACCTCGCGCATGTTTTGGCGCTAATGTCGCCTTCGTCATGAATCTCGGGCGCGAGCAGCGGGGTGGTATGGTGCGGGTCGGCGGGCGGGCGGCGTGGCCGGTGTGCGTCGTCAGCCTGTCACTGGTCGCCGTGGGGACGGTGCTCGCCCTGGGCAACGGCACGGACGCGCGGGGCGCTCGGGCATCTGCCGTTCGTGGCCGTCTGCGCGGTGGTCGCGGCGGTCATCGAGACGGGCAGGCCGGGCAACGCGGTCGGGCGGCTGCTCGCGCTCGGCGGGTTCTCGTTCGCACTGATGGAGGCCTGCGGCGAGTACGCGTTATACCGGCCGGGCACCACGCTCGGGACCGTTCTGGCGTGGCCGCAGACCTGGCTGTGGGTGCCGGCCAACACGGCGTTCGCGCTGATCCCGCCGCTGCTGCCGGACGGCCGGGCGCCGTCGCGGCGGTGGCGGCCGGTGGTGATCGCCGTCGTCGCCGCGGCGGGGGTGACCGCGGTGCCGGGCTCGCTGCGCCCAGGGGTGAACACGCAGGTCGGCTCGGGGGTGGTCAATCCGCTCGGGGTGCCCGCGCTGGCCGGGGCGGCGGCCGTGGCCGAGGCGGCGTTCACGGCGCTGCTGGGGGTCGTGTTCGCGGGCGGCGCCATACCGCTGGTGGCGCGGGCCGTGCGGGGTGACGCCGCCGAGCGGCGCGGGCTGCGGTGGCTCGCCTACGTCGCGGCGCTCGACGCCGCCATCGTGGCCGGGCGGCTCGCCGCCGGGCTGGCCGACGGCGATCCCGGGTCGGTGTGGCCGCGCGGCAGCCATGTGTGGGAGTTCGCCGGGGCCGTCGGCATGGCACTGGTGCCCGTGGCGCTCGGCGCGACCGTGCTGCGCGAGCGTTCCCTGCAGCAGGTGATGTCGGCCCGGGAGGAGGAGCGGCGGCGGCTCCGGCGGGACCTGCACGATGGACTCGGCCCGGCGCTCGCCGCGCTCAGCATGCGGGCGGAGGCGGTGCAGGAACTCGTCCGCGACGAGGCCGCGAAACGGCTGCTCGACGAGATCGTCGCGGACGCGCAGGCCGCCGTCACCGACATCCGCGGGCTCGTCGACGACCTGCGCCCGCCCGTCCTCGACAGCCTCGGCCTCGTCGGCGCGCTGCGGGCGCTCGCCGGCGGCGGCGACGGGCGGCCCGCGGCGGACGGGCCCGCGGTGCTGGTGCGCGCGCCGGAGGAACCGCCGCCGCTGCCCGCCGCCACCGAGACCGCCGCGTACCGGATCGCGGCCGAGGCCCTGGCCAATGCGCGCCGGCACGCCGCGGCGAGCCGGGTGTGGATCACGTTGGAGGTGGCGGCGGGCATGCTGCACCTGGAGGTGGCCGACGACGGCCGCGGCATCGGCCCGGTACGGCCCGGCGGCGTCGGCCTCACCGCGATGCGGGAACGTGCCGCCGAGCTCGGCGGCGTCTGCGTCGTGGTGCCCCGCCCCCGCGGAGGCACCCTGGTCCGGGCCACGCCGCCCGCGACGGAAGGAGCCCGATGATCC
>ERZ777003.4471-NODE-4471-length-11788-cov-4.916645_pt1 | contig 11788 bp, 9 predicted proteins | sample MGYA00374956_ERZ777003 | MGnify/ENA primary metagenome ERZ777003 (study PRJEB29302, sample SAMN06268252) | bioreactor metagenome | isolation source: Joint BioEnergy Institute, California, USA | place: USA:Joint BioEnergy Institute, California, USA | collected... | reverse complement strand
GAGCGAGGGCGCCGTGATCAAGTTCTGTAAGGCGCTCGGGGCGACGGGCTACCAGCAGCTCAAGATTCTGTTGGCTCAGGAGATCCATCAGCCGATTCAGTTCATTCACGAGGATCTCGAATACGGCGACACGCCGGCGCAGGTCATCGAGAAAACGTTTTCGAGCAACGTCAACGCGTTGCGCGATACGCTCTCGAGTCTCGACGTGAAGGCGATGAAGGCTGCAGTGAAGGCGATTTCATCCGCGGACCGCGTCGAGATCTACGGGATCGGCAGCGCAGCATCCGTGGCAGAGGACACGTACTACCGAATGCTGCGTATCGGAATCGATTGCCGCCTGGCCGTCGATTCGCACATTCAGGCGATCAGTGCATCGCTCACGGGACCGAGGGTAACCACTCTCACGATCTCGCATTCGGGCAGCACCCATGAAACGCTTGCTGCAACGCGTCTCGCCAAGGAAGCCGGTGCAAGGACGATCTGCATCACGAACTACGGAAAGTCGCCCATTCAGAAATACGCCGATATCGTGCTCACCACCATGGCGCGAGAAACGCGCTTTCGCACGGAGGCAATGACGAGCCGCATTGCCCAGCTCGCAGTCGTCGACGCCTTGATCGCGTGCCTCGCGCTTGCCAATTACAAGAAAGCGGTCAAAACGATTCAGCGCACGTTCGAAGTGCTATCCATTAAGCGGCTGTAACACCTTGCGCCGCGGACACGCAGCGCCCCTGAACGTCACGTCCCTCGCAGTGCACTACACTCACTTCTAACACTACGAGGCGGTGTGTATATTTCACTCGGCGCTTGTCCCGGGGCTACGCGCCAGCTTCCCTTCTGCTTGAAGAGGCCAGGAGCATGAAATCTTTAATTCGCGATTCGCGAACACTTTGTCGTGCAGCGTGCGTGACTTCCCTTGGCGGTCTGCTCGGCTTCGCCGACGCCGCAGCGCAGGTATCCACGCCCGCTGCCGAGGATGAGGGGCTTTACGAAGTCGTCGTGACGGCGCGCCGACTGGAAGAACGCGCGCTGGATGTGGGCATCACGATGAACGTCTTCGATCAGGCGGCACTCGAAACGCGCCGGCTGAATGCGGTCGAGGATCTTGCACAGCTCACGCCGGGGTTCGATGTGTTCAACGGCAACGGCACGAACAACCCGACGATCACGCTGCGCGGCGTCGGGACGACGAACCCGTTCCTCAACAACAATCCGTCGATCGCGCTGTATGCCGACGAGGTCTATCTGCCGTTCAGCTCTTTTCTCACTCTTCCATTCTTCGATGTCGAACGCATCGAGGTTCTGAAAGGGCCGCAGGTCGCACTCTATGGACGTAACGCAACCGCCGGCGCGGTCAACGTCATTTCCGCGCAGCCGACGGACAGCCTGAGCGGCTACGTCGATTTGAGCTACGCGAGATACGACGCCTTCGAAGCGCGAGCAGCAATCAGCGGTCCGTTGAGCGACACGGTGCAGGCGCGCCTCGCCGTAATTCGACAGGACGGCGGTGGGTACATGTATCGACCGGGTACGATCGGATCGACAGCCGGCTTTAGCCGGAACGCTGCGATTCCCGGCGTTCCCGCCATACCGGCCGTCGATGACTACGGCGACAAGGACGTGTACGCCGTGCGAGCGAGCCTCGCATGGCAACCGAGCGAGAGCGTCGACGTGAGCCTCATCGGTCACTACGGAAAAGATGAATCCGAGCTCGTCGGTTCGACGAACATCAACGGCGATCGCGTCGGCGTGTTCTTGCCGCCCAGCGACGAACCGTACGTCGATTACGACAACGTTGCTCCCGCGACGGATACGGAGCAGTACGGCGGTGCGCTTCGCATCGATGTGGAGCTTGGGAGTGTCACGCTGACGTCCGTCACTGGTTACAACCGAATCGCGCGCACGTATGCGATCGGCGATTTCGTACCTGTGCGAGTGGCCGAAGCGAGCTTCGACGAAGTGACGAGAAGCGTGAGCCAGGAATTGCGCGCAACATCGCGCGACTCCGAATCTTTCCGCTGGATGGTCGGCGCCTCGTACAACGAAGACAAGATCGACTACAACCGCGTGTTGAATTCGTATGACTTCCTGCTCGGTGCGCTCGGTACGACATTCGACGAAACAGACCGAGCCTGGGCTGTCTACGGAGATGCGGAGTGGCAGCTGAGCTCGAACTGGTCTGCGGGCGTGGGTGTGCGTTACACCGACGAGGATCGCGAATTCGACGGCGGCTCGTTCGATATCGATCCATTTGGTCTGTCGCGAATTGTCGTCGCGTTCCCCGGCTTGGCACCATCGGGTTCTCTATTCGGGTCCCCCAGGTACGATGAGTCCGATCTGTCGGGCGGCGCCTTCCTCAAATGGAAGCCGCAAGACGATCTGCTCGTGTACGGCTCGGTCAATCGCGGTTTCAAGAGCGGCGGTTTCGACGGTTCCGGCGTCACGGTGCCAAGCGCGTTCGAGCCGTACGGAGCGGAGACCGTGTGGGCCTACGAAGTTGGCGTCAAGAGCTCGGTCATCGACACCTTCGACTTTTCCGTCGCTGCTTTCTTCTACGACTACAAAGACAAGCAAGTGCTTGCGCTGATGGACGTCGGCGGCGGCGTGACGGAAGCCGTGATTCAGAACGCGGCTGAAGCGGAAGTGAAGGGTGTGGAAGCGGAGCTGCGCTGGATGCCGGTGCGCGGGCTGACGTTCTCGATGAATGCGACGCTGCTCGACTCCGAAATCACGAAGTTCGAGAGCGCCGATCCCGCGGAAGTCGCGGCACGCGAAGGCAACGAGCTGCCAGGTACTCCGCAGTCGCAATTCACGGCGGCCGTCGATTACAGTCAGCCGATCGGCTCGCTCGTGTTGGATGCCTCGCTGTGGGCGACCTATGTCGATCGCGCGTATCGCGACATCGAGAACACCGAAGCGCTGCGGTCCGATGACAGAACCGTCGTCAATGCGCGTTTGACCCTGTCGAATCCGTCGGTCGGTTGGTCGGCGTACGTCTTCGCCGAGAACCTGTTCGACGAAGAGTACGTCACATCGGTGCGTAGCCTCGTCGAGATGCTCGGCAACTATCATGGCGCTCCGCGCACCGTGGGCATCGGCGTGCGATACGACTTCTAAGAACCCGATGGATCGAAGATCTGTCCTCAAGGCGGTGGCAGGTGCGGCCGTGACGTACGCTGCAGGATGCACGCGCGTCGCGCCGAGCGGCCGGTCGCACTTGCCGTCGCAAGAGGAAATCTGGGACCTGATGTTGCGCATGAATGCGCTGGGTCCGCGCTATACCGGCGCGCCGGCGCATCATGCGTTCATCGATATGATCGCGGAGGGGTTCGAGCGGCTCGGAATCGCCGTGCGCAGCGAAGAACAGCGCTTTACGCGTTGGGAGGCGCGCCGCTCGTCGCTGGCTGTCACGATAGAAGGTTCATCGCCTGAAATCATCGAGATCGCTTCTCCGTATCCGTATTCGGCGCCGACGCCTGCGGAAGGCGTCGAGGGACGTCTCGTCGATGGCGGATCTGCGACGGCGCCGCATCTGCCGGACGATCTTTCGGATGCCATTCTGTATCTCGATGCGCCAGTGCCTACGCTGCCGTTCCATGAGTGGTATGCGAACGTGCGGGTCTACGGAGATCTCCAAGCGTTGCCGGAATCGGTTTCGCATGCCGCCGCGCAGATCGTGACGGCGCCGAACCTCGAGGAATACGCAAAACGCGGCGTCAAAGGTGTCATTCTCGGATGGACGACGCTGAGCGAAGCGCACGTTCGACATCAATACATTCCATTCAATCGTCCGTTGCAGTCGACGACTGGCGTGTGGGTAGGGCCGGGCGCGGCGGCGCGGCTCAAAGAGCTTGCGCGAACGGGTGCGCGCGCGACGCTCACGCTCGAAGCAGAACTCACGCCGAACACGACGTCACGGACGATCTATGCGGAGCTTCCAGGCGCTTCCCGCGAATTGCTCATCGTCAACACGCACACGGACGGCCCGAATGCAGTCGAAGAGAACGGACCGATTGGATTGCTCGCTTTAGCGCGGAGACTCACGCAACTGCCTGCATCCGAACGGCGCCGAAGCGTGCTCTTCCTGCTTGCGAGCGGTCATTTCGTCGGACCGCAGGTGGCATCGACGGAAGGGTTCATGAAGTCGCATCCGGATCTTCTCGAGCGCACGGCCGCGGCGCTCGCAGTCGAGCATCTCGGTGCAACGGAATGGGCCGATCGACCGGATGGCACGTACGGTCCCACGGGTCTGCCCGAATTGAGTCTGTTCTTTACGAAGGACGAACGGCTCGCGGCGCACGCTCTCGCCGTCGCGCGAGCGAAGGATCCGCGCGGCGCCGTCGTCGATCCCTTGGAGTTCTCGCACTTCTTCGGAGAAGGTCGGCCGCTTGCGCGTGCTGGCGTGCCGACGATCGGTTTCCTACCCGCACCAAGCTACCTCCTTGCGAGCCCGCCTGACGGCGCTATCGACAGAGTCGATCCGAAACTGATGTACGCGCAGATCGAGATGCTCGCCGAGCTGCTCGATCGACTGGATGCAGATCAGAAGCTGTCCCTGTCCGGTGCCAAGCCCGGTTGAGGTCTCGCGCTAACGCGACCTCGACGGGGATTCTCGCGGCGGGAAGGCGTCTGGTATAAGAGAGCGCCTATCGACGACCTTCACGCGGGCATAAAGGCAACAGTCGCGAACCGGAGGAGCTTCGAATGCTACGTTTCGCAGTCCCCGTGCTTATCGTGCTTACTGCGAGCGCGTGCTCGAACGCTTGTCTCCACGAGGAAGATCGCTCGGCCGAGGAGAGTCTCGACGGCATCGAGCGAGTGGTGCTGACGTCCGATAGGGGTTCGTTGCGCGTCGAGGGCGAAGAGGCGAGAACGTCGTTGAGCGCGAGAGGTCGCGCTTGCACGGCGCTCAGAAGCGATTTGAAAGATGTGCGCATCGAGACGAGGCGTGAAGGAGCGACGCTGTTCGTGACGGCTGCCATACCGGAGCTTTCCTGGATGCCGCTGGACGCTCTGTTCGTGCCGGCGGCGCTGGATCTGACGGTAACCATGCCGGCGGGCATGACCTTGGATGTGCGGGACGGGCGCGGCGAAATGATCCTCGTCGGCGTCGGCAACACGACCGTGAAAGACAGCTCCGGCGAAATTACCGTGAGAGACGTTCAGGGCGATCTGCACATCGAAGACGGGTCGGGCAGCATCGACATCAACGGCGTGTCTGGCGATGTCACGGTGCGCGACGGCGCGGGAAGCGTATCGATCGTGAACGTCGGCGGTTCCGTTCACATTCCGACCGACGGTTCGGGCTCGATTAGGATTGCCGATGTGCGCAAGGACGTGAGAATCGACGACGACGGCTCCGGAGACATCCGGATCGAACGAGTGGATGGCCTCGTCGAAATCCGCGACGATGGTTCTGGCTCGATCCATATCCAAACGGTCGGCCGAGACGTGATCATCGGCGACGATGGGTCCGGCGGAATCTATGTGGCCGATGTCGCTGGCGACTTCGTCGTACGTGATGCAGGCAGCGGCGGCGTGCGCCACGAAAGAATCAAAGGCAACGTACGGTATTAATCGACGTTTCCGCGCTCTCGATCAGTCGCCACTGCGGCGCGAATGAGGCCCGAGCCCACGACCGTGATGCGTCTCCTTACGGCTCAAGCTGCAACCTCGTGCAGCTTGCGCTTCATCATCGCGTGCTGATTACCACAACTCCTCCGTGCGAATCACGTAGATGTCGCGTAGGCCGTTGCCGGGAGCGCGCAAGCGTTGTTCGAGCGCATCGAATGTGAGCCGCCTTTCGAGCGGTGCGGAGCCGAAGCCGCGATTGCTCGTGAACAAGAGCAGCTTTCCGTCCGGCGACAGGCGCGGCGAGAACTCCCAGGCGGACGAATTGACGCGCGTGCCCAAGTTCTTCGGCGGTTCCCACCGATCTCCTTGGCGTCGCGACACATAAAAATCGTACGCGCCCACCTCATCGCCGCGATTGCGTGCAGCGATAACGAGCAGGCGCTCATCGGCCGTGATGAACGCTTCGATTTCTTCGCCCTTCGAGTTGGTCGGTGCGCCCAAGTTCTCAGGAGACTGAAAGACGCCGTTCACGAGACGCGACCGCCAGATATCGCATCCGCCGAGTCCGCCTTCACGTGTCGAGCCGAAGTAGAGCGTTCCATCTGCGGTCAGCGTTGGAAACCATTCGTCGCCGGGGCTCGAAAGCTCGGCGACATGACGCGGTTCCCCCCAGCGACCGTCGGGCTTGCGTTCGATCGTCCATATCTCAGTATCCGTGCGCGGCTGGCCGTTCACGGGGCGCGTCGAAACGAAGTACGCACGCTGACCGTCCGGCGTGAACACGATATCTGCGTCCGCATACTGCCCCGAGAACGGCGCGGTTTTCGGCCGCGACCACTGACCTTGCTCGAGCTCGGTATAGACGATCGTCCACAAATCGAACGAAGGCGTATTCTTCAAATAGAAGAGCGTGCGGCCGTCGGGCGCGGGGCTCGGATGCGACTCGTCATCGCCGGTCGAGATGATTCCGGGTGCGAGCAATGTCGGCGTGTTGTTCGCTTTGGCGGCAAGGTAAGACCAAACGTCGGACGCCGGGGAGTCGGTAGCTGCAATCGTCTAAAGGAAGGCGGCTAGGCCAACGAGACAACGTGTACGCATCGGGGCTTCTCATCCAAACACCGGAGAGAATGAGAAGCATCGCAACGGCGCGCCCGACCCGCTTTCAATTTCTTTAGATCAGCATTCGGCGCATGCGGGCGCGAAAGGCAGACGGCGTCTCGCCGTAGGTCGCGCGAAAGGCCGCCGAGAAGTGAGCGTGACTGGAGAATCCGAGCTCTAGCGCGAGCGCAGTAAGATCTTCCGTATGCGGCAGCTCGGCCAGCGCTCGAGCGAGCCGCAAGCGCCTTTGGTATCTCGCGATCGTCATGCCTTCGCATTGTCGGAAGGCATGCGTGAGATAGGCCGGAGACGTACCGACCTGTGCGGCAATCTCCAAGAGCGATAACCGCTCGCGGCCATCGCCGATGATCGCCTTGGCCTCGCGGACGAGTTTGCTTGCAGGGCGTCTCGAGCGCGCGGTATCGATGGAGCCGAGCCTCAAGATCTCCGCCCACAGCTGGGCGATCGTCTCTTCGATTTCCGTCGGGTCGGCATGGCTTCGAGAAAGATGCCAAAGCGTCGAGGCGTGACGCTGCAGCGCGGCGGCAGAACACACGGCGCGATGCGCACGCACTCGCCGCACGAACGACTCCGCCGCCCCCGCATTCGGCATCGCATCGAGGCGCGGCGTGATCAATAAGTACTCGACAGGATGAGAATCGATGAACCGATCGCGGCTCACGTCACCGCCGTGAATGAAGAGCGCATGGTTCGGAGTGAGCAGCGATTCCGAAGCCCCGAGCCGATAAGCAAACGCGCCTCGCACGGGAATGAGGACTTGGAACGTAGGTGTGAGTACCTCATCGGTGAGGTGATTCGCCGATGCGCGTGCGACAGCGGCTTCGACGTGCATCGCCGCATCGTCGCGGATCGAACGCCGCATCTCGACGAGCGCCGGCGTTTCCAGTCTCGTGTTGGTTCTGGGCTGGAGCATGCGTACGCTATGTCACGACTCGCGGCGATTTGCAATCCGACGATGCTCGACGGGGACACAGGAGATCCGCTTCACCGCAGCCGCTCGAGCTGTCGAAACGCCCCTCGGATCAGCGCCGCATTCTGTTGCGACTGATGCCGAAAAGCTCGAAAGAAATCCGTCGTGGAGTACGCGGGCCGGACCGAGCGCAGCTCGTCGTAAAACGTCCGGGCGGTCTCGATGTTCTCGGCCAGCATGTTGCAGTACGCCGCAATCGCAAGCACTTGATAGTGCGCATTCGGCTGTCGTGCTGCACGCGTCGCAAATGCGGCGGCGTCTGCGTAACGACCGAGCAGGGCGAGGTTCTGCGCGCGCACGGCATACATCGCAAAGGTCATCATGTCATACGGGCTTAGGCGGCGCGCCTTATCGACGACGTCATTGCTGCGGAGCGAGTCGCCGGTCTGCATCAATGCGAACGCGAGCGAATACTGTCCGACGGCAGAGCTGGGATTGAGCTGAACGGCGGTCTCGAGCTCGTCGACGGCATCGCCGAGATCTTGACTCAGGAGATAGGCGCGGCCGAGCGCCCAGTGGCCGAGCGGATCGCGTGGATCCAGCATCAACGCTTCTTCGGCGAAGTTGATCGCGCGTTGCTCTTCGACGGAACGTTTCTCGGTGAGCTCGAGAAACGCGCGTTGAAAATAAATGAATGACAGGCCAGCGTAAGCGCGCGGCGAGCGCGGATCGAGCTCGATCGAACGGCGGAAGAATTGCTCGGCCAATTCGTAGTCCGCGGCAGTGAACCGGTACATGTGCCAACAGCCGCGATAGTAGGCGCTCCAGGCATCGAGACTGCCTGGCGCGATCACGGCCGCTCGGTGCCGCTCGGCGTGCTCCACTTCCGATTCGACCGAACCGACGATGAGCTCGGCAATTTCCCCCTGGACGGTGAGGATGTCGTGCAGCGGCCGGCTCAAGTGCTCTGCCCAGCGTTCTTGCCCGCTCACTGCATCTGCAAGCATTGCGTGAACGCTGATTTCATTGCCGAGTGCGCGGACTTCCCCTTGCACGATATAACGAACGCCGAGCGCGCGCCCGACGTCGCGCGGATCGTATGGGCCTGCTTTGAATCTGAATGCAGAACCACGCGATATGACGAACAACCATCTCGCGCGCGCGATTCGCGTGATGACCTCGTGCGTGAGACCGTCGGCAATCACGCCGTGCGCTTGTGCCTCGCCCGCGAATCGAAACGGCAATACGGCGATCGATGGCTGGCTCGGCAGCGTCAGCTCGAGCCCGTCCAAACGATCGGCCGTAGCAACGATCGGCTCAACGTTGCCTCGCAATTCACCTGGAACGCTGCCCCGTTCAGATACGTCGCCGACGAACCGATAACCCTTGCGATGAACCGTCCGGATGAAGATTTGCGCCTTACCGTCATCGCCGATGTGAGCACGCGCTGCCTTGATGCAGCTATTCATGGCGGCATCGGTGACGACTCGGCCGCGCCATACGCGATCGACGAGCTCTTGCCGCGTCACGACGCGATCGCGATTCGTGACCAGATACGCAAGGAGCTCGAGCACACGAGGCTCGAGCGTCTCGCGCCGGCCGGCACGACGAAGCTCGAAACGCTCCATGTCGAGATCGCAATCGCCGAACCGATACAGCATCGGACGCCTCGGTTGTTGCCGTCGTCAGGATTCTCCACGAAATCTCCACGGATCCGCCATGTCTTTCCGTCCATGTCGGTGGACAAATCTTGCGACGGGAACATCGAGGAGGAAGGACTATGTGGTACAAGACGATGATTGGAGGTGCGATCGCACTAGCTGTGTGGACAATAAGTGCAAGTCCCGCTGCGGCGCACGATTGGCTTTTCAAATTGCATGGCTGGCCGTTCGCTCCCGTTTGGGGCGAAGCCAAGCTGGTGGGGCCGGGCGAGAACGGCATCAGCAAGCCGGGTGTGAACGATGGATGTCCGCACGAAACGGCTGACGGATTGAGCCTTCTGATCGCATCGAATCGAGAAGATCCGAACGACATTTGGGCTGCGGATCGAGCGAGCATCAAGGATCCGTGGTCCGAGCCGCGGAAACTCGAAGCACCCGTCAATTCTGCAGCCGGCGATTTCTGCCCGACGCCGGTTCGCGGACGCTCGCTGCTGTTCGTTTCGACGCGACCTGGTGCTTGTCCCGGGGAAGTCGCCGGAGGCGGCGACATTTATCTTTCGCGGCAAAGCCCTGCTGGAGGTTGGAGCGAGCCCGTGCACTTAGGATGCGCTCCGAACGGCCCGAACACGGCCGGCGGCGAACGCAGCCCATCGCTCATCGAGACGCCGTACGGAACGTTCTTGTTCTATTCGTCGAACGGCAACATGACGGACGGCCTCGTCGCAGCCGGTGCGGATCAAGACATTTACGTGAGCATCATGCGCAAGGATGGAACGTTCGGACCGGGTCGGCGCATCGAGGCGCTCAGCACGCCGGGCTTCCACGACCTAATGCCGAACGTGCGCGAACGATACGAAGGCGGCTACGAAATCGTGTTCAGCTCGAACCGCCCGACATCGCCTTTGGGTCCGGCGCCGAAGGGCGATCAGGATGTTTACATGTCGTTCGCGTGGTTCCTGCCGGGGCCGTGGACACCGCCGATCAATCTCGGCGCCGCTGTCAACACGAACGGCACCGAGCAACGCGCAACGATGTCCCGCGACGGCAAGCGACTCTATTTCGGTCGCACGCCGGTCGGTGGAACCAGCGATATCTATATGAGCGAACGAAAGCGCTAGTGCGCAGGCTGTAGGGTGTGGGCTGTAGCTCGCGAAGGCGCGCGACTCCGGTACAAGTCGCACGACCTATTCCTTCAGCCTTCTGTTCTTTCGGACACCCAGCGAAGAAGGTCCACTCTTCGTAATGCCTCCCCCTTGGCATGGGTGTCCGCTATTTGCCTGCGGCATCGTTTCGGATGTATCTGTTATGCGCACCGCTCTGCCGCAGCGGTCGTCATGGAAGCTTGATTCGCGTGACCTGCGTCTGCTCGCCGGGATACGTCAGCAATCGCATCGCTTCCGTGAACTCGAAGCGCTGCGGATCGAAGGAGATCCGCAACTGCTCTACGACGTATTCGTGAGACAGCTCGACCGTGAGCTCGATCGCCACCGTCTTGCCCACACCTTCGTCGGCGCGCGACGCGCGCGTCGACACGCCGGAACAGGTCTTCGACAGCGACAGCTCCGACAGACGCTCGATCGGGAAGTGTGCTGCCTGGTCTCCACGCGTCGCCGTGAGGCGAGACAGTACGCCTTCGGGGCATTCCATCGTGAACTCGACCGCGCCCGACTCCGTTTGAACAGTGAAGCGGGATGCGACCCAGGGAAGCGGCTGCGGCGGCGAGGCGCCGGCCGCCGCTGCGAGCCCCAGATATGCGATCGTCAGCTTGATTGCTCTGATCAAGGTCTCCTCCGGTCGCCTTGCTCGACCCGGCCCAGGAGTTTACGCGTAGAGGTATCAACGTTCCCATGCCGGTGCAGGCAGCTGCTATCTGAAGAGCGGAGCGAGCAAAGCGGCCATAACCAATAGGGTCACGACCGCAGCAACGAGCCGTCCCACGATCATGTTGCGACCGCTCTTACCTTCTCGAGCCATGGCTGCCCTCCATCAACTTGGCAACGCTGCGCCCGGAAAGGCTACGGTAACCGCCAAACGCGCAGCATCGCTTCTTACCTCAAGCCTACAGTCTACAGCCTATCTTCTCTCCCACCGGCGCAGCACGCGCTGGAAGAATAAAGCATTCGGTACGCGAAGCGTCGTCGGGGCTTCGCCTTCAGGTGTCAGTTCTTTGAGTGTCGTGTACACCACGTTCACATCGATGACTTGACCCTTGAGGCCGGGTTTGTCGCCGCCCTCGAGCAGCTCGATCGTATCGTGGAGGCGGAAGGGACGCGTCATCACGATCAAGAACGTGCAGAAGATGTTGGAGAGCACGCTCCACGCCGCGAAGAAGGCGACGGCTGCAACCGCGGCAAAGCCGGTGAACGCCGTCCACAAAACGGTGGCCGACACGCCCAGTGCCTCGAGGATCATCAAGAGCGCAGCCGCGGTGATCAGGAATGTCGTCACGCGCCGCAGTCCGATGACGAGCTCGGGAGGTATGACGGCTCTCGAGCTCAAGCGGCGGATCAGTGCGAGCGACAAA
>ERZ777003.4470-NODE-4470-length-11789-cov-4.511505_pt1 | contig 11789 bp, 15 predicted proteins | sample MGYA00374956_ERZ777003 | MGnify/ENA primary metagenome ERZ777003 (study PRJEB29302, sample SAMN06268252) | bioreactor metagenome | isolation source: Joint BioEnergy Institute, California, USA | place: USA:Joint BioEnergy Institute, California, USA | collected... | reverse complement strand
TGCGGCCCCGAGGTTCTGTACGGGTTTTGAAGCCCGTCAACCCCTGGGGACCCCTCTCAGAGGGCTCTAGATGGCCCTCAGATGGCCGCTGAGCGCCTTTTGGGCGCTCTAGCGCCTTCCTATGGTCATTGGTTGTTCGAAGCCCCCGGAGGGCTTCTGGCTCCGGGAGAGTCGATGAAGGGTGGTCCTCGCGGCCCCGTGCCTAAGCGCGAGGGCGAGCGTGTTCGCCGTAATAAGGATGAGTACGGGCCGGTGGATAAGGTTCAGGCCGCCGGTGAGGTTGGTGTCCCCGAGTTGGACATCCCCGATGCTCATCCGATGGTTGTTGATTTCTACGAGTCGTTGAAGGAGTCGGCGCAGACGAGGTACTACGAGCCGTCGGATTGGCAGCTTGCCCGGTTGACGTGTTGGTACATGAATCGGGAGCTTAAGTCGTCTAAGCCGTCTGCGATGATGTTGGCGCAGATTACGTCGATGTTGAACGATTTGATGGTTGATGAGGCTACTCGGCGTCGTCTGCGTATTGAGATCGAGCGTAAGGATTCGTCGTCTTCGGGCGGCGGTCAGGTTGTTTCCGTGGCTGAGAAGATCCGCCAGCGTGCTCAGTCCGCGTGAGACCGAGTGATCCGGCCGGGTTGTAGCCCCGCGGGTGTTTTCCTCCTCCTTTCCATCCGTGTGTTCTGGTGCTCCCCGGCCGGATCCTCACCCATGGTTCCCCTCGTAAAGGCACCTTCCTTGTTTCTGGTGGGTCGAGGGTTCTGTTACGACCGGTTCCGCCGAGTTGACCGCGGTCTAGGGCCGGTCTTCGTTGGTTCCTTAGCTCAGTTGGTTAGAGCGCCGCCCTGTCACGGCGGAGGTCGCGGGTTCGAGTCCCGTAGGGATCGCTCCAATGTTTATTGGCTAGTGGGCCAGGTGCCTGCGGTGTGTAAGGAGTACGGAGTTGGATACTCCCGATCTCCTCCCGAGTCCAAGTCACGTTATCGGTCCTACGTGGCAAAAGCTGCGTTCGGGAGGCTTTTGGCTCCCCGAACCGAATAGGACGCTCGGGGATCAGGTCATCGAGTGGATGAATCAGTACTTGATGATTCCGGGTGGCGAGAGGGCTGGTGAGCCTTTCGAGCCGACGGACGAGCAGGGCCGCTTCCTGATGTGGTGGTACGCCATCGATGAGCATGGGAAGTTCGTCTACCGGAATGGTGTGTTGCGGCGGTGTAAGGGGTGGGGTAAGGACCCGTTGCTCGCCGCTATAGCGCTCGCGGATCTTTGCGGGCCGGTCGTGTTTTCGCATTTCGATGAGAACGGGATGCCGGTTGGTAAACCGCACCACCAGGCGTGGGTGCAGGTTGCTGCGGTGTCGCAGAGTCAGACGAAGAACACGTTCCGGATGTTTCCGGCTTTGGCTTCGAAGAAGCTGCGAGCGGAGTACAAGCTTGATATTAATCAGACGGTCATCCACGCCACTTTGACTGGCGGGTTGATTGAGGGTGTGACTAGCTCTCCGTCGAGTTTGGAGGGTAATCGGCCCACTCTGGTGATCCTGAACGAGATCCAGGAGTGGGTGGAGTCGAACCAGGGCACCGAGATGTTCGGTGTCATCGAGGGTAACGTCGCGAAGATCCAGAACGCCCGGTGGTTGGCGATCTGTAACGCCCACCGTCCTGGCGAGGAATCGATCGGCGAGCGCCTGTGGAAGCACTATCAGGATGTGCAGGGCGGTGTCGCCATCGACACCGGTCTGTTGTACGACGCGATTGAGGCTCCTGCGGATACGCCGATCTCGGAGATTCCACCGCAGTCGGTGGATCCCGAGGGTTTTGAGGCTGGTGTCCAGAAGCTCCGCGAGGGGTTGAAGATCGCTGCGGGTGACGCTCACTGGCTGCCTATCGATGACTACATTGCTTCGATCCTGAACCGGCAGAACCCGGTCACGGAGTCCCGGCGCAAGTACTTGAACCAAATCAATGCGTCCGAGGATTCTTGGATCGCCCCGCACGAGTGGGATGCGTGCCAGGCGGATGTGAAGCTTGAGCCGGGCGACCGCATCGGGTTGGCGTTCGACGGTTCGAAGTCGGGCGACTGGGCGGCTCTTGTGGCTTGCCGGATCGAGGACGGTGCGATCTTCCTGATCAAGGCGTGGAACCCGAAGAACTACGGTGGTGAGATCCCGAGGGAAGATGTGGACGCCACGGTCCACTGGGTGTTTTCTAAGTACACTGTGGTTGGGTTCCGGGCTGACGTTCGGATGTGGGAGTCGTATGTGGACGCTTGGGCCGCTAAGTACGGCCGCAAGCTGAAGTACAAGGTGTCTTCTAAGCATCCGATCGCGTTTGATATGCGCGGCGAGTCTTCGAGCGTTCGTAAGCAGTTCGCGTTGGATTGCGAGCGGTTCCTGGCTGCGGTGCTGGAGAAGGAACTATTGCACGACGGGAACCCGGTGTTGAAGAGTCACATCACTAACGCGTATAGGCATCCGACTCCTTGGGAGTCGATCAGTATTCGGAAAGCTACTAAGGACTCTGACCGGAAGATCGATGCCGCGGTCGCCGCGGTGATGGCGTTCGGTGTTCGGCAGGAGTTCTTGACGTCTGGTAAGAAGCGAACAGGTAAGGTCATGGTGATTCGGTAATGGCGACTTATGAAAAGCAGGTGACTGAGCTGTCGTCATTACTGGCAGGCCAGCTCGCGGACCTTGAAGAGTCGGCGGAGTATTACGACGCCTGTTATCGTCTGGAGACGATTGGTTTGGCGGCTCCGCCGGAGATGCGGGTTCTTTCGCATGTGGTTGGTTGGCCACGGATGTATCTGGATTCTCTGGAAGAGCGATTGGATGTCGAGGGTTTCCGGCTCGCTGGCCAGTCGCAGCAGATCCAGGAAATGTGGGAGTGGTGGCAGGCCAACAACATGGACGAAGAGTCCTGCTTGGCCCATCTGGACGCCTTCATTTATGGGAGGTCGTACGTCACCGTGGCCGCGCCCGGTGACGGAGATCCTCCCGGTGTTCCGTTGATTCGTGTTGAGAGTCCGAGGAACTTCTACGCTGAGGTGGATCCGCGAACCCGAAAGGTTAAGCGGGCTATCCGGGTTTATTCTCAGGTGACTCCCCCGCACACTGCGGAGATTGTGAACCCGCAGGATGCTCGGGCTACTTTGTATCTTCCGAACGAGACGGTGTTCTTGGTTTCGGACAACGGGGCTTGGCGGGTTGAGGGCCGCGTGCCGCACAATTTGGGTGTCGTGCCGGTGGTTCCGATCTACAACCGCCAGCGTGCCGGGGACCGTGAGGGTCGTAGCGAGATCTTGCCGGAGATTCGGGCGATCACTGATGCTGCGTCGCGGACCTTGATGAACATGCAGGCGGCCACGGAGATGATGGCGACCCCACAGCGGTACATCTTCGGTGTTCCCCCGGAGGCTCTGGGCACGACGGATGCTGAGATCCGTGAAGCCTATATGGGTCGGCTGCTTACGTTCGAGGATGCCGAGGGTAAGGCGGGTCAGTTCACGGCCGCGGAGCTTAGGAACTTCGTGGAGGTTCTTCAGGAGCTTGCTAAGCACGTGGCGTCGTACACGGGTCTTCCGCCGCAGTACTTGAGCTTTAGCTCTGACAACCCGGCCAGTGCGGAGGCGATTCGCTCGTCTGAGTCGCGGTTGGTGAAGAAGTGCGAGCGTAAGGCTCGGATGTTCGGTGGGGCTTGGGAAGAGGTCATGCGCCTGTGTCTGCGGGTGCTGGGTCGTGAGGTTCCGCCGGAGATGGCTCGTCTTGAGACGGTGTGGCGTGATCCGGCTACGCCGACTTTCGCGGCTAAGGCTGATGCGGTTACGAAGCTCTACAACAACGGTATGGGCATTATTCCGAAGGAGTTTGCTCGTATCGAGATGGGCTTTACGGATGAGCAGCGTCGCGAGATGCGCGAGTGGGATCGCGACGATGAGACTCTGACGATTGATTCGCTGTTGCGGCAGTCGCCGAATATGCGTCCGTCCGGGGATCAGGAAATTGAGGCGACGTGACTTATGAGGAGTTCGTAGAACGCCAGGCGGCGATTATTCGGCCGGTTCTTAGGTGGCTGGCTTTTGTGCTGTTGTTGTATCGCCTGTTGCCACTGAACCGCAAGCAATGGCGGCAACTACTGGCTCAAGTGTACCCGGTGATTGATCAGGCTCGGAGGGAGTCTTCGGATCTGGCTAGGAAGTTCTACGACGCCGAGCGTAGGCGTAGACTTCCCGAGCCTGAGATTCGGGAAGAGCCGGATGACGACGATGACTATGTTGATCTGACTCCGGCTCTTCCTGGGGAAGAGCGCCGGTATTCTCCTCGCCGCATCGAGTGGCCTACGTTTGATGAAGATAGAGATGATCGGGTTCCGGTAGATCTCGAACCGTACCGTTTCGAGTGGTTCGTTGAGGCTATGGAGCCTGCCCGCAAGGGCATGTCTGAGGAGAACTCCGCGGATTCAGCGGTTCAGAAGTTCATCGCACTCGCTGAGAAGGAAATCGAGAACGCCAACCGCCGCACGATCATTCGCGCGGTCGACAATGACCCTAAGGTTATTGGTTGGGCTCGGGTCCAGGGTGGCGAGGACTCGTGCGCGTTCTGTTTGATGCTGATTTCCCGCGGACCTGTTTATAACGACCCGAGTAAGGCTGGGCTTCAGACTGACAAGGTGACCGCAGTAGAGCTGTGGAAACGGATTGAGTCCGGGAATGACGCCGAGGCTGAAGCTGCTTACGACGGTTTGATGACCCGTTGGCATCCGAACTGCGATTGCAAGGCAGTGCCGGTGTTTGACAGGAATAACTGGACGGGTCGGGACGCCTACCTTGAGGCCGAGCGTTTGTGGATGGAAGCGACTCGGGGTTATCGGGGTCGCGAGGCGTTCAATGCGTTCCGGCGGTTCGTTGAGAAGCGCGCTAAGGAACTGCTGGAAGGCGAGGTTATCCCGCTGCGCCGTGCAGCCTAACGTGTTCAAATTGGCCACACTCTAGATGGGTGTGTTTTAAAGCCCTGGAGGCATTTAGGTATGTCCGAGAACGAGACTCAGGTCGAGCAGGCTAGCGATCGTCAGAACGATGAGCTTCCGACCTGGGCACGAGAGTCTTTGACTAAGGCGAACAAGGAAGCCGCGGCTAAGAGGGTTGAGAACAAAGAGCTTAAGGCCCAGTTGGCTGAGGTTTCGGAGCAGATCGCTAAGTACGAGTCGCAGATTAAGACTCTCATGGACGAGAAGGCTGAACTGGCTGCGAAAGTTGAGGCTGGTTCTTTGGAGCTGTTGAAGCTCCGGGTAACTCTGGCGGCAGGGATTCCTGGTGAACACGCCGCAGAGTTCGCTGGCCGTCTGAAGGGTTCTACCGAGGAAGAGCTTAAAGCTGACGCTGAGAAGATTGCGGAGCTGTTTAAGGCTGCCTCGAAGACTCCTGCTGTCGATCCTTCTCAGGGTTACGGTGACGGCAATTCTGCAAATCAAACCCCTGCTGACCTATTTGCTCAGTCTTTGCGAGCGATGGTCGGCCGTAAGTAAGAGTTGAGGACATAGGAAACATGCCTGCTGCTGACAACCGCGACGACCAGGGTTACCTGAATCGTCTTCCCTCCGACCGCCTTCCGCGGGAGGTCGTGGGGGACATTTTCTCCAAGGCTAAGGATGAGTCGCTGCTGCTGAGCCTGGGTCGCGAGATCCCGGTTAGCGTGAACGAGAACGTTGTGTGGGCTGACGACACTTACCCGGAGGCGGGTCAGGTTGGTGGCACCACGCTGGCTTCGCGTGAGGGCGGGGTGAAGCCGATTCAGGGTATCCAGTTCGCTACCCCGAAGGTGTTCTCGCCGATCAAGCTGGCCGTGATCGTCACGGTGTCGGAGGAGTTCGCCCGGACCAACCCGGACCGGCTGTACTCGAACCTGGCTCCGAAGCTGGCTGGTGCGATCGGTCGTGCCGCTGACCTGGCGGCGTTCCACAACAAGGACGCCATTCTGGGTACTGACTTGGTTGGTACCACCAACAACAGCTTCGTGAACGCGACTACGAACCGTGTGGAGCTGGACCTGTCGCAGGGTGCTAACCCGGATGCGGTGGCCCAGCTTTTGGCGGGTGTCTCGATGGTCGAGGATGACGAGGACGGCAACTACGAGGTGACCGCGTTCGCGGCCCGTCCGAGCGTTCGGACCAAGCTGGCGACTCTGCGTGACGCGAACGGCAACCCGGTCTTCCAGGGTGCGTACCCCGGCTCGGGTGCTGAGATCAACCTGCGTGCTGGCATGAACAGCCTGTTCGGTCTGCCGGTTGCTTACAGCCGCACTGTCCGCGGTAAGGTGGGTGCCGTCGAGGACCAGGGTGTTCTGATGTTCGCGGGTGACTTTTCGCAGCTCGCCTGGGGCTTCGCCGACGACATTCGGATCAAGGTTAGCGACCAGGCTACGGTCGGTGGTGTGTCGATGTGGCAGACCAACCAGATCGCTGTGCTGGCGGAGGCGACCTTCGGCTGGATCGTGAACGACCCGAACGCGTTCGTGGCGTACGACGTGCCCACCGGTTCCTGATCGTTAGTTGTGTAGTGCAGGCGGGGGCGGTTAATTCCGCCCCCGTCTTGTACTTGAAAGGTCTCTCGAATGGATCTCGTAAAGCTGGTCACTCCGACCGGGGCTGTTGTGAAGGTTTCGGGGGATCGGGTCGAGAAGTTTCTTAGGCTCGGCTACGAGTTGGCCGATAAGCCTAAGCGTCGTGGGCGGCCTCGCAAGAGGGCCGCGGATAGGGACGAATAATGGCTTACGCGACTCCTGAAGACGTCGAGGCGAGGCTCGGTAAAGAGCTTACCGATGACGAGCGGGAACAGATCGGTGTGCTGCTTGATGACGCGGAGCTGATTATTCGTTCCCGTATCCCGGACTTGGATCAGAAGATCGAGGACGGGGTGATTAGTGAAGACCCTCTGGTGTTGGTCGAGTGCTCGATGGTTATGCGGGTGATTCGTAACCCGGAGGGCTTCACGCAAGAGTCTGATGGCAACTACAGCTACACGGTTAGCCGGGAAGTAGCGTCGGGTTTGCTTGAGGTTCTGCCTAACGAGTGGTCACTTCTGGGTGTCCGCGGCGGTTTCACGTTGATTGCCCCGACTACTCCGGTTCCGTGGATGCGTCACTGTGACGATCAGAAGATTACGAGCCCGCACCAGGCGTGGTGGCAGTACTCGTCGTGGTATTGGAGACGTTATTGCTAGGAGGGGATCAGTGACCGGCGGCGAGGATGTCGAGTTCCAAGATGTTGTAATTGAGGAACTGAAGTCGATCGAGGACGTTAAGAGATTCAAATGAAGCTAAGCGTCTCGATTATGGCGCACCCCGTTCGGCAGGAAGCCGCCGAGTACGTCCAGGACAAGCTCGGTTGTAACGCCACGATCGTCTACGACACTAATCCGGTTCCGTCGGCGGATAAGAAGCAGCGTTGGGCTAACGGCCGTCGGGCGTGGGAGGCTGCGGATTCGTCGGCCGACTACCACATGGTGATCCAGGATGATGTGCTGGTCGCCGGGAATCTGATCGCGGGTCTTGAGAAGGCTTTGGACGTGCTGGGACCTGATGGTCTGGTTTCGGCGTACACGGGTACTGGTAGGCCGGATCAGTTTACTATCCGTCGGAAGTTGCGGGATGCCGCGGCTCGGGGTGAGTCGTGGATTTACACGGGCTTGTTGTATTGGGGTCCGGCGATTATCGCCCCTGTGTACACGATCGAGGACATGTTGGACTGGTCCGAAAAGTACGTGGGTTTGAATAAGCCGCCGCGGTCCAACTATGACTATGCGATCGGTGCTTTCTACAAGTACGAGATGGGGTGGAGGTGTTGGTACACCGCCCCTTCTCTGGTGGATCACCGAGGTTTGCCGTCTTTGGTGGGTCATGACACTGGCCCCGTTCGTAAGGCACATAATTTCCTGGGCGAGGACGGCGACGCTTTGACTGTTGATTGGACTAAGACCCCGAAGGGTGGCTTGGTCCCCTATCTCTGAGGGAACAAGCATGTCTCTGCTCGATAAGGGCAATTTTGATGTTGTCGTGTTCCCGGAAGAGGAATTCGTTGACGCTGACGGGAACAGGCTCACGCGGGCTTCTCAGACTGGGATCCCTGCGAGGGCGATGATTCAGATCGCTTCTCAGTCCGGTACTAGTGCCAGGCGCGCTGAGCAGGACGAGGAAGGTTTCGAGTCTGAGGAGGTTTACCGGCTTCGGTTTACGCGGGCTGATGATAGGAGGCTGGGGCGGTTAGGTCCTCAGTCGCAGATCGAGTGGAACGGCTACAGGTGGTCGTTGTTCGGTTTTCCGCGGATCTACGCTGGTAGTCCTCGCACCGCTCACTATGACTACATGATTCGTAGGACTTAGTTATGGCGGTGGTTATCTACCCCTGGTGCAATGAGCGAGTTGCTCATCTCCCGGGTGTTAAGGCCGCGGTTTATGCCGAGGCTAAAGAGATCGAGTACCGAGCGAAAGTGTTCTTGGCGGAGCACCGTCGGGAAGGTAATTCGAGGATCGTGCTCGAACGGTCCGGCATCGACGCTTTGGTGTCTCTGGAAGACCCTGGCGATCCGCGTTTCAACAACGCAGTTGCGATCGAGTTCGGCCACTTCCACAACTTCACCGGGGAGTACATCCCTGGCCTTTACATCCTCTCCGCTGCCGCGGGGTTCCTCACATAAGGAGTTTTCGTGGTTGATCGCCGTATGCCGCGAATCCACGAGGTCATTATGCCGGTACTCCGCGAGAAGTTGGAGCCGGACTGGCCCGGTCTCGATGTGACTTCGTGGTTGAAAAATGTCGAACACCGAACGTACCCCATTCTTAATGTGAGAAGGCTTGGCGGTCTTCCAGTCGACCCTACTCTTCTGGATAGGCCGGTGATCGAGTTGACGGCTTATACGAAGGTCGATCTTCCGACTACGGAAAACCTTCTCTTGGATGCTCGCCAGGTGCTCTGGGACATGGTTCGGAATCAAACGGTTACTGAAGCCGGGCATCTTCACTCGTATTTCGAAACGATGGGGCCGACGCAATTTGATTCCCCTTTCGATGACGCGTGGAGAGTTCAAATGCTCGTCCAGCTCGGCCTTAGGCCGAACCGAGATTAGGGAGATTCGCCAAGATGGCGCTGAATGACGACGCTGTTATCACACCGGCAGTCGGTTACATTTTGACCGCTGCTCCGGGTACGCCGAACCCGTCGGCTCTTGAGGTTGATGGGTTCGACCCTGAAGAGGGTTTCGCTGGCTGGGAGAACCTGGGCCACACCAGCCGGGATGAGCTGCCGGAGTTCGGGTTTGAGGGTGGTGACACCGAGGTTCGTGGTACCTGGCAGAACGCGAACCTGCGGACGGTGACTACTGAGGCTCCGGTTGACTCGGTGGTGTTCCGCCTTCAGGAGATGACTGCTGCGGGCTTCTCGCTGTACTACGGCCCGAACGTGCAGGTTTCCGATGGTGAGCTGGTGGTGCCGGATACTCCGGTGGACCCGGTTAAGAAGGCTTTGTTGATCGTCATTAAGGACGGCAGCACCTCGATTGCCTTCTACGCGCCTCACTGCGACATTCGTCGCGAGGAAGCGGTCGGTATGGACACTGATGGGTTCATGACCCTGCCGATTCGGGCCACGTTCCTCAAGTCCGGTAGCGACCCGCTCTACAAGTGGATCAGCAACGACACGCTGGCTGTCGGTTCTTGATTTGAGCTTGGGGAGGGGCGCGGTATTTGGCGGACCTGCCGTGCCCTTCCCCGTCCCCTTTTGTTTCTAGGTCCGCTGTATGTCCGCCGATTTTGAAAGGTCTGCCTAATAATGGCTTACTCGCTGGATGATCTGAGGTCCGACGCTGAAAAGAAGTTTAAGGCGTTCGAAGTTGATGGTTTCCGTCTTCTGAATTTGGTCCGACTGCCGCGGGAGGATCGTGTCCGGATCGCGGAGCTGATGGAGGAACTTTACCCCGAGGACAAGACGGATGCCAAGGGGAAGGTGATCGAGAAGGCTCCGGAGCCTCCAACGGATGAGCGGGCTTTGGAGATTCTGAACGAGATTTTCCGGCTTGCCTCCGACAACAAGGAAGCTGTGGCCGAGTTTATGGGTCAGGTCGGGGATGATCTGGTCCTGGCGATGACGCTCTTCGAGAAGTGGATCGAGGAGACGAAGGTGGGGGAAGCCTCCGGCTCGCAGAAGTAATCGATCGGTATGGCGGCGAGCTTGTTGCTGACTTCCGCCGGTTTTATGGCATCAACCTTGGCGACATCCTGTCTGACGATTCGGATTTGTCGCCGGGGTATGTGCTGCAATTGATCGAGCATCTGCCTGCCGATTCTGCGTTTGTCGCGGCGAATCTTGGTGGCCGGGAGAAGGTTTGGTCGGTCAACGATCATCTTCTGGCTACGAACATCGCTGCGGTTAACACGTTGACGCATGTGATGATTGCCGCGCATTCCGGGAAGAAGTTCAAGCCACCGGAGCCGATGTGGCGTCCGGGCTCCGATGAGAAGCAGGAATCGAAGAAGAAGAAGAGCACGAATCTGTTCGCGGCTACTGCTCTTTCGATGTTGGCTCGGGCGAAGAAGGCTAAGGAAGCTAGAGGTAGCTGATTAAATGGCGGGTCCAGGCGGTAAGGAAGTCGGTCGGGTCACTGTCCGGGTGTCTCCGGACACTTCCCGGTTCGCTAGCCAGCTGTATCGGGAGCTGCGGGCCGAAACTAAGAAGCCGGTACAGGTTGAGGTCGAGCCTGACACCGAGGGTCTTCGGGAGAAGGTGAAGGCCGCTGCCCAGCGGGCTAGAACTTCAACGACGGTTGACGTTAAGGTCGACGATAAGGCTCTCAAGCAACTCAAGAACGTCGATTTTCCCGACGGTAGCGGTCGGCGTTCTGGGAGCCTCCTGGATATGTTCCGGGACGCTAACCGGGAGGCTGACAAACTTAAGAAGAAGGTCGACGGGATCACCACGGGTACGTTCTCTGGTGATCTGACCAAGGAAATCGCAGAAGAGGTCCGGAAGAACAGGCTGTTCTACCGGTTGTTCGGTGAGAGGGGTCGGGAAGCCGGTATACGGTTTGGCCGTGGTTTTCAGCGTGGTATCACGGGTATCCGCATTGACCGGACCCTCACAGAGAGGGTGGGTTTCGGTCTCGGCCGGGGTTTGTTGATGCCGGTGTTGCAGCTCGGCCGTTTGGCCGGAGTGGCCACCTTGGCTACCACTGCCTTGGGTCCGCTGGCTGGGGCTATGGCTGGTGTCGGTGGTGCCGCGGTCGGTTTGGGTACGGGGCTGGCTCAGGCTTCCGGTGCTTTGGCGTTGATACCTGCGTTGGCGTCTGGTGCTGCTGCGGGTATTGCCACCTTGGTTGTTGGTTTTCAGGGTGTCGGTAAGGCGCTGAGTGCTTCGGCTCCTGGGGAGCTTGAGAGGGCTCTGGAGCGGTTGACGCCTAATGCCCGGAAGGCGGTTAAGGCGTTCAGGGCTCTTCGTCCCGAGTTCCAGTTGATTCGGCGGACGGTTCAGCAGAACTTGTTCGCTGGTTTGGACCAGCAGATCGCCAAGCTGTCGTCCAGTGGGCTTCTGCGGGCTCTGCGGGTCGGTATGAACGAGCTGGCCCAGCAGTTCAACGGCATGATGCGGGACGCGTTCGACGTGTTCACATCGTCGTCCACTGTCAACGACGTTAAGGGGTTCTTCAGGGACCTGGCTCAGGGCGCTCAGCGCGCCCGGCCGGGTATGAAGTCGCTGGCCCAGGCGTTCGTGGACTTGACGGCGGTTGGTGGCCGGTTGATGCCGCGGCTC
>ERZ777003.4469-NODE-4469-length-11790-cov-5.631104_pt1 | contig 11790 bp, 14 predicted proteins | sample MGYA00374956_ERZ777003 | MGnify/ENA primary metagenome ERZ777003 (study PRJEB29302, sample SAMN06268252) | bioreactor metagenome | isolation source: Joint BioEnergy Institute, California, USA | place: USA:Joint BioEnergy Institute, California, USA | collected... | reverse complement strand
TCGGGCCCGCTGTTCGACCGGATCGACCTGTTCGTCGAGACCCGCGCGCTTCGCCCCGACATGCTGGCCAACCCGGCGCCTGCCGAGCCCACTGCCACGGTGGCCGCCCGCGTGGCCGCCGCCCGCGACCGCCAGACAGCGCGGTTCAGGGCGCTCGGCGTCGGCGACAAGGTGCGCACCAACGCCCAGGCCGACGGCGAGGTGCTCGACGCCATCGCCGCCCCCGACGCCGCAGGCAGGGCGCTGCTGACCCAGGCGGTGGAGAAGTTCCGCCTCTCCGCCCGCGCCTACCACCGCGTGCTGCGCGTCGCCCGCACCCTCGCCGACCTCGCCGCCGCCGAAACCGTCACCCGCCTCCACATCGCCGAGGCCCTGACCTACCGGCGGCAGCCGCTGCGCTGACGCGGGACGCTCCCGGCCCGGGTCAGGATCCCGACGCGTCTGCCGCGTGCGTTTCGTCACTGGAATTTCCGGGCGGCGCGCCTACCCTGAAGCGCAATGACCGGAGTGACCCCGCCATGACGGCGTCCCTGTCCGCGATCGGCTTCGATGCCGACGACACCCTTTGGCACAACGAGCGCTTCTTCAAGCTGTCGGAGCAGCGGTTCACCGAGCTGCTGGCCCATTATGCGGAGGGCGGTCGCATCGCCGCGCGGCTGCTGGAGGCGGAGCGGCGGAACCTGGAATTCTACGGCTACGGCATCAAGGGCTTCACCCTGTCGATGGTCGAGACCGCGATCGAGGTAACCAACGGCGCGGTGCCCGCGACCGTGATCCGGGAGATCCTCGACGTCGGCCGCGAGCTGCTGCGCCACCCGATCGAGCCGATGCCGCACGTGCACGAGACGCTGACGGCGCTGCACGGCCACTACCGGCTGATCATGATCACCAAGGGCGACCTGTTCGACCAGGAGCGCAAGCTGGCCCAGTCCGGGCTCGGCGAGCTGTTCGATGCGGTCGAGATCGTGAGCGAGAAGGCGCCGGCGACCTATGACCGCATCTTCCGCCGCCACGCCCACGGGCCGGAGCGGGCGATGATGGTCGGGAACTCGCTGAAGTCCGACGTCGTGCCGGCGATCGAGGCCGGGAGCTGGGGCGTGCACGTGCCCTTCGAGCTGGTCTGGGGGCTGGAGCACGCCGAGCCGCCGCTCCATTCCCCGCGCTTCCGCCAGGTCAGCCACCTGGGCGAGCTGACCGGGCTGCTGGAGCAGCTCGGATAGGGCCCCGGCAGCCGGACCGGACCCGTCCGGCCGCTACAGGATGAAGCGGCTGAGGTCGGCGTTCCTGGCGAGGTCGGCGACGCGGGCGTGGACCATGGCGGCGTCGATCCGCACCGTCTCCCCGTCGCGGTCGGGCGCGCTGAAGCTCACGTCCTCCAGCAGGCGCTCCATCACCGTGTGCAGCCGGCGGGCGCCGATGTTCTCGACGTTCTGGTTGATCGAGACCGCCAGCTCCGCGATCGCGTCGATGGCGTCGTCGGTGAACTCAAGCGTGACACCCTCGGTCGCGAGCAGCGCGGTGTACTGCTTCACCAGGCTCGCCTGCGGCTCGGTCAGGATGCGGCGGAAATCGTCCTTGGTCAGCGCCTTCAGCGACACCCGGATCGGCAGCCGGCCCTGCAGCTCGGGCAGCAGGTCCGACGGCTTCGCCAGGTGGAAGGCGCCGGAGGCGATGAACAGCACGTGATCCGTCTTCACCGGCCCGTGCTTGGTGGATACGGTGGTGCCCTCGATCAGCGGCAGCAGGTCGCGCTGCACGCCTTCGCGGCTGACGTCGGCGCCGGAGCGCTCGGAGCGGGCGGTGATCTTGTCGATCTCGTCGATGAAGACGATGCCGTTCTCCTCCACCGCCTCGATGGCGACGCGGACCACCTTCTCCTGGTCCAGCAGCTTGTCGCTCTCCTCGGCCATCAGCTGGTCGTAGGATTCGGCCACCGTCATCTTGCGCCGCCGGGTGCGGCCGCCCATCGCCTTGCCGAAGATGTCGCCCAGGTTGATCGCGCCGATCTGGGCGCCGGGCATTCCGGGAATGTCGAGCGTCGGCAGCGTGAAGCCGCTGGTGTCGGCGACGTCGAGTTCGATCTCGCGGTCGTTCAGCTCACCGTTCCGCAGCCGGCGGCGGAAGGCGTCGCGGGTGGCCTGGCCGGCCGTCTCGCCGACCAGCGCGTTCAGCACGCGCTCCTCGGCCGCGAGCTCGGCGCGGGCCGCCACCTCCTTGCGCATCCGCTCGCGTGTCTGGACGATGCTGATCTCGACGAGGTCGCGGATGATCTGCTCCACGTCGCGGCCGACGTAACCGACCTCGGTGAACTTGGTCGCCTCGACCTTGAGGAACGGCGCGTCGGCGAGCCGGGCGAGGCGGCGGGCGATCTCGGTCTTGCCGCAGCCGGTGGGCCCGATCATCAGGATGTTCTTCGGCTGCACCTCCTCGCGCAGCCCTTCCGGAAGCTGCCGCCGGCGCCAGCGGTTCCGCAGCGCGATGGCGACGGCGCGCTTGGCCTCGGCCTGGCCGATGATGTGGCGGTCCAGCTCGGAGACGATCTCGCGCGGGCTGAAGGCGGCCGGTCCCGGCCTGCCCTCCCGGCGCGGGCCGGACGACGTGGGCAGCTGTGCAGCTGTGGTGTCCATCAGAGACTTTCGATCACGATATTGTCGTTGGTGTAGATGCAGATGCCGGCAGCAATGGCCATCGCGCGCCGCGCGATCGCCTCGGCGTCCATGTCGGTGCGGTCGATGAGCGCGCGGGCGGCCGCCAGGGCGTAGGCGCCGCCGGAGCCGATGCCGATCAGGCCGTCGTCGGGCTCGATCACGTCGCCGTTGCCGGAAAGGACCAGGCTGTTGCCTGCGTCGGCCACCGCCATCATCGCCTCCAGCCGACGGAGATAGCGGTCGGTCCGCCAGTCCTTCGCCAGCTCGACCGCCGCCCGCACCAGCTGGCCGGGATGCTGCTCCAGCTTCGCCTCCAGCCGCTCGAACAGCGTGAAGGCGTCGGCCGTGGCGCCGGCGAAGCCGGCAATGACCGAGCCGTCGGCCAGCCGGCGCACCTTGCGCGCCGTCGCCTTCATGACCGTGTTGCCGAGGGTGACCTGGCCGTCGCCGGCGACGACCACCTTGCCGTCCTTGCGCACCGACAGGATCGTCGTGCCGTGCAGGAGGGTTTCTGACATTGCGCTCCCGGAATCGCTTGCACGCGCACGCCGAACTCGTGCACATCGCCTTCGGATGTGGGGCATCCGCCGCCTTCGTTCAAGCGAGGCGGCGTCGCACCCGGACACTGGGCAGGACAGATGGCGGAAACGGTCGCGATCGTCGACTACGGAGCGGGCAACCTGCGCTCGGTCGCCAACGCGATGCTGCGGGTGGCGGGGGAGATGGCCGATCCGCCACGGGTGCTGGTGACGGCCGAGGCCGAAGCGGTGGCGGCGGCCGACCGGGTGGTGCTGCCCGGGGTCGGCGCCTTCGCCGACTGCATGGCCGGGCTGACCGCCATCGACGGCATGGCGGAGGCGCTGGAGGCCGCGGTGCGGCGCGCGGCGCGGCCGTTTCTCGGCATCTGCGTCGGCATGCAGCTCATGGCCACCGTGGGCCGCGAGCACGGCGACCATGCCGGGCTCGGCTGGCTGGCGGGCGAGGTCGTGCCGCTGGGCGCGCGGTCCGGCCCCGACGGGCGCCGGCTGAAGGTCCCGCACATGGGGTGGAATGCGCTCGCGCCCCGTGCCATATCACATCCGGTGCTGGCAGGGCTGCCGGAGGAGGCGCATGTCTACTTCGTCCACAGCTACCATTTCCGCGCCGACGACGGGTCGGTGGTGGTGGCGGAAACCGACTACGGCGGCCCCATCGTGGCGTCGGTCGGCCGCGACACCCTGTTCGGCACCCAGTTCCATCCGGAGAAGAGCCAGGCGATCGGCCTGCGCATCCTGCGCAACTTCCTCGAGTGGCGGCCCTGAATGAGCAACCGTCGCGCCGGCCGCGAGCGACGCACCGTCCCGCCTGCGCCCACGATCGGGGTGGAGCGCCTGCTCTCCTTCACCGAGGGCGACCTTGCCGACCTCTGCGACGCCGCCGAGGATGCGATCGAGGCCGGGGGCGGCTTCGGCTGGCTGAAGCCGCCGCCGCGGCACGTGATGGAGAGCTACTGGCAGGGCGTGCTGCTCGTGCCGGGGCGGGAGCTGTTCGTCGCGCGGCTGGACGGCGTGATCGCCGGCTCGGCCCAGCTTGTCCATCCGCCGAAGAACAACGAGGCGCAGGCCTTCGCCGCCCATCTCACCACCAGCTTCGTCGCGCCCTGGGCGCGCGGCCACGGCCTTGCCCGCGCCCTGCTGACCGCAGTCGAGCAGGAGGCGATCGACTGCGGCTACCAGGTCCTCAAGCTCGACGTGCGCGAGACCCAGGCCGCCGCCATCGCCCTCTACGAGAGCCGCGGCTACGTCCGCTGGGGCGTCGATCCCTACTACGCCCAGGTGGAGGGCAAGGTGATTCGCGGCTTCTACTACTACAAGACGCTGGTGGTGACCCCGTGACCGCCACTGCAGCCCGCACCGCGTGAATCCGACATGATCCTGTATCCCGCCATCGACCTGAAGGACGGCCAGTGCGTGCGCTTGCTGCGCGGCGACATGGCGGCCGCCACCACCTACAACCCCGACCCGGCCGCCCAGGCCCGGGCCTTCCGCGACCAGGGCTTCGCCTGGATCCACGTGGTCGATCTGGACGGCGCCTTTGCCGGCCGCTCGGTCAACGGCGCGGCCGTCGATGCGATCCTGGCCGCCGTGGACCTGCCGCTGCAGCTCGGCGGGGGCATCCGCGACATGGCCGCCATCGAGGGCTGGCTGGGGCGCGGCGTCGCCCGCGTCGTGCTGGGCACGGCGGCGGTGAAGGATCCGGCGTTGGTGACCCGGACCTGCGCCGCCTTCCCCGGCCGGATCGCCGTCGGCATCGACGCCCGCGACGGCCGGGTGGCGGTGGAAGGCTGGGCCGACACCTCCGACGTGCTCGCGATCGACCTTGCCCGCCGCTTCGAGGACGCCGGCGTGGCGGCGATCATCTACACCGACATCGACCGCGACGGCGCGCTGGCCGGCCCCAACGTCGCCGCCACCGCGGCGCTGGCCCGCGCCGTCCGCATCCCGGTGATCGCCTCGGGCGGCGTCTCGTCTCTGGACGACCTCGCGGCGCTGAAGGCGCTGGAGGCGGACGGGGTCGCCGGCGTGATCAGCGGGCGGGCGCTCTACGACGGCCGCATCGACCCGGCCGCGGCATTGCAGCTGCTGGCGGCGTGAGATGCTGAAGGCGCGCGTCATCCCCTGCCTCGACGTCCACGCCGGCCGCGTGGTCAAGGGCGTCAACTTTGTCGACCTGCGCGACGCCGGCGATCCGGTGGAGCAGGCCGAGATCTACGACGCCCAGGGCGCCGACGAGCTCTGTTTCCTCGACATCACCGCCAGCCACGAGGAGCGGGAGACGATCTGCGATGTCGTCGCCCGCACCGCGGCGCGCGTGTTCATGCCGCTCACCGTCGGCGGCGGCGTCCGGACGGTGGAAGACGTGCGCCGGCTGCTGCTCGCCGGCGCCGACAAGGTGTCGATCAACACCGCGGCGGTGGCCCGGCCCGAGTTCGTCGGCGAGGCGGCCCAGAAGTTCGGCACCCAGTGCATCGTCGTCGCCATCGACGCCAAGCAGGTGGCGCCCGGCCGCTGGGAAGTCTTCACCCACGGCGGCCGCCGTCCGACCGGCCTGGAGGCGGTGGCCTGGGCGCAGCGCATGGCCGACCTCGGCGCCGGCGAGATCCTGCTCACCTCGATGGACCGCGACGGCACGCGCAGCGGCTTCGACATCGCGCTGACGCGCGCCGTCTCCGATGCGGTGCCCGTGCCCGTGATCGCTTCCGGCGGCGTCGGCAGCCTGGATCACCTGGTCGAAGGCGTGCGCGACGGCCATGCGTCGGCGGTGCTGGCCGCCTCCATCTTCCATTTCGGCGAGGCGACGATCGGCGAGGCCAAGGCGAAGCTGGCCGCAGCCGGCGTTCCGGTGCGGCTGCACTAGCGGTCGGAGGAGATCAGCGATGGCCGACGGACCCGAGGTGCTGGAGCGGCTCTACGCCGTGATCGCGAGCCGCCGCGGTGCCGGCCGCGAAACCTCCTATACCGCGCGCCTGCTGGCCGACGGGCCGGAGCGGATCGCGCAGAAGGTGGGCGAGGAGGCCGTGGAGACGGTGCTCGCCTCGATCAACGCCGAAACCCGCGGCTGCGCCCGGCTGGTGTCGGAGAGCGCCGACCTCCTTTATCATCTGCTGGTGCTGTGGGCCGCCTGCGGCGCCACGCCGGCCGACGTGTGGGCCGAGCTCGCGCGGCGCGAGGGGCGGTCGGGGCTGGCGGAGAAGGCGGCGCGGGGCAGGTCCGGCGCAACAGGAGACGAAGGGGCATGAGCTACGACCGCAACAACGTCTTCGCCCGCATCCTGCGCGGCGAGATCCCCTGCGACAAGGTCTACGAGGACGAGCACGTCCTCGCCTTCCGCGACATCCGGCCCCAGGCGCCGGTCCACGTGCTGGTGATCCCGAAGAGCGAGCACGTGTCGCTGCAGGATTTCGGCGCCGGTGCGACGCCGGAGCAGGCGGCGGCGCTGTGGGCGGCGATCCCGAAGATCGCGGCGCAGGAGGGGATCGCCGACAGCGGCTACCGGATCATCGCCAACACCGGCCTCAACGGCGGCCAGGAAGTGCCGCACTTCCACGTCCACATCCTCGGCGGCCGGCAGCTCGGGCGGATGCTGCCGGAGTAGCCGCGCCCGTCAGTCGCCGAGCGTCCGGTCCAGCGCCGCCAGCAGCGCGGCCGCCTCGCCTTCGGTCAGGCGGGAGACGTCGCGGGCCAGCCGGTTGGCGAGCTCGGTGTGGGCCGGGCTGAGGCCGGCAGTGTCCACCACCACCCGCGGGTGCGACAGCGCCGCCAGCCGCTGCATCTCTTCGAAATCGTCCCAGATCAGGTGGAAGTATTCGCAGACCTGGACCACCAGCGCCGGGCTGGGCAGGCCGCGGTGACCGTGCTCCAGCGCCGACAGGTAGGCGGCGGAGAGCTGGAGGTCGGCCGCCATCTTCTTCAGCGACACGCCCCGTGCCGCCCGCAGTTCCCGCAGCTTGCGGCCGAAGGGGGTCACCGCTTCCGGCGCAGCAGGACGTAGAACGCCCCGCCGCCGCCATGGGCTGGCTGTGCCTCGGTGAAGGCGAGCACATGCGGGCGGATCGACGGCAGGTTCAGCCAGTCGCCGAGCCGGCGGCGCAGGATGCCGCCGCCCTGGCCGCCCTTCCCCGTGATCACGAGCAGGCAACGGCGCCCGGCCGCCACCGAATCCGCGATCACATGCTCGATGCGGCTGTGCGCGGCGGCCTGGGTCATGCCGTGCAGGTCGATCACCGCGTCGATCGGAAGCTGCCCGCGCTTCAGCCGCTCCATCCGCCGGCGGTCGACACCGGCCGCCTCGCCTGCCCGGAGCTCGGGCGCAGGAGCGGGCTGTGCCCTTGGCGCCGGGGTCGCGGCCGCTCGCGCCCGGGGAACCGCCGGCATCTCGGCTGCGGGCACGACCGGCGGCGGCGGGGGCACCGTCTGCGGATCCAGCGGCCGGACGTCCGCCGTCACCTCCCGCCACAGGGCCCGCTCATCGGCGGTCAACCGACGGCCAGGCATGACGGGTCATGCTGCCCCGCTGTGACACGTGTCACAGCGGTCTGTTTCGCGCGGCGTCACGCACCAGGATGATGTGCAGCCGGCGCGGACCGTGGGCCCCGAGCTGGATCTTCTGCTCGATGTCGCCGGTGCGCGACGGGCCGGTGATGAAGTTGACCACGCGCGGCATGAACCGGCCGTCGCGGCTGTCGCCCCTGAGCTTCCGCCACCCGTCTTCGTACGTACCGACGACCCGGTCGTGCGGCAGCACCACGATGTGGCTGTCGGGCAGGAAGTTCAGCGTCGTCGGATGTTCCGGGCCGGAGGCAGCCATCAGCGTGCCGGTCTCTGCCACGCCGGCGAAGGCGGAGGTGACGCCGGCCTCCGTCGATCCCTCGGCCTTTCCGCGGGTGATCTCCAGCAGCGGCCGCTTCTCCCACGGGACGGCGTCCAGCAGCGGATCCGGCGCGACCGTCAGCCGGCTCGGCAGGTTCTCGCCGGCGAGGTAGCCCGCCACCGCCTCCGGCACGTCGTCCAGGCTGTCGACCTCGACCACGGTCGCGTTGACTGCCCGCGCCATCTCGGCGAACAGCGCCACCTGCTGGTCGTGCGGAAGCAGGGCGCGGCACGGGATGGTGTTCGCCGGGTGCTCGGCGAGGCGGCGCTCCAGCGCCTCCGCGTCGGCACCCTCGGGGGTCGCCCGGCCGAGGGCGGTGCGGATCCGGCGGAAGATGGCGTCGCGGCTCACTTTCGACCCTCGCGGCTGCGGCGCGCCCACTGGCTGTGAAAGGTCCCTCCTTCCGGCGCCGGCATGTCGCGCACGCTGGTCCATCCGCCGGCGAACGGCAGCCGCGACAGCCTGCCCCGCCGTCCGGCGAGCAGGCGCAGCACCCGGTTGCCGATCCCGGCGGCGACCCGGTACAGCCGCGGCCGCCGGGCGAAGAATGCCCACCCGGCGAGCCCGTAGCGCGCGGCGGCCGGTGCCAGCCGGCGCTCGAACTCCACGTTGCGCCAGTTGCGCAGCAGCTTCGGCAGCGGGATGCGCACGGGGCACACGCTCTCGCAGCGCCCGCAGAAGGTGGAGGCGTTGGGCAGGTGCCGGGCGTTCTCGATCCCGGTCAGTGCCGGCGTCCAGATCGAGCCGATCGGTCCCGGATAGACCCAGCCGTAGGCGTGGCCGCCGACGGCGGCATAGACCGGGCAGTGGTTCATGCAGGCGCCGCAGCGGATGCAGCGCAGCGCCTCGCGGAACTGGCTCGCCAGCATGTCGAGCCGGCCGTTGTCCACCAGCACCACGTGGAACTGCTCCGGCCCGTCCGGGTCGCCGGGACGGCGCGGCCCGGTCGAGAAGGTGGTGTAGGCGGAGAATTCCTGCCCCGTCGCCGAACGCGCCAGCACCCGGAGCAGGGTGGTCGCGTCCTCGAGCGTCGGCACCACCTTCTCCACCCCGACCACCACGATGTGGATCTTCGGCAGTGTCTGGGTCAGGTCGCCGTTGCCCTCGTTGGTGACGATGACGGTGGAGCCGGTCTCCGCGATCAGGAAGTTGGCGCCCGTGATGCCCACGTCGGCGGCAAGGAACCGTTCGCGCAGCACCGCGCGCGCCTCGTCCAGCAGCTGGCGCGGCTCGGCCAGGGGCCGGTCGGGCGGGAACTGCTTGTGGTGCTCGTAGAAGGCATCGCTGATCTGCTCCTGCACCACGTGGATCGCCGGCGCGATGATGTGGCTCGGCGGCTCGTTGCGGAGCTGGATGATGTACTCGCCGAGATCGGTCTCGACCGGGATCATCCCGTTCGCCTCGAGGAAGGCGTTGAGCCCGATCTCCTCGGTGACCATCGACTTGCCCTTTGTCACCGTCTTCGCGCCCACCGACCGGCAGATGGCGAGCACGGTGTTGCGCGCTTCCTCGGCGGTCTCGCACCAGTGCACATGCCCGCCCTGCGCCAGCACCTGCTGCTCGAAGCGCTCGAGGTAGAAGTCGAGGTTGGCGAGCGCGTGGTCCTTGATGTCCCGCGCCTCGTCGCGCAGCCTCTCGAACTCGGGCAGCTTCTCCGCGGCAATGCGGCGCTTGTCGATGAAGCCGACCTTCACGTTGTGCAGCGCGCGCTGCAGCGTCGCGTCGCGCAGCGCGGCATGGGCGTTCTGCTTGAAGCTCTGGCTGGACTGGTGCATGACGGCTAGCTCCCGGGCTCGCCGATGGCCGGCCCATCCGCCATCCCGGCCAGCACCTCGGCGACGTGGCGCGCCCGGATCGGCAGGTTCCGCCGCTTCATCTTCCCCGCCATGTTCATCAGGCAGCCAAGATCGCCCGCCAGCAACGTATCGGCGCCGGTGCCGGCGATCGCGTCCACCTTCTCGCTGACCATCGCGTCCGAGATCTCGGGATATTTCACGCAGAAGGTGCCGCCGAAGCCGCAGCAGACGTCGGCGTTGGGAAGCTCGCGCAGCTCCAGTCCGCGCACCTGGGCGAGGTAGGCGCGCGGCTGTTCCCGCACGCCCAGCTCGCGCAGGCCGGAGCAGCTGTCGTGATAGGTGACGCGGCCGTGATATTCCGCATCAACGGACTTCATGCCGCGGACGTCGTGGAGGAACGACACCAGTTCCCACGTCTTGGCGGCGATCGCCTTCGCCCGCGCGTGCTGCCGCGGATCATCGCTGAACAGCTCCGGATAGTGCAACCGGATCATGCCGGCGCAGGAGCCCGAGGGCGCGACGACGTAGTCGTGGTCGGCGAAGGCGTCCAGCACCGTCGCCGCCACCTGGCGCGCGTGCTTGCGGTCGCCCGAGTTGTAGGCGGGCTGGCCGCAGCAGGTCTGCAGCCGCGGCACGTCCACCCGGCAGCCTGCCCGCTCCAGCAGCTTCACCGCAGCGAAGCCGACCCCGGGTCGGAACAGGTCGACCAGACAGGTCACGAACAGGCCGACGCGCGGTCCCGGATCCGAGGTGGTCAAATCAGCCTTTCCCCAACTGATGCTTGGCGCCGGCTAGATATAGCCCGCGCCCGGTGCGCAGGCCAAGGCCGGACCGGCTGCGGCATGGCGGGCCCGCCTACTGGAAGCCGGCCACCTGGTAGGGAAGGAGCACGTACATCCGGCCGGCCGAGTTCATGATCTCCGCCGCTTCCATCGCCTCGGGGCCGGCGCCGAGGAACAGGGCGCCGCTGATGAAGCCGGCGACGCCGGGCTCGATGTCCTGGGCGACGGTGAGCCGCCGGATGCGCTCCGCGCCGGGGGTGAGGCCGGCGACGTCGATCCACACCGGCACGCCCAGCGGCAGCAGGTTGACGTCGATCGCCAGGCTGCGGCCCGGGGTGAGCGGCACGCCGAGCGCTCCGATCGGCCCCGCCGTCTCCTCGCCGGACCAGGCGAAGAAGGCGTAGCGGCTGTCCAGCCGCATCAGGTTCTCGGCCTCCGCCGGATGCTCGCTCAGCCACGCCCGTGCGGCGCCCCAGGAGGCGCTCTCGCGCGGCAGGATGTCCCGCGCGATCAGCGTCCGGATGATCGAGCCGCGGGGATGGCCGTTGTCGGCCACCGCCTCGATCCGCCGTCGCTCGCCGGTGTCGAGCACCACCACGCCTTCGCCGCGCTGGTGCAGGGCGAACAGGTCGAGCGGGTCGTCGGCCCAGGCGAGCTCCAGGCCGCGGCCCTCCAGCGCGCCCTGCTCGATTTCGGCGCGGCTGTAGTAGGGACGGAGCTGGAAGTCCTCGACGCGGCCGCGCGACACCTGGCCGGGCCAGTCGTCGCCCGTCGCCTGGGGATCCACCTCCAGCATGTCCGGCGGCGGCGCATAGATCGGATAGCGGTAGTAGTTCGTGCGGCGCAGCGAGGCGCGCACCGTCGCCTCGGCGTAACCGGTGACGTAGCCTTCGCGGGCGCTGGTCTGGGTGATGCGGAACAGGCGGAACTGCTGCTCGAGCACCGCGCGGACGTCGGAGCCGCTGGCGAAGGATGCTGCCGCGAGAGCGCGGCACGGCTGGATCCAGTCGCGGTAGGTGCCAGCCCGCCCGGCAAGGCCGAGGGAGCGGTTCGGGTCGCCGTTGAGGAAGACGTCGCAGCTGCGCAGCAGGGCGGGCACGGCGTCAAGCAGGGCATCATCCTGCCAGCCCGGCAGGTCCTCGAACTTGGTCGGCT
>ERZ777003.4467-NODE-4467-length-11799-cov-8.661104_pt1 | contig 11799 bp, 8 predicted proteins | sample MGYA00374956_ERZ777003 | MGnify/ENA primary metagenome ERZ777003 (study PRJEB29302, sample SAMN06268252) | bioreactor metagenome | isolation source: Joint BioEnergy Institute, California, USA | place: USA:Joint BioEnergy Institute, California, USA | collected... | reverse complement strand
CTCACCGGCCGATTCGGACCGGTCTGTCGGACGAAGCGTCGGAAGGTGCGGGTCGAGACGACCAGCGGAAAGCGGGCGAGGTAGAGCTCGGCGCCGGGAGCAGGAGCGAGTTGCGTCATCGGGCTCGTCCTCGGGGTCGGCTGGTGGGCCGGGATCGGGCCCGGTCACGAACGTGGTGGCGATCGGTGCGTCTGGTCGAGGAGCTGCTCGCGGAAGCCGAGGGCCCGGAAGGTGTCCGGCAGCGCGGCAGGAACGAGCCCTACACCACGCCCTCGGCCCCGACGGCGTCGGTCGCGGTGCATCGTCGCCACCCCCGGGCATTGAGCCGACGGGCCGCTGCTGCGCTCGACTGCGCGCAGCGGCTTCGTAGTCGAGCTCGATGGAGCACACGCCGACGGACATGGCCTGCCATCCCTGCGAGCGGCACACGGTCAGGTGAGGCGCGAGTTCGCCGTCGGCCTGTCCGACACCGTCGGACGAGCAGGGATTGGCCATCGCTCGCTCACCAGCGAGCCACCAAAGGGTATCCTGATTCGGATACGGACCACCCGCAAGCGCACCGGGTTCATGCCTACGCGCGCTCAGATCACACGCCCTCGTTCGGCTCGGCTCAATCTACGAGGACCCTCGTCATCCACACGCAGTAGCCAACCGAGTTCGTAGACAGCCAGCGCATCCACCATGGCTGATCCTGGATCCTCGATTCCGAGCCCACGCCGCTTCACCTCTTTGACGGGTCCGAGCCGTGCTCGACGACGGGCGGGCGGCTGAACGCGGCGCACTGCGACAGGAACCACTCCGAGCCATGAACGACAAGACCGCTGTGACGATCGCCCGCCTGATCGAGAACGAGATCATCTCCAAGGGCTGGCCGGTCGGGGAGATCCTCGGTTCCGAGGCGGAGCTGATCCGGCGCTTCGGCGTGAGTCGCGGTGTACTCCGCGAGACCGTCCGGTTGCTCGAGCACAAGCAGGTGGTCACGATGAAGCCGGGCCCGGGGGGTGGGCTCGTCGTCTCGGCGCCAGCCGCAGCCGCCGTCGCCGAGAGCGTTTCGAACTACTTCACGCTCACCGCGGTCAGCGTGGCCGAGCTCGTCGAAGCGCGACGCCTCATCGCGGCCGACAGCCTCGTTCTCGCCTCCGACCGGCTGAGCGAGCGCGGCATCGCGCGACTCCGCAGCGCGGCCACTGGCTCACCCGAGGATTTCCACGGAGCGCTCGCCGACCTCACCCGAAACGCGGCGTTGGCGATCGTCCTCGAGAGCCTGCGATTGGCCTTGTGCGCGATGAGCCCGACGTCGACAGCGCTTCAGCCGCAGGTCCGGCTCGTCGACGCACTGGTACGTGGTGATCTGCTCACCGCGCATGAGCGATGGCACGCCCTGTTGGAGGAGGAGGCGCTCGCTGCCAGCGCCGCCGAAGCGGATGGCCACGCACGCGGTCACGGTCGCAAGCGCCCCGAGCAGCTCGCCCACCAGATCGCGCGCGACCTGCGTGAACGGGGCTACGAGCCCGGAGACCTGGTCGGATCCGAATCGGAGCTGCTCGGGCGGTACTCGGTCAGCCGCTCGGTCTTCCGACAGGCGGTGCGCATCCTCGAGTACAGCGGCGTCGCGCACATGCGGCCCGGCTCGAACGGAGGCATGGTGGTCGGCGCTGGCGATCCGACCCGGGTCGTGGAGGGCACCGTCACCTTCTTGGACTTCATGCAGATCGCGCCGAGCCAAGTGGCGGAAGCGCGGCGCGTACTCGAGCTGAACGCCCTGAAGCTCGCGATGCGACACATGGACGACGCGGCTCGCGAGCTCCTTCGCAATGAGCTCGTGCTGGAGCGCTCCGTCGAGCGAGCAACGGTGCATCGCCACGGCCCGGACTTCCACCGCCTGCTCGCAGAGCTCTCGCGCAACCGCCCTCTGTTCTTCTTCACCCGGGTGCTGACGCAGCTCCAGACGCTGCGGATTCGCAAGACCCGGCGCACGCCGACCGAGCGCGACCTCATCGGCGCGTCGATCCTCGACGCCCACGTGCGCGTCGTGGAGGCGATCGAGTCGGGCGACGAGGGCCTTGCCCGACACCGGCTGCGCCGTCATCTCGAGGCGATGGTGCCGAACATGGCCGAGCGACGGATCGTCGTTGAGGAATCGACCGACGATCGGCCGTGACGCGCCGCAGCTGACATCACCTAACTGGCCGACGACCGCGCGCCGCAGGACTCGTGCGGCTGCCGCGACGAGGCCGGGGTCGACAGCGCACGTCCACTGACGCCTGATCGAGGTCTCGCAGAGGCTCGGACGCGACGCGGCGTCGAGGCGTCGGGACGGGCCAGCCGTCCGTCCATGAGATGCTCCATACAAGGGTCCTAATCAGAGCAAGCAGCCTTCAGCTCCGACGCTTCGGCTCATCGAGATCCGCACCCCAGTTGCCTGGCAATCTCGTCCTACCAAGAGATCCGGTAGTTCCGTTCTGCCCTGTCATTATTGGACGACAGCTCCCCGAGCGCTGAGATTGATCCGGGCACCGCATCCGTGTTGACACGGCAGGAACGAATTCAGGATACTTGACACATCACTCTGGGGAATCGACGTTTCGGCCTGTCGTGACAAATCGGGGTCCTGTTACGGCCCTGCCTCGGCGCGCCGACACGGGGAAGGACATCGCGATGACCGACGTGCAGATCGTCGCCCGGAACACGGCGCCGGACTCTCCGAACCTCATCCACACCGAGCGAGCCCGCGAGTATGGGTTCCGCGGGGGGATCGTGCCCGGGCTCACTCTCTACGGGTACCTCACGCGTCCACTCGTCGACCTGTACGGCTCCCGATGGCTGGAGGAGGGCCAGGTCGAGGTCCGCTTCCGTCAGCCCGTCTACGACGGTGACGAGCTCGTGATGCGCGTTGACCCCGTGGACGGGGACGACGGGAAGGTGTCGCTCAGCATCGTGAACGCCGACGGCGTCGAGGTCGTCCGCGGACACGCGCTCCGCCATCGTGACGACCGCGAGATCGACGTGTCCGCCTACAAGTCGATCCCGTTCGACGGTGCGCCGCTCGAGCCGGGAACCCCCGAGCGACTCGCACAGCTCCCCGATCTCAAGGAGTGGGAGCTCGAGACCGACGCCGAGTCGTCGGCGGATTTCATGGCGAAGCTCGGTGAGGACGATCCCTTGTTCCGGGAGATCCTCCACCCGGTGCTCATCGCCCGCGTGTCGGCGTACATCGTCGGCCGACGCTTCCTGTTCGGCCCTCGCATCCACGTCGGCGTCCGCACTCGATTCCTCACCACCGTCCCGGTGGGCACCAGGCTGATCGGCCGGGGCCGCATCGCCGAGGTGTGGCAGCACAAAGGGAACCACTACCTGCGCTCCGACCTGCTCGTCGTCGACGGCGACAACCGTCCGGTGATGCAGATCGACAGCGAATCGCTCTTCCAGCTCGGCGGCGGGGAGCATGGCTGACGCGTCCTTGAGGGGCATCCGCGTGGTCGACGCGTCGGACTGTCTGCCCGGGCAGCTCGCAGGCCGCATGCTGGCCGACCACGGTGCGGAGGTTCTGCTCGTCGAGCCGGCAGGTGGCTCCCCCGTGCGACGGGCTCGCCCGCTCACGGGTGCATCGGGTCACTCCCTGCTGTTCGAGCACCTCAACGGCGGCAAGCGATCCGTCGCCACCAGCCCTGAGAGCTACCTGGACACGCTTCGCGGGCTCGCACAGCAGGCCGACGTCGTGATCACCACCAGGGAGCGGGCGGCGATGCTCCAAGGGCGGGTCAGCGACGCGATCGTTGCAGTCGCGACAGACTTCTCGGAGGAGGGGTGCTACGCGAATTGGGGCGGGAGCGAGCTCGTCCACCAAGCCCTCTCCGGGTCGATGTACTACACCGGGCTCGCCGACGGGGAGCCCTTGTACGGAGTCGGGCAGCGAGCCGCCTACGCGGCAGGGCTGCAACTCTTCATCGGGATCGCCGCAGCACTCATCGGTCGTGCCAGGGGCCAGCGCTCCCCGCGGCGGATCGACGTCGCGGTGCACGAGGCGGCCGCAGCGATGGAGCAGAACTTCTCAGCTCAGTACGCGTACAACGGCACCTTCCCGTTGCGCGGCGAGAAGGTGCGGCCGAAGGGGACCGCCCGCTGCTCGGACGGATGGGTCGTCTACTTCGTCCGCGGCGACCAGTGGGTCGACTTCTGTGAGACCTTCCGCGCGACGGACCTGATCGACGATCCGCGCTTCGCCACGTGGGGTGACCTCATCCGGAACTGGTCGGAGGCGAGCGCCGCGCTGCACGAGCGCGCTGCCGCTCTGTCGACCGCGCAGGTCTTCGAGGAGGCCCGCCGCCGCAAGCTGGTCCTCGCTCCGATGCTGACGCTGCAGCAGCTGCTCGCGGAGCGCCATCTCGAACGGCGGGGCTTCTGGGTCGACGTCGACGGCCCGGTCCCGATCGCGCTGGGCCCGATGTTCCGCTTCTCCGACCTCGCGGTGCGCCGCGACCGCCCGGCCCCGGAGCTCGGTGCGGCGAAGGGCTTCGCTCAACCCCGGCTGCTCCCCACGACCACCGGCGAGCAGCACGACCGCCCGCTCCGAGGCATCCGGGTGCTCGACCTGACCTCGGCGTGGGCAGGTCCGATGGCGACGCGGATCCTCGCCTCGTTGGGCGCCGAGGTGGTCAAGGTCGAGGGCCCGACCCGGCCCGACTCGTGGCGCGGCGAGGTTGCCGATCCGCCCACCCGCTACCCGTACCCGCAGCTCGACCCCGGCGAGCGCCCGTACGACCGCCACGCCTGGTTCAACGCGCAGAACCAGGACAAGCAGAGCGTCGCGCTCGACCTCAAGCAGCACGAGGGGCTGGAGATCGCGCGCCGGATCGCTGCCCGGAGCGACGTCGTGATCGCGAACTGGAGCCCGGGCGCGCTCGACCGGTCCGGTCTCGGCTACGACGACGTCGCACGACTCAACCCGCGCGCCGTCGTGGTCGAGATGCCCGCCATCAGCGGCGACGGCGAGCTCGCCGAGGTGCGTGGCCTGGGCCCGACCATGGAGGCGATGAGCGGGATGGCCCAGCTCATCGGCTATCCACCGGACCGACCGCTCGGCTCCGGGAGCGCTTACCTCGACCCGATCGGCGGGCTGCACGGCGCGGCGGCAGCGCTCGTCGCGCTCCTCGCCCGCGAGATGTCCGGCCGCGGCCAGGCCGTCGAGGTCGCTCAGCGGGAAGCGGCGATGCACTGGATCGGCGAGCTGATCCTCGATGCTGCCGTGAACGGCAGCGATCCGGGACCCGCTGGCAACTCGGCGCCGGACGCCGCGCCCTTCGGCGCCTACCCCGCCCTGGGTGCGGACGAGTGGGTGGCGGTCGAGGTCGACTCCGACGAGGCCTGGCAGGCCTTCTGCAGCGTCGTCGAGCCGGAGCTGGGCCACGATCCGCGCTTCGTCCGCCACGACGACCGCGTGCAGCACCGGTGCGAGCTCGACGAGGCGGTGTCCCGGGCGACGCGGCGCTGGAACAAGCTCGCCCTGGCGGACCTCCTGCAGCGGCTCGGGGTCCGGGCGGCGCCGGTGCAGAACGGGCGCGACCTCTACTTCGACCCGCAGCTCCGCGGAGCCGGCTGGTTCACACCGCTCGAGCACCCGGCCGCCGGCCGTCACGACTATCCCGGGCTTCCGATCCGTCTCGACGGCGCTCGCCTCACGCCCTGTCGTCCCGCTCCCTGCTACGGCGAGCACACCGACGACGTGCTGGAGCGCCTGCTCGGGCTGTGCAGCGAGGAGATCGAGGCGCTGCGAGCACGGGGTGTCGTGATCGACGCACCGAGGAGTCGCGGTGGCCACTGAGACGAGCACCGAGCTGCGGCCGGCAGGCGCACCCGGCGAGGGGCCCCTGCTCGAGGTCCGGGGCCTGAGCGTCCATCTCCCGACCGCTGCAGGAGAGGTGCAGATCCTCGACGACGTCAGCTTCTCCGTCGGCAGGGGGACGACGCTCGGCCTGATCGGCGAGAGCGGCAGTGGGAAGTCGATGACGGCACTGGCGATCCTGCGCTTGCTGCCGCGAGGCGCTCGCGTCAGCGGCCAGGTGCTGTTGAACGGCGTCGATCTCCTCGCACAGCCCCTCTCGGCGATGAGCTCCATCCGCGGGCGGCGCATCAGCATGGTCTTCCAGGAGCCGATGTCGGCGCTGGACCCGGTCTTCACGATCGGCCAGCAGATCTCCCAGACCCTGCGCGCCCATCACGCCTGCTCGCGGCGTGCGGCCCGAGACGCGGCCATCGAGATGCTCGCCGCGGTCGGGATTCCCGATCCGGCTCGCCGCTTCCACGAGTATCCACACCAGCTGTCCGGAGGGATGCGGCAGCGGGCCATGATCGCCATGGCGCTGATCTGCAAACCCGAGCTGCTGATCGCCGACGAGCCGACGACCGCGGTCGACATCACGACCCAGGCACAGCTCCTCGCGCTGCTGAAGGAGCTGAACCGCGACCGCAGGACCTCGATCCTGTTCATCAGCCACGACATCGGCGTCATCGCCGAGATGTGCCAGGACGTCGTCGTCATGTACGCGGGGCAGGTCGTCGAGGCCTGCCCCACCGACGAGCTCCTCGAGCACCCGCGTCATCCGTACTCGTCCGGATTGATGTGGGCCGTGCCCCGCATCGAGTCCAAGGGCGGGGAGCTCTTCGCGATCCCCGGCCGGGTGCCGCTGCCCGGGGCTCTCCCCAGCGGCTGCGCCTTCCACCCTCGCTGCGGCCACGCCCGACCGTCGTGCGCTACGCACTCACAGCCGCTGATCGACGCCGGCTCCCCCTCCCAACGGCACCTCGTCCGGTGCCACCGCCAGGAGGAGCTGCGACTGCCCGGTGTCCTCGACAAGCCGCCGACCGCGGAGACGTCATGACCGACATCGCCCCGGACCCCATCCTCGAGATCCGATCCCTGGCGGTCCACTTCGGCGGACGCCGCGGCCGACCGCCGGTCCGTGCGGTTGACGGCGTCGACCTCAACGTCAACCGACGCGAGACGGTTGGTCTCATCGGAGAATCGGGATCGGGCAAGTCCACGCTGGGTCGCGCCGCGCTCGGCCTGGTGAAGCCGACCGCCGGCAGGGTGCTCATCGGCGGCGAACCGGTCTGGGAACGCCGCCGCCGCCGGCAACGTGACGCCCGGGGACGGGTGCAGGTCATCTTCCAGGACCCGAGCGAGGCGCTGGACCCGCGAATGACGGTGGCAGCCGCGATCCGGGAACCGTTGCGGATCCGCGACGGCCGCCATCGACCCGAGCACGACGAGATCGTCGAGCAGTTGCTCGTGCAGGTCGGCCTCGACCCCGCCCACGGCTCGCGGCGACCGCACGAGCTGTCCGGCGGTCAGAAGCAGCGCGTGAACATCGCCCGGGGCCTGGTCCTCGACCCCGACCTGGTCGTGTGCGACGAGGTGGTCTCCGCCCTCGACGTGTCGGTGCAGGCAGAGATCCTCAACCTGTTCGCCCGCCTCAAGCGCGAGCGGGAGCTCGCCTACCTGTTCATCACCCACGACCTGGGGGTCGTCACCCACGTGGCCGACCGCGTCGCGGTGATGTACCTCGGCAAGCTGATGGAGGTCGGTCGGGCGACCGAGGTGATCCTCCGCCCGCGGCACCCGTACACCCGAGCCCTGATCGCCGCGCAGCCCCAGGCCCTGCCGTCGTCGCTCCGCAAACCCACACCACCTCCCCTCGTCGGCGACATCCCGAGCCCTGCTGCGCCGCCCAGCGGCTGCCGGTTCCGCACCCGCTGTCAGTTCAGCCGGGACTCGTGTGCCCGAGACGAGCCCGCGCTCCGAGAGCTGGCTCCGGGACACCTCGTCGCCTGCCACTTCGCCGAGGAGCTCGCGTCAATCGAGGCCGTCGGCGACACCGACACCTCATCGCCCACTGCGACCCGATCGGACCGATCGGCCTACATCCACACGGGGGAATCATGAAGACACATCCATCCAGGCGACCGCGTCGCGTCTCCCGCCGCATCCTCGCCGCGACCATCGGCTTCACCTCCTTCATCGCCGCCTGCGGCGGTGACGGCGACGCCGGCAGCGAGCCGGATCGAGGCGCCAGCCAGCCGGCGCCCACCAACGGGGGCGGCCAGGGCTCCGACGCCCCGGGGGCGACGTCGGGTGGGCAGGACGGCACGGCCGACGGAGCGCCGAAGCGAGGCGGAGTCCTGCGCGTGGTCCACACGAGCACCCCGTCACGACTCGATCCGCACACGGCGACGAGCGGCTTCGACCACTACGTGCTGTACCCGATGTTCGATCGCCTGGTGCACTTCGACGCCAACATGTCGCCCATCCCGGGCCTCGCCGAGAGCTGGGAGTCGCCCGACGACCGGACGCTGATCCTCCACCTCCGCGAGGGCGTCACGTTCCACGACGGCACGCCGCTCAACGCGGAGGCCGTCATCTACAACCTCAACCGCGGCCTCACCCTCCCCGACTCGGCGGTCGCCGTCGACATCGAGTCGATCGAGTCGATGGAGGCGATCGACGACCTCACGGTGAAGCTCAATCTCAACCGCCCGGACTCCGCGCTGGTGCTCAACCTCAGCGACAAGGCCGGCATGATGGTGTCGCCGACTGCTGCCGAGAGGCTCGGTGACGACTTCCAGAGCGCTCCGGTGGGCGCCGGGCCGTTCAAGTTCGTCGAGTACGTCCCCGGCGAGTCGCTCAAGCTCGAAGCGTACGAGGACTACTACCTCGAGGGCCTGCCGTACCTCGACGGGATGGAGTTCACGATCCTCAGCGACAGTCGGACCGCGGTCAACGCGCTGCTCTCGGGGCAGGCCGATTTCGACACCACCGTCGACGTTCCCGACATCGACCGCATCGAGTCGGCGTCCGGGTACCAGCTCGTGTCCACCGAGACCTTGGCGTTGAACCGGTGCTTCCTGCGCCTGGGCGAGGGGCCCTTCAGCATCCTCGAGGTCCGCAAGGCGCTCAACTTCGGCGTGGACCGGGACGCCCTGAACATGGTGATCAACCGCGGGCTGGGTGAGCCGATCTACGCACCGTTGCCGACCTCGCACTGGGCGTACCCGACGGACCAGACCCCGGTCTACCGCTACGACCCGGAGCACGCGAAGGAGCTGCTTGAGTCGGCCGGGTACCCCGACGGGATCGACATCGACCTCATCGTCGTCAACAGCGAGCGGGACAAGGCGATGGTCGAAGCGATGCAGGCGCAGCTCGAGCCGGCCGGCATCCGGCTCGAGGTCACGGTGCTCGACATCGCCGAGGCGAGCCCGGCCTTCCGCGAGAACGGCGAGGGCGACATGTACTGCGTCGGCTGGAGCGGTCGCCCCGATCCGCACCCGTCGTTTCAGGGCATCTACGACCCCGACTCGGTGTACGTGACCGACTACGAGCCGCCGGAAGGCCTCATCGAGGCCCTCGAGGCGACGATCGCGGTCTCCGACATCGAGGAACGGGCTGCGGCCTTCAAGGAGGTCCACCGCATCGCGACCGTGGAGAACGCGCTCGACTTCCTGGTCGCCGCCCGACCCGGGCTCCAGGCGCACTCTGATGCCGTGAAGGGCTACGTCCCGAACACCTACGGCAAGCCGATCATGAACGAGGTCTGGCTGGACCAGTAGGTGAGGCCCGGCCGGGCGGCGCACTCCGCGCCGCCCGGCCGCGCACCGCCCCGAGGAGCAAGAGATGCACGTGGCAACCCTCTCATCCGCCCCGCCGTCGGCCAAGGTGCTCAGGGCCGTCTTGCGCCGGCTCGGCTCGATGGTCCTGACGCTCATCAGCGCCACGGTCGTGGTCTTCCTGCTGATCCAACTCGTTCCCGGCGACCCGGCGGTGATCATCGCCGGCGACGACGCGCCCCCGGAGCGCGTCGCCGCGATCCGCGAGGAGCTCGGCCTGAACCGACCGATGGTGATCCAGTACCTGGACTGGGTGAGCCACGTCGCGCGAGGTGACCTCGGCGAGTCCGTCATCACCGGTGAGTCCGTTGCCGGCGCGATCGCGCGCACCTTTCCACGCACGCTGCACGTCGCCGTCGCCGGGCTCACCCTCGCCGTCCTGTTGGGGGTTCCACTGGGCATCGCGGCAGCGCTCCGGGCGAACTCGCTGACCGACGGGGGGATCCGGCTCCTTTCCACGATCGGGCTCGCTGTGCCGAATCTCTGGCTCGGGCTGATCTTCGTGTCTGTGTTCGCACTCCAGCTGAGCTGGCTGCCGGCGACCGGGTTCGTCCCGATCACGGACGGGTTCTGGACGAGCATCAAGTACCTGGTCCTTCCGGCTGCAACGATCGGCCTCTCCGCGATGGCGGCGATCACCCGTCAGACGCGGAGCGCCATGATGGAGGTGCTCGACGCGGACTTCATCCGGACGCTCAACGCGATGGGTCTGCGCCGCCGCCTCGTGATCTGGCAGCACGCCCTCCGCAACGCCTCGATCCCGGTGGTGACCATCATCGGCCTCGACATCAACCGTGCGATCGGCGGCACGGTCGTGATCGAGTCGGTCTTCGGCATCAATGGTCTCGGCAGTCTCGTGGTGGACGCCACCCACCAGCGGGACTTCCCCATGGTGCAGGGGGTGATCCTGGTGGTGGTGGTCTTCATCGTGTTGACGAACCTGCTCGTCGACCTCTTGTACGTCTGCCTCGACCCGAGGATCTCGCTCTCATGACGGCCCTCGACGAGGACTTCACGCCGCGGGCGGACGCCGCCCGCGAGGCGGCAGCCCCAGCCGACACCAGCCTCCGACCCACCTGGGGGCGCTCCGCCCGACGCCGACCAGCGTTCTCCGTCGGCTTCATCGCCGCCTGCGCAATTCTGTGCCTGCTCGTCGCCGTCGCGATCACGGCCCCGTGGCTGGCGCCCTACGGCTACAACGACCAGGACTACACGTCGATCCTCGCCGGGAGCTCGTCGGATCACTGGTTCGGCACGGACAGCTTCGGGCGCGACGTGCTCAGCCGGCTCATGTATGGGACACGGGTATCACTCGGCTCGGCGGCCGTCGCCGTCACGGTGGCGCTCGTTCTCGGTGTGCCAACGGGGTTGCTCGCGGGGTACATCGGCGGGCGAGTCGACGGCTTCCTCATGCGCATCATCGACACGCTGCTGGCCTTCCCGACCATCGTGCTCGCGATCGGCGTCACCGCCATGTTGGGCGTCGGCATGACCAACGCCATGATCGCCGTCGGCATCGTGCTGTCGCCGTCGATCGCCAGGGTGATGCGTGCCCAGACCCTCGTGGTGAGGGGGCGCTTGTACATCGACTCCGCGCACACCTTCGGCGGCGGCAATCTCTGGATCATCGTGCGGCACGTCCTCCCCAACGCGGTGCAGCCCGTCATCGTGATGGCGGCCCACATGGTGGGCGTAGCGCTCCTGGTGGAGGCATCCCTGAGCTTCCTCGGCCTGGGAACGCCCCCGCCGAACCCATCATGGGGAGGGATGCTCCGCGAGGCGTCCCGGTTCCTGGACGGGCTGGCAATCCAGATCGTGGCTCCCGGTGCGGCGATCGCGCTCACGCTGCTCGCGATCAACGTGGTCGGTGACTGGCTCCGGGACGCGCTCGATCCACGCGGCCGCGTCAAGCGGGTCGGGTGACCGGAACGGCAGGCGTCGGACGCCTGCCGTTCCAGATCCATCAGCGGTGCCGGTCTGCCGGCCCGTGCGCACGCATCACCCAGCGCCGTTCCGGCGGCACGAGCACTCGGCGCGCGCTCAGTGACCGCCCAGGACGATCTTGGCTGTAACCACCCCGTCGGCCACGGCCACCAACAGCGCGGTGGAGACGAGCGACGGCCACAGCCCGCGCCG
>ERZ777003.4458-NODE-4458-length-11817-cov-7.653545_pt1 | contig 11817 bp, 9 predicted proteins | sample MGYA00374956_ERZ777003 | MGnify/ENA primary metagenome ERZ777003 (study PRJEB29302, sample SAMN06268252) | bioreactor metagenome | isolation source: Joint BioEnergy Institute, California, USA | place: USA:Joint BioEnergy Institute, California, USA | collected... | reverse complement strand
CGAAGTCCTCGTACTCGTATTCGAAGATCGAAGGCGGCCGCCGCTTGATGTTCAGCCGAGGCAGCTCATACGGCGTGCGCTTGAGCTGCTCGTCCGCCTGCTCCAGGTGGTTCAGGTACAGGTGGCAGTCGCCGCCGGTCCAGATGAACTCGCCGACCTCGAGGTCGCATTGTTGAGCGAACATGTGAGTGAGCAAGGCGTACGAAGCGATGTTGAAGGGCACGCCGAGAAACAAATCGGCGCTGCGTTGATAGAGCTGGCAGGACAGCTTGCCGTTTCCGACCCAGAATTGGAACAGGGTATGACATGGCGTCAAAGCCATTTGCTCGAGCTCGCCGACGTTCCAGGCGCTCACGATGATGCGGCGCGAATCCGGATTGCGGCGGATCAGGTCGACCGTGCGGCTGATTTGATCGATCGGCTTGCCGTCCGGCGCCGGCCAGGAACGCCACTGTCGTCCGTACACTGGGCCAAGGTCGCCGTTCTCGTCCGCCCACTCATCCCAAATCGTCACGCCGTTGTCGCGCAAGTACTTGATGTTCGTGTCTCCGCGCAGGAACCATAGCAGCTCGTAGATGATCGAGCGCGTGTGCAGCTTCTTGGTCGTGACCAGGGGAAAGCCTTGCGACAAATCGAAGCGCATCTGGTAACCGAACACCGACAGGGTGCCGGTGCCGGTGCGGTCATCCTTGCGGATGCCGTGCTGGCGAACGTGGCGCAATAGATCGAGATACTGTTTCATTGCCGAACAGGCGACTAATACTTAGTAAGTCCCACGCTCACGACACATGTGCTCGGTCCACACCGTACAGCCAACGCGCCGCATCCTGCTAGCGCGCTGCTTCGACCACGTTCCCGCTAGGCTCGTTGCGGCGATAAGCCATGATCAACAACGCAATACCCGCGACGATCATCGGCAGCGACAGGATCTGCCCCATCGTGACCCAGTCGAACAACAGGTAGCCGCGATTCTCGTCCGGAATTCGCACGAATTCGACGGCGAACCGCGCCACGCCATAGCAGACCAAAAACAATCCGCTCGGCGCAAGGCGCGGCCGCGGTTTCGACGTGAACGTCCAAAGGATGACGAACAGCACCAGCCCTTCGAGGAACCCCTCATAGAGCTGCGACGCGTGCAGTTGCAGCACGCATGGCGAGATATCGAAGCGCTCGCACAGGCTCAGGGCTTCGTAGCGCTGCGTAGGATGCAGCTTTTCGGGATCTACGATGAACCCCCAAGGCACGGTCGTCGGCTTACCCCACAGCTCGCCGTTGATGAAGTTCGCGATACGGACCGCGAGGATGCCGAGTCCGGGTAAGGGCGCGATGAAATCGAACATGTCGGCGATGCGATGCCCGCGCTTGCGCGCCAGGAGCGCTTCGGCCAGGAGGACGCCCAGCAGTCCTCCATGAAAGGACATGCCGCCTTCCCAAACCCGGAAAACCATCCACGGCTCGACGATGAAGCGCTCGATGCCATAGAACAGCACCCAGCCGAGGCGTCCTCCGAGGATGGCACCCAAGGCGCCGTAGAAGATGATGTCGTCGACGTCGGTCGGCTTCCATGTCGAGCCTGGCACCGCCGCACGCTTCCTGCCGAGCCACCACGCGATCGCAAATGCGATGACGTACGTGACTCCGTACCAGCGCACGGCGACCGAGCCGATGGAAAAAATGACAGGATCGATCGCGGGGTAAGTCAGCATATGACCCGCGATGGTAGCGAAAAACGTAGGGTCCCTACTGCCCTTTCGGCATCCCGGATCCCGGCGATCACCCTGCTCAACGATCGCAGCCTCATTCGAGGGTGGAACGGCAGAAGAAAGCCTTTAGGTAGCGCGTTTCCGGTATTGCAGGGTGGATCGGGTGGTCGGGGGCCTGTCCGCCGACCTCGACGATTTGCACGAACCTGCTGACGTGGCGGGCGGCTCGCTGGATCGCAGCGACGAGGCTGTCTGCACTCAAGTGATACGAGCATGAGCAGGAGACGACGATTCCATCTCGATCGAGGAGCTGGAGCGCAAGTTGATTCAATCGCTTGTAGGCGGCCTCGCCCTTCGGCAGATCCTTCTTGCGTTTGACGAACGCCGGCGGGTCGATCACGACCACATCGAAACGGCGACGCTCCGCATGCAGGGATTCCATCACTTCGAAGGCATCCCCGCGCAGTACGCTCGGCTTCATTCCGTTTGCAGCTGCGCTCGCCTGCAACCCTTCGAGCGCCTCGGCCGACGAGTCGACGCACGTGACTTCAGTTGCGCCCGCGCGAAGGGCACCGAGCCCCCAACCGCCAAGATAGCTGAACACGTCGAGCACCCGTGCACCGCCCACATACTTCCGCAGCGCGAGCCGGTTTGCAGCCTGATCGTAGAACCAGCCGGTCTTCTGACCCGAACCGAGAGGTACTCGAAACGTCACGCCGCCTTCCTCGACATCGACCGTCTCGGGCGGCTCGCCGAATGCCGTTTCGATGTAGTGCGGCAACCCTTCGAGATCGCGCGCCGCCGAGTCGTTCTTCCAGATCATCGCGCTCGGCTTCACGACCTTCGCCACGGCTTCTTGAATCTCCGCCTTGAGCCGCTCCATGCCGGCCGTCGCGATCTGCCCCACGACGACATCGCCGAAACGATCGAGCACGAGGCCCGGCAAGCCGTCCGATTCGCCGTACGCGAGCCGATAGAACGGCTGATCGTACAGAGCTCGGCGTAGCGATTGCGCGACCTGCAATCGATGCACGAACAGCGATTTCGTCGGCGGATGGTCGGGATCCCGACCGAGAATGCGCGCGCTGATGAGCGATCCCGGGTTGACGTAACCGTAGCCGAGGAACTTGCCGCGATCGCTGACGATCTTGCATAGCGCGCCAGGCTCGAAGCTCGTGAGCGGCGTGCGCGCAGTGTCGACCTCGTTTGAAAACACCCACAGGTGTCCCCCGGAAATACGACGGTCTTCGCGCGGTTTCAGCCGCAATTCGGGGAAAACGAGGGAGTTCGACATTCGACCTCGAGGCATACGTAAGCGATTGGCACTATTCTACGCGCATGACAGCCGCAACCTCGCATCGCAATCGGCTCGCCGACGAGACGAGCCCGTATCTGCTGCAACACGCTCATAACCCCGTCGATTGGTATCCGTGGGGTCCCGAAGCATTGGAACGCGCACGCCGCGAGGACAAACCCATTCTGCTGTCGATCGGCTATTCCGCGTGCCACTGGTGCCACGTAATGGCGCACGAATCGTTCGAGGATCCGCAAACCGCGGCGGTGATGAACGAGCTGTTCGTGAACATCAAGGTCGATCGCGAAGAACGTCCGGATCTCGATCGCATCTATCAGCTCGCCTACCAGATGCTGATTCGTCACGCGGGCGGATGGCCGCTCACGATGTTTCTCTCGCCCGAGGATCGGCAACCGTTCTTCGGCGGCACGTATTTCCCCAAGGAGCCGCGGCACGGGTTGCCCGCATTCGTCGACTTGTTGAAACGCGTAGCCGAGTTCTACCGCACCCATCGTGAGGACATTCGCGCGCAAAGCTCGGCGCTTCAGCAAGCGTTCTCCGAGCTGCTCCCGCCGCCCAGTGATGGCCAACCGCTCCCGCACGAGCCGCTCGAAATAGCACGCGCAGCGCTTGCGCAGGACTTCGATGCGCAGTACGGCGGATTCGGCGGCGCGCCCAAGTTCCCGCATCCGACGAATATCGGCTTTCTCCTGCGCGAGTGGCGCAGGAGCGCCAACACCGATTCGCCGGATTTGCACTCGCTTTATATGGCAACGCTCACCCTGACGCGGATGGCCGAAGGCGGAATCTACGACCAGCTCGGCGGCGGGTTTGCACGCTACTCCGTCGATCGGTATTGGATGATCCCGCACTTCGAGAAGATGCTTTACGACAACGCGCAGCTTCTCGCGGTGTACGCACAGGCCAGCACGGCCACAGGCGATTCGCTATTTCGGCGCATTGCCTCCGAAACGGCGGACTGGATGATTCGCGAGATGCAGTCGCCGGAAGGAGGTTTCTGGTCGAGCTTGGACGCCGACTCGGAGGGTCATGAGGGCAAGTTCTATGTCTGGGATCCCGAGGAAATCCGCAAGCGCCTTCCCGCGCAGACCTTCGATGTGTTCGCGCGCCGTTTCGGACTCGATCGCCCGCCGAACTTCGAAGGTAAATGGCATCTGCATGTCTGCCGCGCGGTCGACGACATCGCCAATGAGCTCGGGATGAGCGCAACGGAAGTCGATGCTCACCTCGAGCGTGCACGCGAAATCCTGCTTGCGGCTCGCGACGAACGCGTACGGCCGGGGCGCGACGAAAAGATTCTGACGTCCTGGAATGGCCTTGCGATTGCGGCACTCTCGATCGCCGCGCGTTCGCTACAGCGGGCGGATCTGGACGCGGCCGCGACTCGGGCCATCGATTTCATTCGCGACCGGCTGTGGCAGGACGATCGCCTGCTTGCCGTCTACAAAGATGGTCGATCGCGATTTCCCGCTTACCTGGACGACTACGCCTTTCTGCTCGACGGGCTGCTCGAGGCGCTGCAGACACGGTGGCGCACAGAAGACTTGGAGCTCGCCCAAGAGTTGGCCGATGTGCTGCTCGCCCATTTTCGGGACCGGTCCGCGGGCGGATTCTTTTTCACGTCGGACGACCACGAAGCACTGATTCACCGCTCGAAATGGTTTGCGGACGAATCCTTGCCGGCCGGAAATGCAATCGCCGCGCATGCGCTCTTGAAGCTCGGGCTGTTGCTCGGCGAGCCGCGGTACGTCGACGCGGCGGAAAGCACGCTGCGAGCGGCGTCGGCTGCCATCGAACGCTATCCGCACGCGCACTGCGCCATGCTCGTCGCGCTCGAGGACTTGCTCGATCCGCCGGTAATTGCCATCGTGCGCGGAGAAGCGTCCGAAAGCGCTACGTGGCGCGACGAGCTCACGAAGCTCTATGCGCCGAAGCGTCTCGTGTTCGCGATTCCGAATTCGGCGACGCGATTGCCGCCGGGTCTTGCTGACAAGACTCCGCACGAGGAGACCGTCGCCTATGTTTGCCGCGGAATGACGTGCTCCGAGCCGGTGCGGTCTTTGTCCGCACTCGTTGCGCTCACGATCCATGACTCGTGATCCGTGACTCGGACTTGTAGCTCGAGTCACGCGACAAGGGCTCGAAACTCCAGGCCAATCGTCGACGCTACGGAGTCTTCTTTCGATTCGCCTGCTTCGCGCGCCGCGAGCGTTCGATGCCGGCGAGCTGCTTGGCCTTCGCCGCTTCGATCGCAGCCTTCAACGCGCGCTCTCCCCATTCGCGCAACTTTTCGCTATCCGCCAGCACGTCGCTCGGCACACGGTGATGGTCCGTCGTTAAGTCAAATGCGTTGGGGTACGCTCTGAATTGCGGCATTCCGCGGGACACATAGTCATCCAGATTTGTCGGTCCCGTGTGCAGATACAGCGTTTCTTCATCGACGACGATGCCGAGCAACCGATCGTCGATGAAAATACCGGTCGCGCCGAAAATCGATCGGGAAGAAATGCGCCCGAGAAAAGACAGCTGCTCGATCACATAGGATGCAAGGCTCGGCTTCGTCCGCATGCCACGCTTCCTTTTTTGTCTTAATTCCGACCTCGGACGACCGACGATCCGAAGCGCCGCTGGCGTGTCGTGCGATTGGAAAGTTTACATGCCCAACCGAGTGTGTAAACACGAGCCGGCGCGAACAACTTCACGAATCCGCAATTTGGATCAATGATCGCACGACGCTCGCATGACCGAGAAATGCGCGAATGCGCGACGCTCGTGAAGGGCCTTTTCGACGGACAGGTCTGTTGCCTTTACAACCCTGCGAGCCGGGCCCTGATTTCATCTCGCAGTGCGCCATGAAGCGCCGGATGGAATGACGGCGCTGCCGACCAATCGTAGGCCCACGGATTTTGTGTGCGAAGCTCGACCGGCTCGTCGGCATAGCGTGGATGCACGTGCGCATGCAAGGCCGGCTCGAGATTGCCGAAAATTGCGTAGTTGATGCGCACGGCGTTGGTTGCGCGTAGCACCGCCTCTCCCAACCGCCCAAGATCGCACATGAACCGGTCGCGCGCGTATGGAGCGAGTGCGTTCAGATCCGGAACGACAGGATCGGGCACGAGCAAGCAATATCCGGGGAGCACTTGCTTCTGTCCCATCACGGCCCAGCCGCTGGCCATGCGAGCAATAACGCAGGGACCTCCTGCCCGCGCGTCCTCAACGAGCTTGTGAATTGCCGTGGGCATCGTCCGCTCCGTCAGGGTTTACGGAATACGAAATACACCGCTCCGACCATACAGAGCGCGGCCCACAAATAGTCGAGCTTCAAAGGCTGGCGCATGTAGATCACGACGAACGGCACGAACACCGTGAGCGTGATCACTTCCTGCAGGATTTTCAATTGCGGCAGGGTCAGCGCGGAGTAACCGATACGGTTCGCCGGGACCTGCAGCAGATACTCGAACAGAGCGATGCCCCAGCTGATCAAGGCGGCGAAGATCCACGGTTTGTGGTTCAGGTGTTTAAGGTGCGCATACCACGCAAATGTCATGAACACGTTCGAAGCGACGAGCAGCAGCAACGTTTTCGCTACCACTGGCATACGGGGTCCTTCGTTCTGGTTTGTTAGCGTTTGATGGGAATCGGTACGAGCGCCGGCGGCGACGCATCGCGGTCGAGGCGCAGCACGAAATCGAAGGCATCGACCCGAGTGCACAGCTCGAAATCGCGCTCGGGGGCCCAATCGCAGGCTGGGTCGAAGAATTTGGCGGCGCTCGGTGCGCCTCGCAAGCGTTCGCGAATTACGACCGTGTCAGGCGATTCGCCGCGCAGGCGCCGGACTATCAGCTCGGCGCAGGCATCGTCCTCTTCGCAACGTTCGCGCGCGTGCTGCCCCATGCGGACGAGCGTGAGCTCAGCAGGTGCGCGCCGGCGGATGTACTCCACGACTGCACCTGCATTCACCAAGGCGCCGGTGATGACCTCTTCGGCAAGCTTTGCATTGACGAGGCCTTGCGTACCGGCGTGGGTCGTATGAATCAGCGTCCGCCCGCGCAGGTCCAGCCGTTCGAGATCCGACGGCGAATTGCCGCCGTCGAAACCAGGTAACGGTCGTGCGTAACGCTCGCCTAGCAGGATGGCATCCGGGTGAGCACGTTTGAGAGCGAGCGCGGCTTCGATCGTGTCGACCGGCCAGATGCGGGCAGCTCCCCACGCGGTCGCATACGCCGCAAGCGAGAAGGCCCTGAAAACGTCGATGATGACGGCGAGCCCGCGTGCCTCACGCGCGCCAGCGACAAAATCGACGATGCGAATGTCCATCGGGATGCGGCAATCAGCTCACGATCGCGCCCAGGGTTCTCGCCTCGTCGCGAGCCCGGCTTGGCCGCCGGGCTCCTCTCGCTACGCCGCGCTCTTGCGACCGCCAGCAGCTTTGCGCTGCAGCCGGACGACTCGCTTCGCGTCGGCAGGCCGCTCGTTCATCACGACGACCTTCGCACGCTTGAAGAAATTGAAGTCCGTCGCGCTCGCCCACGTATAGGCGCCCATCATCCGCCCCACGACGAGATCGCCCACCTCGAGCTCGGGCAGCAGGATGTTGTCGTCGATGACGTCGATCGAGTCGCACGTCGGACCCGCGAGCACGCTCGGAAGCAGTTCTTCGCCTTCGCGCAGCGCCGTTACGGGGTACTTGGCATGGTCGAAGAGCTGGCCGCTGTACGAGCCGTACAGCCCGTCGTCCAGGTAATACCACCAGCGCCCGTCGCGCTTGGCTTTGCCCATAACCGTAGAAACCGCAATCGCGGCCGGCGCAGCGATGAATCGACCCGGTTCGGCGATCACACGCACATGCGGCGGGAGCTTGGCGAGCTCGGCGCGGATCGGCGCGCAGAACTCGTCGATCGGCATCACCGCTTCGTTGTACGCGACGGGAAAACCACCGCCGATATCGAGAATGTCGAGTGCCGGCAGCCCGGCTAGCAATGCCTCGGCGATGAGGTTCGTGCAAGCACGGATCGCTTCGACGTGCTTCGTCGGCTCGGTCGCCTGGGAACCGACGTGGAACGAGAGACCGCGGACGCGAATGCCGAACCGGCGAGCGAGCTCGATCAAACCGAGCACCGCGCCCGGCTCGCAGCCGAACTTGCGCGACAGGTCGACGACCGCGTTCGGGCTCCGAAACGACACCCGGAGCAACAGCTCGGCGCGCTTGCGATAGCGCACGAACTTCTTGATTTCATCGGGATTGTCGACGACGAAGGTCGTCACGCCGTAGCGCAGAGCATCGCGGATGTCGCTATCGCGCTTGATCGGGTGCGTGTGGATGCACCGACTGGGCGGAATTCCCTGCGCCTTGACGAGCTCGACCTCTCCGGTCGTCGCCAAGTCGAAATAGGCGCCCTCGTCGCGCAGCGTGGCAACGACAGCCGCATGCGGCAGCGGCTTGAGCGCGTAATGGAGGTCCACGCCCGGCAGCGCCGCCTTGAGCGCGTGGTACTGGCGGCGAACTTGCTCGCAGTCGACGACCAGCAGCGGCGAACCGAAACGCGCGGCGAGCGTGCGGATTTCGGCTTCCGTCAACGTCGTGGAATCGAAGGAATGGGCGGGGGAGACAGCCTGTGAATGCTTAGCTGCTCGTGGCAACACCTGTCGGGCACCTCATCAAAGCTGCGGACACTTAACCAACCAACAAGAGCGACGATCCGGCTTCAGTTAAACGATCGTGACTCTCACGAGTTCTGGTCGAGCGGCACCTGCAGCTTTCGCAATATCTCTGGGTGCTCTCTTACACAGGTCGGCGCGAAATGTAGCAAATATGCTCCGCGATGCAAGAACTGCGTCGCAGTTTCTTTTGCGATTTGCGCGTATGAGGCTGAGCGCGGCAAATTCGCGAAGCTTTACTCATTTCCGGACACGTGCATGACAACGAACCCGCCCGACACGCGCCGCGAGCTGGAAGCTCTGTTGCGTAGCCGCGTGCCGCTCATCGTCATCGAAACGCGCGACGAGCCGCGAGCGATCGAGCTGCTGAAGTCCGTGTGCTCCCGGCCCGCCGCCGGCATTCGCGCGCCGTTGTTTCAGTGGACGGTCACCGACGGCCTGCGACGGCTCGACATCGACCTCGGCGGCGCGCAACGGCACAACGCCGAGCCCTCCGAGGTACTGAAAACGATTCGCGCCGTCGACAAGCCCGGCATCTACGTGCTGCTCGACTTCCATCCTTTCCTACCGGATCCGATCCACGTGCGGCTGCTCAAGGACATCTGCCAGGGCTACTCCAAGACGGCCCGCACGGTCGTGCTGCTGAGCCACGAGATTCAGCTACCGCGCGAACTGGAGCATTTCGCCGCGCGCTTCGAGCTTGCGTTTCCCGACCGCAACGAGCGCCACGCCATCGTCGAGCGAGTGGCTGCCGAGTGGGCGCAAACCACCGGCGGCAAAGTGAAGACCGATCGCAGGTCGCTCGAGCTCCTCGTCGACAATCTGGCGGGTCTGTCGATCAGCGATACCGAGCGGCTCGCCCGCCAGGCGATCTTCGACGACGGAGCGCTGCAGGCCAGCGACCTTCCCGCCGTCATGAAAGCCAAGTACGAGCTCCTGAACCGAAGCGGCGTATTGGCGTTCGAGTACGACACGGCGAAATTCGCCGACCTCGGCGGCATGACTCGATTGAAGGAATGGCTGCGGCAACGGCGCCCGGCGTTCGACGGCAACGCACCTCCAGGCGCGAAGCTCGACCCGCCGAAAGGCGTGCTCCTGCTCGGCGTGCAAGGCTGCGGCAAGAGCGTCGCAGCCCGCGCGGCTGCCGGCATTTTCGGCGTGCCGCTCTTGCGGCTCGATTTCGCTGCCATCCACAACAAGTACATCGGCGAGTCGGAACGCAATCTGCGCGAAACGCTCGCGACGGCGGACGTCATGGCACCCTGCGTGCTGTGGATCGACGAGATCGAAAAAGGTGTCGCAACGGGCGACGGCGACAGCGGCACGTCAAGGCGCCTCCTCGGCACCTACCTCACCTGGCTCGCCGAGAAAAAGACGCGAGTCTTCGTGGTTGCCACGGCGAACGACATCTCTGCGCTGCCGCCCGAGCTCATTCGTAAAGGTCGCTTCGACGAGATCTTTTTCGTCGACCTGCCGAACGCGGCCGTGCGGGCGACGATCCTGAAAATTCATGCCGAGAAACGCGACGTGACGCTCGACGAGAAAGCGCTTGCCGTACTCGCCCAGGCGTGCGACGGCTTCTCCGGCGCCGAAATCGAGCAAGCCATCGTCTCGGCCGTCTACAGCGCTCACGCGATGAACGAACCCGTCACCGCAGCCCACATCCTGAAGGAGATCCGCGCCACTCGACCCTTGTCGGTCGTGATGGCCGAGAAGATCGCAGAGCTTCGCGCCTGGGCCGCGGAAAGAACGGTCAGCGCCGACTGACGGCGCTTCGCAGTTGATAGTGGATAGTTGACAGTTGATAGCGGGGACGCCGCGACAGCGTCGCGGCTCAATGGACATTGGCAGCTGAAACAACCGGCGCCAAGCGCGACGAATAATTGACGGGCGAAAGGGTCCGGCGCAGCCGCCTGAAGCAAAGGGCCGCATCGCGGCCTTCGCTTTCAACTGTCAACTATCCACTTTCACCTATCAACTGCGGCCGCGCGTGAACGCGGCCTAGAGCATCTCGCCTTCATCCCCGAAATCCGCCACCCACGCCGCGATGTCCTGATCGTAGGTCACGATGTTCTCGGCGGTTGCGGCGCGCTTCAGGCGGTCGCGGATGGCATCCCAGCGTTCGTCGTCCGGCACTTCTTCGACGAGGATGATCTTCGCGCCTGCCTTGTCGAGCGTGCGCAGGTTGGCGTAGAGGTTTCGCGCATAGAGGTCGGGGCGCGTGCCGGCGTTGATCCAGGTCATGAAGGGATTCGTGTTGCCCGGCGGGCGCATCGCGAGCACGGCGACCTTCTCTTCCTTCGCCGTGAACTCGTTCATCACGGTCTCCAGGCGGCGGCTCGGCACGACGTTGACCGGCGTGGTCGGCGAATAATGGCGCGACATCGAGCCGGGCACGCGCGGCGCGGAAGGATTCGGGCCCATTTGGATGTTCGGGACGACGGCCCGAAGCTGAGACAAGGTGATGCTGCCCGGACGTAGCACGCGCGGAACATCGCCGACACAGGAGACGATCGTGGACTCGAGCCCGATTTTGCAGTCGTCACCGTCGAGCACGATGCGCACCTCGTCGCCGAACTCCTCGCGGACGTGCTCGGCACGCGTCGGGCTGACTCTGCCGTAGCGATTCGCCGATGGGGCGGCGATGCCGCCGCCGAATGCATTCAAGAGTTGCTGCGCGACCGGATGGTTCGGCACGCGAATGGCGATCGTGTCTTGGCCGCCCGTGATGACGTCGTTGACGGCAGGAGCGCGTTTGGCGACCAGCGTGAGCGGCCCCGGCCAAAACGCATCTGCGAGCTTCTTCGCCTCGGGCGTGAGCTCGCGCACCCAACGTTGGATGTAGCGCGGGTGATCGATGTGCACGATCAGCGGATGCGTCGACGGCCGCCCTTTGACGCGGAAAATCTTACGTACCGCATCGGGGTTGTTGGCATTCGCGCCCAGGCCGTAGACGGTTTCGGTAGGAAACGCCACGAGCTCGCCCGCGCGGAGCGCCTCGACCGCCTCTTGGATCTCGCTTTGGAGCACTCTGCCGATGGCCATGCGGCCATCATACCAGCGCCGCCCTGCTCGTCCTGTCCGCGCGACGAACGAGCCGACGAGCGGCTGTCGCGCGAAACGCACAGCGGTCGCAGTCTT
>ERZ777003.4456-NODE-4456-length-11819-cov-6.890683_pt1 | contig 11819 bp, 10 predicted proteins | sample MGYA00374956_ERZ777003 | MGnify/ENA primary metagenome ERZ777003 (study PRJEB29302, sample SAMN06268252) | bioreactor metagenome | isolation source: Joint BioEnergy Institute, California, USA | place: USA:Joint BioEnergy Institute, California, USA | collected... | reverse complement strand
ACTAGGGTCCACCCCCGCTCGCGCGGGGACCACGGTGCGCATCCTTATGATGGCGCGGATTTTGGGGGTCCACCCCCGCTCGCGCGGGGACCACTACTCTCGATAGTCTCCGCCCTCATGGCAACCAGGTCCACCCCCGCTCGCGCGGGGACCACAACCGTAGCGCGAACGAGGCCAGCAAGGGCGAGGGTCCACCCCCGCTCGCGCGGGGACCACGCAAGCGCCATATCGCGAATGGCGTTGACGCTAGGTCCACCCCCGCTCGCGCGGGGACCACACGGTAGATCGGTCGTCCATCCCGCATGACGAGGGTCCACCCCCGCTCGCGCGGGGACCACTACCTCGATGATCGGGTGCAGCTCCATGATGCGGGTCCACCCCCGCTCGCGCGGGGACCACACGATCGAGCCTTGACAAGTACGAACGGAAACGGGTCCACCCCCGCTCGCGCGGGGACCACAGGGATTCGTAGGCCGGCGTACCGGCGGACCCCGGTCCACCCCCGCTCGCGCGGGGACCACTGATCCGCCTACGACCCACACACACGACCCACGGGTCCACCCCCGCTCGCGCGGGGACCACCTTCGCTACGGCGCCGAGGAGATCGGCGCGCTGGGTCCACCCCCGCTCGCGCGGGGACCACGCCGGGATCGTCGGGGTCGTTGGATACGCCGCCGGTCCACCCCCGCTCGCGCGGGGACCACAGATACGCGCGCGCGTGAGATGCGCTTGCACATGGTCCACCCCCGCTCGCGCGGGGACCACATTTCCAGAATACGAATAGGTCCGCTCGAAGTCGGTCCACCCCCGCTCGCGCGGGGACCACACGATCATCTGCTGCACGCGGCCGTTCGCGAAAGGTCCACCCCCGCTCGCGCGGGGACCACGGGCGGAGGAACGGGAGATGAGGAACCTTGCGAGGTCCACCCCCGCTCGCGCGGGGACCACATCGAACGCCATCTCAAGCACGTCCAGCTCGGCGGTCCACCCCCGCTCGCGCGGGGACCACTGACGTTGCCCTTGACAACGACGACTAGCTACGGGTCCACCCCCGCTCGCGCGGGGACCACCTTATGATGGCGCCGATTATGGATTCTGGCCAAGGTCCACCCCCGCTCGCGCGGGGACCACCAGCTCGACCGGCCACCAGTAGTGCATCTCGACGGTCCACCCCCGCTCGCGCGGGGACCACGCTGCCCTCGCCCTCTACGGCCAGCGATTCGGGGGTCCACCCCCGCTCGCGCGGGGACCACCGAGCAAGCACTTGACAAGTGCGAGATGATAGGGGTCCACCCCCGCTCGCGCGGGGACCACGCTCTCAATGAATGTGCGCCGGATGGATTCTACGGTCCACCCCCGCTCGCGCGGGGACCACTATCGGTGAGGATGGTTCATACCTTATGGAAGCGGTCCACCCCCGCTCGCGCGGGGACCACAAATGATTGTTCCGTACAACATAGTATCCTCACGGTCCACCCCCGCTCGCGCGGGGACCACATCACCGCCGGTGCTGTTGCGCAGGATGACCGAGGTCCACCCCCGCTCGCGCGGGGACCACGCCTGGCAGCCGAGCGACGAGGAGTGGGAGCGAGGTCCACCCCCGCTCGCGCGGGGACCACGAGATGATGGATATCGATATCGGTGAGGATGGGGGTCCACCCCCGCTCGCGCGGGGACCACGATCCGCATCGAGGTGTCCTATCGCCCGGAGTAGGTCCACCCCCGCTCGCGCGGGGACCACTGGACCTCGTGGTGACCGATCCGCCCTACGGCAGGTCCACCCCCGCTCGCGCGGGGACCACTCTTCCGCTAACACACTGCCGGCTCGAGAATTACAGGACCGCTCATGTTGCTACGGTGTTTGTTCGGCGAAAAAGATGTCTGCATGGGGGCGGGGAAACCAGGTAGAAATGAGGAGGCCTTCGCGCTCGGTGATCCTGCGTCGAGGAGAACCCAGGATCCAGTAATCGAGTCCCTGTTCAGTCCGTGGCGACGACCAGACCATCACGGCCCTCGTCTCCGGGTCGGCCCACTTGAGAATCTGCTCCCAGATCTCTTCACGCTTTGAGGCGGGAAGATTGGCGACGTAGACGCCAGTCGCAACCTGGAGCGCCCAGGAGGAGCAATAACCCACCACCTTCGGAGGGGCGCACTCAAGAACCAAGACCAGCATCGATCACACTCGTCATGTCGTCGACGATTCGGTCGAGGAGTTTGGTTTGCCGAAAATGGTCGCGCGCCGCGCGTCGGACATCCGACTCCAGGCCGGGCCACGGCCTGCCGTCCCGTCCCTTCTTCGCAACGATGCCGAACGCAAGCGGGACCATGTGATCCATCTTGTAGAGGTCGGCGATGTCAAGGACAAAAGAAAGCCGGCTCCCGCGATGGATGAAGCCGAGAGCCGGGCTCATCCCCGTCGCGTTAACACCGGTTTCGACCAACCCGTAGAGGCACGTGTTGGCAACGTTGAGCGCCAGATTGGGTGCGTCGGTTGACCCGAATGGATTGCCCGGAATGTAATTGCGGCCCGACCACCGGATCCCTGCCTCCTGCGCCTTGAGCTTGTAGAGCTCCCGAACGCGCGCACCCTCGAGGCCGCGGAGTTCCTCAATGCTTCGCCGTTCCATCCGGACGCCGAATCGTCGGAAAAACATCTCCCGGGCTACCCGGAGCGTGAGCTTAGGATCGGAGTAACACCGAACCTGTTTCTCGAGCCACTGAGTGTTATCCGACCACGGTCGGCCCGCGGAATAAGAGCGCACCCCGTGTTCGCCGACCCAGGTGATCAGGACGCCGTAGGCGGCCGCCAGCCGGATCGCCTCGGTGCTGACCGTCGTGCCGGGTCCGACCATGATGGTGACCGTGGCACGCGCAGGGACCTCGTACTGCGTTCGGTCCTCGTTGTCCGTCAGCACCAGACAACCGTCAATGACGGTCAGGGATCCGCGCTCGACGTAGAAGAACGATAGGCGATCCTTGAGTTGGAGCATTGACGTCACTCGAACTGCGGGTTGCGGCGACGCGGGAGCACGGTCCCCGGGCGCGAGAGGCAGAGCAGCCCACAGCCGAAGGCCTTGGAACGGCCGATCCCCTCCCCGATGGTGTCGATTAGCGCTTCAGGGTCGGTGACCCTCAGGGTCCCGATGAGATTCGCCGCGATGAAGGTGATGGGGCGGGACTGGCCTGGGCGGCGTACCCGGACCTGACCGCGGGCCGTGATCCGGCCATCGAGGATGTCGGCAATTCCCTCCAGCTTCCGCTGCAGGTACGCCGTATAAACCTCGTGCGGCGACCTGGGGTCGTCCCGGTTGGCGGCGAACACGGCATCCCAGACGTCTGTCCTCTGCTTGATGCCGGAAGGCTTGGTCACGACCGTCGTCGCGTTGATTCTGATCTCATAGTCCAGGACGGTCCCCGGGCGAATCACCGGTGCGAACGGCTTCCACTCCACGCTCCGGACGGTACCCCAAGGGCGCGGCGGCGGAGCCGGATCGGGGAGCCCGTGCGAAAGAACGAGTGCCTGGACCTCGGTTCGATCGCGTGACTCACGCATGACCCGGAACAGGTAGCCGCGGTCTTCCCTGTCCCCGAAAAGGTCGGCGATGAGCTGGTGTGCGATGTATTCGTGGCTCGCACTCCGATGGGGACGGATCTCCAGGATGACCCGGCTCAGTGTCAGTTGGTCGGTCATGTCGTCCTTCCCTCCCCCTCCACGTCCGGCTCTACCTCGCCCTGGATCAGCCATCGCTCACCCGAGAAACGATCGGCCACGAAATCGCGCCGGTCGGAAACCCGGATCATCTGAAGTTGCGAAGCGGGGTCAGGCCCGTCCCCGGGCTCGTACCAGCACGTGAACGGCGGATCGTCGGGCAGTTGCGGAAGATCCGGGTAACGCAGAGCGTCGTAGGGCGAAGACGCAGCGATTCTGGCAGCCAGGATCGGAAGCGCGGGCGGGCACCCCTTCCGTCCCAGGAAGAGGGGACGGGCCGGGTGTTTCAGCGCATCCTCGATCTCGTCCAACCCGACGGGCGCGTTCTCCCTCAACGTCATCGCGACGAGGAACGACGCGCCGGCCAGGTATTCCTTGTCGAGGAGGTGGGTCTCGGTGGCGAAGGCGCCGCCACGCTTCTCCACGCCCCAGCGGGTCCAGCCCCGAGTCTCCCGGCCCAGGTCCACGGACTGGAAATCGTCGATGCGCAACGGGGCGCGGTCCTGTCGCACGGCGAAGCGCAGTGCGTCCTGCAGCGCGGTCGTCTGCTCCCCATCCCGGTACCGCCAGCCGAGCGCGGAGGCGAGAAGGCCCGCCAAACCCGACCGCGTGGGGAAAGGCAGGGTGGGGCGTCGCGTGTCCAGGGCGACGCCTCCCCACGCCTGGAGCGGGCCGTCCAGACGAAGCAGCAGGTAATCCGTCATGGAATCACCCCTCGAATATCCCATCGAGCGCCGTGGCGAAGGGAACCGGATCGATACGGCTTCCCTGGGGGAGTGGGTGGATCGTCGCGACACTCTCCTTCGCTGGCACGAAGCCGTACATTTGCTCGAGGCGCGTGCGGTACTGCATCAGCGCGTTCACCGAGTTGACCATGAGCCCGGCACCGTCGGCCACGACCGGGTTCAGGAACGCGTTGGCCAGCGTCCGCGGCTGTATCGCCCCGCGTTCCAGGAGGACGAACTCGGCGAACGCGTAGGGCGCCGTCGACCCGCGCTTTGCGCCGGGGCTGACTGTTGCCATCGCATTGACGAGATTCCGCGCCAACCGCTCGGCAAGCTCCGCCTCCCTACCGAGATTCGCCCGGAGCTGCTCCATGTCGATGACCGCGTAGGTGTAGAAGACGCCGCTGGTCAGCTCCGTGTCCTGGACCAGCCCCGCCCCGGCGTCATCGACGTTCAGCGTGTCGACAGCCGTGAAGTAGTCCGTTTCCGCAGTCTCGGCGTGGGTCGTGAAGGCGTGCGCCACGCTGACCGCGGCGTCCACGCGGGCGAAGAGATCGCTCGTGACCATGCGCCCGAAGAGTGCGGTATCGACGGACGCAGGTAGCTCCTTCAGGATGGGAGCGAGCGCCTTCTTGTCGATCGGCGCCACCTTCGCGAGCGCCTTCAAGTCCGTCGGGTCTACTCCCGCCGCGCGTGCTTGCTCGAGGATCCTGACCGCCTGCTCGGCCAGGAACTCTGTCTCCGCCCTCGTCAGGACCAGGAGCTGGCCGCTCCTGGCGGTCTCGGCCCCCGTCTTGTCCTTGACGGGCTTCGTGGCCACCGTCTCCTGCATCAGGTACTGCGCGATGGCAAGCGCCTCCGCCTCCGTCGCGCCATGCTCGCTGACCAGCGGCTCCGCGACCCGCTTTTCGTAGATCCGCGTGCTGCGGTCGGCCAGCGGAAGCTCGTCGAGATCCGCGATCCCCGGTGCCTCGCGCCAATGCTTCTTCAGGCACTGCGACGAGATCCGGATCCTAACGGCACCGCCGAACGGAATCCGCTTTGCCAGGCCCGCGTCGTCGCGGTTCAACAAGCTCGCCGGATACGCCGTGAGCATGTGGACCTGGATCATGTCTCCCTTCGCCATCATTCACCTCCCTCGGTCGTGGACAGTGCGGCCCGACGCGAGCGCGTCACGAAGAAATCGCGCGCGAATCGGTTGCGATGGTTCTCGTCCCAGTAGTAGAGCAGGTAGCCGAACGAAACCCAGTCGAGCCCAGCGTCGGCTACGGAAAGCAGTCGGTCAGCCTCGCGCCAGGCGGCCTGGCGGTCGAGACGAAGCCAACGCTCGACTCGGGCGGCGCTGACGCCCGCCTTTTCGAGAACGTGTCCAGGTCTCTCGCCAGGGGTGTGCGGATACTTCACCATCAATGGCAGGACCGCCTTCCAGAAAGGCTCGTCCGCCGGGTGGATGTCGTACTGCTCCACGATTTGCCAGAACACCTCGGGCGGCACGCGGCTGAATTCCTGCCGGAGCCGGCGGAGCTCCGCTCGCTCACCGCGAGGAAGATTTTCGAGGAAGCGCGCGATCCCCGTGATGCGCGAGGCCAGTGATCGCTCGCGCGCCACCTCCTCGGCGCCCCGGGCCTCGCCCGCCTCCCCGTACGCCAAATCGGCCACGGTCATTCGATCTCCTCCTCGTTGAAGATGTCGGCTCCGTCCTCGATCACCTCCCCGCCCGCCACTTCACCGCGCATGACGCGGAGCCGGTAATCGAGCCACGACGCGGCCAGAATCTCGCGTTCGTACCTCCTTGCCCCCGACGTTGGAATCCCACGCATCGTTTGCTGGAAGATCGAGCGCGTGAGGTCGGTCAATCGCTCGCCCCATTCCGCCAGATAGTCCATGTCGCCTCGCGCTCTTCGTTCGGCGGCAGCGAGCAGCGTGGGGATGTAGATTCGGTCGATCGCATGCTCCAGCTCACGCGCGGGCCCCTCTACCTTCGCATCGTCGCCCTCGCGCGGCTTCGGTGTTCCGGACAGGAGGATGCGCGTAGCCCCGCGGATCGCGCTCTTGGCCGCCTTGGCGAGGCGGAGCATCTCCGCGTGCGTTTGCTGGACGGGCGCCGGGTCAGCCAGGAAAGCGATCGCGCTGGTGGACGGGAGGAGAACCTCCCTCTGGTGGAATCCGCTCGTCTTTCCCTGCTCGAACGCTGTCCCCTCGAAGACGACCCGCACATCGGTCCGCGACGCGGCCGGCGACCGTGCCAGCGCGGCCACGCTGTCGGATGGCACGCCCTTCACGCTGAAGAGCAGGTTGACGACCTCCTCGTAGCCGTACCCCGACTTCAGGGTCCCACGCACCTTGAATCCCCCGGGGTGCCTGGGATGCGGGACCAGCGGCGTGAAGACGTCACCCAGCATGCCGCCGTCGGTGTGGTCCAGGACGCGCGCGCAATTCGTCGGCTTGAACCAGACCCTGCGGAACTGACCGCCCTCGTCGGGCGGCCCCACGCGAACCAACCGCGCCAGCGGAATGAAAGCCGGGTCCAGTTGCTCGGCGGGCAAAGAGCTTTCACCGTCCCAGGGCAGCGTCCAGAGCGCCCAGACTCGACCGCGGACTTTGAGACGATCGCGGATGTAGCTCCAGCGATCCAGGAACACACCCACATCGTGCCGGAAGGTCTCCCGGTACCCGGACCCGATCCGGACCCCCATGAACGGCGTGCCGCTCCCGGCCCCTGACGCAGACCCCATCAATTGTGAGCCATAGTTGCCACGGCCGCCGAAGATCACTCCAGTTTGATACTCCACGAGCGCGTAAACCAGCTGCTCGGGGGTAAGGGCGCGATCGACGTCCGACTTGCGCTCGTGGTTCTTCGAGCCGATCGCGCTCGTCAGGATGCTCGGCCAGTTGGGTGCATAGCCGATCTCGGGCGCCGCGCCGTCTGGCGTCGGGGGCTGGAGGAACCCCGGCAGTGTCGGGTCGGGTTGATGGAGCCGCCACGCCTCTTCCCCTCCCGTTGCTTCCAGAAGTGCCGACTCGATACGAACACCGAGCTCAGCCGCGCCCATCCCCGAAGCGGTGCTGACGTCCAACCCCAATTCGCGAAGCGCCTTGGCGGCGCACCGCACGAGGAACCGATACCAGTAGCTCCGCTGAATGGGCGTGAGATTGGGGAAACCGAGCACGTCCTCCGGCCCCGCGAGCAGTCGCGCGATCAGCGCGGGAAGCGACAGCGGCTGGCCATCGCTGTCGGGTGCGACGGTAAACAGGGCGTCCTTCAGAACATTGTGGACGGTGATCGTCGATGGCTGCATCCGACCTCCAGGAACAGGAAAGGACGGTGAGGCGAATGGGCCTTCACTCGAGGCTAATGTTGACCGCTTCGTCCCTGCTGTTCATTGGTAACACCACCCTCTGACAGTAGGCCTTGACGATCGGGTGGGTTGAGTGCGGCAGGTCCGTGGATGGTGCCGAGAAAATCTGTTGCGGCCTAAGCCACACTCGCAATGATTTCGTCGACGGCCAGGACGTGGGTCTGCCGAGCCTCGGTGAGGCCCTCAATGTCGATGACGAGCATCGGCACTGAGGTTCCTGTGATCTGCGACGCCGCGGGGCGGATCCGCACTACCCGGACCGGAGATTGACACGAAGGCGCGCCCAGATCGCTGCGACCGAGGTGTCGGCATATCGCCCCAGCGAGTGCGACCTTCCCGGGCCTAGCGCCCGGGAGCCGATGCTGCCCCGCAACATGGTACCCGATAGCCCCCGCGAATAGATCGACGAGTTGCAAAAGATCATCGCTGTCAGACTGCCTCATTAAGATACCAGCGACCGGGGGTGCCACGGCCGGCAGCAAGTGTGAGAACCGCCGATTCACCGCGAGCCGCGTTTCGCGTAATTGCAGCCGATTGCCCAGGATCCGGCTGTCGAGGTAAACGAAATGCCGAACGCCAGGGTGAACAAACTCCCCGAGGAGAAACTCCCAGCCCCGGAAGAGCCCAACTTCTCGGGATCGGCCGCCCCAGATGTGGTCGCGTGTGAGCGCACGCTCGATCACCAGGACACGGAATTCCCGCTTCCCGCGCCTGACCACATCGATTCCTGCATCCAGGACCTCGAAATACGCAGCGTGCGCCTGGGACCCGCTTGCCTTGTTCCATTTGATCTCGCCGTCGAAATCGCCATGATTACGGCGAATACGGCGAAGTTCCGCGCGCAACTCGGCCGAGCCCGCGGCCGTCAGCCAGAGGCTGGCCAGGACATCCCACCCACCGCGGGGATATGACTCGTCACCATAGATTTCGATCACATCATCGGAACCAGAATCACCGACCATGGTGGTACCCCGCTGGACACGAATGTTGAGCCGTGGACAAACAGGACGGCACCCCCACTCGCGTGGGGACCTCTTTGCTTTTCTCGGTTTGTCCCAACGCACGCTGGGACCACCCCCACCTGGTGGGGATTCGATGTGGGGACAACGGTAGTGAAACCGAGGACAGCCGTCAAGGATTATCACAACATACTCTATTCGCATGCGACTGGACAATGAGATAACTACCGTCCATCGCGCAACTTAGATCACGATGTCACGCTGAACCGGAGCTCTCCATGATCATCCCCCCCAACCGTTTCTGGGCCAAATTCAACGAAGAGAAGGGCACCTGGCACCCGCTGATCGCCCACTCCGCGGATGTTGCGGCGGTCCTGGCGCGCCTGCTCGAGGACGATTCCCTGATCGCGGCACGGCTCGCACGCGCCGCCGGGCTCGAGCGCCTGAGCCCCGAGGTGAAAGCCGCACTCGTCTACCTCGCCGCGCTCCACGATTTCGGAAAGGTGAACCATGGATTCCAGGAGAAGGCCCTGCCCAGCGGAAAGCGCCGTCGTTGGCCGGAGACCGGGCACGTGACGGTCGTCTTGAAATCGCTCTCGACCACGCCCGTGCTCCAGCGGCTGATCACGGAGATGCTCCAGGCGTTCTCCGGAAGCCCGACGGAAACGTTCAGGCTCCTGATGGCCGCGCTGTGCCACCACGGGCGTCCCCACGGCCTGGCGACCGAACCGGCACGGCTCGCCCGGCTCTGGGATCCCGCCGAGCGCCAAGGGTGGGATCCACCCGCGATGATCCGTCGCCTCATCCTGCACGCGCGGCGGTGGAGTGGGCTGGACGAGATCGGGTCGCCGGTGGCTGTGCCGACGAGTCCCGCGTTCACGCACCTCTTCGCGGGTGCACTCACCCTGGCCGACTGGATCGGCTCTACCGAATCCGTTTTCGAGTTCGACCCAGCGGCTGACGACGACCCCGACCGCTACTGGCAGATCGCGCGCGAAAAGGCTACGCGCGCGTGCGCCGAGATCGGTGTCGTCCCGCAGACCCGCGTCGTGGTCCGCCCTGGCGCCGACCTCTTGAAGGAGCTGTTTCCCAACGTCTTTGCCACGAACGAGCCCACGCCTCTCCAGCGCTACGTTGCTGAAACGCCGCTGCCTCCGAACGGAGCTCGCGTGCTGATCGAGTCCGAGACCGGGAGCGGGAAGACGGAGGCGGCGTTGACGCTGTACGCGAGAATGCGTGCGGCTGGTCGAGTCGCGGGGCTCGTCTTCGCTCTCCCGACCCGTGCCACCGCGACCGCCATGTACGAACGAGTACGTGCGGTGCTGCCGCGTATGTATGCCGAGACCTCTCCGCCCACCGTCGCCCTCGCGATGGGTGGCGAGCACGTTCGTGCGATGACGAACGAAACCCTAATCGGCGAGGTTCCGCGGACCTACGACGATCCGGGCGAGCGGGATCTCGTTTCGTGGGCGTCGTCGAGCGCGAAGAAATTCTTCGCGGCGGAGATCGTCGTCGCTACGATCGACCAGGTCCTGCTCTCCGGTCTCCTGACCAAGCACGCGCACATGCGCCTCGCACTCCTTGCGCGACACCTCCTTGTTGTGGATGAGCTCCATTCGTACGACCGCTACATGAGCGAGGTGCTCGGGAAGGTGGTGGATTTCCACACCGGCGCGGGAGGCGTGGCCGTGTTCATGTCGGCTACCCTGTCATCGCTCGAGCGCCATCGATTCGGAGGATCGCCCGACGATCTCCCGACGCTGGACGATGCCATCGCACAGCCGTATCCGGTTGTTTCGGTGTGTGATCCAACGGATCGGGTATGGAAGGATGTGCCCCTCGCGCGGGGAAATCGCCCCGGCCGCGAGATCGGGTGGAATGCGGTCACGGAACTCGATGCACTCCACTCCGCCGTCGAGGCCGCCCGATCGGGGGCGCGCGTGTGCATCCTCCGCAATACCGTCAAGGGTGCCAGGGCTGCGGTCGCGAAAATCAAGGAAATCGGTGGCGGAGCCCTGCTCTGGCGTCCCCAGGGTAGCCCGTTCACGCCGGCGTACCACTCCCGCTACACCCAGCCGGATCGGGAAGCTCTCGACCTGGCGGTACTGGCCGATTTCGGACCGGGCTCGCCCTCCAAAGGAACGATCCTGATCGCCACACAGGTCGTGGAGCAGAGCCTTGACGTGGATTTCGACTTCATGGTGACCGACCTTTGTCCGATCGACGTACTCTTACAGCGTATCGGTCGCCTGCACCGGCATCGTCGCCACCGTCCAAGTGGATTCGAGTTCGCTCGGATTGCCGTGATCGTTCCGGAAAGGCCGCTCATAGAGTACGTCCGGGGCGAATCGATGAACGGTCCCCACGGGTGGGGTCCGGTCTACGGCGATGCGGGCGACCTCGAGCTTACGCTCCGCCTGATCCGCGATCCAGCGTTTGAGACTATCTCGATCCCACGGCAGAATCGCGAGCTGATCGAGCGGGTCTACCATCCGGCACCGCGCGAGGAGCTTGCTGGGGAATCGAACGCCTGGGAGAAGGCATTCATCGTCAACGAAGGGAAAAATCTAGGTCGAGCCGTTCACGCGTTCGGCGCGTCCATCGATTTCAACATCGATTACGCCGACAACGGCCCGCGTTTCGATCATATCGTCGAACGCCGGATCCGGACCCGCCTCGGCGACGACAGCATTCGAATCGATGTCGGAGTCGAGATCCCGTGCTTCTATGCCGCTACCGGGGCGAGGGCTCGGGTGACGACTGTCGACCTCCCATTCCGGATCGTCGCCGCGTTTGATTCCGATGACGAAGCTATTGCCCCACGGATCAGCGACATCGCCGTTACGCCCGACGGCATCCGGTTCCTCGTCAACGGCCACGCCGTCCGGTACGACCCAGATGGATGGCACTGGTAGGTCACACTCGTCCTCAAACAGGAGCCTTGCTGTGTACTGGTCAGGCTCAGGCGCAGCCGGTGCAACAGAGCGACGATGTATATAGCACCCGATTTCCTTGGACATGAATCAGGCGCCACCGGCGGCCCAACAAACGATGGCCGACGGCGGTG
>ERZ777003.4454-NODE-4454-length-11822-cov-6.700518_pt1 | contig 11822 bp, 10 predicted proteins | sample MGYA00374956_ERZ777003 | MGnify/ENA primary metagenome ERZ777003 (study PRJEB29302, sample SAMN06268252) | bioreactor metagenome | isolation source: Joint BioEnergy Institute, California, USA | place: USA:Joint BioEnergy Institute, California, USA | collected... | reverse complement strand
CCCCGCTCGGGGAGGCCCAGCGATCGGCAGGCCGGATCGGGGCAGTCCAGTCAGGTGCCCGGCCGAATCTCGGCCATGCCTCCCATCCAGGGCCGCAGCACCTCCGGAATGAGGATGCTGCCATCCGCCTGCTGGTGGGTCTCCATCACCGCGATCAGCGCGCGCCCGACGGCGACGCCGCTGCCGTTCAGCGTGTGCACGAAGGTCGTGCCCTTGGCGTCCTTCGGCCGGTAGCGCGCATTCATCCGGCGCGCCTGGAAGTCGCGGCAGTTGGAGCAGGAGGAGATCTCCCGCCAGGCCCCCTGCCCCGGCAACCAGACCTCGAGGTCATGGGTCTTCGCCGCACTGAACCCCGTGTCGCCGGCGGAGAGCACCACGCGCCGCCAAGTGAGGCCGAGTTCGGTCAGCACGCGCTCCGCGCAGCGCGTCATGCGCTCCTGCTCCTCGGCGGAGGCGTCGGGCGTGGTGATCGAGACCAGCTCGACCTTGGTGAACTGGTGCTGGCGCAGCATCCCGCGCGTGTCGCGCCCCGCCGCCCCCGCCTCCGAGCGGAAGCAGGGCGTCAGCGCGGTGAGGCGCAGGGGCAGGCTCGCCTCGGGAAGGATCTCGTCGCGCACGAAATTAGTCAGCGGCACCTCGGCCGTGGGGATGAGCCAGCGACCGTCGGTGGTGCGGAACAGGTCCTCGGCGAATTTCGGAAGCTGCCCGGTGCCGTAGAGCGTGGCGTCGTTGACCAGCAGCGGCACCGCGGCTTCGGTGTAGCCGTGCTCGCGCGTGTGCAGGTCGAGCATCCACTGCCCGAGCGCACGCTCGAGCCGCGCAAGCGCGCCCTTGAGCACGACGAAGCGGCTGCCCGCGAGCTTCGCGGCGGTGGCGAAGTCCATCAGGCCGAGCGCCTCGCCGAGCTCGAAATGCTGCTTCGGCGCGAAGGGGAATTCGCGCGGCTCGCCATGCTGGTGGAGGACCTTGTTGGCGCTCTCGTCCGCCCCGTCGGGCACGTCGGGGTCTAGGATGTTGGGCAGCGCCTCCAGCAGCGCGGTCTGCTCGCGCTCGGCGGCGGCGACCTCGGCCTCCAGCGCGGCCATCTCGTCGCGCAGCCGCGCTGCCTCGGCCTCCTGCGCCGCGGTGTCGCCGCCCTGGCGCTTCGCGATGCCGATCTCCTTCGCGAGCGCGTTGCGGCGCGCCTGCCGCTCCTGCAGGGCGGTCTGCGCTGCGCGGCGCGCCTCATCGCGCGCAAGGATCGCGCCCGAGGCCGCGGGCAGCCCCCGCCGCGCCAACGCCGCGTCGAACGCCGCCGGGTCGGCGCGCACCATCCGGATGTCGTGCATCGTAGAGGACCGTCCGTCCGCCTAGCTCGTCTTGCTGCCGCCACCCTTCGCGTCCCGCTTCCGCTGGGACCAGGACGCGAACAGGATCGAGAACTCGTAGAGCAGGATCATCGGCAGGGCCAGACCGACCTGGCTGATGACATCAGGCGGCGTCAGGATCGCCGCCGCCACGAAGATCGCCACGATCGCGTAGCGCCGGCCCTTCTTCAGCGTCTCGATCTGCACCAGGCCGACACGGACCAGCAGGATCAGCAGCACCGGGAGCTGGAAGGCGACGCCGAAGGCGAGGATCAGCGCCATCACCAGGTCGAGGTACTCGTTGACCTTGGCCTCGAGCTGGATCGGGATTCCCCCCGCCCCCGCCGGCGTCTCGAAGCTGATGAAGAAGCTCCAGGCGAGCGGGAAGATGAAGTAGTAGGCGAGCGCCGCGCCCATCACGAACAGGATCGGCGACATGATCAGGAAGGGGCGGATCGCGCGCTTCTCGGAGCGGTAGAGCCCCGGCGCGATGAACAGCCAGAGCTGCGTCGCCCACATCGGGAAGCTGAAGAACACCGCGCCGAAGAACGCCACCTTGAGGTAGGTGAAGAACGCCTCGTAGAGCGCGGTGTAGATCATCCGCCGGTCGCCGTCGCCGTGGGCGGCGAGGATGTTCGCCAACGGCCTGGCGAGGAAGCCGTAGATCTGCTGCGAGAAGTAGTAGCAGGCGAGGAAGGCGATCGCGAAGGCGGCGAGGGACCACATGAGCCGCTGGCGGAGTTCCAGCAGGTGGTCCATCAACGGCATCGGCTTGTCGTCGATGGGATCGTCTTCTTCGTCGGGGCGGTTGATGTCGTCGCGCGGCACGGCGCTGGCGCCTCAGATCGTCGTTTGCGAGTGGCGGTGTTGCTGCGGCTGCTGCGCCGGCGCGGTGGCCGTCGTCGCAGGCTCCGGCGTCGGCGCGGCAGGCTGCGGCACTGCCTCCGCCGCGAGGGGCGGGGCCGGCGCGGGCAGCGGGGCCTCCTGCGCGGCGGCGGGCATGGCCGACGACGGCACGGCTGCTTCCTTCGCTGCCTCCGCCGCGCGCACCACCTCGGGCGGGATGAAGGCCGGGGGCCCCGGCGGGGGCGGCGCCGGCTCAAGCTCCGCGGGTGCGGCGGAAGGCGGACCGAAGGTGTCCGCGATCGATCCCCCCGGCATCGGCGCCGAAGCGGCGCCTGCCAGGCTGTCGCCCGCCACGGCCGCCTCGCTGCTGCTGCCGCTTGCCGGCGTGTCCGTCGCCCCTGCCGGATGCGGGCCGTAGCCCCCCGGCACCGAGGAAGCCTGGCGGAACGGGTCCTCCTCGAAGGTCTTCCGGATCGAGCCGTCGGCGTCCACCGCCTTCTCGATCTCGCCCTTGAAGTCGAAATTCCGGATCTGGTTGATCTGGTCCCGCACCTCGTCGAGCTTCGCCTCGCGGACCATCTCGTCCACGTGGGTCTGGAACTCGCCGGCCATGCGGCGGAGCTTCTGGATGCCCTTGGCGAGGCCGCGGATCGCGTCGGGCAGGTCCTTCGGCCCGATGACGACCAGCGCCACCACGGCGATCAGCGCGATCTCGGACCAGGCGAGGTCGAACATGCTGTTCCTGCGAATGCCCCCAGGCGAGGAGCGGTCCTGCCCCGGTTAGCAGGAAGCCGCCACCCCGCCAATCGGGCGTAATCTAGGTATCCTCGGGCGGAAAGACGAAGGCGCGTTCGGGATCGAGTCCAACCCTCACCTGCTGCCCTCGCGCCAGCACCGTGCCGGGACCGAGCCGGGCATGCAGGTGCAACGGGCCCTCGCCGCCCGTCGCCCCGTCCATCAGGGTCAGATGGACGAGGCTGGTGGCGCCGAGCAGGCGGCAGGCCTCCACCTCCGCCGTCGCCACCGAGTCGGTCCCGACGGGCGCCGAAGCGTCGGCAGGCGTGAGCCGGAGTCCCTCCGGCCGCACCAGCACCTCCACCGCCGCGCCCTCGGCGAAGCCCGGCGCCGGGACGGGACCGAGCGGCGTGCGGGCGGCGCCCGCCACCACGCGCGAGGGCAGACGGTTCACCTCGCCGAGGAAGGTGGCCACGAACCGATCCGCCGGGCGCAGGTAGAGGTCGCTCGGCGTGCCGACCTGCACGATCACCCCGTCCTGCATCAGGGCGATGCGGTCGCCCATGAACATCGCCTCCTCCGCGTCGTGCGTGACGAGGAGGGTCGCGATGCCGGCGGTCTGCAGCACGTGCAGCGTGTCGTCGCGCACCTGCTCGCGCAGCCGGGCGTCGAGCGAGGCGAAGGCCTCGTCCAGCAGCAGCACGGCCGGGCGGGGCGCGAGCGCCCGGGCCAGCGCCACCCGCTGCTGCTGGCCGCCGGAGAGCATGTGCGGATAAGCCTTCTCGTATGTCTCGAGGCCGACCCGGCCGATCGCGTCCATCACTCGCCAGAAGCGCTCGCCCTTGGGCAGGAAGCGCAGCCCGAAGGCGACGTTCTCGGCCACGGTCAGGTGCGGGAACAGCGCGTAGTCCTGGAAGACGAAGCCGACATGCCGCTCCTCCGGCGGCACTTCCCGGCCCGGCTCGGCGATCACCCGCCCGCCAAGCTCCAGCCGCCCGGCCTGCAACGGCTCCAGCCCGGCGGCGAGGCGGAGCAGCGTGGTCTTGCCACAGCCGGAAGGGCCGAGGAGGCAGACGATCTCCCCCTTCCCGACCTCCAGGTCTATGCCGCGCAGCACTTCGCCCCGCCCCGGATAGGCGTGGCGGACGCCGGTGAAGCGGAGCGTCATGGGGCGTCGGAAGGCGGAGCGGCACCGGGCGGCTCCGGCGGCCTCGGTGCCTCGGGGGGCGAGAGCGGCAGCATCGGCCCCTCGGGTGCGACGAGTTCCTCGCGCCTGGGCAGGTCCTTGAGCGACTTCAGCCCGAACTGTTCCAGGAAGCGTGGCGTCGTGCCCCAGAGAGTCGGCCGGCCCGGCGCCTCCTTCTTGCCGCGCGGGGCGATCAGCCCGAGTTCGAGCAGCGCCTCCAGAGTCGCCTGGGCAAGCGAGGCGCCGCGGATCTCCTCGATCTCGCCACGGGTGCAGGGCTGGTGGTAGGCGATGATGGCGAGCGCCTCCATCGCCGCCCGCGGCAGACGGCGCGGCGCCTCAACCACCCTGGTCAACCGCGGAGCGAGATCGACAGCGGTGCGGAAGGCAAAGCCGCCGGCCACCTCGACCAGCTCCACCCCGCGGCCGGCGCAGCGCGCGGCGAGTTCGGCGAGGATGGCGGGGGCCTCGGTGCCTTCGGGCAGGACGGCTTGGAGCTTGGCCACGGGGACCGGCTTGTCGGAAGCGAACAGCACCGCCTCCGCGATTCGGAGCGCCTCCTCCACCAGGGCCGGGTCGGGTGGTGGTGGCGATGGCGCGCCGACCGCCTGATCCGTCTCGCCCGACCAAGCGGCCGCCTCGGCGGGATCAGACGGCTCCCCGCCGGCCTCGGACGGCGGAAGAGCCTCTGCCGCCACCTCGGCACCGGGCGGACCATCTCCCCCGGTTTCCACCAGGCCCGGATTGGGGGCCGAAGACTCGTCGCTCAAGGGCTCCGGAAGCGCCGACACGGGGGCAACGGCCGGGGCGAGGTCGGACGCCGCCGGGGCGCCGGTCCCCTCCCCCGTCACCTCGCCGCCCGGTCCCTCTGTCGTCTCACGCCGCTCGGACATCCCGTGCCTGATCTTCCTCCGGATGGCGGAGGCGCAGGAGGATCGGTCCGAAGGCCCGCTCCTGGCGCAGCTCCACGCCGCCGCCCCGGGCCATCTCCAAGCCTGCGATGAGCGTGCTGGCAAGGGCCGCGCGTCGCTCGACCGGGTCCATCAGCCCTTCCGGCAGGAAACGTTGCAGCACCGCCCAGGAGGGCATCGTGCCAAGCAGGCTGGAAAGCCGCGCCAGCGCGTCCTGCACGGTCCAGAGCCGGCGCGGCTTGGGCCGGTAGGGCCGCTTCGCCGCCGCCCGCCGCCGCGCCGCGACATAGGCCTGGAGCAGCGCCGGCAGGTCCGCGGCGAGGCCGGAACGGTCCTCCACCGTCAGCGATTCCGGCGAGCCGCGGGCGAAGACGTCGAGGCCGAGGATCGGCCGTGCGTTGAGCCAGCGCGCCGCGGCGCGGATCGCCTCCAGCTCCGCCAGGCGGTCCGCCAGCGCGCCGGCCAGGGCCTCGGGGTCCTCCTCGCCCTCCGCCGCCTCCTCCGGCGGGAGCAGCAGCCGCGACTTCAGCCAGGCGAGCCAGGCCGCCATCACCAGCCAGTCGGCGGCGATCTCGAGGCGCAGGCCCCGCGCCGCCTCCAGCACCGCGAGATACTGGTCCACCAGCGCGACGATCGAGATCTTCGCGATGTCCACCTTCTGCGCGCGCGCCAGCTCAAGGAGCAGGTCGAGCGGCCCCTCGAAGCCGTCGAGGCGCAGGTGGAGGACGGGCGGGGCGGCGGCGGTGGCGGCACCGGTGCCGGCGATATCGGCGGTCATTGCGTCACCGGGTCCGGCAGCAGCACGAGGCGCAGGATCGGGCTGGCGAAGGTCCGCAGGACCCAGCCCAGCGGGTCGAAGCCCGGTATCCCCTGCGGCAGCACGAAGAAGACGAGGAGGACGATGAGGAGCCCGGCCCGCTCCAGCGAGAGGTACCGGATCGCCATCCCCAGGGGCATCAGCCAGGCGACGATCCGGCTGCCGTCGAGCGGCGGGATCGGGATCAGGTTGAACAGGCCGAGGACCAGGTTCGCGACGACGAAGAGGATGAGGAACTGGAGCAGCGTCAACGGCGCCCAGTCCGGCACCTCCGAGGCCATGCCGAGCGGCAGCAGCCCCGTCGCGCGCCCGAACAGGAAGGCGAGGAGCACGAGCGCGAAATTCATCCCCGGCCCCGCCGCGGCCACCAGCGCCATGCCGCCACGCGGATTGCGGAGCCGCAGGATGTCAACCGGCACCGGCTTCGCCCAGCCGAAGACGAAGTTGACCGCGCCGGTGGTGAGGAGCTGCCCGAGGACCAGCACCCCCGGCACCAGGACCGTCCCCACGGCGTCCACGTGGCGGATGGGATTGAGGCTGAGCCGCCCCGCCTTCTTCGCCGTGTCGTCCCCGAGCGCGAGGGCGGCGTAGCCATGCGCCGCCTCGTGCAGGGTGATCGCCAGGACCGCTGCCGCCACCGCGACGACGAGGTCTGACAGCCATTCCGGCAGGATCACGCCATCGGGTCCGCATGCGCGCCGCGCTGGTCGGCGCCCGCGGCAGCCGTGATCGGCACCGGCGCGGCGAGCCAGCCGTCGCGCAGCGATCGCAGCACCACCGGATCGAGCCGCATCCGGGACGCTTCGGCAACCGCCTCGCGCGAGATGGCAAGGCGCTCCGCCACGTCGTCGCTGAGCGTGGGGCAGGCGGACAGCAGGGCAGCGGTCTCCGGCAGCCGGCCGGTGCAATGCAGGGCGATGTCGCAGCCCGCCGCAAGCGCGGCACGCGCCAGTTCCGCGGGCGTTCCGGAGAGCGCGCCCATGGCGAGATCGTCGCTGATCAGCACGCCGTGGAAACCGATCTCGCCGCGGATCACCTCCTGGATGACGCGGGGCGAGAGGGTCGCGCAGCGCTCGGCGTCAATCGCCGGGTAGAGGATATGCGCCGTCATCGCCCAGACGCCGGGCGATTCGGCGAGCGCCGCGAAGGGCAGCAGGTCGTTGGCAAGGGTGCCGCGGTCAGCGCCGACGCAGGGCAGTTCGTGGTGGCTGTCCGCGAGCGCCCGGCCATGGCCCGGGATGTGCTTGAGCACAGGCGTGCAACCCGCGGCGCGCAGCCCCGCGGCAAAGGCGCGGCCGAGCCGCACCACCTCGGCCGGGTCGGCGGAGAAGGCGCGGTCGCCGATCACGCCATGCGCGTCGGGCAGCCGCAGGTCGAGCACCGGGCCGCAGACCACGTCGATGCCGGCGGCGATGCAGTCGAGCCCGATCAGCGAGGCATTGGCCCGCACCACCGCCGCCGGTGCCCGCTCGAAGGCCGCGGCGGGCGGGTAGGCGGGCCAGTGCGGCGGGCGCAGCCGCGCCACCCGGCCGCCCTCCTGGTCCACCAGGATCGGCGTCTCCGGGCCGAGGATCTCGCGCAGCTTCGCGGTGAGGGCCTTGAGCTGGGGCGGGTCCTGGATGTTGCGCGCGAACAGGATCACGCCGAGCGGCGGCGTGCGGCGGAACAGCAGGATCTCCTCGTCCGACAGGGTCGGGCCGGCGATGCCGACGATGGCGGCGCGGGGCGCGGGCGGGGCTCGCATGGCTCGGGGCCTCCGGGGCTAGCCGCCGATCACGGCGCAGGCGGCGCCACGGTCGCGCGCCTGCTCGCAGAAGGAGCGGGCTGTGGCCGCGTCGGCGAAGCCGCCGATGCGCAGGCGCCACATGGGGGGCACGCCCTCGCCGCGATCGAAGCGGAGGATCTGCGGACGGAAGGCGGCGAGGAGTTCCGGCATCCGGCGCGACAGCCTTTCCCACTCGGCGCGCGCCAGCTCCTCCGAGGGCAGCGCGCCGAGCTGGACCTGGATGCGGCCCTGGGGCACCGGGGCGAAGGACGTGACAGCGGCCGCACTCGGCGCGGCGGGCGGCTCCGCCGGCGCGGCGGGCGGAGCGTCGGCGGCAGAATTCGCCACGGCGGTGCCAGGGACAGGTCCGGCCTGCGTCGAAGCCAAGCCCGGCTCCGCTGCAGTCGGCGCTATCTGCACGGGCGCCGCGACCGGCGGCGGGGCGACCGGCGCCATCACCGCCGGCGGCGGCGCGATCTGCGCGCGCAACCGGTCGAGCGCCGGCCGTTCCGGCTCCGGCGCCAGTTGCGCGCCCTCGGGCGGCCGCGCACGCTCGCGCGCGTCGCGGTCGAAGATGAATTCGTCCTGATAGGCCACGCGCAGCCCGCCCGGATCCTGCGGCCTGACCTTCACCGGCCGCGGATCGGGCTCGATCACCGGCACCGTGCGCGCCCCGCCGAGCCCGAGGCGCGAGGCGCCCCACCAGGCCGCGCCACCCAGCGCGAGCAGCGCCGCCACACCGCCGGCGATCGCCAGCAGACGCCAGGACAGTCCATCCTCCGGAGGACGGACACGATAGGACGGAACGATCGCGTCGCTCACCGCATCTCCTCGACCGGCGTCACCCCCATCACCGCGAGGCCCGAGCGGATGACCCCCGCCGTGGCTGCCACCAGCGCCAAACGCGCCTGCGTCGCCTCCGGCTCATCCGCCCGCAGGAAGCGTAGCGTCGAATCGTCACGCCCCCTGTTCCACAATACATGAAAGTCGCCGGCCAAGTCATGGAGAAAGAAGGCGATCCGATGTGGCTCCCGCGCCACGGCGGCGCCTTCCACCACCCGCGGCCAGGAGACCAGCCGGCGGATCAGGGCGAGCTCCGCCGGGTCCGTCAGCGGGTCGAGCGACACCCCCGCGAGCGCCTCCGGCGACGGATCGCCCGCCTGGCGCAGCACGGAGCGGCAGCGGGCATGCGCGTACTGCACGTAGAACACCGGGTTGTCGCGCGACTGCTCGACCACCTTGTCGAGGTCGAACTCCATCTGCGCATCGGCCTTGCGCGTCAGCATGGTGAAGCGCACGGCGTCCTTGCCGACCTCGTCGATCAGGTCGCGCAGCGTGACGTAGGTGCCGGCGCGCTTCGACATGCGCACGGGCTGGCCGCCCTTCATGACGTGCACGATCTGCGTCAGCACCACCTCGAGCGTGACGCGCCCGTCGGAGAGCGCCTGCACCGCCGCCTGCATGCGCTTGACGTAGCCGCCGTGGTCCGCGCCCCAGACATGGATCAGCGCCTCGTGGCCGCGCTCGATCTTGTCGAGATGGTTGGCGATGTCGTTGGCGAAATAGGTGCCGGAGCCGTCGGACTTGCGCAGCGGCCGGTCCACCTCGTCGCCGAATTGCGTGGCGCGGAACAGCTCCTGCTCGCGCGGCTCCCAGTCCTCTGGAGTCTTGCCCTTCGGCGGATCGAGGATGCCGCGATAGATCAGGCCCTTGGCCGAGAGCAGCGCTTCCGCGCGCTCCAGCGCCCCGGCCTCGATCAGCGCGCGCTCGCTGACGAAGACGTCGTGGCGCACGCCGAGCGCTTCGAGATCCTCGCGGATCTGCGCCATCATCGCGTCCACGGTGAAGTCGCGCACGATGTCGAACCACACGGTCGGGCCGGCGGGCATCGCGCCTTCGTCGGCGAGCCCGGCGCCGTAGCGGGCCTTCAGCGCCTCGCCCACGGGAATGAGGTACTCGCCGCGGTATTGCAGCCCGCCGGGAGTGAGCTGGGCGTACTCATCCTCAGTGAGCGGCGTCCCGAGCGCCTGGAGGTAGCGCCAGTAGGCAGCGTAGGCGAGCGCCTGCACCTGCGCCCCGGCATCGTTGACGTAGTACTCCTTCGTCACGCGCCAGCCGGCCTTGATCAGCAGGTTCGCGAGCGCGTCGCCCACCACCGCGCCGCGGCAATGGCCGACATGCATCGGCCCCGTCGGGTTGGCGGAGACGTATTCGACATCGGCGCGCAGGCCGGCGCCGACCTCGCAATCGCCGTAGGATTCGCCGGCGCGCAGGATCACCGGAAGCTGCGCGCGCAGGTAGGATTCGCGCAGGCGCAGGTTGACGAAGCCCGGGCCGGCCGGCTCGGCGGCCTCGATCTCGGGCAGCGAGGCGAGCCGCTCGGCAAGCTGCGCGGCGAGCTTCGGCGGTGGCATCCGCGCCTGCTTCGCCACCACCAGCGCCGCGTTGGTGGCCATGTCGCCGTGCGCCGGGTCGCGCGGCGGCTCGACCTGGACTCGCGCCAGGGCGTCCTCCGGCAGGCCAGGCAGCAAAGCAACGAGCGCGGCGACGACCTGCGCGCGGATGTCGGCGAAGACGTTCTTGCTCATGGGGCCGGCGCTCTAGCACCTCGCTCCGAGGGCACGCAAAGCCCGCCCCGCGCGCCGGCGCCGATGCCCATAAGCAGCGGGCGCCCCCAGGGGCGCCCGCCGTGTGAATCGTTACGAGGGGCCGGCAGCCGGCGGGCTACAGCCCCCGGCGCTCCCCGGCCGCTTCGGTCGCTGACGCCGCGGCCGCCTGGCGCGCCGGCCCGGTCGTGCGCTTGCCGTCGCCGATGAGGGCGAAGCCGGCCCAGTAGTAGGGATGCGCGAAGGCCGGCGGCAGGCGGCGCCCCGCCTCCTCGATCAGCAGGAGCTGCGCCCCGCGCAGCGCCGCGGCGGAGCCCACGCCCTGCTGCTCCTGGCGCCGCAGCGTGTCCGCCACCGTCAGCGCCGCCGCGGTGTCGTCCACCGACCAGTGGGTGACCAGCAGGCCCCGCGCGCCGGCGAAGAAAAAGGCGCGCGCGAGGCCCGACAGCGCCTCGCCGCCATCGGCCTCCGCCGCGCCCTCGCGCCTGCCGGCGGCGCCGCCCGGCGTGCCCGTCGGCGTCCCGGTGTTGCAGGCGGAGAGGATCACCAGGTCGGCGTCGAGCTTGAGCTCCAGCAGCTCGCTCGCCGGCACGAAGGCGGCCGCCGCGTCCGGCGCGCCCCCCGGCGTCGAGACCATGATCGCCGGCTCCGTCAGGCAGCTCAGCTCGCCGGGCAGGAGCGCGTGGGTCGCGAGGTGCACGATCCGGTGCTGGTCCAGCCGCGCGCGCTTCAGCGCCGCGGCGGTGAAGGCCGCGCCGAGCGTCACGGCGCCGGGCGGAGAGCCGGTGAGCTGCTGCGCCGCCGCGACCTCCGCCCGGGTCCCGGGCAGCGGCCCGAGCTGCGCGGCGAGCCGCGCATCGGCGGCGCAGCGATCGGCCGGGAAGCTCTTCGCGAGCTGCGTCGCTGAGGGCGGCACCGGGTCCCCGAAGCCGGCATAGGGCCGCGGCGCGCTCGACGCCCCCGCCCCGGTCGCGCGCAGGGTGACCAAAGTCTGCGGCGAGGGGACATGCGCCACGGCGTGCCGGCGGATCAGCCACGGCGCCTCGCCCAGCGCGGCCGCCGCATCCGTGGGTGCGGTGAGCAGCAGCCCGAAGGGGATCGCGAGCAGCGGCGCGTCCGGGGCGACCAGCAGGGTCTCGATGCCCTCGAGCGCCGGCGCGAGCGGCGCGAGGAGCGCCTGGTGAAGCGCGTGTGCCGCCGCGGTGTCGAAGCGCCCGGGCCCACCGCCGCCCGCGGGCGCGATGCCTTCGCGCACCCGCGCCACCAGCCGCCCCGCCTCCGGCTCCGAGAGGGCGACGCGGCGCGCCAGGACCGCGTTGCCGCCCTCGCCGCCCCCGCCGCGCACGCCGAAGACGTAGCCGTGATCCTCGCCGAGCAGCATCGTCGCCAGCGCCTCGCGCGGGCCGAGCGCGCGGGCCACCGCGCCGGTCTCCGCCACGGCCTGGAGGAGCTGCCGGTAGCCCGGCGCGGCGGCAGCGGCGGCGCCCTCCGCCTCGGCACGGGCCGCCTGCGCCTCGGCGATGCCGGCGTCGATCGCGGCGAGCGCGCGCGGGTCGCCGCCGTCGGCCGCGGCCGCGTCGCGCTCGGCGAACAGGGCGCGCAGGCTGCGG
>ERZ777003.4453-NODE-4453-length-11823-cov-4.715840_pt1 | contig 11823 bp, 12 predicted proteins | sample MGYA00374956_ERZ777003 | MGnify/ENA primary metagenome ERZ777003 (study PRJEB29302, sample SAMN06268252) | bioreactor metagenome | isolation source: Joint BioEnergy Institute, California, USA | place: USA:Joint BioEnergy Institute, California, USA | collected... | reverse complement strand
CCACCAGGCCGCCGCCTCCTCCCGGTCGCCCGCCCGGTAGCGGTGCAGCCCGAGGTCGACCATGGCGACCGGGTCCTCTCCGGCGGCGCGCCGGTACCACTCCTCGGCCTGCTCGGGCCGGTCGAGGAAGTCCATCCCCCGGCCGATCACCATCTGCGCCCGGGCGCACAGCGGATGGTCCGCGCCGAGGTGCCGCTCGATGTCGGAGAGCACCCCCCGGGCCAGTTCCAGCGCCCGTTCCGGCTCGCCCACGCTGTTGTACGCCTGTGCCAGCACCACCCGAGCGTGCAGCACGTCCTCGTGGTCCTCGCCGAAGGTCTTCGCCAGCTTCGGCAGCAGCGCCTCCAGAGCGTCGACCGCCGCCGGGTAGTCCTCGGCGTCGAACAGCTCGCGCACCCGGTCGAGCTCCGCTGAGAAAGTCATGCCACCCATCCTCGCCCGCGGCGCCGGGCGGTTCAGACCGGCAGCCCAGGAGCGCCGGGGCGGGCCGACCGCGCACAGGACACCGGTCGGGACGGGACGGCCGCGGGCGGGAGCAGGCCCAGCACCCGGTCGAGCTCCTCGGTGGTGAGCGGCGCGTCGGCCTCGCTCACCGCCGCCAGGACGTCGGTGTACAGGTCGATCTCGGCCAGGGCCACGGCGTCGTGGAGGTACACGTGGGGATCGTCCACCCGTGCCACCTCCCATCCGACTCCCGGTCCTCCCGGCGACGGGTCTCCACCACTGTCCCGCCCAAGGTTACGTGACAGTAGTCATCCTCGGCATGACCCATAGGGACCATTTTCCGACCGCCCGTAGAGCTAGTTCTCCAATGCCACGGATTCCTCGTTTCCGGTGACCGTACGAGCTGGCTCATTCCGGCTTTCGTCTCCGATCGGAGCACCCGGAGAAAGATAATGAGGAAACCTGGAAGAACAGTTGTGACCTGCGTCGACAACAGTGCGTGAAGGAGCCTGTCCCGGTCCTCTCCCCGCCGGTGCGGTCGCGTGCGCCCACGCTTCGCCGCGGCGGGCGCGGCGCGGGACCCGCGCTCCCCCGGCATGCGCACCGCGCCGGACGGCCACGCGGCAGCCGCCCTCGACCACCCCTGTCACCAGGGGAGAACCAGGTCTCCGGGGTGGCGCAACCGCAGGCCGCAGCGGCTCCTTGGACACGGTCCCGGCCCCACCCGCCCCGCTCTGCCGCAAACGGCCGCCGGGTTTTCTTTACCGGCGCACCGAATCCGGAAGGTAAAATTCTTGAGAATAGTGGGCAATGAATTTCCCGGACCCCTTCTGGACGTCACCGGTGCGCGGCAGGACTTGTCCGGAATCAATCCGGAAGGCCATTGCCAATACCGTCGGCCGCACCCTTCCAGCGCCCAGAACAACGCGAATGCCGACGCGGAGGAAGAGGAGGGCGAATTATGGGGGACGCCATATCCTCCGCCCCTCCCGAGCTCAAAGCGCACGTTCGGGATTCCCGTTCCCGGGGTGCCGCAGGCGGGCCGGGGCGGGGCATCCGCGGCCGGGCGCGCCGACCGCGTTCGGCGTCATCGGGCGGCCTCCGCGCGACCGGAGTCGGCACCGCGCTCGCGCGCCCCGCGGACCGCGCAGCACGGGCCGCCTTCCGGCTGGGCCTCCGGCGGGACAACCGGACGCCCGACCGGGGCCGGGAAGGACGGGTCCCCGGCGGGCACCGCCGGGAAAGCCCCGGATCGTCTCGGAAACCGCGGCCGGAACTCCGGAAAAGGAGAGGCACGGCAGAAAGGCCCGAGCCCACCGCTCCCGGGCCGCGGTCGAAACGCCGGCCGCGGCCTTTCCGCCCGTCAATGCGGTCACTCTGTGAAACTCATATGTGACCGAAAGAGTTGTTCGGGATGATCGCCCGGTTCGTCGCCCCAGCCGGTGCGTGCGCGGCCGACGGTTCCCGGCTGTCGGCCCGACCGGGGCCTCGTTGCGGCGGCCGCCTGCCTCCCCGTGCGGCGGAGCCGGTGCGCGGTCCCGCCGGGGACGTCCCGGCCGGGGTCAGCGCCACTCGACGCTGCGGTGCTGCGCCGCGTACCCCATGTACCGCTCGGCGGTCCCCACCAGGTTCTCCCGCTCGGCGTCGGTCAGCTCCCGGACGACCCTGCCGGGCACTCCCGCCCACAGCGTCCCCGCGGGCACCCGCTTACCCGGCGGCACCAGCGCGCCCGCGGCCACGAGCGCTCCGGCCTCCACCGTCGCCCGGCCCAGGACGACGGCGTTGATCCCGATCAGCGCGCCGTCCTCGACCACCGCGCCGTGCACCATCGCCTTGTGGCCGAGGCTCACCCCGTCCCCCAGGACCGCGGGCTGTCCGGGGTCCGCGTGCAGGCAGCACAGGTCCTGGATGTTGCAGCGCTCCCCGACGACGATGTCCTCGGTGTCGGCGCGCAGGACCGACCCGTACCAGACGCTGCTGCGGGCGCCGATCCGGACCCGTCCCACCACCACCGCGCCCGGCGCGATCCAGGCGTCGGGATGGATCTCCGGCGTGCCGAAATCGGCCGATCCGATATGCGGTACCACACCGCTGTCGGGCATATGACCTCCTCGGGCAGAGGATCGCGTGCGGAGAGCGGAAATGACCGATACCGTCCACGCGGGGGCACAATCGCCCATACTTTAGTGTGGCGGCCTCTGACCGACGCGGTGGGGCCGCGCCCGTGCCGACGCCGCACGCCGGGGCCGGTACGGACACGCCACCGCCGGGCACACCGACTTGCCCGGCGCCACAGACCGCACTCTGTTCGTCCCCGCTCGCGCTACTGCGTTCTCCCGCTGCGAACGAGGATTCCCCCTCCTCGCCTCCGAGGTGTTACGGGAATGATAGGCAGAGAGTAAAAACACATCCCGCCCGATCACTGCGACCTGGTGACCAAGGACATGAACGAACACTCAGAGATACTTCCGAACCTGCTGCGCGAAGACGCCTTCCCGACGGTCCGCAAGGGCGGATACGACAAGCGTCAGGTCGACGACTTCGTCGTCAGGAACCACAACCAGCTCCGTGACCTCCAGGAGCGCCTGGCCCGTGCGCACGACGAGCTGGAGCAGTTGCGCCACGAGCTCGCCGAGGCCAAGGCCAAGGCCGCGGTCAAGCCGGAGCACGAGCAGATCAGCGAGCGCCTGGCCAACATCCTGCGCATCGCCGAGGAGGAGGCCGCGGACAAGCGGGCCCAGGTCGACAAGGAGGTGGAGGAGATCCGGGCCGCGGCCGAGGAGGAGGCCAAGGCCAAGGTCAAGAGCGCCCAGGAGCAGGCGGAGCGGATCGTCAACGGCGCCCGCGACGAGGCCAAGGAGCTGCTCACCTCCGCCAAGAAGGAGGCCGAGCAGTTGCGCGACCAGGCCGCCAAGGAGGCGGAGCGCAAGCTGAGCGAGGCCGAGGCACGCGCGAACAAGATCCACGACACCGCCGACCGGCGGCTGAAGCGGCTGACCGCGACGCACGGGGAGGCGCTGCGCCGTCTCAACGACATGCGCGACACCCTCGCCGAGCTGCTCCAGGCCGAGGCCAAGGCCGGGGTGCTGGACGCCGGTCTCAAGCGGTCCGACTTCGAGGGCAAGTCCGAGGCCGCCAAGTCGGCCGAGGCCGCGAAACCGGCCAAACCCGCCCAGCCCGCCCACGCCAAGCCCGCTCCTGCCGAGGCTGCTCCCGCCGAGGCCAAGCAGGCCCCCGCCCCCGCGGCCAAGGCCGCGCCGTCCTCCTCCCCGGACGACGAGGCCACCACCCGGCTGGCGCCGGCCGACAACGAGGCCACGGTCAACCTGAACCCCGAGGAGCAGCCGAAGGCCGACCCGGTGTCGCAGCCGGTGCGTCCGCTTCCGGGACGCCCGGACGGCTTCCGCTACTCGGGTCCGGCGCCGACCGACGACGAGGCCACGGTTCCGGTTCCGCCCTCGAACGTCGGTCTCACCGGCATCTACCGCCGTCCCGTGGCCACCGAGCAGGGGAGCAAGGACTCCACCGCCTCGTGACACGGACCGCTGTGACGCGGTGAGGGGGCGCGGGACCGGAGCGGTCCCGCGCCCCCTCACCGTCGTACGCCGCCCCTCACAGGTAGCGGCGGAAGCCCTCGGCGGACGCGCTGAAGCCCATCGCCAGGCAGAACTCCCGGGCGATGCTCTGGCTCTCGTGGGCGAGCATCTCGATCTTGTAGCAGCCGGCCTGCACGGCGCGGTTGACCGCCTCCTCCAGCAGGGCCCGGCCGATCCCGGTGCGCCGGTAGGCCGCGTCCACCACCATGTTGTCGACCACCGCCCACGGCTGGGCGTCGTGGGTGAGGTTGGCGATCACGATCAGGTCGAGGGTGCCGATGATCTGTCCGCGCCGTTCGGCCACCAGGACGGTGCGCTCGGGGTCGTTCTCGATCCGGGTCCAGGCCCGCACGGTGGCCGAGGACATGCGAACGGTGCCGCTCTGCGTGGGAGCCGCCTCCCCCAGGTCGCGCAGGAGCCGCAGGATCGCACCGAGGTCAGACCGGACGGCCGCACGGATAATCATGGCTTCCGGAATCGTAGCCCACAGCGGTCGCAAGCCGGACGATGCCCCACATCAGCCCCATACCAGCGGGGTCGGCGCCGCGTCGCGGGCCGCCCGCCCCGCTCCGGGGAGACCGCCGCGGCGGACGGGGCGGGGCCCCGGACGCCGGTCCCGGCGACAGTGTGGTGATTCCTCCCGCACTGCTCCGGAAAATCCTTTTGCGCGGGTTACCGGAATTCTCGCACCCACCGGTTTTCCCAGGGTCAAGGAACGACCAATAAATCACAGGGAGCACTTTTTTCGCCACTACTCCATCGACACCTCGGCCGGGGGTTTGATCACAGATTCGGATCACCCCCGGCCCGCGGCGATTCATGGGATGATCGGATGGATAAATTCCGCGTTAAGCCACGCTGTGACTTGCTCGTGATGTTGTCTGAAGCACATATCAGCAGGGGCTTCTCCGATAACCGGCCAATCTTCCCCGACCCGTCGAAGAGGTGCTTTCCCGTCACAGCGCCCCTCTCCCCCCTCCCCTCTCCGGTACTTCCGATCCGATCGCACAGAGCCGCCTTCCGTCAGTGATTCGACAAGACACGCCGATTCGGTTTTTATATCCGCCGCCGGAGCGCCCTTGTGTTTCCGTGGGCAGCGTCATCCCCTTCCGCACGACGATTGTGGTCCTTTGTCCGAAAATCGAGGGAAGACACCATGTTCTGCAACGAGGGTCCCGGCCGGTCACAGCGCAGCAAGGCACCCCGCATCATCGGGCGGGCCGCCACGGCTTTCTCCGCGTTGACGCTGGCCGCCACGGTCAGCATCGCGACCGCCACTCCGGTCACGGGTGCGCCCTACCGTGTCGACCCGGGAGCGGACTCCGCTCAGGAGCAGCAGGCTCGGGACGGCAAGGGCAGCAAGGGGAGCAAGGACACCGACAAGAGCAGCAAGGGGAGCAAGGACGACAAGGGCAGCAAGAGCAAGAGCGGCAAGGACAGCGGCGTCGGCGTGAAGGCGCTGCGCCACGCCGAGAGCAAGATCGGCGCCCCCTATCGCTGGGGGGCCGCCGGACCGTCCGCCTTCGACTGTTCCGGGCTTGTGCAGTGGTCCTTCAGACAGGCCGGAGTAACGCTGAAACGCACCACGACAGACCAGGTCACCCAGGGCTCGCCGGTCTCCCGTTCCCAGTTGCGCCCCGGTGACCTGGTCTTCTTCTACTCCGGCCCGAGCCACGTGGGCATCTACGCCGGCGACAACAAGATGATCCACGCCCCGCGTCCGGGGAAGAACGTGCAGATCGTCGACCTGTCCCGCTACTACGACCAGCACTTCCACTCCGCGCGCCGGATCTCCTGATCCGCAGCGCCCGCCGCCCCGCCCCGAGCGCGTGCCGAGTCGCCCGGAGCGGCCCGGCGGGCGCTCCGCACCGCCGTCCCCGGGCCTGCCGGAGGCGTTAGGGTGGCGGGCAGCAGTGCGGAGGTGGCGGCACGGTGGCCGGAACCGATTCCTACGACGCGATCTGCATCGGCGAGACCATGGGCCAGCTCGCCCCGGCGTCGGCGGTCCCGCTGGTCGACCGGCCCTCGCTGCTGCCGCGGATCGGCGGCGCGGAGTCCAACGTGGCCTGCGGACTGGCCGCCCTGGGCCACCGGGTCGCCTGGGTGGGCCGGGTGGGTGACGATCCGTTCGGGCGGATCGTCACCCGCACGCTGACCGGCTACGGGGTCGACGTCTCCCTGGTGGAGACCGACCCGCGGCGCCCGACCGGCCTCTACCTCAAGGACCCCGCTCCCGACGGCACCGCGGTGTACTACTACCGGCACGGCTCCGCCGCCTCCGCGATCGGCCCGGAACTCGCCGACCGGCCGGAACTGCGGGCCGCGCGGCTGCTGCACCTGTCGGGGATCACCCCGGCACTGTCGGCGGGCTGCGCCGCGTTCACCCGGAGGCTGCTCACCGGACGCGCCCCGGGGCCGCCGCTGGTCTCCTTCGACGTCAACCACCGGGCCGCCCTGTGGCCGGCCGCGAGGGCGGCGCAACCGCTCCTGGAGCTGGCCCGCTCCGCCGACCTGGTCCTCGTCGGCCGGGACGAGGCCGAACGGCTGTGGCACACCGCCACCGCCGACGACGTCCGCGCACTGCTGGACGGCGTGGCCCACCTCGTGGTCAAGGACGCGGGGGTCGGCGCGGTCCACTACGCGCGCGGGGAGCGGGTGGTCGTACCCGCTCCCCGGGTCGAGGTGGTCGAGGCGGTCGGCGCGGGCGACGCCTTCGCCGCGGGCTTCCTCTCCGGTCTGCTGGACGGCCGTGCCCCGGCACAGTGCCTGCGGCTGGACCACGTCATGGCCGCCGCCACCCTGCTGAGCACCGCGGACCTGGCGCCCCTGCCGCCGCGCCCGGCCCGCGAGCGCCTCCTCGCCCTGTCCGACGCCGACTGGGCCGCCCTGCGCGTGCCCGACCCGGCGCTGTTCCCCCTCCCGTCCCCTCCCCACTTCTCCGGAGCGTGACCGATGCCTGTGGACCTCACCGACCTCTTCGCCGGTCAGCGGGTCATGGCGATCCTGCGCGGCATGTCCGAGCAGACCACCGTCGAGCTGGCCAACCGCGCCTGGGACCTGGGCATCGACCTGGTCGAGGTGCCCATCCAGTCTCCCGACGCGCTTCCCGCGCTGCGCGCGGCGGTGGCGGCGGGCCGGAGCCGCGGCCGACCGGTGGGCGCGGGCACGGTGACCACGCCCGCCCGGGTGGCCGCCGCCGCCGAGGCGGGGGCCGCCTTCACCGTGGCTCCCGGCTTCGACGGGGAGGTCCTGGCCGCCTCGCTCGCGGCGGGACTGCCGCACCTGCCCGGGGTGGCGACGCCCAGCGAGATCCAGCAGGCGCTGCGGCACGGCGTCACGTGGCTGAAGGCGTTCCCGGCCAGCGTGCTGGGGACCGCCTGGTTCGCCGCCATGCGCGGCCCGTTCCCCGAGGCCAACCTGGTGGCGACCGGGGGAGTCTCGGCGCACGACGCCGCGGACTACCTGGCGGCCGGCGCCCGGGCGGTGGCCGTGGGATCGGCGCTGGCCGACCCGTCCCAGTGGAAGCGGCTCGCCGAAATCGTCGGCGGTTGACCCCGGTCCGGCGGAGAATCACCGCGCGGGCAGTGGAACAGGCCGCCGCAGAAAAACGGTCGTATCACACGCATCCATGGCGAATCCGGGCAGCGGAATGGCTCGCAGAATCCTCGATCCGGATCGATCCGGCCCGAACAGGAATATCGAATTCGATTCTGCCGCGTTCCGAACACAGCACCAGGGCCGGATGGCAGGACGGCCCCGCGTACAGGGAGTACCCGGTGCCCGCGTCGGTGTCCACGGCCACGACCCCGCCCTGGTCGCACCGGAGGCGGCGGGCGGTCACCATCCCGATCGTCTGCCGGTGGCCGGACTCGTAGTGGACGGTCACCGGTCCGCCCGTGCGCCGGGGAACAGGCGGCGGCGCCGTCTGGACGATGGCGGCGGCCATGGCGGCGAGATGGTGCGGACGGACGGGCACGGCTGGTTCTCCACCTCCGGAAGCGCAATTCCTTGCCCAATGGTCATGGAGCTGACACCCTGTGTAAACAAAGGCGACAGGAACGGCGTGTCACCGCCGTCCGCGACACGAACTGCTGCGACGGCCGGGAACCGGGTGAACCATTGCCGGATTTTCATGTTTCGAGCTTGTTAAATTCCTGTTGATATGCGCGTAACATGCCTATCTTTGAGGTTGTGCTTCCTGTAGAACAGCAACGGTTACGGATCGGTACTCGCGTTTCCCCCACCGCCCGGGTCCACGCACTCCACGTGCGCGACCTGCTGGCCAAAGCCCTTCCCGAGATCTCCATGGAGATCATCCCCATCGAGACCGCCGCGGAGCGTCGCGTCGGCGGGTTCGCCTCGCTCCACGGACGCACCGCCGCCAAACGGGAGCTCGACAAGCGCCTGCTCTCCGGTCAGATCGACCTCGCGGTGCACTGGATGAAGGAGGTACCCAGCGACTCCACGGTCCCGGAGGGCATCACCTTCGGCGCCTACATCCGCCGCGAGGACATCCACGACGTCGCCGTCTTCCGTGCCGGATCGCCCTACCGGACGCTCGCCGAACTCCCCCCGGGAGCCGGTGTCGGGGTCGCCTCCGTCCACCGCTGCGGGCAGCTCCTGCGCTACCGCCCCGACCTGACCGTCCACACCACGCACGGGGACGCCGACAGCCAGATCGACGCCCTCGACGCCCAGGACGAGTACGAGGCGGTGATCGTGGCCCACTCCGAGATCGCCCGCCCGCACCCGCCGGAGGACCGGGCGATGCAGCCCCTCGACCTGGAGATGATGTGTCCGCCGATCGGGGCCGCAGCGATCGGTGTGGCCTGCCGGATCGACGACGTCCCCCTCGCCGATCTGCTCTACACGATCGACGACCCGCTCACCCGCGCCCACATCACCGCCGAACGCACCCTGCAACACGGCCTGCGGGCCCACTACGACAGCCCCATCGCCGGACACTGCTGGTCGCTGCCGGACGGCAGGCTCTCCCTGCGCGGACTGGTCTTCACCCGTGACGGGAGGCACATGGTCGAGGTGTGCGAGCAGGACGCCGGCAACCGGCCGACCCGCCTGGGCACCCGTGTCGCCGCCGCACTGCTCAGCCGCGGCGTGGGCGCCCTCATCTCCCACTGACCCAAGCCCCGGTTCCGCGGTGGGACGGGCCGGTCCCGCACCTGCCTCCCGCCCCACCGGAATCCCGCTGACGCAGTCGGGTCAGCGCCCCGCGGTCGGGCCCCGTACCCCGGCCGCGGGAACTTTCTTCCGGCCCCGCACGTCTGTCCCGGCGGACCGCCGGAGACCGACGGGAGGTGTGCCGTGGCGTCCGTCCTCGCCCAGGCCCTCCTGTCCGGGCTGGACGGCACCGCCCCGGGCCTGGGGCCGCTCGGCGCGCTGGCGGTGCTCGCCGTCGGCGCGGCCCTGCCGTGGATCGCCGTCCCCCGCTGCTGCCCGCGGGCCGCCGAGACCGAACCCCACGCCCGGAGGGGCGCGCTCCGCCAGCGCATCGGCGTCGTCGTCTCCGCGGCTCCCGACGTGCCCGGAAAGCCCCGGCCCCGGACTCCCGGCGCGGCCGTTCCGGCCGCGTGACCGCACCGACCCCGCTCCGTCCCGGTCCCGGAACCGGGAGGCTCCTCGCCGTTCGCGGACGGCAGGCGCCTTCCGCGGGCCTGCTCACCTGCCTGCCGTTCACCACGGTGCTGATCGCGGTGTTCGCCGCCGGCCGCCGGGGTCCACCTGGCGGTGTCCACGGCGTGGACGCTGGCGGAGCGCCTTGCGCTGCGCCGACCGGTCCGGGCCGCCTGAGGACGCGGGGCGCGCGGCGGGACCGGCCGCGCGCCCCGGCCCTCACCGGGTCCGGTTCTGCACCCAGCCCCAGACCGCGGTCGCCACGAAGAGCACCGCGCCGATGACGAACAACCAGAACAGTCCCTCGATGACCAGGCCGAGGATGGACAGCACCAGCCAGACGGCCAGCAGGACCAGGACGAGTTTCAGCATCACGGCCTCCAGGGGTGTCACGTCCGGGGCGGGTCGCCCCGCTGTCCACTACCCCCGGCACCCGCATCATGCGGGGCCTCCCCACGGGACCGGGTACTGCTCCCCCGCGGAGGCGGCACCTCCGATCCCGCGGGGGCCACGGAGAGCCGGAACCCCTCCTCGTAGGTGCGGGCGCCGGTGACGACCGCCTCGTGCACCAGCTCCCGTGCCCTGCGGGCGCGCATCGCCGCGGGGTCGCGCCGCAGCCCGTTCAGCAGGGCCACGCACAGCATGACCATCACGACCAGCCAGGGCGCGGCCCCCAGGATGGTGATGTTCTGCAACCCGTCGATGGCGGTGCTGCCCCCTTCGCCGACGAGTAGCATGATCGCGGCGACCGCGGCGATCAGCAGCCCCCACAGCACGGTCATGGGCACCCGCGGCTGGTCCGCGCCGCGCTGGGTGAGCGTGCCCATGACGATCGACGCCGAGTCCGCGCCGGTGATGAAGAAGATCGCGACCAGCAGCGCGACCAGCACGCTCACCGCCGTGCTCCACGGGAAGTACTGCAACATCCCGTAGAACTGCTCCTCGATCTCCCCCGTCCCGGCCAGGTCGACCCCCGACGCCTGGAGGCTGATCGCGGTGCCGCCGAAGACGGAGAACCAGACCAGGCTGACGACGCTGGGCACCAGGATGACGCCCGTCACGAACTCCCGGATGGTGCGTCCCCGGCTGATCTTGGCGATGAACAGCCCCACGAACGGGGTCCAGGAGATCCACCACGCCCAGTAGAACACCGTCCACGTCGACAGCCACTCGCCGGTCCCGCTCGCCCCGGTGGCCTCGGTACGCCCGGCCAGTTGGAAGAAGTCCTGGAAGTAGGCGGCGACCGAGCTCGGGATCAGGTTGAGGATGTACACGGTCGGCCCGGTGACCAGCACGAAGACCAGCAGCACCACGGCCATGACCATGTTGGTGTTGGACAGCCACTTGATGCCCCGGGCGATCCCCGACACCGCGGAGACCAGGTAGCAGGCCATGATGACGGCGATGACGAGGAGGAGCAGGCCGATCGTCGTCTCCTCCGCCCAGCCCAGGCTCTGTAGGCCGCCGCCGATCTGTAGGGCGCCCAGCCCCAGGGAGCACGCCGACCCGAACAGGGTGGCGAGGACGGCGATCACGTCGATGGTCTTGCCGATCGGCCCGTTCGCGGCCTTCTCCCCGATGAGGGGGATGAACGCCGCACTGATCAGTTGGCTGCGGCCGCGGCGGAAGGTGGTGTAGGCGATGGCCAGGCCGACCACCGCGTAGATCGCCCACGGGTACAGCGTCCAGTGGAACAGCGTGGTGGCCATCGCGGTGAGCGCGCGCTGCGCGTCGTCGCCGCCCGCGGTCCCCGGCGGCGGGGTGACGTAGTGGGCGAGCGGTTCGGCGACACCGTAGAACATCAGTCCGATGCCCATACCGGTGGCGAACATCATCGCGATCCACGACACCGTGGTGTAGCGGGGGGCCTCGCCCTCCCGGCCCAGCGGGATCCGGCCGTACCGGCTGAGGGCGAGCCACAGCGCGAACACCACGAACACCGACGCGGTGAGGACGAACACCCAGCCGCCGTAGCGCATCAGTCCGGACAGCAGGCTCCCGGCGACGGAGGCCAGCGACTCGTCGGAGACCGCGCCCCACACCACGAAGGCCAGGGTGAGGGTGGCCGCCGCGGCGAAGACCGCCCAGTCCGTCCGCGGCGCCCGCTCGGCCTCGAGGACGGGAGGCGGTTCCCACAGCAGTTCCCGGTTCT
>ERZ777003.4452-NODE-4452-length-11824-cov-9.898462_pt1 | contig 11824 bp, 10 predicted proteins | sample MGYA00374956_ERZ777003 | MGnify/ENA primary metagenome ERZ777003 (study PRJEB29302, sample SAMN06268252) | bioreactor metagenome | isolation source: Joint BioEnergy Institute, California, USA | place: USA:Joint BioEnergy Institute, California, USA | collected... | reverse complement strand
CGACGGGCAGGTCGGGCACCGCGCCGAGGCGGGGCCAGCAGCCGGACGCGCCCGCCGGCGACGGCGTCCCGCCCGGCCACGGCGGCATCCCCCCGGGCCAGGGCGGCACGCCGCCCGGCCAGGCGAGGACCCCGCCGGGGCAAGCGAAAACGCCACCCGGCCAAGCGAGGACGCCGCCCGGCCAAGCGAGAACCCCGCCCGGCCAGGAGACAGCGCCACCCGGGCAGGCGAGGACGCCCCCCGGCCAGGCGAGCACGCCACCCGGCCAGGCGAGCACGCCACCCGGTCAAGCGAGAACCCCGCCCGGCCAGGCCAGGGCCCCGCCGGGGCAAGGGGTAGCCGCCCACCCGCACGGCAGATCCACCTAGCCGGATTCGCCGTCCCCACAGCCGCACGCATCCACCGAGCCGGATTTGCCGTCCGGGGATGGCGCCGCCGACCCGCCCACCACGAACGTCGATGCGCCAGCTTGCGCATGCAGCCAACCGCGAGCCGGCCGCGGCGTTGTGCCGACGATGGCCACCGACCGCCCGTCCCATGCGGCGCCGCTGCTGCGCGACCCGCGCCAGCGGCCGACGACCGTCCGCGCCCGCGCCCAGCTCTACGCCGAGGCCGTCCAGATCATCGAGGCCGAGTACGACACCGACCTCGAGCTCGGCGAGATCGCGCGGCGGATCGCGACCTCCAGGCGCCAGCTCCAGCGCGCCTTCGCCGAGATCGGCGGCGCCCCCTTCCGCGCCCACCTCACGCGGGTCCGGATGGCACGCGCGGCCGAGCTGCTCGCCGCCGGCGAGCTGACCGTGCGCGAGGTCGCCCATGCGGTCGGCTACCGGCAGCCCGCCCAGTTCGCGAAGTCGTTCCGCGGGCGCTACGGCGAGCTCCCGTCCGCCTACCGCGCAAGGCGCCGCGCCACGCCGCGCAGCTGATCCGCCCCGGGTCGTGCGCGGCGACGGTATCGTCGGGCGCCTGACGCCGCCCGTCCGCACCCGACCCGCCGGCGCGCCGCGCCGGCTTGCATGACCGCCGCGCGGACCGCCGTCCGCGCCGTCGTGCGGCCCCTGCCCCGCGGGGCCGGCGCGCGGGCCGCGATCGTGGCGCGCGCCGACGCGCTCGGCGTGCGCGGCTGGGTCCGCCGCGACGAGGGCGACGAGGGCGCGCTGCGCCTCCACGCCGAGGGGCCGGCGGCCGCCGTCGACGCGCTCGTCGCGTTCCTGCGCGCCGGCCCCGCCGGGGCGCCGGCGCCCGCGGTCGAGCTGGCGCCGGCGCGCGTCGAGGGCCACGAGCAGTTCGCGATCCGCGGGGTTCCCGCCGGCGCCTTCGTCGTGCTGGCCCGCGCCGGGCGGACGCGCGGCTTCGAGCTGCAGCTCGAGGTCGGCGGGGCGATGCGCGCCTGGGCGCTGCCGAAGGGCCCGTCGCTCGACCCGGCCGCCAAGCGGCTCGCGCTCCCGCTGCCCGACCGCGTCCCGGCGGACGCGGCGGTCGAGGGCCGGCGCGGCGACGAGCGCGTGATCGTCTGGGATCGCGGCGTCTACGAGCAGGGCGGCCGCGTCCCGTGGCCGGCCGCGCTCGCCCGCGGGCACGCCGTCTTCGTCCTGCACGGCGAGAAGCTGCGCGGCGGCTTCGCGCTCCAGCGCACGGGGGCCGGCGACCGGCCGCCGTGGCTGCTCGTCAAGCGCCGCGACGACCATGCCCAGCCCGGCGCGGACGTGGTCGCGGAGCGGCCGGCGTCGGTCCTGAGCGGGCGGACGCTCGACGAGCTCGGCGCCTAGGCCGCTACGCGGTCGTGCCGACGGCGAGCAGGTACTCCATCTCGAAGCGCGCGTGCTCGGGGGTGCCGCGGTCCCACTCGTCGCAGAAGCGGTCGAGCGCCGCCACGAGCTCGGCCGCGCGCCCGTCCCTGCGCGCGTTCGCCTCCGCCGCGATCGTGGGGCCGTAGCGCGCCCGGAAGTGGGCGCCGTAGTCGCGGGGATGCGCGAACGCGGTCACCTCGAGCAGGTCCCGCTGCAGCAGGCGCCAGTCGACGCGCGCCCTGAACAGGTCGCGCAGGTGGTCGTCGCTGCCCCACAGCGGCGGCGGCGCGGCGCCCGGCGGGGGCGGCGGCGCGAACGGCCCCATCGTGCGGAACAGCGCGCCGATCATCCCCTCCGGCGTCCAGCTCAGCAGGCCGATCGTCCCGCCCGGCCGGCAGACGCGCACGAGCTCGTCGGCGGTCGCCTGGTGGCGGGGCGCGAACATCGCGCCGATGCACGAGATGACGACGTCGAAGGCGCCGTCGGGGAACGGCAGCCGCTCGGCATCGGCCTCGACCCACTCGAGCTCCGCGCCGACCCGCTCGGCGCGCGCCCGGCCGGCCGCCAGCAGCTCCGGCGTGAGGTCGCTCGCGGTCACGCGCGCGCCCGCCAGCGCGGCCGGGATCGCCGCGTTGCCGGTCCCGCTGCCGACGTCGAGCACCGTCCTGCCCGGGCCGATCCCGCAGGCGGCCACGAGCCGCGGGCCCAGCGGCAGCAGGAACGTCTCGACCATCGACGGGTAGTCGCCCGACGCCCACATCCTCCGGTGCCGCGCCTTCAGCTCGGCGTCGGTCATCGCGATGGCCATCTCGTTCCTCCTCGTCGCGGTCCGCGGAGCCGACCGTACCGCCGCTCCGGGAACAGGTCCAACGGCCTGGCGCGACGGCCGTGCCTCGGCGCCGGCGTGGCGCGGGCGGGATCGGCGGCGGCGCGCCGTCCCGGATCAGCCGTCCTCCAGGACGCGAGATCCACCTTCCCGGGCTTGGCTGCGGGTCGAGCGGGTCGAGCCGCCGCACCAGGACAGGGACCGCCACACGGAGGGATGAGGTGATGACGCAGGGTGCAACGATCGCGGTGCGCGACATTGACGAGGCGGTGCTTGTCGCGGTGCCGCGGACGCGGCGTACCGGATGCTCGGCAGCGCGGTCGCGTTGACCGCCTGAGGGTCCGTGAGCTAGTCCGACTCGTTGCCGGCGCCGGCGCGTGCCACGGCGCTCGCGATCACACGCTCGGTGAGCTTGTCGGGCACGTCGTAGAGCCGGCACACGAGTCGCTCCACGAGCTCGACGAGGAGGCGCCCTTCCTCCAACAGGCGCTGCACCTCACGCCGGTACCGCTCCGTCGTCTTCGCGAAGGCGTCGAGATCCGCCGGGAGGCGCACCGCGCGCAGCCCGTCCGGCGTGAGCTTCCCGTCGGCGGGCAGGACGTCGACCAGCAGCGCAAGACGGTCCGCGGGACCTTCGACGGACGCCGTGACCCTGCGGCTGCGGCGGAACACGAGCGTCGCGCCATCGAGTCTCGGCCTGCCGAGAACCCCGTCCGTCTCGATCGAGACTCTCAACGTGGGATCGATCCGGACGGAGCGCACCTCGTCGTCGGCAAGCTGGGCCACGACGCCAGCGGGGTTGATCTCCACGCCGTGCGTCCGCCAGGGGTTCTTGATGGCGCGCGCGAGCTCTGGCGCGACTGCACGCAACGGCAGCAGGGCGCGCCGGTTGTCCCCGATCGCTCGCACGAGATGCTCGATCGCCGTGCGTGCGTCGGCATCGCCGGCCGGTGTCCCGATCGCACCGCGAATCGAGTCGGCAGCCCTGACGACGGCTTCGCTGTCCCTGCGACGGAGCGCGGCCGCGAGCGCGGACACGGACGCGCCGGGCTCCCACCCGTCCGGCGTCGGCACGTGCCGGTACGGGATCTCGTTCATCGGCTTGGGCTCGTAGTTGCGCCAGACATCGCGTGGCGTCTTGCCGCGAACCGCATACCAGAGGTCGAGGAGCTCGCTGTTGAGCAGTCCGCAGAGGTACGCGACGGAGAGGTCGTGCTCAATCGGCGTGACGATCGTCGACTTGTTCGACGGTTGCCACGCACCATGCTCGTCAAGCGAGAACCGACCGCGGTCGGTGCGATACAGCGCAATCACCTTGGGCCCTCTCATCGCCTCCGAAGACCGAGGCCAAGCGGTCTCCCACCACGCACGCTTGGGGTTACGAGCAATCTCCGCCCGGGAGGCCAAGACCTCCTTCCACGGCTCAAGCGCTTCGACAACCGCGGCGGGTGGTGCTTGGTCCCCCCGCAAGCACACCAGGTTCGAGTGGTCCGCTGCATCGATCGCCGCATACAGCAGCGCCTGCGGCTCCGGTGAGCGAGCGATGACCTCCGGGTGTGATCGCCAAGGCTCGAGCTCCTCGGATCCAGCGGGCAACTCAAGGATTGGACTCCCGTCCTTCAGCCCTTGTGCAGCCAAGCGCCGCCTCATGTCCTGCGAGAGACGTCTCCGCACCCGTGAGCTGTAGGCGTCCGCTCCCGTCTCAATGCCGCGAATGACATCCCACCGCCCAGCCAGCCGCTCGACCGGAACGCCCTTGCGATCGAGCTGCGTCTCGAGATGCGCAACCACGCGCGCCGCGGTGTCTCGGGCCGCGTGCTTGACCGGCCAGGGCTGTCGCGAGCGGAGCTTCGCCTGCTCGACGTCGTGAACGAGGATGCCGTTCCTGCGTCCGGGTCTGCCGGCAGCGCGGCGCGCCATCTCCTCGAGCAGCTTGTCGCGCGGCGGGACGCGGGCATCGGCGCGCCCCGTGAGGGCGACGGCCGCCTCTCTCTCATCTTCGAGGACCACGACGCGCATGCGGTGACCAGCCGGCGCCGCTGCGCGCGTCGCGACGAGGATGGCGCTCTCGACGGTCGGGGGCGCCGCCCCGCCGCGAACCTCGCTCTCAGCCGCCTCGGCGGCGAACAGTCTCATGCTCCCGAACAGGAACAGCTCGTCGAGCCGGAGGCTGCCGGCCAATCGCTCGCGCAGCCAGTCAGCATTGCCGGCGTTCATCCAACCTGCCGGCGTGATGACGCACACGCGCCCGCCGGGAGCGACCTTCTCGGCCGCCAGCGCGAGGAAGTAGTAGAGGTAGTCGCTCTTGCCGCGATAGACGTCGCGCCAGGCCGGGAGCTGTCGCAGTCGATCGAACAGCACCTTGTTGTTCGCCTCCGCGACGTACGGCGGGTTGCCGATCACGAGATCGAAGGCGCCATCCCTGCGCATCTCCGCATAGGGCCGCTGCTTCTCGACATCGAGCGGCACGAGCCCGAAGCGCTCGTCCGACTCGAGCAGGGCACGATCCGACCGCTGGGCAGGGCCGAGCTCAGAGAAGCTCTCGTCTTGCCCGACGCGCGTGCTCAGCGAGTCGGTGTGGACGACGCCGAGCGTGAAGCTCGGCGTGTCCTCGCCGAGCTCGTTCAGGCGCCCCAGCAGACGCGAGACCTGCAGCAGCAGGTTGACCTCCGTGAGGTAGTACGGGAACGGGCTGATCTCGCCGCCGTGGAAGCCGAGCACGATCGCCTTGAGGCCGTCGCGCAAGTCCCGCGGGTCGTCTCGGTTCAGTCCGCCCTCGTCGATGATGCGGCGAGCCGCCTCGACGAGGAAGCCACCGGAGCCCGTCGCGAAGTCGAACAGCCTGCGAGGCGCGCGCCGATCGCCTTCGAGGCGGAACACGCGCTCGGGCCCGGAGAAGCCCGCACGATCGAGCATGAACCTGACGACCGCTCGCGGCGTGTAGAACTGGCCGAGCCGATCACGGTCGATCTCATCCACGTAGGACTCATAGAGCCCACCGAGCACGTCCGCGCCGAGCCGGCCGAGCGGAAACGGCACCAGCGCGTACAAGACCTCGGCCAGTGCCTCGTCGCGCGGGCGATACCAGTCGTAGTTGTTGTCCGCGCCGAACAGCCACCGGTAGCGCTCGCGGCCGAGCGCGAACGCCTCCTCGAGCACGCGTCCGAGGCTGCGTTCGAGCCGTTCGTACGCGACGTCGAAGCCCCCGTCGTAGAGCCGGTCGTCGACGAAGCTAGCGTCCTCCCACGAGCGGTAGAGCAGGATCCGGGTGAGCGTGAGCTGTGAGACCCGCATGAGGTACTGGCGCCACGCCCGCCGAGCGACCCCGTCGCCGTCGCGATAGCCGATCACCGAGTCCGGCAGATCCTCTGCGGAGATGCCTGGCTCGATCTCGCGCGCCAGGGTCTCGAGCTCGACGCGCAGCCGGCGCTCCCTGTCGGGATCGAGCTCGAGCTGGTCGAAGAGTCGGTCGTGCTGAGCCTCCGCGTCGTCCGCAAGCAGGCGCGAGAGCATCCGGAGCTGGCTGACCAGGAAATCGAGGTCGATCTCGAGGTGCTCGCCCGTGCCCTCTCGGACGTTCCATGGCTCGGCCTCGGCGACAAGGCGCACCTTGTCGTCGAACGACATGGCACGGAAGGCGAACTGCTCGCAGAAGCGAGCGAACCGGTCGATCTCCTCGGTCGGCAGCGCCTCGCCGCGCGCGACCTCCCACACGCGCCGGACATCGAACGAGAGGTCCGGGTCGTGACCGGTGGCGCCGCGTCGGTAGACGCGAAGCTCCCGCAGGTTGAAGAGGACTCCGCAGTCGAGGCCGCGCTGGTCGATGTACGCGCGGATCTGCGGCTCGTGCGCATCGAGGTCTTGCAATGAGCTCTTGGCGTCGAGCACGAACCGGTGAGCGACGAGGTCGACCGGGGTGAAGTCCGGCTTCAGCCCGGAGCGGCCGCGCTGCGGGAAGTACGCGTCCCTCGGAAAGCCGAGGACCTGCTCCAGGATGTCCTGGAGCACCGGCTCCGTGAGCATCTCCTCGTCCTCACGCGGCCGCTCCGCGGCGAGGTACGAGCCGAGATCCGTCGCGCCGTTGAGCTCCCGGTAGCGGCCCGCGTAGGACGCGAGCACGTCCTCCAGCGCCTCCAGATGCCGCGCAGCTCTTGCGACCTGACTCACAGGCGCGAAGTGTCCGCGACGAGTCGGACGCACGGCGCCAGCAACGTCCGCGGCACGCGCTAGGGTGCCGCCCATGCCCGCTGTCGAAACCCTTGCCGAGCTGACGGAGGAGGAGCTCGCGGCCCTCCGCAGCGCCGGCGCCTGGTACGCGAAGTACCACGCGCAGCGGATCGTCGAGATGGCCGACGACCGCTCCCTCTACGCCGAGAGCCGGCGCGAGAGATTCCTGGCCCTCGTCGGCGCGCTGCGCAAGCTGGGCTTCGACATGGCGTTGCCGAACCAACTGCGCGAGCGGACGCCCGCCTGACCGCGGGCAGCCGCAAGGCCGCACAAGGCTCGCTCACAGCCGCTGGCACGCGTTGAGTCGCGGGCCGGTGCGGCGTGGCAGGCTGTCTACCGGGCAGCGTCCCGAGGAATGGCAGGCGCTCGAACGAGGCGACATCGACCGTCGCGCAGGGGGTCCTGACCGTCCGGCGCACGGTCAGCGGCGGCGAGGTCGTGCCGATCCGCGTGTGGGCGCCGGCCGTCGAGGCGTCCGGCGTCGCGCGTCCCGCCCGGCTCTACGACTTGCGCTCGACGTTCGCGAGCGACGCGCTCGCCGCCGGGATGACCGTCTTCGAGCTGGCGCGGAGCATGGGCACGAGCGTCGCGATTGATCGCGCGCCACTACGGAGCGCTGATCCCGTCGAACCCCCCGATGCGAGAGGGGAAAGCGGACGACGGGCCTCGAACCCGCGACCTTCGGCTTGGGAAGCCGACGCTCTACCAACTGAGCTACGTCCGCGTCGGGCACGAGTCTAACGCGACCGGGCGTGGGACGGAACGCCGGCGGCGTAGTCTTGGCGGCATGCGCCGCCGCATCGTCCCCCCGCTGCTCGCCGCGCTCGCCGCGGCGATCGCCGTCTGGCGCCGGCGGACCGGGCGCGCGGCCGGTCCGGCGCCCGCGTCGCCGCCCACGGGCGTGCCGGGCGCCGCCGCTCCGGCAGCCGGGGCCGGGCGCGCCCCGGCGCCGACGACCGCGGCCGCGCCCGACGCGGCGACCGCGGCCGGCGCGACGCCCGCACCCCCGTCCGAGCGCGCCGGCCGTGCGGCGTCCGACGCGACGCCCGGCCGCGACGCCGCGGCGACGCCCGCCGGCGCCGCCGGCCCGAGGGCCGCCGCCGGCGCGCCGAGGACCGGCGGCCCCGTGTTCGCCAGCGTCCCGTGGGCGCTCGCGATCGACCCGGCCGCCGCGCGCGGGCGCACGGAGCTGCCGATCCGCGTCACCCTCCTCGGCGAGGGGATGGCGCTCGACCGCGTCGACGTGCGCGAGACCGACTCGCAGGTGTTCGTCACCGTGCTCGCGCGCTACACGCCGCCGGACCGGGCGCGGCCAGCCGTCCGCTACGGGGTCGCGCGCGACGCCGTCGTGCCGCTGGCAGCGCCGCTCGGCGAGCGGACGCTCGTCCACGCGCCCGACGACCTCGACCGGCTCGACGAGCTCGCCGGCGGCTGAGGCCCGCCGGTCGTCACGTCCCTCTACCCTTGGGGCGAACCATGCGCCGCCTTGCCGTCCCGGCCCTCGTCGCCGTCCTCGCCGTCGCGCTCGTCGGCCTGCTCGTCTTCGGCGTGCTGCAGACGACCGACGACCGCTCGCTCAAGGACGCGATCGCGGCGGGCCGCAAGCCGGCCGCGCACGATGCCGCCCTCCCCCAGCTCGACGGCGACGGGACGAGGCGGCTGGCCGACTTCCGCGGCGGGCTCGTCGTCGTCAACTTCTTCGCCTCCTGGTGCGAACCGTGCGAGGACGAGGCGCCGATCCTCGCCGGGCTCCAACGCGAGCTCGAGCGCCGCGAGGCCGGCACCGTCGTCGGAGTCGCCGTCGACGACGCCTCCGACGACACGCGCCGCTTCGTCCGCCGGCACGGGCTCGCGTTCCCGATCCTGCGCGACGTCGACAGGGAGCTCGCGAACGCCTACCGGGTCACCGGCCTGCCGGAGACGTACGTGATCGACGGCGACGGCCGCATCGTCGCCGGCCAGACCGGCGTCATCACGCAGCGGTGGGTCGACGCGAGGGTCGGCCCGCTGCTGGAGGCCGCGACCGCCGGCGCGCGATGAGCCGCCCGCTCCCGCCGCGCGTCGCCCCCGCCGCCGCGCTCGCGCGCGCGCTCGGGGCGCTCGCCCTCGCGCTCGCCGCGCTCGCGCTCGCCGCCCCCGCGGCCCCGGGCGCGACGCCGAAGACCGACCTCAAGACGATCGAGGACCAGGTCATGTGCGTCGTCTGCAGGACGCCGCTGTCGGTCGCCGACGGCCCGCAGGCCGCCGCCCAGCGGAGGCTCATCGCGAGGTGGATCGCCCAGGGCATGAGCGAGCAGGAGATCAAGGACGCGCTCGTCGCCGAGTACGGCGAGCGGGTGCTCGCGCTCCCCGACGACGACGGCTTCGCGCTCGCCGCCTACCTCGTCCCGATCGCGGTCGTCGCCGGCGCGCTCGTGCTCGCCGCGGTCGCGCTGCCGCGCTGGCGCCGCCGCGCCCGCGCCGCCGCCGCGGCGCCCGGCCCGGCGGCCGCGCCCGAGCTCACCGCCGCCGACGCGCGCCGCCTCGACGAGGAGCTGCGCCGCTTCGACGGCTGACCGCCGCGCGGCCGCAGCGCCAGCGCCCGCGGCCACGGTCCGGCCCGGCCGGACCCGGCCTACATCCGGTCCGGCGCGCTGACCCCGATCAGGTCGAGCGCCCGCGCGATCGTCCGCTTGGCGGCGACCGACAGCGCGATCCGGAACGGCTCGACGCCCGCGCCCTCGGCCCCGAGCACGCGGCAGTCGCGGTAGAAGGCGGTGAACTCCTGCGCCAGCTCGAGCGCGTACGCGGTCAGCCGGTGCGGCGCGCGCTTCTCCGCCGCCTCGGCGACCTCGCCCGGGAACGCGAGCAGCTTCTTGACCAGCGCCCGCTCGGTCGCGTGGAGCGGCTCGGTCCGGCCGCCCGCCCCGGCGGCGACGGCGTCGAGCGCCTGCGCGACCCGCGCCTCGCCGGCCCTCGCGAGCATCGTCGCGATCCGCACGTGGGCGTACTGGACGTAGTAGACGGGGTTCTCGGCCGACTGCGTGCGCGCGAGGTCGAGGTCGAGGTCGAGCGACGTGTCGTGCGAGCGCTGGAGCATGAAGAAGCGCGTCGCGTCGACGCCGAGCTCGTCGATCAGCTCGTCGAGCGTCGTGAAGACGCCCCGGCGCTTGGACATCTTCTCCCGCTCGCCGCCCTCGACGAAGTGGACGAGCCGCATGATGAGGATCTCGAGCGCGTCCGGGTTGCCGCCGAGCGCCTCCATCGCCGCCTTCAGCCGGCCCACGTAGCCGTGGTGGTCGGCGCCGAAGACGTCGATCTGGCGGTCGAAGCCGCGCTCCTGCTTGCTGACGAGGTAGGCGACGTCGGAGGCGAAGTAGGTCGGCTCGCCGTTGGAGCGCTCGAGCACGCGGTCCTTGTCGTCGCCGAACGTCGTCGTGCGCAGCCACAGCGCGCCCTCGGAGCGGTACGTGTGGCCGAGCTCCGCCAGGCGCGCCTGCACCTGCGCGACCGGGCTCGGGTCCCCCTCGTACAGCGACCGCTCGCTGAAGAAGCGGTCGAAGCGGACGCCGTAGCGCTCGAGCGTCGCCTTGATCCGCTCGTACATCCGCTCGACGGCGAGCCGCGCGAGCTCGTCGGGGTCGCGGTCGGCGGCGTCCGGGATCTCGGCCGCGAGCTCGCGCACGTAGTCGCCCTCGTAGCCGCCCTCGGGCACCGCCTCCCCGCGCGCCCGCGCCCGCACCGACTCGCCGAGCAGCCGCACCTGGGTGCCGGCGTCGTTGAGGTAGTACTCGCGCGCCACCTCGTGGCCGTGGAAGGCGAGGATGCGGGCGAGCGCGTCGCCGAAGGCGGCGTGGCGGCCGCTGGCGGCGACGACCGGGCCGGTCGGGTTGGCGCTGACGAACTCGACGATGATCCGCTCCGGCCGCTGCGCCCCGCCGGCGCCGAAGCGGTCGCCGGCGGCGAGCACGTGGGCGAGCGCGTCGGCGAACCAGCGGTCGGCGAGGAAGAGGTTGAGGAAGCCGGGGCCGGCGACCTCGAAGCGGTCGAGCGCGGCGCCGAGCCGCTCCCGCAGCTGCGCGCCGAGCTGCTCGGCGATCTCCCGCGGGGGCCTGCCGACGGCCGGCGCCAGCAGCATCGCCGCGTTCGTGGAGTAGTCGCCGAAGCCGTCGCGCCTCGGCCGCTCGACGGTCGGCGCGGCGGTCGCGTCGGCGCCGTCGCCGCGCAGCGCCGCCGCGGCATCGACGACGGCGGCTCTCAGCTCGTGCAGCGGGGTCATCGGCACGGGAGGGTAGCGGCGCGCGGCGCGGCGGCGCGCCCCGCCGCCGCGGGCGGCCGGCCGCGTCAGTAGTGGTAGGGCTCCCTCGCGAGGATCTTGTGCGCGCGGTAGATCTGCTCGAGCAGCACGACGCGCGCGAGCTGGTGGGGCAGCGTCAGCGGGCCGAGCGACAGGCGGTGGTCGGCGCCGTCCAGCTGGAGGCCGTACGGGCCGCCGACGACGAAGCAGAGGTCGCGGCCCTGCTGGCGCCGCTCCTCCAGGAAGCGGCTGAACGCGACCGAGTCGTACGCCCGGCCGCCGATGTCCAGCAGCGACACGAACGCGCGCTCCGGGATCCGGCGCGCGACGCGCTCGTCCTCGCGCACCTCGACGAGCTCGAGCCGGGCGTGGCGCGCGAGCAGCCTCTGGTAGTGCTGCACGTCGTCGGCGAAGGGCGGACGCAGCTTGCCCACGGCCAGGACGATGATGCGCACGGGTGCGATACTAGCCCGATGGACGACGACCGAGAGCGCCACATCAACATCCACTTCTCGCCCGAGGTGATGGCGGGGGTGTACGCCAACTTCGCGAACGTGAGCCACTCCGAGTACGAGTTCACGATCACGTTCGCCCGCGTCGACCACGAGGTCGACGCCGACGAGGTCCCGGGGGTGGTCGTCTCCCGCGTCAACCTGTCGCCGCGCTTCATGCGCGAGCTGATCGACGCGATGGAGGACAACTACT
>ERZ777003.4451-NODE-4451-length-11827-cov-41.504757_pt1 | contig 11827 bp, 7 predicted proteins | sample MGYA00374956_ERZ777003 | MGnify/ENA primary metagenome ERZ777003 (study PRJEB29302, sample SAMN06268252) | bioreactor metagenome | isolation source: Joint BioEnergy Institute, California, USA | place: USA:Joint BioEnergy Institute, California, USA | collected... | reverse complement strand
TCGCTTGAAACAACGACCTGAAGAACCGGGAAGTCGCGAACCACCGCCTCCACTCGGGGCAGGTACGCAAAGTACTGATTCTGCTCGTCCGTCCGATCCGCGCGTGGAAACCAGTGGTGCAGGACCCCATCGAAATCGAGAAATAGCAGGATCGTGTTCGGCGGAGCCACTTCGACTCGCTCGCTGTGTTTTGTTGTGCAGGTGGAGGTGGACTCAGGATCGGTGGCGCATTGGAACCTTCCCCAGGGAATGCGTTGGTACCACGCCCGGGGGTGTAAGGGAACCGTCGCTCGTTCCAGCAATCTACGCGCCGCCATTCGGCCACCGCTACTGCGGTGCCGCAGAGCCGGTACCACGCGGGCAGGGAGGTGCTTGGAGGCGCTCAGCGTCTGCGGCGTCCTTATCCCTTGCGATTGTTCCCGCGTGAGTGGTGCGCTGTTCACGCAGGATCGCAAACACCCGCTCGAGCGCTCCTGAGCGATTCCATTGCCGATAGGCGTAGAGCGCATTGACGTGGGTGCCAACCGGATAGTTGGTTGTCCGCCAGGCCGTTCCATCAATGAGCTTACGCAGGATCCCATCGAGCACTCGCCGCGGATCAAGGCGCAGTGGGCGGCACGGCTTTCCGGAGGGAAAGAGTACCGGTTCGATCAGCCGCCATTCCTCGTCCGTCAGGTCAACCGACCCGTCAGCCCGCCGCGGGATGCCGCTCACCTGCAAGACAGGGGAGGCACCAATGGAAACGAAGGTGCTACGTCGATAGACCGTGCGCGGGTGATTTGCGGCCCATTCAAGAGGCGCTTCAGTCGCTTCGACTTCAAGGAGGGTGGCATTCGTAGCAAGAAAGAGCCGCTGCAGACACAACCCCTGCAACGCAATTCTCACCTTTGCGGAGGGGAGCGATACGGCGAGCCGTCCACAAAGCGCGTTCCGGTGGACGCTCGCCGCAAAGCCGATCGCGGAGGGGAAGGCGGACATCCAGAGGAGCGGTGTCTTCACGTCACCGTGCTTCGGAGGCAGGTTTCGTAAGGTGGCAGCATAGAACTCGACCTTCGGCGGTGATTTCGAAGTATCGAGAAACCGGACCCGATCGAGCGCCTGCGGCATGAACATCTGGGGCAGGAGGTAGCGGGTCGGGCGGAAGAAGGCGCGCATCAGCACAAGCGCCGGGGTGAGGACTCGGCACTTGCCCGCTTGAGTTACATAGACCGCGTGGCGGTCCCCCGCCGCAATACCCGGAAGCTCGAGCCCGAGCGCCCGGCGGTATTCGGCACTGTCGGTTTCGCACCAGCTCTCGATCTGCTGCTCGATCACCATGCGGTCGGCTCGCACCCTGGGCATCCCACCCGAGACCAGGCGCTCGAGAGACACCTGCCGCGCGCCCTTTGCGTCCACCACTTTGGCGACCAACTTCCCAAGAGTGCTTTCGAGCCTTGTAGCCCACTCCACGTGCGGATCCTCCTTCGAGGATCCGTGTAGAGACGGGCACTCGGAGCTCGAACGTCACCCGGCCGAGCCCCTGAGCTTTGGCGACCATCACGTCGTGGGCCGCGGGTCCCTCAGCCGGCGCGCGGCGTACCGGGAACGTCGGAACCGCTTCAGGAAGCGCAGCGACAACGGGAAGCGCTCCCGAAAGCGCTTCATACACGGTTGTTCGCCCGAGGCTTCGATGAGGCTGCGCACGGTGAGCCGTCGACCCTTGCGCACGTTGGCCTTGAGGTAGGCGCGCATCCGGCGCAGTGCCGCCCGATCAACCTCTCGATAGTCGCGCGGCCGGGGCCCGGGGGGCCGATAGGGCGCGTGAGTGAGGTCCGCCACGGGTTGCGCGTGCTCGAGAAAGGTGAGCATCAGGATGTGCTTCGGTGTCGCGAGACGGGTCGGGTAGCGCGGACGCACCAGGAGCGCCGGCCACGGGCTCTTCTGCCGGAGATCGACCGCAGCGCCCATCGATGTGAGGAAGCTGTCCCCGTAGAAGCGCTTGAGGTCACGGGCAATCACCGTGGCCGCCACTGCCCGCGTGCGTAGCTGATAGCCCAGAGCGAAGGCTCCAACCCAGTAGCGTTCGAGCCAGTTGCGTTCGGCCGGACGCCGGATCAGTGCGCTGACCGAATGGAACGCGATGGATTCCAGCACCTCTGTGGGGAGCGGCGAGGCATTCGCGGACAACGTCAGGTCGTGCGGCAGGAGCGCATCCGTCGCCGCCCCTCCTTGAATCGGTATGCCGGTGCGTTGCAGCCGAACGTGATGCTTGAGGCACACCTGCACACCGGGCAGGAGGTGAGCCCGACGCCAGTAGCTCTCGCCGCGCCGCTCAAGGTCCTCGGCAAGGCACTGGGGGCATACCCTGCGATACGGCGTGCGCCCGAGGACAACGTGACCGAGCGCATCGAGGGCGCACACGTCTCCGTTTCCCAAGGCCCGCCCCTTGAACGCCTCACGACGTTCAAGGGGCATGAAGGCCACCGCGTACGGAAAGAGCGTGTGCTGCTCGAGGAGCAATTCCGGATCGGTGCCGGTACAGCGCGCCAGCCGCTCGAGCGCAAAGGGCATCAGGAACGGCACGCTGCTGACCGATCGCCCTGCCGCGAGCTGCAGCAGCCGGCCCCAGCTCAAACCCAGATGGCGTGCCCCGCGCGCGAGCACGCTGCCGATGACCTCATCCGGGTAGGGCCGGGGCAGCAGGATCACATGAACGTCTCCAGGAAATGCTGCGGGGTCGGCATCAGCCCTAACCGCAAGAGCTCCTCGTAAACCGAGGACTTGTGCTCCTCGGCTGCCTTGAGCGCGCTGCGGTAGTCACTGGAGTCAAACTCCTGATCGGCGAGCGATGGCTCGTTGGCTTTCTTGCGTGTGCGGGGCACCCGAAGCGGAGCCACTCGCGAGCGGATGCGCGCCCGGGGGCGCTTCGGCTCGTCGGGCAGCGTATCCCCGTCCACAGCCCCTTCGGTCGGCGCGGCGTGCACGGGCCCACGCTGGTAGCTTGCAGATCGCGCGGCGCCACCCTGCCAGATCCTGTTGAGGGTCTGCTCGAGCGGCGGAGCGAGATCCTCATATCGCTGCAGCGCAGCCTGATCGTCGTCGCGAAGCGCGTTGATCATCGGGTGCACGGGCGTGAACTCCGAGTCGTAGACCTGCCGGATCAGCTCGGGGGTCAACGCTTCGCTCCCGTTGAGCATGGCGCGCTTCTGCGCGGCGTAGAACAGCGCCACGAGCAGTCCCGGTATCCCCTGGGTGCACTCGTAGAGCACCTGCAGCGTCCACTCGTCGAGCTCGGTGGGGTTTCGTACCCACTGGAACTTCCACAGCTGAAGCACCACTTCCGCCCACTCATCGGGCTCCCCCGGCGCCGGACGCTCCTTGATCCGATCCCAGTGCATGAGCGAGGGCGCAACGACGCGGCGCGCGGCACGGAAGTCCGTTTCAAAGATCCGATACGCCTTGTTGGTGCCGATGAACACAATCGGTGCCCGAAGCTCGTTGAACGCCGAGACGATCTCGGTCATGACGATCTGGCCGTTCTTGTGCGAGTTGGCAAAGTTCTGCGCCTCATCGACGATCAGCATGCCGACGCAGTGCATGTTGAGTACCTGAATGAGATTGCGCAGCACCGAGTCCGCCCCCGGCTTTGCGCGCAGGCCGTACTCCTTGAAGTAGTTCGCGTTCGGGATTCGCCTGTCGAGCTCATGAAGCAGCGCATAGCAGAAGCCCTTCATGCTCGAGCCGTCTGACGGGGCATCCGCACGCAGCACGGGCACCTGGTAGATGTGGTAGCGCGGGTGGTAGATGACCTTCGGGATGCGCTTCGCCCAGTTCACGACGAGCGTCGTCTTCCCCGTACCGGAACTGCCGATGAGCCCGGTGCAGGTACCCGCGGTGGCATCGCCGGCGACCTCCGAGAAGGTCTTCCCCTGCTGGCGCATCTCGTAGAGCTTCTGGGCGAGACGAGCGCGCTCGGGTGAGTGCGGCTCGCGGCCCACATAACCCGCACGCAGCATCGCATCGAGCTGAAAGAGCACCTCCGCGTGGCGCTCAAGCGGGATGATGAGCTTGCGCAACTCGAGCATGCGCGTCAGGCGCCAGCCCGTCGGCAGTGCACGCTCCTCAGGCGAGAAGCTGGGCTGCCAGCACACGGCCCGCAGGGCTTCCTCATCGGGAAGCAGAGGCGGCAGCGCCTCGATCAGAGGGTTGCCGGCGTACTCGGGGATCGGCGAAGGCACGTAGTGCGCTTCGACGTAGGAGTAACTGCTGCTGTCAGTGATGTGGTCCGTGGTATTCATCTTCTTCACATACTCAGTCGCGCACGCTGCGCGGCGGTCATAGCGGTGGTGTTGGAGGATTGCACGCGGTTCTTGACCGGCATCCCGGTCACGTTTGGAGCAGGCTGCTCCGATGGCTGTACGAGCCCCTCCTGCGCGCACAGACGGTCAGCGCGCTCGATGTTCTCCCGGCGCTTCTGATCTGCACGCGCCGCGACGATGTCGCGTCTGCGGGCATTCGTGGACAGCTTTCCGAGTGCATCACGCTGCTTCTCCGCATTGCGAATCCGTTGCGCTCTGCGCTCACGCGACTCGAACGCGACCTGGCTGCGAGTTTGTTCGTGCTCGATCTTCTGCGCACTCTGCACCACACGCACACATTTGACCTCGGCGAAGCTCAGTCCCTTATAGGCCTGGCTACTGGGCGCCAAGGTGACCAGTACGGGTCCGTCTGGCAGGTGGGCGTACAGGCAGTCGACAAAGCGGCGGTCATATGAGATCGGGATCTTGGTCCGACCATCTTTCGCCTTGATGAAGGCTCGAGTCAGCTGCGGGTGCTCGGAGGTGTAGTACAGCCCTCTAAACAGCAGTCCCTCGTGGGTGATGCTTGCACTGTCGCGAGGCAGCAGCGCTGCGCGGACGGTGGCGGCGTCGAACCGACGACCCAGGCAACCGTACTGCTTTACCGCGTCGTGCCACAGCGCAATGGGGCTGGGCTCGACGCCCCGCATGATCTGCTCGGGTGTGCGTGGGTCCTCCTTCAGAGGACTTCGATTGTGCTGGATGATCGCCTCGAGGATCTGCGCGGTGAGCTCGTGTAGCGTCAAGCAGGCCTCTTTGTCGTAGTGCTCCGCGCCCGGCTTGGCGAAGTTCTGCGGTGGCTCGTAGCCCGGCGTGTCATTTCGCAGCTCAACGGTGATGAGCTTGAACCGCGTTTCGACGTTGGGCTTGTGATTGGGCATCCGGGAAGCGGTATTGGCGACCTCGACGCCGAGGGCTTCGGCGAGCTGGCTGCTGGCCTTGGAGATCATCTCTCCACGGTCGCCCAGGAGCTCCACCGGCAGCAACCCATCGGCCGGCCAATCGCTCGGGTCATACGGGACGCCATATCGCTCACACAGCTCCTGCTTGGACTCAACGAGAGAAACAATCGCCTCGACGGCAGTCTCCCAGCACGGGCGCTCGAGACCCACAAAGAATCCGACGATCAGTCGAGACTTGCGGTCGACGATCAGGTAGACCGTTGCCTTGCCGATGATCTTCGAGCGGTCAAGCTCATGGACGATGAGCACATCGGCGATCGTGGCGTCGATCTCATAGCGGTGACCGGGACCGTCGCAGTCGGCCATCGTGTCGGACAGTTTCGCCTTAAAGTTGACGGCGTACGCTTTATCGCCATGGCGCTTCCTCAGGCGAACTTCGATTCCGTAGCGCTTTCGGAAGTAGTACTCGAACTGGCGGCGGGACGGGCGATTCCCGGGTCCCAGGAGAATTTTTGTGCCGTTGCCGTCCTCAAAGTAGTAGAAGCGCTCTTGTAGCTTTTGGTACGCCGCTGTCAGACAGAGTCGTTGCTCAAGAAAGTAACTGCGGATCGCCGCCTCGAAGTTGCGCTGGTCCTCCTCTGTGATCTGGTAAATGGGATAGCCCGTGGGCGATGGGCGGCCGCGGCCTGCGGTCTCCCCGTTGAGACGGCGACCGCATTTCATGAAGTCGGCCAGCAGCGCCTGCTTGGTCATCCCGCGCTGCCAGTACCGTCGCAGCAGCTTCTCGAGCGTCTTGCGACAGCAGTTGAGCTCGCTCGCCAGACGGGTGAGGGTCCTCCGCCGCTCGCTCGGGTTGAGAAGATTGGCGCCAGCTGATTGGATCGCCTTGAGCCGCGCGAAGTCCTCTTCGAGCTTCGTGAGAGAGGCTTGGGAGCGCGGCGGTGCGGATGGCAGCGCCTCTGATGTTTCGCGCTCGCAGCCCTCGATCTCTTCCAGCGAGACCTCGATCGGCCACGCATTAGGGGCCTTGGTGTCGATGATCCAGGCGACGCCGCGCGAGGGGTTGGTCTCGATGAGCCGCCAGCGCTTATCGCGCCAGATGAATACGTCGCGGGGGTAGAGATTCATCACGCCCCCACTGCGAGCTTGGCACCATCCTCGGGTGCGAGGCGGAATGCGCTCATCGGCAGCTTCTCGATGTCCCCGCGAAGGAGGTCAACCTGAAGGCGGCGTGAATCGATCAGCAGGCGCGCGGCACGCAGCGCGGTTCCCGGCTCCCCCTCGATGAGCTCGTCAAAGTTCTGACACACCACCCGCAGAGGAGTGGCGCCGAAGGCGCGGGTTGAAAGGTACTTGTAGAGGCGCTCCGTCACCTCCTCGAGGTAGTTCGGGTAAGGGAAGTGCTCGTCTTCGTGCGGCCGAGCGCTTCTGATCCGTTGGAGGTTCGACAGCAGCTGCTTCGGAAGATGCTTCTCGCAGATCACCAGGTGCTCGTGACCGCGCTCGGCCAGACAGGCTCTGGTGAGCTGGAGCTTGCGAATGACGGAGGCGTCTTCAAGCTGGTTACTTCTCTTGGCGTCGATGCCGATCTGGGCCCGCTTCCCGTCCCTCTGGAAGGTAGCGAGGAAGTCGACCGTCATCACACACGGGACGTGGGTGCCGGGATAGGTCGGGTGGCGAATCCCGAGGCGTGCGGCGACCTGCTGGCTCAGCTTCCGATCGATCGGGTACTGCTCCTTGAGCGCGATCACATAGGGGGAGCAGTCGAGGATCTGGAAGATGTTGTATTCGACGTCGGAGAGAAGCTCGAGCTTGCGACCGAACTTGGGACTCCAAGGACGGTGGCAGCGCCCCTTGGCGCCCGGCACGTCGTGCACCGTCAGCCAGGGGCGGTAGTTGGAGCCTTCCCCCTGCCCACGACCCTCCTTGATCCACCGGTCGATCTTTTCCTCAGTCCACTTCTGGGTACGCATCGCAGTTGTCCTCACGGAAAACACACTACGCGCGCGTATAGAAAGGACTTCCAGTAGCTCGGACAGGGTCTTCTCGGTTCCGAGAAACCCTTACCGTTTGCGAGACGTCGAGGCCGGATGTAATATGTAAAGTGAACGAATGTGCGCCTATCGTGCAGCGATCTGCTGCGAACTTGCAGTACCTATACTGGGAGAGAAGAAACATGAACTACTGGAACAGGGAGGCGCAGCGGGTGATTCGGGCGACGCTGGCGCGGGCGGGCGTCAGCCGAAAGCGACTCGTCCGACGGCTGGCGGAGATCGGGGTGGAAACCACCGAGGCGGCCATCGCCAACCGGGTCTACCGGGGCACAGCGAGCCTCGCGTTCATGCTGCAGGTGGCGGCAGCGCTGGGGATTGAACGCATCGAGATCGGGCCGGTTTCTGCGCCGGTAAGTCGAAGCGGAGCCGGGGGTGGCTAACGAACAGCTCCTACCGCATGAACAGGTTCGGCTAAGTCATGCGCGGCTCAGGGAGAGCCGCAGCCTTGGAACGCAGCTCCGCTCTCACCAAAGGCGCAGGGGCGACGGCTAGAGAAACCGGCGCTGCTGAGCCGGAGAGGGGTGAGCGACGAACGGCTGGCCCTGCTGGAGAAAATCGGCGCGAAGATCACGGCTGCCGCTATTGCCAATCGCGTCCACCGAGGATCGCTCTCCCTCGCGTTCATCCTCTAGGTCGCCGCTGCGCTATAGATCGATCACCGGGACTTGAGCGTGCCCAGACCGATTACCGGACGGAACCCAGCCGACGAGAGCAGTCGCAACCCTATCCCGTGAGGAACGGGACCGGGGGCCCGCAGGTCTTCGCCGTTCTCAACGCGCCACCAACCCGCCTCGGGGTCGGTGTCAACGGCCGGCCAAGCGGAAAACGCGGCACGCAGGTGAACGATTGCTCACGCAACTCACAGCTCACCGCCCGGTCGCTCTGCCATCATCCATTGCCATACGAGGTGAGCGAGCCGCGGTTCGGATCATGTGCGGCGCACATGGCAGGGCAGCCGAGGGCCCGGAGGAGTTCAAGTGTGGGCCACGAGTTCGGCGCTGCGGGACAGTTCCTGCAGGAGAAGAGTGCCCTGCGCCAGAAGAGCGCCCATGGATAAGGAGTACCGGTTCGCCGGACACGGCGCGAGTCATTAGACTAGACACGCGCTCTCATTCACCGCGCTCGCAGAGACCCAGAACAAGAGACTCGGCTGCGAGCGAAAAGCCGAAGTCAATTGGAGGAATCCCTGCTCTATGTCCGCGCAAAGCCTGGATCGCGACGGCAAGCTTCAGAAAGTCAAAGAGCTGATGCTGTCTATCGTGCCGGCGGACGGCTCATCCATCGGAAACGCCGCCCTGCGACGCGAGCTCGAAGCCCGGCTTGCAGCGGAAGACCTGTCTCTGAGCGAGGAAGAGTACTGGCAGGCACACAGCGCCTTGGTCGCCCAAGGTCTTTTGGTTAAGGGTCAGGGGCGTGGAGGCTCAGTGCGGCTCTCTCCAGATGCGGTGAGAGCCCCACATAGTGCCAGCACAGAACCAGCACAGTTTGCCCTGACCGCCGCGGAACCGCCCACCAGGAACACCGGTAGCCGCTCCCGCGGCGGGGCTGCGACTCGCGATTCCCGAACGACCTCGCAACCGCAGAAGTCAGGACAAACCGCAGCCCAGATCCTCTCGTACCGTCACCGCGACAAGCGGGTGAACAACCCCGAGGTCGGCATGGTGAACCCGAAGACCGACCCGGATGCCGGCAAGACCCGCTGGGCCTACGACCCGCACCTGGACCCTGCCCTGCAGTTCGACCCGCAGCGCAGCCGCATCGAGAAGCTGATCGACGACGCGCTGGCTTCGGGCGACACGGAGCAGATGAAGGCCGCGCTGGAGGAGCTGAAGCGGCTGCAGAGCCCCTACCTCAACTGGGCCGGCAAGGCCGAGCGCACCAGCTTCGAGGTGGACACCGTCAGCCTGCACGTGCACGAGCGCATCGACCCGGCCAGCATCCTGTCGGCCGTGCGCAAGGCCATGAAGGGCGAAGGCAGGAGCAAGGGCATGGAGAAGGCCCTCCAGCCCGGCCTGTTCGACGCGCCGTTCGAGAACCTGCCGCTGCGTGACGCGATCGACTTCTACCGCCACGAGAAGGGCTGGGCCAACCGCCTGATCGCCGGCGACTCCCTGCTGGTCATGAACAGCCTGCTGCAGAAGGAGAGCATGGCCGGCAAGGTGCAGATGATCTACATCGACCCGCCCTACGGCATCAAGTACGGCTCCAACTTCCAGCCCTTCGTCAACAAGCGCGACGTGAAGGACCGCAAGGACGAGGACCTGACCCAGGAACCGGAAATGATCAAAGCGTTCAGAGATACCTGGGAACTGGGTATCCACTCGTATCTGACGTATTTGCGGGATCGCCTATTGGTCGCTCGTGAACTTTTGAGTGAGTCTGGAAGCATATTTGTTCAGATTGGAGATGAAAACGTCCATCTCGTTAGAAACTTAATGGACGAGGTCTATGGGGTTGATTCGTTTGTTTCAGAGATTTTTGTAGAGAAGACATCCGGCGCGAGCATGGAGCATATTGATCGGGTCGTCGACGTCATTATTTGGTATGCAAAAGACAAGAAAAGACTAAAGTACAGACAACCATATTTGCAGAAGCAATTCCATCAGTTCAGTTATGAATACAAGTTCCGCACCGAACCTGACGGTCGGCGACGTAGGCTAACAAAGGAAGAAGTCGAGAACATTGAGCGATCAAACGATGCAAGAGGCGTTTTTGCTGTAAAGCCTCTTACTTCTCAGACCAATGCAACCACGACCCGGTACACGTTTGGTTTCCGGGGGCACGTCTTTGAATCCGGAAAGAGACAATGGGCAACCCCAATTTTGGGGATGGAAAGAATTGCAAAAGCCGGACGCATCGAGCAGCGGGCCTCGTCTATAGGGTTTGTACGCTTCTTTTCCGATTTCTTGGTCGCTCCAGTAACAAACATCTGGTCCGACACTGGAACTGGCTCGTTCACGGACGAGAAGATCTACGTCGTGCAAACCTCTGCCAAAGCGGTTGAACGTTGCATCCTGATGGCAACAGATCCCGGCGACCTTGTGCTCGACCCCACATGCGGATCCGGCACTACTGCCTATGTCGCCGAAAAATGGGGCCGCCGATGGATCACCTGCGACACCTCGCGCGTGGCCATCACGCTGGCCAAGCAGCGCCTGATGACGGCGAGCTACGACTACTACGAGCTCAAGTACCCGCACGAGGGCCTGAAGGGCGGCTTCATCTACAAGACCGTGCCGCACGTGACGCTCAAGTCGATCGCCAACAACCCGGAGATCGACGAGATCTACGAGCGCATGCATCCGGCGATCGAGAAGGCCCTGGCCGAGCTCAACGCCACGCTGCGAGCGTCGCCGCCAAAGCCGTTTACCGTGACCGAGGGTGGCCGCAAGGGGAAGAAGGTCGATTTCTCGCTCCCTGCGTCGCAGAAGGAAAAGCTGCCGTCCGGCGAGGAAGTGATGGCCGGCGCCCTGCTGGAATGGGAAGTGCCGTTCGACTTCCCGGAGGACTGGCCGGAAGCCGCCCGCCAGCCGTTCGAGGCCTTCCACGCCGCCCGGCAGGCCATGCAGAAGCGGATGGACGATTCCATCGCCGCCAACGCCGACCAGGAGATCCTCTACGACCAGCCGCAGGTGGCGAAGAACAAGCTGCGCATCACCGGCCCGTTCACGGTGGAGGCGGTGCCCTTCCCCACCGTGAAATCACTGGACGAGGCCGCCGGCCCGGACGAGGCCGATGCCAGCATCGCCCGCACCGGCGAATCCGGCCGCCAGCACCAGTGGCGCGACGAGCTGCTCAAGACCGGTATCCGTGGGCGCGGCGGCCAGGTGCTCAAGTTTGCTGATCTGGAGCCGCTGCCCTCCGACCCCAGTATCCGCCACCTGCATGCCGTCGGCCATCTCGACACTGGCGAGCGCGTGGTCGTGAGCTTCGGCCCGGAACACGCCGCGCTGGAACAGCGGCAGGTCGCCCAGGCACTGACCGAGGCCGAGAAGCTGCGCCCGCAGCCGGCCTTCATCGTGTTCTGCGCCTTCACCTTCGACCCGGAGGCGGCCAAGGACATCGACGAGACGCGCTGGCCGGGCGTGACCCTGCTCAAGGCACAGATGAACACGGACCTCTTGACCGAGGACCTGAAGAAGGCCCGCGCCAGCAACCAGAGCTTCTGGCTGATGGGCCAGCCGGACGTCGAGGTGCGCAAGCGCAAGGATGGCCTGTACGAGGTGGAGGTGCACGGCTTCGACTACTTCGACACCGTGAAGGGTGAGCTGGTCTCCGGCGGCAAGAGCAAGATCGCCATGTGGCTGCTGGACACCGACTACGACGAGCGCTCCCTGTTCCCGCGCCAGGTCTTCTTCCCCATGGCCGGCAAGGGCGAAGGCTGGGAAAAGTTGAAGAAGAACATCCGCGCCGAGCTGGACGAATCGCGCCTGCAATCGTTCCACGGCACGGTCAGCCTGCCGTTCGAGGCGGGTGAGCACCGCAAGATCGCAGTGAAGATCGTGGATGACCGCGGCATCGAATCGCTCAAGGT
>ERZ777003.4449-NODE-4449-length-11839-cov-58.613459_pt1 | contig 11839 bp, 12 predicted proteins | sample MGYA00374956_ERZ777003 | MGnify/ENA primary metagenome ERZ777003 (study PRJEB29302, sample SAMN06268252) | bioreactor metagenome | isolation source: Joint BioEnergy Institute, California, USA | place: USA:Joint BioEnergy Institute, California, USA | collected... | reverse complement strand
GTTCAGTAATTGCGACCAAAGAATAAGGATCGTCATCTGACGGTCCTTATTCTTTGGTCGGGGTGAGAGGACTTGAACCTCCGACCTCAGCGACCCGAACGCTGCGCGCTAGCCAACTGCGCCACACCCCGAAGTTTTCGTAATCTTCCTAGATTCTGTGCGGGTACCTCTGTGATTATACCCTTTTACCTCTGTTATAGCAACATGCGTGTCGGCAATCAAAATTATAGCTTTATGCACAACATATAGCGCTTAGCTGTTGACTAAAAACGCTAGTTCGCGATAATTAACAAGACATGGATCTCAAAAACTTCAAAATAAACCGCACCCTTATTTTTATTGTTTTGGCGCTGGTTGCTTTTGGCGTAATTATGCGACTGGTGCCACACCCGGTCAACTTGGCGCCGGTTGGCGCGATCGCGCTGTTTGCCGGAGCTATTTTGCCGCGCAAGCTGGCGTGGTGGCTGCCGCTCGGCATTTTGGTCATATCCGACCTGATTATTGGCACATACAGCAGCATGCTCTTTACCTGGGCAGCCTTCCTGCTCGTTACGCTCTTTGGCATGGCGCTGCGCGGCACGAACAACTGGCTGCGCGTACCATTTGGCGCGCTCGGCGCTTCGGTCATTTTCTTTATCGTGTCGAACTTCGGCACCTGGCTGCAGGGCGGTATGTACGAGCACACCTGGGCAGGTCTTATGCTCTGCTACGAAATGGCGCTGCCGTTCTTCCGCAACACCTTTGTCGGCGATCTGGCCTACAGTGTGCTACTCTTCGGCGTCTACGCCCTGGCTGTTCGCTGGGTGCCGCAAACCAAAGCAGTAACCGAACAAAACTAAAAACTATCCCCAGCATTTCCACTTTTCAAGAATGCTGGGGATAGTTTCATTTTTCTGACCGCTGGTGCTGATTATATGTCAACTTGTGCGGGTTGGAGAGTAATGGATACACGTCGATAGCCACTTCCTCGTAAGGATGGACTTTCTTAACTGCGTCGATAACTGCCTCTAAATCTTTCTCGTAGCAGACGGCCTCTATGCGCTCTTCAACAACTCCTCTGAGCTTGCCGACTTCGCCAATCGTGGGATTCGCACCCTCAAGCGACAGAAAACGTCCCACACCTTTTACCGAAAAACTACAGAACGCATAGTCGCCAACCTTGCCCGCGCCAGCCTCACCCAGCGCCTGGCGCACAGCACCAGCATGCGCCTCGGGCACGTACACAACCAGCTTTACTACTTTGCCAGACATAGCAGAAATACTCCTTCGATATACGGCGTAATTGTACTATGGCCACTACCGCTCCTGGCAAAACTTCGCCTAACACAAGGCTCTTCGTGGGGCACTTTGTTGCTTTGAATAATAAGATAGAATAATTACATGTCCCCAAACATAAAAAAGCTGTATGTCTGTAACCTGCTGACAGGAATAGTCTTTTGGTATGCAGTAGAAAAACTGTTCATGCAGTCGATTGGCATAAGCCCGTTCGGTATTGCGGTCAATGCTGTTGTCTTCCTGCTTATTACTATTCTCTTTGATGTCCCGTCTGGCGTGCTTGCAGATAAGTGGAATCGTAAGTATACACTTATCCTGGCGATACTAAGCCTCGGACTTAGTAGTTTTATCCTGGGCGCAAGCAGTACGTTTATACAGTACCTTATTGGAACTGCCATCTATGGGGCTTATGTCGTTCTTAGTTCTGGCACTTTCCAGGCAACAATGTATGATTCGCTTGCCGAAATTGGGGAGGAAAAACATTACGACAAACATCAAGGCAGGGCGTATGGCTTGTTTCTAGTTGGAGTCGGGATTAGCTCGCTCGCTGGCGGTTATATTGCGCAAGATTTTGGTTTACGAGAAACCTACTTATTTTCACTAATCCCTGCCGCTATTAACATCATCATATTACTTACACTCAAAGAGCCTCGCTTTCATAAGAAGACGTTCGATCATAAGTTTTGGTCGCATATCAAGGCCAGTGCAAAGATTATCATCTCTCAACCATTAGTCTTTCATCTTGCACTTTTCTTAACGATTGGCGGCATGCTTCGCAGCACGCAAAACGAGTTCGGCGGCCTTTACTACATTGGCCTTAGCCTCTCAGCAGTAGCCATGGGTTGGGTGAACGCTGGCAAATGGATTGCTGGCACCATAGGGCAACTCCTTGCGCCCTACGTAGGCAGGAAACGAGCGTTTCAACTCCTGCCCTGGTTCTTCGTCGCATTTGCAATATTCTCGCTCATGACAAATGCTTCAGGTATTGTATTTTTCCTGCTAGCCTCAATGCTGCATTCGCTTGTTACAAACCAGGCAGAAGCAACGGCGCAAGGTCTTATACCATCGCAGCTGAGAGCAACCACCATCTCGCTTATTAGCTTCGCAACAAACTCGGTGATGGTGCCACTTAGCCTGCTGTTTGGTTGGGCTGCGGGAGCATACAGCGTATTTCGCGCGTACCAGATATTTGCGCTTGTCGGGCTTCTATACGTGATCGTGTGGTTCGTAAAAGGTAGGGCAAAAGTAATGACAGCAGACAAATCCGCCCTTGCGCCTGCCAGCGTCATCGAGCCAATAAAATAACAAAAGCCTTTCCCAATTGGAAAGGCTAACGTGGCCTATAGTGGTCGGGGTGAAAGGACTCGAACCTTCGACCTCCTGGTCCCAAACCAGGCGCGCTAGCCAACTGCGCCACACCCCGGGTACTTGTAGGATTGTACCAAATAACAGAGAAGAATGCTAGAAGACTTGCCGGATGAATTGCGCGGAGCGGGCAAGGCCGAGGGTAGTGTCTACGTCGATGAGCAGGGCGTTGAATTGCATACGGCCCTCGGTTTCGAGCATGTTGCGGGTGGGTGTGCCGTCGCGCCAGCGGGGGATGAGCGTATCGAAGCGCACGCCCAACGACGAATCGAGCGAGCCGCACATGCCGACATCAGTCATATGTGCGGTGCCGCCGGGCAGTACATCGGCGTCGGCTGTAGGCACGTGCCAGTGGTCGCCTATCACGGCTGTGACGCGGCCGTCCAGGTAGTAGCCGATGATACGTTTTTCACTGCTGTAATCGCCATGGAAGTTAACGATCGTAGCAGCGCGCTGTACCGCACTTTCTTTATCTAAAATTGCGTCGATTATCTTGAGCGGATTTTCTACCGGCACGTCAGCGTCTTTGCCAACGATATGCCCGAGCAAGCTAACGACCAGCACTTTGCCCTTAGGCGTACTGATGTACTTGTAGCCCAGCCCAGCTGTGCCTGCGGGGTAATTGGCGGGGCGGATGATCGGCGCGTGCGGGTCGCGCAGCATGGCAAAGATTTCTTTGCGGAAGAAAGTGTGGTTGCCGCCGGTGCCAAAATCCACCCCCGCCTGGCGCAGGCGTTCGAAGTCCTGCACCCGCACGCCCCGGCCGTCGCTTAAGTTCTCGGCTTGGGCAATGACGAGGTCGATGTCGTGTTCGCGGCGGAGTTTTGGCAGCACCCGCTCTACAACCCTGATGCCCGGCTCGCCCATGACGTCGCCGATGTAGAGTATGTTCATGGTCGCCGCCTTTGCTCCAGCCAGTCCGGCACTGGTTCTTCAAACGTCACAACCGGGATGCCGTTGAATTCTTCGTCGGTAAGGTCGTACTCGGCGCGGTACACAATTTCGGCGCTGCCGTGGCATACATTGCGCCAGTCCAAGCCCAGCTTGGCGGCCAGCTCTTTCAGCCCGGCTTCGTCCGGCCCCTCGATCTCGACGAACGGCTTGACCCACGGCCATTCGTCCAGCTCGATCTCGAACTCGTCCAGTCGCCAGCTCTCGCGTCTGGTTTCCTGGTAGGTTTTGACTTTCAGGCCAATTGCCTGCAGTAGTGCGTCCGCCGACTCGAAATCATTAACCGCAACCGAAACCTCTTGCGTGCCGAGCAGCGTACGGTCTTTCAGTTGTTTGTAGCTTAAGGTGACTTTGCCGCCCTCGTCGCGCAAGCGCACCCAGCCGCCAACTTTACGAAGCCGGCCGTCGGAAAAGTCATAATTCTTGCGCTTCATGAGGCGCATGGGCTGCACGCACTCTGCGCCCAGCTCCTTGAGCTTAGCGCGCAATGCATCGTGGTCAACGTCTAAAAACTTGGCTTCGATTTCTGGTTTCATGCCTGTATTCCGTTCTCTTTCTGGATTACTGCTTCGGTGTCGCGGACGATTTGCCCCGGGCTTTTGGCAAGGATGACATGCATGCCTATGGCGCGCGCTGGCCCGAGCGCGTACTCCTGGTCGTCTATAAAGATAATTTCTTCGGGCTTAACGCCAAGTTTATCAATGGCCATCTGGTAAAACTCGTAATCTGGCTTGGCGTAGCCGACCTCGCACGAAAGCAGCACAGGGTCGAACCCGTCATAAAACCCGGCTTTGCGCAGCGGTTTTGCGCCCAGCCCAAAGACGTTGGACAAAATGCCGGTTTTAATACCGCGCGCGCGCAACCGTTCCGCTAAGGCGTACACCGGCTCGGAGCGCTGGAAGTGTTGCAAGTGCATGTGCTTCATAAAATCTTCTTTGGTAACAACGGGTAACTCTGGGTGGCGGCGTTGGATTTCGATAAAGAATTCGTCGTCCCCAATCTGGCCGCGCCACATTTTTCTGGACAGATCGTCGATTTGCATGGTGCTTTCCATCACCCTCAAGTCGATCCCGTACGCCTCGCCGAACAGCCGGCGCATGCTGCCGCGTTTACCCGCCTCGCTGAGTACCCCACCAAAATCAAACAGAACCGCCTTGATCATATCCTTATTGTAACTGATCCGGCATCTTTGCCATATTTTCTGCATCCATGCCAGCAATCCGTTCCGCAGGAACACTCCCGCCCTCCAATTCCGCGAACAGGGACGCTAATTCCTCGAGGCCGAAATACCGCCAGGTGATCGCCGTATCCCTGGCCTCCGACCACAAATTCAGGCGGTGTTCCGGTACACCATATCCGGCAAGGACATCCAGGAGCTCATTTTCCGGGCACACCAAAAGGTCTGGCATGTGCTCGGTGCTCTGCTGTTCGGACGGCAGGTATTGCTGCCAGGTTCGGTCTATGCAAATTCGAGTTCCTGGTGCGCCCAGCGTACGCAAGTAAAAATGCCGCATCGCTCCCGGTATCGGCGGCCTGACAGCAAGTCTGGTTGCAACGTCAGCCCGTCGCAAATTTGCCTGTAAAATCACGCTCAAAACGCCGCACCTGCCCTTCCGTCCGATCGTTTCCGGAGAACCGCCAAAGCACTGAATAAACTGTCTGTCGGCCGCTCTACTCACGGCAGTCACACCAGCCACAAAACCAGGATAGTCAACCGCCGGATCAGGAATGCACTCTGGCGGCCGGGGATATGCCGACATGCTACTTGGCGTATTCGATGGCGCGGGTTTCGCGGATGACGTTGACTTTGATAGTGCCGGGGTATTGCATGGTGGATTCGATCTTGGTGGCGATGTCGCGGGCCAGCTTGATGGCGGCCAGGTCGTCGATCGCTTGAGGTTTGACGAATACGCGGACTTCGCGGCCGGCGCTGATGGCGTAAGACTTCTCAACGCCATTGAAGCTGTTCGCAACGTTCTCAAGCTCCTTCATGCGCTCGGCAAAGTTCTCGGCCGAGATGTTGCGGGCGCCTGGGCGGGCGGCGCTGATGGCGTCTACCACGCGGATAATGATGGCCTCGACGCTGGTCGCCTCCATGTCGTCGTGATGTTGCTCGGCAGCCAGGGCCACTTCTTCGGGTGCACCGTACTTGCGCAGGATTTCGCCGCTGATGTGGTGGTGCTTGCCCTCCATCTTGTGGGTGAGGGCTTTGCCGAGGTCGTGGACGAGCGCAGCGTACTTGGCAATCTTGACGTTCGCGCCAACTTCTTCAGCGATGATGCCGGCCATGTGCGCCATCTCAACGGAGTGCTTGAGGACGTTTTGGCCGTAGGACGTGCGGTACTTCAGCTCACCAAGCAGGTGCAAAATTTCCTTTGGAATGCCGATGATGCCAACTTCGCGGGCGGCGTCTTCGCCGGCGCGCACGATTTCTTTTTCGACATTCTTCTGCGCCTTCTCGACAACTTCTTCAATGCGGCCGGGGTGGATACGGCCGTCCTTCATCAACATCTCAAGGGCCTGGCGGGCAACTTCGCGGCGCACCGGGTCGAAGCTGGAAAGCACAACGTAGCCCGGCGTGTCGTCAACCATGATGTCCACACCGGTAGCGCGTTGCAACGCCTGGATGTTGCGGCCTTCCTTGCCGATGATGCGGCCCTTCATCTCCTCGTCTTCCAGCTTGACGGATGTAACGGTGCGCTCAGCCGTTACCTCGCTGGCCATGCGCTCCATGGCAGAAACAATAATGAGGCCGGCTTTTTCTTCGGCGTTTTCCTTGGCCTCGTTCTGGAGTTTGGCAACCAAGCCCGTGAGGTCGTGCTTGATGTCGCGCTCGGTCATTTGCAGAAGTTTCTCGGCAGCCTCTTCCTTGGTCAGCTTGGCGATTTTCTCCAGCTTGTCCTGCTGTTTCTTGCGGATTTCGCGGATTTCCTCTTTCAGCTCTTCGACTTCGTTTTCGGCTGCGCGCAACTTCTCGGCGCGCTTGTCCAGCTCGTCCAACTTTTTATCAAGCGTTTCTTCGCGGGCAACGAGGCGCTGCTCAATGTCTTTAAGCTCTTTGCGGCGGGTTTGCTCTTCTTTGCGACCCTCTTCAATTAGTCTCGCTGCTTCTTCGCGAGCTTCGTCCTTAATGCGCGCTGCTTCTTTTTTTGCTTTTGCTAACTCTTTTTCGGCCTGGATTTGCGCCGAACCGATGCGTTTTTTTGTTAGAACAACATTTGCACCAAAACCAGCAGCAATGCCTAGTGCTGCCAACACTAACGAGATTGGTTCCATAGGTTGCCTTTCTATCGGTCAGATCGGCGGCAGCAATCGCTGTCACTTCCCTAGCTGCCAACCTATCTGGAATTCGACTAAAAATTAGAAAATGTTTGGATCAGGACCGCTAGACACTTTACGCAAATCCTTGTATAGAAGTATACGCTGTGAAATATTCCACGGTCAATAAAATTTAGTCCAACACGGCAAAGACGACCACACGGTGGTCGTAGCCGTACTCAGGGTGATAACGGCCGTCGCAGGTCATGAGGTTGAGGCCAGGCTTGCCAGGAATAGCAGTGTTGAGCGCTGCCACCATGTCCACTTTATCTTTGCTGTACGTCTCGGTTTTGACGACTGAATAGGTGAATATCTGGCCATCGCCACGCTCAATCTGAATTTTGTCGCCTGGCTGCAGTTTCTTGATGTTATAAAACACGCCTGGCTTGCTGGGGCCATGTACGTGACCATCAATAAACATCGCGCCGTACCCGCCTGGCTTAGCAGTGGTCTCCAGCCAACCTGCGTCATAAATGTTGGCCGGTGTCTTGATTTCACCGTTCGGCATCACGCCCATTTTGAGTATGCGGGCGTTCACGCCAAGTGATGGGATTTTAATCCTCTTTGGCTCATCTGGCGCAGGCCGCCAATACCCACCAGAGGGAGCGTCTTCCGATGGCAAACCGTTGTCCGGTAGACTCCCGTCGCTACTTTCGGTAGTGGCAGCAGATTTAACAGCCAGCGTCTCGGCTTGTGCTTTCACCTCCTTGTTAGTGTTGAACTGCATCACACCTACCGCGACCCCAAAAACAAACAAAATCACCGCCAGTGATGTTAACGCCAGGCCGCGCATGTCTAGCCGACGCATGCTCCTTCTGCGACGTTTCTGTTGCTGAGTCCTTACAAGTTGGCGCATCAGTACGCCCGACCGCTGCAAACGTCGGGAGGCAGGCTTTGGCTCAGGCCGTGCAAACACCGGCTCCCCGGCAGGCTTTGACTGAACCTGCTTTGCGGGTGCCGGACGGACATCGTAAATCATGCGGGGGCTTGGCAAGACAGCACGGCGCTCGTATGAAATCGAGCGCCGACTACTAACTGTTGCTGTGCCTCCGATAGATTTAGGTTCTACACGTTCTACCGGATGGCGGCGACTTGCTCCTGTTCCGGCCATATTTTTTGTTTTGTTTTAAGTATTTTTGTTAAACAGCTCTGGAAAATCTAGCGCTTGCGACGTGCGGCAGCAAATGCCGGACGGAACTGCCTGCGGGCGATGAGAGCAACCCCGCCAGCTGCGCCGAGCATCAGCGCCATAGTAACAAACGGGTTGTTGGTCAACAGCGCAAACCCAGTGTCTGGCGAAATGGCCACAACCGTCAGCTCAATATCATTGCCGTCGCCACCGACATAACTAATGCTGAATGTCACTCCGTCGGCCTCAAAGGTCGCACCTTCTTCTAAGTCGTCAAAGGTGCCGATAACCTGGTCCGAACCATCATTACTGACAATTACGTATTTCTGGCCAGCCGTAGGAACGAAACCGCCATATCTGCTTACATTCAAGGCGCCACCAACATTGACAGTGCCCGTTACCTTAATCTGGTCATATTCGTCACAGGCAGTCGTGCCGCCAAGCTCGAACTCGTAAGTACCATCGAGTATCAAGTTGCCAGTGTTCAAGCAGCCGGGGCTCAGACCGGGAGCGATGGTCCCAAATACACTTGTGGCTCCCAGGGTGCCAGTGCCCTTCAATGTCCCCCCGAACGCTACAAATGTGGTTCCATAGGTGCCGGTAACAATTGCTGTTTTGTTCTTGTACACATTAATCTGGGTGTTTGGCGAATCTGCTTCGTATTTCGTTTCTTCAACCGCAGGTTCTATGGTGCCGTTGCCGGTAGCCGATTCGTTAGAGGATGAGGCAATTTCTACTGTTCCGGACGAACTGTCAGTGATAGAGATGGTGTAGTTTCCCGAAATCGCGCCTGTTAACTTAACGTTGCGTCGACCCGCGCTAATCTTGATATTTGATCCCAGTGTTATCGGACCGCTCAGTGTCGCCAGGGGGTACGGGGGAGAGGATGAACCGCCGCCCGAGTTCCAGCAACAAGTGACTTGCAGTGTTGCCGCGAATTGGTTTGCGCCTGAACCTTGCAGCGTCAGAGGCTCCGCGTAAGTGACGTCATCGTCTCCTGTCTGAAGAAACACTAGACTGGCACCATCTGCGACTGTGGTGCCCGAAGCAGTTGTACCCAACCCAGTCGAGTGCCGCACAATAAGATAACCTTTGCTCACGGTCGTTGCACCGGTGTAAGCGTTCGCGCCCTCGAGGACAAGCTCGCCCTCGCCTGTCTTGGCAATAGCGCCGCTCCCGCTAACCACACCACCAACCGATGTCGTGCTCTCTGTGTTGAAAGTTACGGTACCACTGGCAAGGTTAACAGTCCCGTCAAAGTAGAGCAGGCTGCCGCCATCGTCAACCGTCTGGGTGCCATCAAATACCAGCGGCACATCAAACGTCTGGTGCTTCGCAGCTGAACCAGTCATCTCGTTAACAATTCCACCTGTTATGGTCAAGGGGCCAGTGCCGTCAAATGTGTAGTTGCTGTCACTGGTTGCCGTGCCGGTAAATGATATGCCCGCCCACTCAACCGCGCTGGGTATTTCTATCTCCCGCTGGCTAACATTTGCCGGGAACACCGCAATGTCAGATTCTCCCGGGGCGACGCCGCCAACCCAGTTATCACCATCAGTCACATCGCCGCTCTCGCTTCCGTCCCAGGTGATAGATGCAGCGAATGTGGTTGGTGATGCCAATACAAACACCGACGACAGGCTTAGAACCAACGCCGATGCAAATAGTTTTATCCTTTTCATGGTGGTATCGTCCTTTTTGTTTTAAGTAGTCACTATTTATAAATGTAGCGTAAGCGTTATAGAAGTCAACTGGAAGACAAAAAATTGTTGTGGAAAAATCACAAAAACTACTTTTTCTGCTGCGTGATGTGGACGGGTGCGCCGTAGTGGGGGAGTGCGATGCGTTCGTTTTCACCGGCTTTGAGGCGCCGGATGCCTCGCTCAATCCAGTCGTCGGTGTCGGAAACAATTGGGATACCGAGCCCGTACGCTAACGCATCAGCTACGGTCAGACCAATGCGCAGGCCTGTAAAGCTGCCCGGACCTTTGTAGCAGACTATGCCATCAATATCGCCAAAGTCCTTACCTTGCGATTCCAGCACTGCTTTGATCTTCTGATGAATCGTGTCGGACAGCTCGCGGTGAGCCTGCCAGACTTCGTACGCCAGCTGTTTGTCATCATCGTACAGGCCGACCTCGGCCTCTGGTTTGTCGGTGCGGATAGTCAAGATAATCACATTCATAGCATAACAGATCTGTGCGCTAGACGGAATACCCAGCCCGGATCGGTACAGGCTAACGTCCGGAGCCACTGGAGCCGGCCGATTCGGAGCAAGTGGTCGGCACGATTGTCAGCACCACGCTGCGAGCAGTCCTGGCCTGAGCGTCATTACTGGTACTGCCGCCCATATCCGCGATGTTGCCTGGATCGGCAATCTCGATGTATGAGGCAGGAACGCCCTTGGCCTTCAATAAGCTCGCCACCTTTTCGGCGCGCTGCTTGGCAAACTCCAGGTCAGCTGCCGCTGTGGTGGCAACACTGCCCTCAAGCTGTATTTTGTAAGCCTTCCCCGGATTGTCGGCATAAAACGTGGCAAATGCATTGATTATCTGTTCTGCTAGGGCTGCGGGCTCGGAAAAGTCAAGCGAATCCGGTTTGAAGTGCACATTCTGCACGTACTGCGCCGTCCCGGCTGGAGCGTACAGCAAGTCAGATGGCCTGTTGGCACCGTTTACTGCCCTGTAGATGCCGTCGTAGTCAGAGGCGACGAGACAACTGGGTTCGGTTGTGTCCGCGGCAGCGCCAGTATCCTCTTCCTCTGAGGGCGCGTCTTCATCGCTTTCGCGCGGGATGAGCGCCAAATTACTGCTGCCAAACACATAAGCGGTTACCAAGTACTTACCGCCCTGTTTTTTGACAGTAGTGCGACCCATCTTTCCTTCGCTGTTGGACAAATCGTACAAGAAGTAGCCGGTGCCGTCCTTCATGGCTTTTTCTTTGAGTGTAAACGTTCCTTCTGAAGCGTCAGCGGCGTTCTGCAAGAACTGCTTGGTTGCCTCGTCTGATGCCCCGGTCAGTTCGTATACCTTGTCCATTTCTTTCGCGGTCAAGGCCTTCATAAAAGCAGTGGATACCCGCTGCGCCTGTGCGGCAGGGCTAAACCACAAGAACCAGCCGGCTACCGCGGCGATCACGAGCAGCAAAACGCCGACGCCAATGCCAACGAACAGGCCAACTTTACTTGTTTTGTCTGGTGCTAAAGAGGGAGGTGCTGCTGGCGCCCCCGTCTGGGGCGGAGCCGTTGGGGTAACTGGTGCCGGCGGCGCGGGCGGCGCAATAGGCGGTTGTGGAGCAGGTGCCTGCGGATTCATGCGTTATAACTCCTCGTATAATATTCCAGTCTTATCGTATAGCTGTCCGCAGAAAAACTCAAGCGTTTTGCACTGCGTCAATCAGGTAGCTATATGCCGCCGGAGCCGACATCTTAACCTCGCGATCACCTTCCGGCGTTTGTGTAAAGCGGATGGTCAAACGTTTTTCTGGCAGCACATACTGTACCACGTCGGCCCATTCGATGACGGCAACGATATGGGGGTCGCCCGCAGCCTCAGCCAGCTCGTCGGCCATTAGGCCTGGTTCGGGCAGGCGGTAAAAATCGAAATGGTGGATTTGGAAATTAGGGCAATCGTACACCTTGCTGATGGTGAACGTCGGACTGGCAACTTTATCCTGGCTGCCGGCACCGCGTGCCATACCGCGCACAAAAGTAGTCTTGCCACCGCCCAGGTCACTAACCAACTCGATAACCTCACCCCCTTTCAGCGCCTTGCCTAAGCGCTCGCCGAGCTGCTCGGTTTG
>ERZ777003.4447-NODE-4447-length-11842-cov-4.445491_pt1 | contig 11842 bp, 6 predicted proteins | sample MGYA00374956_ERZ777003 | MGnify/ENA primary metagenome ERZ777003 (study PRJEB29302, sample SAMN06268252) | bioreactor metagenome | isolation source: Joint BioEnergy Institute, California, USA | place: USA:Joint BioEnergy Institute, California, USA | collected... | reverse complement strand
CATATGATTTTATGAAGGCGGGCTTCAAGTCCGAGTGTTGCGCCGGACATCGCGCCAAGACCCGAACGCGGCAAAGACGCACGGTCAAAACCGCGCAGGTCCTGCTCGCCGCCCAGGAACGTCAGAAACCGCGCCGGCAAATCGGCGTAAAGGTCCTCACGCAGCGAAAACACCGAACTGAGGCGGAAACGAGTCCCTAAAACCAAAAGCGGAGGATCGTAGCGAAGGAGGTTCCAAAGTTTATGGCCGCTCAATTCGATCTTCTGCGCCGTGAGCCGGGCGCCCACGTGTTCGAACATCAAAAGAGCCGAGGCTTGAATCTCGCCTCCGCTTCGCGGGCTCGAAGCATAGTACTCGAAATCATGACTCATCAACCGGGTCGACGTTTCAAGGTAGGCCAGCGATACATTTCCGGAGCCCGCTCCCCGCAGGCTCTCGTGAATAAGGAAGTTGGGACCGATCCGCCACTCAAACTGTCCCGCGGCCGACTCCGACGCGAGGCCGTGAAAAATCTTGGCATCCCAAGAATGCGTGGCGAACGCCGTTTCAGCCGCGTGCTCAAATGAAACAGATGGTTCGAGATAAGCGCGATTCACGATGGGCGAGTAGTACCAGCGGAAACGGCCGTCGACGTACTGTCGGTTGACGAGGGGGTTCAAATAAGACGCCATGAGACGCCCTTCGGCCTCCGAAGCCGACTCCCCGATCCGGTTTCGCAAAATACTCGCACGCAGTTTGGCCCCCAAATCGTTGCTCGCGCCGACCCCTATACGCACGGTACGCGACGGTCCGAGAAAAACACTACGGACGACGACCACGCCATCCTCCGCGCATCGGACTGTCATCGTGTAGGTTTGCAAGAAACCGTCACTCAACGTCCGGCGGCGCGTGAGATCAATCAGGTATTGGCGATAAAGATCGCCCTCGTGAAAGGCGTTGTAACGGTCCAAGACACCTTGCCGAAGCCCCGTATCGCCTTGTTCCTCGAAACCCACAATCCGTTTTGTCGTGCCAGGCTCCAACTTGATCAAGACTTCTCCTGTGACAGGGTCCGCTTGCGCCCGCGCGGAGGAACAGGGATACCCTTCGTCTTTAATGAGTCCGAGCGCCCACCCTTCCAACTCGTCCAGTAGAGCCGGCGAGAGCACGGATTTTATGACATGGCGGCGCTCAGGCGGCTGCCATCCGGCCGGGCCTCCCTCGACCTTAAGGGCACTCAGTCGGCTGAGGGGCCCCACGTCGACAAACAGAGTCTCACCCTCTTGCTTGAAAACCGGTTGATGATAGCCGCGACTTTGCAAGAACCCGCGCATGAAATAGGCCGTTTGGTTGGGTGGGATTCGCGACCAGGGCCTCCCGATGGGGTCCGGATCAGGATCGCCGCAAAGAAGACGCTTCTCCATGGCGGTCCACCGCAAATCGCTTTCCGCGCGAATCTGAACGCTAGGGCAAAGCACGCGATACTCTGGGGTTCTCACTTCCGACTCTTTTGCTTTGATCGCGCATCCTGAAAGAAACAAAATGAAGGCAAACAGTAAGAGTTGAGCAGTCCTAAGACGCTTGCCGAACCAACGACGGATCCCCCACGGGCGAGCCGGATCGATCCATTCAATGGGCGGGAAAATCTTGTCGATCCAAGTCATTTCTCTCGAACGCAAGGGAATCAGCGTCCTTTCGCCGCCCACAAGAGAGTCGACCGCCGCGCAAAGGCGTCCTTGGAGGCGTTCAGCGTTCTCAACATCCGTATCGCGCACGCCCAGATGCTCCGCCATGAGCTTCACTCTCAGCCGGTGAATCGACTCTTTCACGTCACTTCTCCCGTTGGCCTCGAGCGCCAGATCGCATTCTGTGTCAAGGCCCATCGAGCGGCTGTTCAAGTTCGCGGAGCCGACCCGCAAAAATTCATCGTCGGCGATCATAACTTTGGAATGAACCTTGACGTACCGATCGCCGATGCCCTCGACGATGGGATAAAAACAGCGGAAGCGTCCGTGGAGATCCGCGCGCTCAAGCTCACGCAAAGTCCGCGAGCGCAGAATTCCCATCGTACTCTCTTCAATCCAGCCCGTTTGGTCGCGAGGCAAGATCATCAGGACGTCGGGACCATTCGGCTCTTTCAGCCGGTCCACGAGCGCACGCGCGATCGTGAGAGACGTGAAGTATTGATTTTCAATATAAATAAATTCGCGCGCCCGGCGGATGGAGTCCAAAAACAATTTCTCGATCTCCCGCACGGGACGGCGTAGACGCCCGTCTTCGATTCTCGCCGGAATCGTCCGCGAAATCGCGACATCGATCTCACGAAAATCTATCGACGCCGAAGGAGGCCACGGAGAATCCGACACCACTTCACGTTTTACGCGCAGAAGCCGTTCCCTTGTCGCCGCAAACCATCGGTCACGTGCCAGATCCCCCAAAGCCGCCGCCGCTTCCCCATCGACGAGCATCTGCACGTCGTGAAAGGGCCCGTAGCAGTGTCCTCCCGGATCAACCCTTCGCGTGTCGTAGGCGAAATGTTCGCTCGTATCCCACCGCCTTTGCGTGATATCGAGACCGCCGGAAAAAGCGAGGCAATCATCCACAACAACGATCTTTTGGTGGTGTGAAGCAAGTGGCGGATGTTCCCGATCAAGCACGAAACGGAGACGTTCAGCCGCATCAGAGGAACCGAGTTTCAGCCAGGTGAGCGCCTCTCTTTCAAAGGCGTAGATGAAAGAAAAATCCCAACTCAGAATCGAAATGCGCAGATCGGGTCTCGCTTTGATCAGTGCCTCGAGAAGAGACTTTAGGGTCAGCGGGATCTCCACCTCCAATCCGACCTTTCTTAAAAGTTCCGGATCACAGGGCATTTGCGTGCGGCTATCGATGTCCCATCCGAGAATGAAAATTTGCTCGTGGGCCATAGCCATCGCCTCGACAGCCGCGCGAAAAAAAGAATCGGCATCCACGAGGACGCTCACGCGCCGCGCGGGACAAACGCGCCACACATTTGAACCGGCACGAAAATTCCCCTTGGCAGGAGGCGCGAGGCTTAAGCCCATGTTTATGAGTTATCTCCGCAGACGGAAACCGGTCAACGCTTGGGGATGAACACCAAACTGATTCAAGATTTCGCGACTGATTCTTCACCGTCTCCTCAAGAGCCTTGTGCGCGCGGTTGATATCGTCACATGTGTCAGCCTGCGCTCATCGCGCGTACGGCTACGGCTGGGGGCGGAAGAATGGTGATATTCGGACGGCATCGGAAACCGTGGTCTTTCCTTCTCGCTTTTCCGGTTTTCATGTTCGCTCTTTTCACATGGGCCCAATCGGCGCGCGAAACATCGTCGCTCACCTGCCAGATGACGGCTTTTATGACGGCCGATCGCGAAGCGGCACCAGATAAACCTCTTAAGTTCGTGGGCCGCGGTCTTTTGACCTGCCGAAACGAGCGTGGCTTCACCAGCGAATTGCCCGTTCACATCGACCTCGTTGCGGACACCGATAACTCAGCGGTTCCGGCTGGCGAGATCGCGCTTTCGGGGACATCCCTCCCCTTCGTCGTCCCTAGGGAGGTGACTCAACTTCAGGACTCCTATCAACCGCAAATCTCCAACAGCGGAGATGAACACAGCTTGAAAACCCTCCTACGCGGTCGCCGTCACGACCTTCTCATTGAGATCAACTTCAGTTCCCATCTAACCCCGATTAAAGGCCTGAGCATAATTTCAATGGAACTCAGGCTCAACGAGAAGACTCCCCGTTTAAGTCTGGAAGCGCCGAATAAGTCCATCGGTCCCTCAGAGAATTGACTCGTGACCTGAGACCTCGGAAACTAATTCGCGATCGCGTCAACCGAGGTTTTTTCATGACAACGCTTCAAGCCGTCGTTCTCGCCATCGTCGAGGGCCTTACAGAATATTTGCCGATTAGTTCCACCGGCCAGATGATCGTCGTTTCATCGCTCATGGGGATCGCGGCCGATCAATTCACCAAAGACTTCACGGTTATCGTGCAATTTGGCGCGATCCTTGCCGTTTTGTTTCTCTACTGGCGCCGGTTCATTGAATCTAAGCATCTTTATCTCAAGCTATTTGTCGCTTTTCTCCCCACCGCCGCCATCGGCTTCGTAGTGAAGTCCCAGATCGACGCGCTTCTCGAAAGCGTGACCGTGGTCGCGACCACCCAGATTCTCGGCGGCATCCTTTTGCTATTCATTGATAAATGGTTTGAAAAGCGTGAGCGACTCCTCGCGGAAATGAGGGCTGGACATATCGACGCTTTAGACCTCAAGCGCTCGAGCCTCATCGGCACTGTCCAATGTCTCGCTTTCATCCCGGGAATGTCCCGCTCGGCTTCGACGATCATCGGCGGCCTCTTTGCAGGTTTAAACAGACAGGCCGCGGCGGAATTCTCATTTCTTCTTGCGGTACCGACACTTGCAGCCGCAACCGCATACAAATCGATAAAAATTTACGAAACGATTCAGCCCGACCAGATCGGAATTCTCGTTCTCGGAAACATCATCGCGTTTGTGGTCGCCGTTATCACGATCAAGCTCTTTGTCGGCTTCCTCACGCGGCGCGGTTTTTTCATCTTCGGTGTCTACCGCATCCTTCTTGGTCTGTCGATTTTGCTGCTGCTTGCAACCGGTAACCGCTTGGAATTGCTGTAATCATGTCAAACTCGGAGCCCCGAAACCCGCATGAGCTTTCGCAGACTCACCCGATTGTTTTCTTCGACGGCGTTTGCGGATTTTGCAATGCGGTTGTCGATTGGGTTGTTCAGCGTGACCGCGTGGCCCGATTTCGCTTCGCTCCCTTACAAGGCGAGACCGCCGAGCGCGCGCTCCCTGAGGACGAACGCCGCACTCTTGAAACCCTCGTCGTTTTAAAAAAGGGACGCATTTTCAAACGGTCAGACGCCGTTGCTCAAATTCTCCTTGAACTCGGATCACCGTGGTACGAACTCGCCATTCTTCTTCAAGCTATCCCGCAATCCATCCGCGATTTAGGATATAAGGCGATCGCAAGGATCCGATACCGGATCTTCGGGAAACGCGAAACCTGCCGGATCCCCACACCCGAAGAACGGGGACGCTTTCTTGATTAATCTCGAACGCGCTTCTCTTTGGAGGTCTTATGGAGTTCTTCATCGTGACCGGAGCCTCAAGAGGACTTGGTGCCGCCATCGTTGATGAAATTCTAAAACGTGGCCATAAAGCCGCCGCGATCGCCCGCTCACCCCTCAAGGCGCGGGACCACGTCGATATTTTCCCGCATGATCTCAACGAGATAGAGAAACTCTCTCAACTTATGGAGAAGATCCTCTCCAAACACGATCTCGAAGCATTTTCGGCGATTCATCTCATTAACAATGCCGCGGTTCTCGAGCCCATGGGCCCCCCAACCCATCTCGACGCACGTGACCTTGAGAAAAACATCCGAACAAACCTCGTCGCCCCCATGGTTCTCGCTGGAGCATTTCTCAAACAAACAGAAGACTTTTCCGGTATCCGCACTGTGGTGAATATCAGCTCAGGCGTCGCCGACTCTCCACTGGCTTCCTGGAGCGCATACTCCGCAGCCAAAAGCGGACTCAAAAACTTCTCTCACGCCCTCGCACTCGAGCTCAAAGGCGATAACAAGACCAAAGTCATATCCTTCAGCCCGGGAATCATGGATACAGAAATGCAGGCGCTTATCCGCCGACAAACGAAGGAAACTTTCGCCGAGGTGGAGCGGTTTCGGCGCTACAAAGAAGACGGCCATCTTCTCCCACCGACCACCGTCGCCCGAACCCTCCTTCACCTTCTTGAAAATCCCATACGCCTCTCGAAAGTGGATGTGAATGTCTACGACTATCTGAGAACCTGATGACTCGGCTAACCCATCATGGCTTCCAGACGCAGCGGAAACCCACATTGGTGTAGGCATCCAATGGCCCTGCATTCAACTTCGCAGCGAATATCCCAGCGCTCACACCATCGCGCCAACTCCCACCACGCGCAAAAGAATCTCCTGCTCCTCCGTAAATCCGCCCAATCCCATTGCTTGAGGACCAAACAGGGCTGGAAGGACCAAAGATCTTCCGATTGACCTCGCTCAACGAGTTAAATTCATGCCAATCTGAACTCAGCGGCGGAGAAAGATTAAGCGCGCTCAAGTTATCAGAAATCCACTCATAAACATTACCGGAAAAATCCCATATCACCTCGCCGTTTGAGAGCACATGGGTGCGCTTTTGCGAAGACTCCTGAAGCTTTGAACAGCTTTGGTTCGTCCCATAGCAGGCCTGGCTATCATCGCTACTGGCGGGTATAGGATTGTTAGGTTCCGAGTCCGAGTGCCCCCTATTGAGAGTCCCCGAACCGACGGCACCCCCTGACCAGTTCGCGGCGACCAGTTCAATATTCCTCGCTATCGTTTGCCATTCCGCATTTCGAATCAGCCTATAATGCGAACCAAGACTCGAACAGCTGCTACGAGCCTGCTCTCTTGAGATATTGACCCAGGGAATGTTCGCGGCTTGTGATTTTGCCACTCCATTAACATTCTTCATTTCATATTTCGCCACACAGAAATCGGTCGTACCGTATTCGGGATTACCAGGAACAGAGATATAACCGTCCGGGCAGCACAACAACTTCCAAACCCCGTTCGGGAGACGATCACGGAAGTTTTGCCATTCTTTTGCGGTCCGAGTTGGAACGAACTTGTCCTGACCAGAGATATTCCTGATTCGAGCACACACACCGTGCTCGTTGATATCGACTGTATCCCCGTTGGGAACGCGATAAAAATCGGCAGGAAAACCCGTCGAAGCCAAGAACAGAACGATCACCGAAACAGCTGGCGTCAATCTATTGGGCCGCACGTCTTTTGCTCCAGAGCTTTAAGCCGTTCTTCCAGATCCAGAAGACGACGCTCAAGCGCTTGATTTTCAGCATCCTTCGCGATCAAGCGCTCCTTAAGAAGCAAAATTTCCTCGTCTCTCTTCTCTTCCGACGCTTTAAAGGCGCGCCAAATTTCCTTCACGGCCTCGATGAGCAGAGCCGTGAGGTTTCCGTAACGCACGGTCTTGACCTCTCCAAGCTCGGGGTCCGTCCGTTCTCCTACCACTTCTGGCAGCACGCGTTCCACGTCCTGAGCGATAAAACCCAAATCTTCTTTACCAGAGGTCTTCCACTTAAAATTCACGCCCTCCAGATTTAAAACCTTTTCAAGCGGACGCTCGACCGGACGAATATCCGTTTTTAAACGCCGATCGGAGGAGTAGTTGAATTCAACCGCGTAAACAGCGTTGGAGGCATAAACATTCGTTGCGTTGACCGTCATAGATTCGACGACGTTCGACTTTAATTTCGCATCCGTGACAATATCGCCCATGACCTGAAGCTTCGCCGACGGACTCGTCGTCCCGATACCGACGTTCCCGCCACCGGTCACCGTCATACGGACAGCGTCATTGGTCTCGAAGAACAAGTTCGACGAGTTGTTCGTACCAATCGTCAGAGCTCCCGTATTACCTCCGTTAAGCACGACCGCACCCGGCAAACGAGCGAGTTCGAGAATACCCGAAGTGATCTTCGAGGCGTCCACGCTTGCAATCTTATCGTTCGTTACTTGCGCGGTTCCGATCTTCGGCGTCGTGATAGCCCCATCAACGATTTTATTCGCGGTTATCGCTCCGTTTACGATCGTAAACATGCCCGTGTTCGACATCGACACATCACCGCTCGGCGCGACAGCCGTCGCAACATCAGAGCTGTTACCGACCCAGATCTTCCCAGAGGGCAACGACGAGGAAAGCTTGGACTTAAATTCAATGTAGTCCGCGTTTGAGATGAGACCCAGCTGAGCTCCGGCGGCGGCGGCTTTCGGGATGTTGAAAGTATGAGTACTCCCTGAAGAACTTATCGACGGAGACGTCCCGTTGTGAGCGATGCTAAAGTTTTGTGATGGCCCTGTAAGACCGTTCAGGCTCAACACCCCGCCACTGCTCAAGACCTGCCACGAGACACCATCACAGAGCTGAAAAGAGTTGGCACTATAACGGATCATCCCGGCGCCTGCCGGCGAGCACACCTCCCCGGCGTCTCCGATTTTTAGAGCTCCCGCCACATCCAGCCTCGCAGCCGGACTCAACGTGCCAATTCCAACCTGACCGGATATAACCTTGATCGTCCCCTTCAGTTTCGTATCGGAGACCTCGGCAATTTTCACGTCTATCACTTCCCCGTCCCCGATCTTAGCCGCGCTGACGGCGCCATCAGCCAAATGTGAGTTGTGGACGCCGCCTGCCGCGATTGCGATCGTCCCGCTTGTCGTAATGGGGCCGCCTACAAGCCCCGAGCCGGTGTGAATAGCTGTAATCGAACCTCCGCCGTCCAAGTCCGGAGCCGGCGCCCATTGGGCTCCATCCCACTTTAGGACCTGACCAGCCATGGGCTCCGTTTCGGCGACACTACGACCCTGGAGCCCTGTAACCTTTGCGCTCATGGAGCCCACACTGGTTATGAGGTCTCCTGAAAATGCGAGATCCTTAATCTGATTCATCGAAATCGCAATATTGACGCACACGAATTGATCCGTCAGAGCGTTCCACGACAGGGATTGGCCTGCGCTGCAGTCACCACCCGCGAACTGCGACACACCTCCCAACGTCTTAAGATCACTGACGCTCACGCGCGACGGCACCCAACTATTGCTATCGGCATCGAACTTTAAGACCTGACCGTCTTGGGGAGTTAATGCCGAAACCGGTGTGTCTTGAAGTCCTTTAACCGTCGATTTTCCCACGCCATCAAGCACGATATCGCCCGAAACTTCCACGGCGGTCGCCTGGCCCGAGCTATCGCCAACGAGAATGTGCCCCTCAGGGAGCGAGGTGACTCCGGCGCCGCTTCCTGCTCCGTAGGCCAGCGAAATGACCTCTGCGCCATTCGAGAATTTAATGTCGCCGCTTTCAAACCAGATCGAGCCGGCAGGAGGCACGAAGCCTGAGGAAGAATACGATGGCAAGGTCGCGACCGCACCGCTACCTGATTGCATATAGAGAGCCGACTCGCCTCGCGCGAGTTTCCGTAGCTCATCCGCTTCGCTCAACGTGAACGGCGGAATATCCCGCGGTTGCCCCCCATCTTCGACTCTCATGAGAGACCGAACGGAATGCGGACCGACGGAGTCCGCCTGGAGTGCGTAGGGGATGACCGATAGAAGCATGGAGCCGATCTCGAATTTCGCCCCATAGGAATCTTCGAACTCCACTTGCAGCGCGCGCACAGTCTTCGCGTCCGGAACCGTTGTTTTGATGTAATTGCCGTGCTCATCGTAGCATTGCTGGGCGACCTCGTTCTTAACAACATCTTCCACCGCGGCGAGAAAACCGGAAACGCGAGTTCCTGCGCCGACCGTGAGCACAAAGCTCCCGCTACTGTCGACGGTTACACTGGAATGTTTTTCACGATACAGGACACAAGTCGGATCACCGGCGAGCCGGACATCCACCCAAAGCGAATAACTTCCCGGAAGCGGATCCCCGTTATTGTCACGAAGGAGGCCCTCGATCTCAAAAAACGCACCGGCGCTTGGCGCGAGCGTAAGAGCCCCTATAAAAACCAAACCTAACGAGAGTTTCCTCACGTAAACCTCGTAAACGAATAACGGTCGCTCGGTATTAAGTTCGGCTTTTTAGACTGGAATCTTAACTATCAGACAGGCGCGCCTGCGTCTTAAATCGAGATCGACCGCACGGAGTGGGTGTATTACTGAAACGTCGTTTTGATCTGAGACAACAGACGTGCCGGCGATGCGAATCCACCGGCACGTTCGACCAAATGAATCCCCTAGTCTTCGCGGGGCGCTCCGGCAGCCGGAGCTCCTTGCGCCGCCGGCATGGGAGCGGGGCCCGAAGCACCGTGAGCGGACGCTCCCGACGCACCCGACTCATGCGAGACTTTCGTTCCGATGTAAGTGAAGAAGATCCGACTCACGAAGACACGCAGACGGTCAAAGTAAGAATAAGTCGCAGGGACCACAACGAGAGTCAAAAGCGTCGAGCTGATCGTTCCGCCGATCACGGCGATACCGAGGGAAACCCGCTGCTTCGACGCTTCGTTGAGACCTATCGCCACAGGAATCATACCGGCGATCAGCGCGAAACTCGTCATCAAAATCGGCCGCAGACGCGTCCGCCCAGCTTCGCGAATCGCGTCCTCACGGCTTAAGCCGTCCTGAAGCCGCTGGTTCGCGTAATCGACAAGGAGAATCGAGTTCTTCGTCGCCAGACCCAAAAGCATCACGCAGCCGATCATCGAGAAGATGTCCAGCGACTGGCCGGTGATGAAAAGGGCGATGAAAGCACCGCAAATCGCGAGCGGAAACACCGTCATGATCGCGAACGGTGTAATGAACGACTCGTAAAGCGACGAGAGTACGAGATAGATGAACATGATTCCGAGCCCCATCGCGATCACCATGTTCAGCATGAGCTCGCCAAAGTTCTTCGCATGCCCTTCGAACGTGTACGTCACGCCCGGTGGAAGCGGAATGTCCGTGTCAAAAACCTTGCGGATATATTCAATCGCCGCTCCGATCCCCGGCCCGTCAGCCGCGACATCGGCCGAAATCTGAATATAGCGGTTGCGGTCCGCACGCAGAATGGTCGCAGGCCCGATCGCATCCACGGGCCGGGCGACAGCCGCCAGAGGCACAAGGCTTCCGTTGATGTTGGGAATCATCGTCTCACGGAAGTACTTGTTCAAATCGCGCTGTTCGTCGAGCAATCGGACACGAACGTCGTATTCACGGTCTTGTTCGCGGAAAACCGCGGGCGTCACACCTTGGATTTGCGCACGCAGCTCTTGACCGAGCAGACCCGCCTGAACGCCCGCGAGCCGTGCCCTTTCGCGGTTCAAGGCCACCTGCAGTTCCGGTTTACCCGGACGGTGGCTCGTATCGACGTCCCGCAAGGAAGGATGCGTTTTCAGCTTCTCGAGAAGTTTGTTCGAAACCTCCTCGATCTGCTTCAGATCCGAGCCCACGATGTTCACGTTGAAGGGTCGGCTCGAAGCGCCCCGGCTCGCCATGCCGAAACTGTCACCGACCTGGGGATTCGCATAGGCATAGGGCTTCAGCTTTTCACGCAAAATGTCCTTAAACTGCGAGGTGTTCACGGAACGATCTTTGGATGGCACCAATGTCACAAAAATCGTGGCGCGGTTGGCCTCCCCGCCTTCCGTGCCGACCATGAGAAGCGTTCTTTCCACCTCCGGCATCGCGCGCACCATATCGTCGATTTCCTGGCCCAGCGTCGACATCGCCTCAAGAGAAGTTCCCGGCGGAAGGTCGATATTGATCGAGGCTTCGCCGTTATCCTGCACCGGAATGAAGGTCTTCGGAATGAACTTCGCGAGGTACAGGCTGCCGATGAAGATCAAAACGTTGGCCACGATCACCGCAAACGGCCGGCGGATGACGATCTTCAGGAACGCTTCGTAAACGTCTTCGAGGAACGTTTGGAAGCGGTCAAACGACTTCAAAAGATAACGGTTCAGCCGACTGAGACGGGAAAGCTTGCCTCCCTCATCGACGTGGTGGCCGCCTTTATCAGCGAAATACGCCGACATCATCGGCGCAATCGTCAGGGCGTCAAAAAGCGAGATAAGCATGGCGAAACAGATCGTGAGCGCGAACTCTTTCAGGAATTGTCCGACCACGCCCCTCAAGAAGCCGATCGGCACGAAGACTGCGAGAATAGCGAACGTCGTCGCGACGACCGCCATGGCGACTTCGCGGGTACCGACCAAAGAAGCTTCGTGCGGATTTTTCCCCATCTCCATGTGACGGAAGATATTCTCGCG
>ERZ777003.4446-NODE-4446-length-11848-cov-49.689562_pt1 | contig 11848 bp, 10 predicted proteins | sample MGYA00374956_ERZ777003 | MGnify/ENA primary metagenome ERZ777003 (study PRJEB29302, sample SAMN06268252) | bioreactor metagenome | isolation source: Joint BioEnergy Institute, California, USA | place: USA:Joint BioEnergy Institute, California, USA | collected... | reverse complement strand
TCCAGTTCGGCCCGGCCACCCCGGACACCGCCCCGCCCATCGGCAGCAGCGCCGAGAGCCCGGCTCGCGGCGGGCCGGTGAAGCCCCACTCGGCGCGGCGCAGCCCGGCGTAGCAGTCCAGCAGCGGCCGCAGCGCGGCGTCGGCCGGGCGCTTGGCGGTGGCCAGCGCGCCGACGCCGATGTTCACCTCGCCGTTGCCCAGCGGGAAGATCCAGCCGTACCCGGGCAGCACCCGGCCCTCGGGGGAGCGCAGCTCCAGATGCGAGGTGATCCACGGCTCGTCGCTGCGCGGGCTGGCCGCGTACCCGCGGATCGCCACGCCGTAGACGGTGTCGCGGTGCCAGCGCCGGCCCAGCACCCGGCCCAGCGGGGAGCGCGCCCCGTCGGCGACGATCAGCTCCCGGCAGCGCACCCTGGTGCCGTCCTGCAGGGTGACCGACTCCACCCGGCCGGCCGGGTCGTGGGTGGCCCCGACCGCCTTGACGCCGAGCAGCATCTTGGCGCCGTCGTCGGCGGCCACGGCGCGGATCCGGTCGTCGAGTTCGGTGCGCGGCACCGCGCTGCCGGTGGCCGGGAACGACGGCCCGGGCCAGGGCACCTCGACGTCGGCGCCGAAGCCCGACAATCGCAGCCCGCGGTGCCGGATCCGCCCGTCCAGCCAGCCGCCGAGCCCGAGCCGCTCGAGTTCGGCCACCGCCCGCGGGGTCAGCCCGTCGCCGCAGGCCTTGTCGCGGGGGAACGGCGCGGCGTCGATGACCAGCACGTCGCGGCCGGCGCGGGCGGCCCAGGCCGCGGCGGCCGATCCGGCGGGGCCGGCGCCGACGACCACCACGTCGGCGTGGTCGATGTGGTCGGCATTGTCACGGTCGTGGGCCCAGCCCACCGGGTTGCTCACGTTTCACAGTATGTTGGCAGGGTGAGGACCCCAGCGACCGTGGTGGCGGGTGTGAACTTCGGCGATGCCGGTTTCGCCGCGGACGTCCGCGATGGCGTGGCACGTATCGAGGATCTGATCGCCACCGAGCTCGGTAAGGCCGACGAGTTGATGGCCGAGGCGGTGCAGCACCTGTTCCAGGCCGGCGGCAAGCGCTTCCGCCCGCTGTTCACCGTGCTGTCGGCCCAGCTGGGGCCGGAGCCGGACGCGTGGCAGGTGACCGTCGCCGGCGCGGTGATCGAGCTGGTGCACCTGGCCACGCTGTACCACGACGACGTGATGGACGAGGCCCAGGTGCGCCGCGGCGCGCCGAGCGCCAACGCCCGCTGGGGCAACAACATCGCCATCCTGGCCGGCGACTACCTGTTCGCCACCGCCTCGCGGCTGGTGTCGCGGCTCGGGCCGGAGGCGGTGCGGGTGATCGCCGACACGTTCGCCCAGCTGGTCACCGGGCAGATGCGGGAGACCCGGGGCGCGGCCGACGGCGTCGACCCGGTCGAGCACTACCTGAAGGTGGTCTACGAGAAGACCGCCTGCCTGATCGCCGCCTCGGGGCGGTTCGGGGCGACGTTCTCCGGCGCCGACGCCGAGCAGGTCGAGCGGCTGAGCCGGCTCGGCGGCATCGTCGGCACCGCGTTCCAGATCTCCGACGACATCATCGACATCGACAGCGACCCGGACGAGTCCGGCAAGGTGCCCGGCACCGACCTGCGCGAGGGCGTGCACACCCTGCCGGTGCTGTACGCGCTGCGCGGCGACGACGCCGACGCCGCCCGGTTGCGCGAACTGCTGGCCGACGGCCCGGTGGAGGACGACGACGTGCTGGCCGAGGCGCTGGCGCTGCTGCGCCGCTCGCCGGGCATGGCCAGGGCCAAGGAGACCGTCGCCGAGTACGCCGCCCGGGCGCACGCCGAGATCGCCCACCTGCCGGCCGGGCCGGGCCGCGACGCGCTGGCCACGCTGGTCGAGTACACCATCAGCCGCCAGGGCTGACCGTCGCGGAGCCCCGTCGGCACGGAACCTACGAAGGTCTGCTAAGCGTTATTCCGGCAGAGTTCCCCCGAGGAGCCCGATGCTGATGAGGAGGACGCCGCGATGACCTGGCACCCGCACGCCAACCGGCTGAAGACGTTTGTGCTGTTGGCGGGCATGTCGGCGCTGATCGTGTACATCGGCTCGCTGTTCGGCCGCAACATGATGGTGCTGGCGCTCATCTTCGCCATCGGGATGAACGCCTACGTGTACTTCAACAGCGACAAGCTGGCGCTGCGGGCGATGCACGCCCAGCCGGTGACCGAGGTGCAGGCGCCGGTGCTCTACCGGATCGTGCGGGAGCTGGCCAACACGGCGCATCAGCCGATGCCGCGGCTGTACATCAGCGACACGGCCAACCCGAACGCGTTCGCCACCGGGCGCAACCCGCGCAACGCCGCGGTGTGCTGCACCACCGGCATCCTGCACCTGCTCAACGAGCGGGAGCTGCGTGCGGTGCTCGGACACGAACTGGCGCACGTCTACAACCGCGACATCCTGATCTCGTGCGTGGCCGGCGCGCTGGCCTCGGTGATCACCGCGCTGGCCAACATGGCGATGTTCGCCGGCATGTTCGGCGGCAACCGCGACAACGGGCCGAATCCTCTTGCGCTGCTGCTCGTTTCACTGCTCGGTCCGATCGCGGCGACGCTCGTCCGGCTGGCGGTGTCCCGGTCGCGGGAGTACCAGGCCGACCAGTCCGGTGCCGAGCTGACCGGCGACCCGCTGGCGCTGGCCAGCGCGCTGCGCAAGATCGCGGGCGGGGTGGAGGCCGCGCCGTTGCCGCCGGACCCGAAGCTGGCCGATCAGGCCCACCTGATGATCGCCAGCCCGTTCCGCTCCGGCGAGCGCATCGGCCAGCTGTTCTCCACCCACCCGCCGATCGCCGACCGGATCCGCCGGCTCGAGGCGATGGCCGGTTACGGGCACGGGCACCCGCCGTACTGACGTGCCCCGCTGATCCGGGCCGCACCGCCGTATCCGCCTCCCCCTTCCGCTGCCTCGGGGGAGGCGGATTCCGTTGTGCGGTCCTTAGGCGCGGTGCGCATTTTGTTCACGTCGATCCGAACCGTTCCCGGATGCCGGTGCCGTAGCCAGACTTATGGCATCCCCGCGAACGACGGGCAGTTCATGGAGAGGAGGCTGCGGGACGCCATGGCGCTGTGTCAGCGGTGTTGTTGCCGGCGATAGCCGATCCCCCGAGTAGGCCGGCACCAGCCAACCGCGCGCCGCGCGCACCGCGGCACCGAACACGAGGACGCCATGACATCCACGCTCCCTGCGACGGTCGACGTCGCCCCGCATCCGCCCACCGTCACCGCCGACGGCCCCGACCGGACCGCCTACGACGTCATCACCCCGGCTTCCGGGCGGCCGTCCCGGTGGCGCCGGATCGTCTCGTTCTGGCCACTGGGCATCTACACCACGCCGCTGCTGATCCTGCTGGTCTGGCAGCTCACCAGCGCGCTGGGCCTGCTGCCGCCCGCGATCGCCCCCGCACCCACCGCGGTGCTGGCCGAGGCGGTCTACCAGAACGAGTCCGGCACGCTGTTCACCGACATCGCCACCTCGCTGGAACGCGCCGGCCTGGGCCTGGCGCTGGGGCTGGCGGTGGCCATCCCCACCGCCGTGCTGGCCGGCCTGTTCCGGGCCGGCGAGATGGCCTTCAACGGGATCTACCAGATCGTCAACACCATTCCGCTGCTGGCGATCCTGCCGCTGATGGTGGTGTGGTTCGGCATCGACGAGCTCACCAAGGTGCTGCTCATCTCGATCGGCGCCGCGGTGCCGATGTACCTCAACCTGTTCGCCGCGATCCGCGGGGTGGACAACCAGTTCATCGAGATGGCAAGGGCCGCAGGGGCATCCCGGCTGACCGTGCTGCGGCGGGTGGTGTTCCCCGGGGCGCTGCCGGGATTTCTGGTCGGCCTGCGCTTCTCGCTGGCCTACAGCGTGCTCGGCCTGGTCGCCGCGGAGACGGTCAACGCCGAGGAGGGCATCGGGCACATGATCCTGCTCTCACAGACCTACATGCGCCACGAGGGCGTGTTCCTGGGCCTGGCCATCTACGCGCTGTTCGGCCTGGCCGCCGACCAGATCGTGCGCGTCCTGGAGCGCACCCTGCTGCGCTGGCGCAACACCGGGGTGCAGGCATGACCGGACTGCTCACCTCGTTCGTGCAGGCCCGCGATATCGTCCGACGGTTCGGCGACCGGGTGGTGCTCGACCACCTCGACCTCGACATCGCCCGTTCGGAATTCGTGGTGCTGCTGGGGCCGTCGGGTTGCGGCAAGAGCACCCTGCTGCGGCTGCTGGCCGGGCTGGACCGGCCCGACGCCGGCGAGATCCGGGTCCCGGCCGACCGCGCGATCGTGTTCCAGGCCGCCCGGCTGCTGCCCTGGGAGAAGGCCTGGCGCAACGTGACCATCGGGCTCAAGGGCCCCGACGCCAGGCAGCGCGCGCTGGCCGCGCTCGCCGAGGTGGGGCTGGCCGACCGCGCCGACGCCTGGCCCAAGACGCTCTCCGGCGGTGAGGCGCAACGGGTCGCGCTGGCCCGCGCGCTGGTCGCCGACCCGTCGCTGGTGCTGCTCGACGAGCCGTTCGCCGCGCTGGACGCCATCACCCGGCTGCGCATGCACGCCCTGGTCCGTGACCTGCGGGCACGGCACAACGCGGCGATGCTGCTGGTCACCCACGACGTCGACGAGGCCATCGCGCTCGGTGACCGAATCCTGGTGATGCAGGCCGGCCGCATCGGCCACGAGTTCACCGTGGCGCTCCCGGCCGAGGAGCGCACCCACGGCGCCGAACGCGACGAGCTGCGCGTACGGCTGCTCGACGCGCTCGGGGTGGCCAACCTCGCGCACTGAGTCATCTTCCCCCGCAAATCATCTCGCTCTACCCGTAAGGAATCCGATGAAACGGCTGTTCGCGTCCCTGTTCGCCGTCGGTGTGGCCGCCGCCGCGCTCACCGGCTGCTCCTCCGGCGGCGACGACCGGATCACCATCACCATCGCCCACCAGAACGACGGCATCGACGAACTCGTCAAGGCCTCCGGGTTGTTCGACGACGCCGACTACGAGATCAAGTGGGCCGCCTTCGAATACGGACCGCCGCTGGTGCAGGCCGTCGCCTCCGGCAACGTCGACGTGGGCACCGTCGGCACCGTGCCGCCGATCACCGCCGCGGCCGACAAGCTGAACTTCCGTGTCTCGGCGGCCGGCACGCTGCGCGACACCGCGGCGTCCTACCACTACATCCTGGCCCCGAAGGGATCGCCGCTGAAGAGCACCGCCGAGCTGAAGGGCAAGAAGGTCGCCGTGCCCGAGGGGAGTTCGGCGCACGGCTTCCTGCTCTCGGCGGTGGAGCGCGCCGGCCTCGGCCCCGACGACGTGGAGTTCGTCTTCCTCGACCCGTCCAAGGGGCAGGCGGCCTTCACCTCCGGCGCGGTCGACGCCTGGGCCATCTGGGTACCCAACGCCACGGTGGCCATCACCAAGCACGACGCGGTGATCGTCGAGGCCGGCCAGGATCCCTACGACTTCGGCGAGAGCCTGTGGGTCACCAACACCGGCAGCCTGGAGGATCCGAAGCGCCGTGCGGCCGTGGCGGATACGCTGCGCCGCATCAACGACACCTACGCCTGGGGCTGGGAGCACCAGGACGTGTGGGCCGAGGCCATCGCCAAGAAGACCGGTGTCCCCGTCGACGAGGCCGCGGACCTCGTGGTGGCCACCGCAACCGAGCTCATCCCCGTCACCCCCGAGATCATCGCCGCCGAGCAGGAGCTGGCGGACAACTTCTACGAGGTGGGCGCGATCCGTGAACCGGTCGTGTTCGCCGACATCGTCGACAACCTGATCCCGGAGGAGCAGCAATGAGCCAGCCGCGCCGGCTTCACCTGAACGCCTTTCTGATGCCCTACGGGCAGCACGAGGCCGCCTGGCGGGTGCCCGGCACGCCGCTGAACGCCGAGTTCGACCCGCAGTACTGGGTCGGACTGGCCCGCAAGGCCGAGGCGGCGAAGTTCGACTCGATCTTCTTCGCCGACGCGCCCGGCCACTGGAACTCCTCGGACTTCCAGCCGCAGGGCAGCCTCGACCCGCTGATCCTGCTGACCGCCATCGCGATGGCCACCGAGCGGATCGGCCTGATCGGGACGGTGTCGACGACCTACAACTCGCCGTACAACCTGGCCCGCCGGTTCGGCTCGCTGGACCACATCAGCGGCGGCCGCGCCGGGTGGAACATCGTCACCACCTCCGACCGCAAGATCGCCCGCAACTTCGGTCTCGAGGACCGGCCCGACCACCTCGACCGGTACCGGCGCGCCGACGAGTTCGTCGACGTGGTCACCAAGCTGTGGGACAGCTGGACCGACGACTACATCGTCGGGTCCCGCGAGTCCGGCCGCTACTCCGACGACCGGCACATCCGCGAGATCAACCACCGCGGCGAGTTCTACTCGGTGGCGGGGCCGTTGACGGTGCCCCGCTCGCCGCAGGGCCGGCCGGTGCTGGTGCAGGCGGGCTCCTCGGAGAACGGCAAGAACTTCGGCGCCAAGTGGGGCGAGGCGATCTTCACCGCCCAGCCGACGCTCAAGGACGGCCAGCAGTTCTACGCCGACTTCAAGGCCCGGGTGGCCGCGGCGGGCCGGGATCCGCGGTTCGTCAAGGTGCTGCCGGGGCTGCAGCCCTTCATCGGCAGCACCGAGCAGGAGGCCCAGGAGCGCGCCCAGTACCTCGACGACCTGCGGGTGCCCGAGCGCGGGCTGGAGGCGCTCGGCGACTTCCTGGAGTGGCCGGTCGAGGAGCTCGAACTGGACAAGCCGCTGCCGGCCGAGCTGTACCAGCCGCGCACCATCGAGGGCGACCGCAGCCGGGCGGAGCTGATCCTGAAGTTCGCCGCCGAGGAGAAGCTCACCGTGCGCCAGCTGCTGTCCTACCTCGGCGGGGCGCGCGGGCACTTCACCGTGATCGGCACGCCCGAGCAGATCGCCGACACGATCGAGGAGTGGTTCACCAACGGTGCGGCCGACGGCTTCAACGTCATGCCGCCGGTGTTCCCGGAGAGCCTGGATTTGTTCATCGAGCACGTCATCCCGATCCTGCAGCGGCGCGGGCTGTTCCGCACCGACTACACCGGCCGCACGCTGCGTGAGCACTACGGGCTGCCGGTGCCGGCCAACCGGCTGGACCAGGTGGTGCAGTCCTGACCACCTCCACCTCCGAACTGTCGCGGGCCGGTCTGTGGACCGGCCCGCGGCGCGTCACCACCCCGGGCTTCTTCATCCTCGGGGTGCTGATCGCCTTCGGACTCATCGCGATCGCCGCGGTGATGCCGGTGGTGGCCGCCGATCTCGGCGGGATGCGTTGGTACGCCCTGGCGTTCGCCACGCCGATGGCGGTCAGCGTGCTGGCGCTGGCACTGGCCGGGCCGTGGATGGACCGTCGCGGGGTGTTCGTCCCGGTGCTCGTCGGCGCGGTGCTGTTCGCCGGTGGGCTGGCACTGTGCGGGGTGGCGCCGGGCATGGCGGTGTTCCTGGCCGGCCGGGCCGTCTACGGGTTCGGTGCCGGGCTGCTGCAGGTGGCGATGTTCGTCATCGTGGCGCGGTGCTACCCGCCGCCGCTGCGGCCGGCCATGTTCGCGCTGTACACCAGTACGTTCATGACGGCCGCGCTCGCCGGTCCGGCGGTGGCCGGCGCGATCGCCGAACACTTCGGCTGGCGCTGGGTGTTCCTGCTCGTGCCGGTGCTGGCGGCGGTGGCGGTGGCGTTGCTGGTGCCGGCGCTGCGGTCGCTGGACGGGCGCAGCAGCGCGCCGTTCGACCGCGCGGTGCCGACCCGGGCGGCGGTGGCCGGGCTGGGCATTCTGGCGCTCAGCGCGGCCGGGCCGCGCACGGTGCCGGGCTGGCCGGTGTTGCTCGCGGCGGCGGTGCTGGCGGTGATCGCCGCGGTGCCGCGGCTGCTGCCGGCCGGCACCTGGCGGTTCCGTCCCGGTCTGCCGGCCACCCTGGCCATGCGCGGGCTGGCCGGGGCCGGGTTCCTCAGCATCGAGCAGTACATGCCGTTGGCGCTCACCGAGTTCCGGCACTGCCCGCCGACGCTGGCTGGGACCGCGCTCACGGTGTCGTCGGTGATGTGGTTCGTCGGTGCCTGGCTGTGCGCCCGGCCGCGGCTGTTCAACGACATCCCGGCCCGGCTGCGCATCGGGCTGACGCTGGGCACCGCCGGGCTGGCGTCGGTGCTGTTGTTGCTCGTCGACGGTGTCCCGCTGTGGCTGGTGCTGATCGGGTGGGGGATCGGTGCGCTCGGCCTGGGCATGACGCTGCCCACGCTGGCGGTCACCATCCTGAACCACTCGGCCGCGGACACCGCCGGCGCCAACAGCACCTACACCCATCTCAATGACGCGGTCTCCCAGGCGGTCACGCTCGCGGTGGGCGGGGTGGCCTGGAGCGCGCTGTTGCCGGTCTCGCCGGCCGCGGCATTCGCGGCGGTGCTGGGGCTCTCGCTGCTGCTGTGCGCCGCGGCGGTGGTGCCGATGCGCCGCCTGGCAGTTCGCTGACCGCCCCGACGGTGCGGTTTCGTCCGCGACACGCCGGTGCGGGCGGACCAGGTTGCACATTCGCCGCGACATGGGCAGGCGGGCGCGGTAGGTTCCGAGGCGGGGACACAAGCCAGGGGGATCACCATGGCCACCATCACCGTTTCCGACGGCACGGAGATCTTCTACAAGGACTGGGGCAGCGGACAGCCCATCGTGTTCAGCCACGGCTGGCCGCTGTCGGCCGACGACTGGGACGCCCAGCTGCTGTTCTTCCTGCGGCAGGGCTACCGGGTGATCGCGCACGACCGGCGCGGTCACGGCCGCTCCGCCCAGGTCGGCCACGGCCACGACATGGACCACTACGCCGACGACCTGGCCGCGCTCGTCGAGCACCTCGACCTGCACGACACCATCCACATCGGCCACTCGACCGGCGGCGGGGAGGTGGTGCGCTACCTGGCCCGGCACGGCCAGGACCGGGCCGCCAAGGCGGTGCTCATCGCCGCGGTCCCGCCGTTGATGGTGCGGACCGACGCCAACCCGGAGGGCACCCCGAAGCAGGTGTTCGACGACTACCAGGCCCAGCTGGCGGCGAACCGGTCGGCGTTCTACCGCGCGGTGGCCGCCGGCCCGTTCTACGGCTTCAACCGCCCCGGTGCCGAGCCGGACGAGGCGCTGGTCGACAACTGGTGGCGGCAGGGCATGATGGGCGCCGCGGTGGCCCACTACGACGGCATCGTCGCGTTCTCCCAGACCGATTTCACCGCGGACCTCAAGACGATCACCATCCCGGTGCTGGTGCTGCACAGCCGCGACGACCAGATCGTGCCGTACGCGGCGTCCGGGCCGAAGACCGCCGCGCTGCTGGCAAACGGCACGCTCAAGACCTACGAGGGGCTGCCGCACGGCATGCCCACCACGCACGCCGAGGTGATCAACGCCGACATCCTGGATTTCCTGCGGTCGGGGTAACACCGCGGCCGGTGCCGGCGAACAATATGGTGTGCCCATGCTGAGCAGACTGCTGATCGGCTTGACCACCGCGGCCGGCGCGGTGGCCACCCTGGCGGCGGGCGTGGCCGCGGCCCAGCCCGACCCGGCTCCGGAACCGCTGCCCAACGTCAACGCGCTGCCGCCGGTGAAGCTGCCGGAGTACGCGGTGATGGACGGCCACTGGTACGCCTTCCGCACCCCGGAGGGGCTGACCTGCGTGCTGCAGCGCAGCGGCGGCTACGGCTGTAGCGGCCCCATCCCGAACGCCCCGGGCGGGGCGAACCTGGTCAGCGGCGGGCCCGGCCCGGCCGGATTCGCCACCACCGCCGGGGACGTGTTCGCCGTCGTCGGTGAGGCCAAGCCGCTGCCCGCCAACACCCGGATCAGCTACCAGACGATCAGCTGCGGTTTCGACGGCACCAACACCACCTGCGTCGACAGCCGCACCGGGTCGGGGTTCGTCATCACCCCGGGCGGAAGCTGGGTGGTCAACAACACCAACCCGCTGCTGAACCGGGGTTAGCCGGTCCACCCGCGGCGCTGCCCGATTGTCCGTTGCCGCTGCGGATCTCGCCGCGTTGTTTAATTGGCGAATGGGGGTAGACCACGCGGCCGCCGAACAGGACGCGGCTATCGCCGCCCGCGACCCGGGTAGACCGGGCCGCTCGTCGGCAGTCCCGGCGACCCTGCTGGTGGTCGGTGCGACCGCAGCGTTGTCGGCGGTGCACCACTTCGGGCTGCTTGGGCGGTACGGCCCGGCCGGCTGGCCGGAGGTGTTCGCGGTCGTCCTCTACGCGCTGTCGGTGTGGCTGGCGGCGCGCAAATCGGTGTGGACCTGGTGGACCGGCATCGCCGCCACCGCCCTGTACCTCTACATCTTCTGGGATCTGGCGCTGTACGCCGACGCCGGCCTGCAGGTCGTCTTCATCGTGTTCAGCATCTGGGGGCTGCTGGCCTGGTCGCGCACCGGCGGCTCCGACGACGACACCGCCGGCATCCGGCGCACGGCGGCGGCACACCTGGCCGCCGTCCTCGGCGCGATCCTCGCCGGCACGGTGCTGATCCGGGCCTTCCTGATCGAGGTCGGGGGATCGGCACCGCTGTGGGACGCCGTGCTGACGGCGGCCTCGCTCGGTGCGCTGTATCTGCTGATCCGCAAACGGGTGGAGAGCTGGTACCTGTGGATCGCCGTCGACGCCGGCTATGTCGCGCTGTTCACCGGCCGCGGCCTGTACCTGTCGGCGGGGCTGTACGCGGTGCTGCTCGTGATCGCGGCCAGGGCCGCCGTCGACTGGCGCCGCGCGCTCGCCGCCGGGGCGGGGGCGGGCTGAGGTGACCCGCGGACTCGTCATCGGCAAGTTCCTGCCCTTCCACCAGGGCCACCGCGCCCTGGTCGAGTACGCCGCGGCCCGCGTCGACGAACTCGACGTGATCGTGTGCGACGCCGGCTGGCACACCATCCCGGTCACGTTGCGCGCGGCCTGGATCGAGGAGATCTGCGCCGAGATCGGGGTGCGCGCCCGGGTGCACACCGTCGACGGCGACCGCTACGCGGTCAGCGACGACGACAGCGTGGGGTGGGCGGCCATCACCGTCGAGGTGCTCGGCCGCGCACCGGATGTGGTGTTCACCGGCGAGGACTACGGCGACGCCTACGCGGCCGCGCTCGGCTGCGTGCACGAACGCACCCGGCGCGAGCCGGACGGGATCTGCGGCACCGTGGTGCGGGCCGCCCCGCTGGCGTATCTGCACCGGCTCGACCCGCCGGTGCGCGCCCACTTCGTGCGGCGGGTGTGCATCATCGGCGCCGAATCCACCGGCAAGACCACGCTCGCAACCGATCTGGCACGGCACCTCGGCACCGTCGCCGTGCCCGAGTTCGGGCGGCACTTCACCGAGGCGATGCCGGTGCCCACCCGGTACCGCTGGCGGACCAGGGATTTCCGGCTCATCGCCGAGATGCAGGCGCGCATCGAGGACGACACCGCGCGCTGGGCCGGGCCGGTGCTGATCTGCGACACCAACCCGCTGGTGACGGCGGTCTTCCACGAGACCTATCTGGGCCGCACCGACGACCGGCTGCTGCAGCGCGCCCTCGAGCGGACCTACCACCTCTACGTGCTGTGCGATCCGGCCACGCCGTTCGAACAGGACAACACCGGCCTGCGCCACGAGGGGGCGGCCCGCCGGGCCATGCACGAGCGCTACCGCGAACTGCTCGCGGCGGGGCCGACCCCGTGGATCGAGGTGCGCGGCGACCGCGCGGCGCGGGTGGCGCAGGCGCTGGCCGCGATCGACCCGCTGCTGCGGGCCGGGGGCCTCGACGGCGTCGACGCGCT
>ERZ777003.4444-NODE-4444-length-11850-cov-5.773039_pt1 | contig 11850 bp, 11 predicted proteins | sample MGYA00374956_ERZ777003 | MGnify/ENA primary metagenome ERZ777003 (study PRJEB29302, sample SAMN06268252) | bioreactor metagenome | isolation source: Joint BioEnergy Institute, California, USA | place: USA:Joint BioEnergy Institute, California, USA | collected... | reverse complement strand
TGTGTCTGGTGCCTGATCCTGCCGGCCGCTGCCGGACGCGGAATCACTCCCACTCGATCGTCGCCGGCGGCTTGCCGGAGATGTCGTAGACCACCCGGTTGATGCCCCGCACCTCGTTGATGATGCGTCCCGAGACGCGTGCAAGCAGCGAGTACGGCAGCTCGGCCCAGCTGGCCGTCATGAAGTCGGTAGTGATGACCGCGCGCAGCGCGACCACGTATTCGTATGTGCGGCCGTCACCCATCACGCCCACACTCTTCACGGGCAGGAACACCGCGAAGGCCTGCGAGGTGAGGTCGTACCAGGTCTTGCCCGTAGCTTCGTCGCGGGTGGCGCGCAGCTCGTCGATGAAGATTGCATCGGCCCGGCGCAGCAGGTCGGCGTATTCGCGCTTCACCTCGCCTAGGATGCGCACGCCCAGCCCGGGCCCGGGGAACGGGTGCCTGTACACCATTTCGTGGGGCAGCCCCAGCGCCACGCCCAGCTCGCGCACTTCGTCCTTGAACAGTTCACGCAGCGGCTCCAGCAGTTTCAGGTGCAGGGTTTCGGGTAAGCCGCCCACGTTGTGATGCGACTTGATGCTGGTGGCCTTGCCGGTCTTGGCGCCGGCCGATTCGATGACGTCGGGATAAATGGTGCCCTGCGCCAGCCATTTGGCGTTCTTCAGCTTGCCGGCTTCGCGCTGGAACACTTCCACGAACATCCGGCCGATGATCTTCCGCTTCTGCTCGGGGTCGGTCACGCCGGCCAGTTCGCGCATGAATTCTTCGCTGGCATCCACGTGCACGATGCGGATGCCCATGTTGCGCGCGAAGGTGTCCATCACCTGCTCGGCCTCGTTCAGGCGCAGCAGGCCATGGTCGACGAACACGCATGTCAGCTGATCGCCAATGGCGCGGTGGATCAGCGCCGCAGCCACGGATGAATCAACCCCGCCCGACAACCCCAGGATGACTTCATCGCTGCCCACCTGTTCGCGAATGCGGGCAATGGCTTCGTCCACGTAGTTGGGCATGGTCCATTCGCTGGAGCAGCCGCAGATGTCGTGCACGAAGCGGTTGATGATGGCCCTGCCCTGCACCGTGTGCGTCACTTCGGGGTGGAACTGCACGCCATAGAACCGGCGGGTGTCGTCGGCAATGCCGGCGACGGCGCAGGCGGGCGTGCTGGCCATCACCACGAAACCGGGCGGCGGGGTCACGACCTTGTCGCCATGGCTCATCCACACCTTGAGCATGCCGTGGCCTTCGGCAGTGCTGAAGTCTTCGATGCCTTCCATCAGCCGGGTGTGGCCGTGCAGGCGCACTTCGGCGTAGCCGTATTCGCGGTGGTCGCTGCCATCGACCTTGCCCCCCAGGTGCTGAGACATGGCCTGCATGCCATAGCAGATGCCCAGCACCGGCACTCCAGCCTCGAATACGGCAGCCGGCACCGGAATGGCACCGTCGGCGTACACTGAGGCATGTCCGCCCGAGAGCACGATGCCCTTCACGCCTGTGGCGACCTGTTCACGCACGAACGCGTCGTCTACGTCGCCGGGGTGGATCTCGCAATAAACCTTGGCCTCGCGGATGCGACGGGCGATGAGCTGGGTGAACTGCGAACCGTAGTCGAGGATGAGAATGCGTTCGTGCATGACAGTGGATACAGAAACTCAAAAGCCCCGCAGTGTGACGGGGCATGCATGTGGATCAGGAACTTGGCGGGATCGCCGTGGAGGCGCCACACCGCTCAGTTGATGCGGTAATTGGGCGCTTCCTTGGTGATCTGCACATCGTGTACGTGCGACTCGTGCACGCCGGCCGAGGTGATCTGCACAAACTTCGGCTTGGTGCGCATTTCCTCGATGGTGGCGCAGCCGCAATAACCCATGGAGGCGCGCAAGCCACCCACGAGCTGGTAGATGATGGCCACCACGCTGCCCTTGTACGGCACGCGGCCTTCGATGCCTTCGGGCACGAGCTTGTCGGCATTGCTGGCCGGGTCCTGGAAGTAGCGGTCGGCCGAGCCTTCGGCCATGGCTCCAAGGCTGCCCATGCCGCGGTACGACTTGTACGACCGGCCCTGGTACAGCACGACCTCGCCCGGAGCCTCTTCGGTGCCGGCGAACATGCTGCCCATCATGACCGAATGCGCACCGGCCGCGATGGCCTTGGCGATGTCGCCCGAGAAGCGCACGCCGCCGTCGGCGATAAGCGGAACGTCAGTACCTTCCAGGGCTTCGGCCACGTCGGAAATGGCGGTAATCTGGGGCACGCCCACGCCTGCCACCACCCGCGTGGTGCAGATGGAGCCAGGCCCGATACCGACCTTCACGGCGTCGGCGCCGGCTTCAACCAGCGCTCGTGCGGCTTCGCCGGTGGCGATGTTGCCGCCGATGACCTGCAGATGCGGGTAATTCCGTTTCACCCAGCGCACGCGGTCGAGCACGCCCTTGGTATGCCCGTGCGCGGTATCGACCACGATGACATCCACGCCGGCTGCTACGAGCTTCTCGACACGCTCTTCGGTACCCTCGCCCACGCCGACTGCGGCACCCACGCGCAGTTTGCCTTCGTCGTCCTTGCAGGCGTTGGGGAAGGCGCGCTTCTTGTTGATGTCCTTCACCGTCATGAGGCCGCGCAGCTCGAAGTCGTCGTTGACGACCAGCACCCGCTCGAGCCGGTGCTTGTGCATCAGCTCCTGTGCTTCCTGCAGCGACGCCCCTTCGCGTACGGTGACCAGCCGCTCACGCGGGGTCATGACATTGCGGATGGGCTCATCAAGCCGGGTTTCGAAGCGGAGGTCGCGGTTGGTGACGATGCCCACCACCTTGCGCCCTTCCACCACGGGCAGGCCCGAGATGCCGTGCTGCTGTTGCAGGGCGCGCGCATCGCGCACCGTCATGTCGGGCGTGACGGTGAATGGATCGGCCACCACACCGGATTCGAAGCGCTTCACGATGGCGACTTCGCGCGCCTGTTCACCGGCCGAGAGGTTCTTGTGGATGATGCCGATACCCCCTTCCTGCGCCATGGCGATGGCCAGCCGGGACTCGGTGACCGTGTCCATTGCAGCCGAAACCAGGGGGATGTTGAGGCTGATATTGCGGGTGAGCCTGGTGCTCAGGCGAGTGTCGCGTGGCAGCACACTGGAATACGCCGGCACCAGCAACACATCGTCAAAGGTAAGCGCTTGTTTGACGAGACGCATAGAGAATTTCCTGGGCGCAAATACGAATTATACATACGCCCCCACGAACACGTTGTGCGAATTCACCCGCCCTTCTGGACCGCCCGGTGCCGGGCACGGCGCCGGCGCGATTCCATGGGGTCGAAAACGAGCGGACGGTAGATCTCGACCCGGTCGCCCGCACGTAGTGGAAACTGCGGATCGCGCAGCGTTCCGAATATGCCCACGCCGTGTTCGTAGGGATCGACATCCGGAAACTGGCGCCGGAACTCGCTGGCCTCGATGGCCTGGCGAATGCTGGCGCCGGCCGGTACGTACACCCGCTGCTGCCATGCCTGCTGCGGTGTGGCGTAACAGACGGCAACCTCGATGCCGTAACCGTTCTGATGGCTGCCCATGCGCTTGCGGCCTCTCAATGCACGCCGTAGAGTTGCTCGGCGCGCTGGGTAAACGCATCGATGAAGGTGGTGGCGATGCGGTTGAATACCGGCCCCACCAGCATTTCAAGTGCCCGGCTGGAGAACGCGTACTCCAGGGTGAACAGCACCTTGCAGGCGTCGTCGCCCAGCGGCTGGAACACCCAGGTGCCTTCCAGCGCCGAGAAAGGCCCGTCGACCAGCGACAGGTGGATGCTCTCCGGGTACCTGTGCGTGTTCTGGGTGGTAAAGGTTTGCCGTATGCCCGCGAAGTTGATCGTGACCGACGCGCGCATGCCTTCGGGCGTGCGTTCAAGCACGCGCGCACCACCGCACCAGGGCATGAATTTGGGATAGTCCTCGACGTTCGCCACCAGCTCGAACATATCGGCTGCCGGATACGGTACAAGGACGGTTCGGTGCACTTTATGCATTACGGCCTTTCACAAAGGGTAGAATGAGGCGATTTTACCGGCTTGGCGCAAATGAGCATTATCGACAACCGCAAAGCGTTTCACGACTACTTCATCGAAGACCGCTTCGAGGCCGGACTGGTGCTCGAAGGCTGGGAGGTCAAGGCCATCCGCGCCGGACGCGTGCAGATCAAGGAAAGCCACATCGTCGTGCGCGATGGCGAACTGTACATCATCGGCATGCACATCAGCCCGCTGCCCACCACGTCTACCCACATCCGGCCCGACGCCCTGCGCACCCGCAAGCTGCTGCTGCACCGCGACGAGATCAACAAGCTCATCGGCAAGGTGGAACAGCGCGGGTACACCCTGGTGCCGCTGAACCTGCACTACAAGAATGGCCGCATCAAGCTCGACTTCGCCCTTGCCCGCGGCAAGAAGAAGCACGACAAGCGCGACGCCGAACGCGAGCGCGACTGGAAACGTGAACGCGACCGCATCATGAAAAGCACCCGCTAGCTGCCGGCGCCGGTGCGGGGTACGGTGCGATGTTGCCGGTCATCGCGCCTCCCCGGCCGCCAGGCGCCCTGGGCGTGCGGTTGGCCATTGCCATGCGCGCCGCCATGCCGCCCGCGCGGCCCGTACCGGTACCATAGCAAACACCCGACCACCTGAACGAACCGACCAGGAGCACGACATGCCACGTTGTGCCTGGTGTACCCCGAACATCCATGAACCTGATCCTGCAAGGCTCCGATTTCAACGCCTCCGTCATCGATGAACTCGCCCGGCTCGTACGCGCTCAACGTATCGTAGCTCTGGGAACGAGCGCCGCGCGCCTGGAAAACATTGCCTGCGACGACGTCACTCGCGAGCGTGCCCGAGAAACCGCACGCCAGGCTCGCCTGGATGCAGCCTTCGTGCCCGCAGGGCAGAGCCTGGCCGATTTCCGGGTGCTTGCCATGGACATGGACTCCACCCTGATCAACATCGAGTGCATTGACGAGATCGCCGACGCGGTGGGCCGCAAGGCGGAGGTCGCAGCCATTACCGAGGCCGCCATGCGCGGGGAGATCGCGGATTTTGCCGAAAGCCTGCGGCGGCGTGTAGCCCTGTTGAAGGGCGTGCCGGCCAGCGCGCTGGAAAAAGTCTTCACGGAAAGGTTGCGCCTGAACCCGGGTGCCGAGCGTCTGCTCTCCACCGCCCGCGCTGCGGGCCTGAAGACCTTGCTCGTGTCGGGAGGCTTCACCTTCTTCACCAGCCGGCTGCAGCAACGCCTGCAGTTTGACGAGGCGCACTCCAACGTGCTGGAAATCGAAAACGGTGTGTTGACGGGGCGGGTGCTGGGTCGCATCCTGGATGCCTCGGGCAAGGCGGCGGCCCTGGTAGAGCTGTGCCAAAAGATTGGCGCCGACCCGAAACAGCACGCGATTGCCATCGGCGACGGCGCCAACGACCTGCGCATGATGGGCGAGGCCGCCATCAGCGTGGCCTACCACGCCAAGCCCGCGGTGCAGGCGGCCGCCACGCACGCCATCCAGTACTCGGGGCTGGACGCCATCCTGAACTGGTTCGAAGACACGGCCGGCACAGGCCCCAGCACCGGCACACCGATCTCCTGACAGTCGGCCGCGTTCCGGGCTCGGGGCGCGCCCGGGCTTGCAGGCTCCAACCGCTTTACGGCTTCCCGCCGCGTCTGCAACCGCAGCTTGCGGCTTCGGTTGGCGGGGCCGCGCGCCATACTCCCGGCCCTGCGCTGGGACACCCTTCCTTCGCGGCCCAGGCCTGCCCCAGTGGCGTGACCCGGCCAGGCCGGTTCAGTTCGCCGTTTACGAATTCTGCGACGAGTCGGTTTTCTCGCCCTTGTCGCCGGCGCCAGGCGTGGGCTCGGGGGGCCGGTATGGATTGACCGCGCCAAACGGGAACTGCGACAGCATGGCGCGCGTCTGCCCCTCAATTTGTTCCTGCATTTGCAGGAACAGGTTCTTGCTCTGCTCGATGTAGTTCGACATCATGTTCTGGAGCATCGGGGCCTGTACGTTCATGAATTGTGCCCACAGCTCGGGGCCAAACTGGCTCTTGCCGCCATACAGGTTCTTCGACTGCTCGGCCATGCGGTTCTGAATCTCGATGAACGCCTGGATGTTCTTCTCGATGTACGAACCCATGATGCCCTGCATGGCATGGCCATAGAACCGGATGATCTGGGCCAGCACCGCCGACGAGAACATTGGCATGCCCCCCATTTCTTCCTCGAGGATGATCTGCAGCAGGATGCTGCGGGTGAGGTCTTCCCCGCTCTTTGCGTCGACCACGTGGAACGGCTCGTTGTCGAGCACGAGCTGCTTCACATCGGCCAGGGTAATGTACGTACTGGTCTGCGTGTCGTAAAGCCGACGGTTGGGGTATTTCTTGATTAGCCGTTCTGTGGGCCTGGATTCATTCTGCATATTGCCGCCGCATGAAATCTTGGGTGCTGGCCATGGCGTGCGCTGCGCGCATCAGCCCATGTGCAGCCCGCCGTTAAGCGAAAAATCGGCGCCGGTGGCAAAGCCGGCGTCGTCCGATGCCAACCAGCCTACGATGGAGGCGATTTCCTCGGGCGTACCCAGCCGGCGCACGGGAATAGTAGCCACGATTCTTTCGAGCACGTCCGGCCGCATGGAACGGACCATGTCAGTGCCGATGTAGCCGGGAGACACGGTGTTCACCGTGACGCCCTTGGCTGCCACTTCCTGCGCAAGCGCCATGGTGAAGCCATGGATGCCCGCCTTGGCCGTGGAATAGTTGGTTTGCCCGAACTGGCCCTTCTGGCCATTGACCGAACTGATGTTGATGATGCGGCCCCACCCCCGCTCGACCATGTCGTCGATGACCTGCTTGGTGACGTTGAACAGACTGTTGAGGTTGGTGTCGATCACGGCACGCCAGTCTTCGAGCGTCATCTTGCGGAACACCACATCGCGCGTGATGCCGGCGTTGTTCACCAGCACGTCGATAGGGCCGTGTTCCGCCTTGACCTTGCTGAAGGCCTCGACGGTGGAGTTCCAGTCGGACACGTTGCCGACGGATGCATAAAAGGTGAATCCGTCTTCGGCCTGCTCGCGCAGCCACCGCTGGTAATCGCGGTTGGGCCCGCACCCTGCGATCACCTTGAAGCCCTGGCGGGCGAGGCGACGGCAGATGGCCGTGCCGATGCCGCCCATACCCCCGGTGACGTATGCAATTCTCTGACTCATGACACTCTCCTCATTCAAGACCCTCTACGCGCAGGCAGACGGGCCAGGGTTGCGGCCGCCCTACCGACGACCATACCGCCGTTTGCCCCTGCTGCCTGCGCCAACAATCATGGAATGCCCAGGGCGCAACGTTCAGACGGCGCGGGCCCGGACGTAGCTGCCCGGCGCTTCCTCCAGGGCCCGGTACTCGGTGTTACCGGCCCGGGTGGGGGCCTGCACCCTGCTGCCGCTGTGCTGCGCCAGCCAGGCGGCCCAGTCGGGCCACCAGCTGCCGGCATGCTGCGTGGCACCTTCGAACCATTCGCGCGCCGACCGCGGGAACTGTTCGCTCTCGTTCACCCAGTGCTCGCGCTTGCGTGCCGCCGGAGGGTTGATGACACCCGCGATATGACCCGAACCGCCCAGCACGAAACGCCGCGGACCGGTGACGATGTGAGTGGAAGCGTAGGCGCTGGTCCACGGCACGATGTGGTCGTCTTTCGATGCGTAGATGTAGGCCGGCATGTCGAGCTTGCCCAGATCGATGGGCGTACCGAGCACTTCCACCGCGCACGGCCGGACCAGTTTGTTCTCGAGATAAGTATTGCGCAAGTACCACGCAAAGAATGGCCCGGGCAGGTTGGTGCTGTCGGCGTTCCAGTAAAGAAAGTCCAGCGGCTTGGGCGTTTCGCCCTGCAAATACTTGCTGACCACGTAGTTCCACACCAGTTCGGACGGTCGCAGGAACGAGAACGTGGCGGCCAGGTCTCGCGCAGGCATGAGCCCGCGCTGGCCCATCTGGTGCTCGCGCAGGCGCACATGTTCTTCATCGATGAATACGCTGATGACCCCGGTATCGGAAAAATCCAGGAACGACGTGATGAGCGTGAGCGATTGCACCGGATCGATGCCCTGCTGGCGCGCCGCCGCCAACGCCGTGGCGAGCAAGGTGCCGCCCACGCAGAACCCGAACGCGTTGACCTTGGGCTGCTGCGTGACCGCGCTGGCGATGGACAAGGCCCGCAACACTCCATCCTTGACGTAGTCGTCCCACGTGAGCCGGTCAGTTCCGTCGGTATCCGACACCAGCGGATTGCGCCAGGAAATCATGAACACCGTGAACCCCTGCTGCACCAGGTACGACACCAACGAGTTGTGCGGCTGCAGGTCGAGGACGTAGTACTTGTTGATGCAGGGCGGGACCATCACCAGCGGTATGGCGTGTACGTCCGCGGTGGCCGGGGCGTACTGGATGAGCTGCATCACGCGGTTCTGGAAAATGACGCTGCCCGGCGTGATGGCCAGGTTGCGCCCTACTTCGAACTGCGTTTCGTCGGTATGCGAAATGCGACCTTTCTTGAGGTCGTCAAGAAGGTTCACGAAGCCGAGCCGCCCGGTTTCCCCGCTGGTCTGAATGAAACGGCGCTGTACTTCGGGGTTGAGCGCCGGAAAATTGGTGGGCGACGCAGCCTCGAGCCATTGCATGACCGCGAAATCGATGCGCCGCTTCAGCAGCGTGTTGCCCTGCGCCGACTCCGACAGGCGCCGCATCGCGTGCGCGGCGATGGTGTAGTAGTACGCCACGTACCGGCTGAACGGGCTGGACGTCCAGGCCTCGCCGGAGAAGCGCCGGTCGAGCGCGGGAAGCTGGTCGAACCGGCCGGTGGCCAGGGCCTGACAATGTGCAGCGAATTCCTGCCGTATTTCCTCCAGCGCAGTCGCCGGTATGGACAATTGGTTCGGAATGACTGGAAAGGTGACACCGGAAAGTTCGGCAGGAACCTGCATGACAGTACTCGCTGTAGTCTGGGCGGCAGGCGCCCAGAGGCCTCAACAACGCGTTATTCAACGCTTCTTCGTTGATAATACTTGGAAATGACTGCACCTATGTTGCATAAGGCGAATGACCTCGTCAACCGCGCGCGGTGTTCGCTGCCCGAGTGGAAGGTTCCAGCCACGCCAGGGTGGCGAAACGGCCGGTGACGCCATCGCGCCGGTAGGAATAGAAGCGCGAATCGCTGACGGTGCACCAGCCGCTGGTTTCCACCTGCTCCACGCCCGCAGCCTGCAGCCGGGCACGCGCCAGCAACGGCAGGTTGCACAGCCACTTCCCGGGCGCGCCCGGGCGCGGCACAAGCGCCTCAGGCGCGGGCGGCACGGCAAATGCCCGGTACACGTCTTCCCCTACTTCGTACACCTGAGGGCCGATGCAGGGTCCGATCCAGGCGCGCCAGGTGGCACTGCCCTGAACCGCGCGCTGCAGGCGCTGCAGGGTGGCCTCGACAATACCGCCGGCCAGCCCGCGCCAGCCCGCGTGCGCGAGCCCAAGTGCCCGCCCGCAGCTGCTGGCGATGACAATGGGCACACAATCTGCAGTAAGCAGCGCCAGCACCCGCCCGGGTGTGGTCGTGATGACTGCGTCGGCGGTGGGCGCCTGCATCCCGGGTTCCGCATGCTGCCTGCCGATTGGCGCGCGCTGCTGGCCCGGCACCCCGTCCGCGTCGAACACCTCGATGCCGTGCACCTGGTTCAGCCAGAGCGGATCGGACGGCAGCAACGGGCGCAGGCGCTGCCGATTCGCCACCACGGAATCAACCGCGTCGCCCACATGCAGGGCCAGATTAAGCGAGGTGTAGGGATCTGCACTGACGCCGCCGGCACGCGTGGTGCAGAGAATGCGCACCCCCGGCCAGTGCGGGCCGTGCACGATGGGAAGTTCCGAAGTGGTCTGCATGGCGACCGGTTGTGTGAGCCCCTGCAAGTGTCACCCCCTGTTGGAATGCCCGAGCGACGCAACGTTTCTCCGCCCGCCGGCCCGGCACCGGACCGATCGCGCGTTCAGGTTCAGTAATCGTCGAAGTCGTCTTCGCCGGGTTCAGGCAGCTCTGGCTCGATCCACTCGACCGTGTCGAGCACGCGCTGCAGGTCAACCGGCAGTTCGGCACTGAACGACACCTCGGTGCCGGATGACGGGTCGATGAAACGCAGCCGCCGGGCGTGCAGCATCTGTCGCTGGGCGTTGCCGATGGCACGCCCGCCGTACAGCGTGTCTCCCACCAGCGGATGGCCGAGCGAGGCCATATGCACGCGAATCTGGTGCGTACGGCCAGTTTCAAGATGACACGTTACCTGGGTGACCGGGGCGGTGTCGAGTCTGCCTGAGCCTTCGGCCCGGTAGTGCGTGATGGCGGGCTTGGGTGCGATGGCCCGGCCGACGGCCATCCGCACCGGAACACGCGGGTCGCGGCCGATGGGCTTGTCGACCGTGCCCGACTGGCCCAGCCAGCCGTGCACGAGGGCCACATACTCGCGACCAACGGTGCGCGCCTGCAGCTGGCGCACCAGCGCCTGACGGGCAACTTCATTGCGCGCCACTACCAGCAGGCCTGACGTATCCTTGTCGAGCCGGTGCACGATGCCGCCCCGTGCCAGCTGGCGCAACTCCGGAAAACGGTACAGCAGTCCATTGAGCAGCGTGCCATGCCAGTTACCTGCCCCCGGATGCACCACCAGCCCGGCGTGCTTGTTCACGATGATCCAGTCGTCTGATTCGTCGACCACCTCGAAAGGCACCGGTTCGGCCTCGAAGGCGAGCGCTTCCGGATCGGGCTGCGGCACGACCACCAGTTCGTCGCCCGGCCACACCTTGTGGCGCACGCTCTCGATGCACACGCCGTTGACCCGCACGTGGCCCCCTTCGATCCAGGTCTGCAGCCGGTTGCGCGAATGCTCGGGGATGAGCTCCGCCAGTATCTTGTCGAGCCGCCCGCTCAGGCCGGACGGCACCACGAAGGTACGGGTCGTGCCCTCTGATTCCTCGCCGCCGGTTTCATCATCCCAGTCGGCGTGTTCGTCGAACGGCTCAGGTACCGGTCCAGCGGCGGCTTGAACGGAGGAAGGGGCGGCATGTTGCCGCGGGGCTGCGGCGTCCGGGGATTGCTTCGGCACTTCTGAACTCACGAAAGAACCATGGGGTCTGTGGGCGCATGACACGCAAGGCAGGCCACTGTACACGATGACAGCTGGCGCCAGCACTTCCGCGGCACAACCGCCCCACAGAGCACAAATAATCGATGCAGTGCGGTAAATACCAGCGGCACACGCATATAATCGTTGCGTTTACCCCATCGATTTCCAGGATAACCGATGCAGTATCGAATTGCCGCTGCTGCCACTGCTACCCTGCCGGATGCGCATGCGTCGTGGCTGGTTCGCGTGGGGCTTCCCCTGCTGCTGGCACTGGCCGTATTCCTTGCCGGCTGCAGTTCGTTTGGCTCCGACGAGGAACCCGACCACACCGTCGGCTGGAGCGCCGAGCAATTGTACCGGGATGCCAAGGCCCAGATGGCTGCCGGCAACTGGCAGGAGGCCATTACCCAGCTCGAGCGCATCCAGGCCCGCTACCCCTTCGGCGTGTACGCCCAGCAGGCCATGATCGATGAAGCGTATGCCTACTGGCGCGACGGCTCGAATGAACAGGCCCTGGCAACCATCGACCGGTTCCAGCAGCAGTACCCGAACAACCCGGCCACCGATTACATGCTGTACCTCAAGGGGCTGATCAACTTCACCCCGCCCAATGCTTTCCTGAATCGACTGGTAGGACAGGATCCGGCCGAACGCGACCCGAAA
>ERZ777003.4443-NODE-4443-length-11850-cov-6.170157_pt1 | contig 11850 bp, 11 predicted proteins | sample MGYA00374956_ERZ777003 | MGnify/ENA primary metagenome ERZ777003 (study PRJEB29302, sample SAMN06268252) | bioreactor metagenome | isolation source: Joint BioEnergy Institute, California, USA | place: USA:Joint BioEnergy Institute, California, USA | collected... | reverse complement strand
GTCTGGGCCTGTCTGCTGGATGCAGATCTCGCGGTAGTGGAGTCCCCCCGTGAAGAGGAAGAAGCCGAGAGTCAGGGCAACCAGTCCGGCGATCGCGAACGCGCCGAATTCGAAGAGCCTCTCCAGCATTACGTCTGTGCGGGTTGGGTTGGCTGTGCCTCCCCTCTCGCAGTAATGGTCAGAACCCAGGTCGTCTTCCGCCAGTGCGGTCTGGGCATCGCTCCCTCCTAACTCCCGAGGGCTACCGCCCCCGACTTCCCCATATCCGAGCCGAGCCTATCCGGTTTCGGCTATGTGCACTTCGGTTGCTTGAGGCCGGTTAGGAGCACCGTTCCTCCGGTCGCAACCCAAGTCGCCCGCGATACGCATCGACCAATCGACCCAGGAAAGAAGTCGATCGCGTCGCACGCCACGCGGCTCTGCGAGAGCCGATCGCAGTTACGCGCCGCGTAGTTGGTGCAGCCCCGTTTGCACAGCCGCTTGGCGATCCTCTCGGTCTCCTCACTCGCACCGAGCGTAGCACCAATAAACACGCTCGTACATATGCGGCCGGAAACTCGGGTCCCGCCAGCCGCCTACGACCCGAACGGCAGCCAGCCGTCGCGGTAGCGCGTCGGCCGCGGAGCCGGGCAGGGCGCATAGGGATCTTCGGGATCGTCGGGCGAGGCGCCGTGGCGGGCGGCGGCCTCGTCGCGGACGTAGGCGCCGCCGTTGCAGTGCTCACCCAGGTGCTCGCGGCTACTCGTCCCGAGGACGACGCACCCGTCCTCGCCGGCGCCCACGATCATGTGCCGGGTCCCCGGCGGGCAGTGGACGAAGTCCCATTGGCGCAGCGGGCGCTCCTCGCCCTCGACGATCAGCACCGCATTCCCGCTCAGCAGGAGGAAGTCCTCGGCGTCGGCCTCCCAGTGGTACATGCCGATCGGCTCGCCCGGAGCGAGCCGGATCAGGGCGACGCCGAGCTGGGGGAACCAGGTCTCGGCCTCTTCATCGGTCCAGCCCGTGAGCGGTACGTTCACGCCGCGTCCCGGGCGCTCGATCCACCGCGCGTCGCGCGCGTTCAGCACGAACCAGCCCGGTCCGCCGGGGACGAGGCCGGCCTCCGTTTCGACCAATCGCACCTCGGGCACTGGGGGCTTGCCTGTGGTCACGGTCATCCAGGCTAGTCAGCCTCTTGCGCCCGCGATGTGGCGTTCCTATGCTCATCGGTAAGGGGTTTTCGATGAAACAGCCGACCGTCAGCGAAAGCCCCGCCCCTGCGGGGGTTCCCGCCGGAGCCACGAACGTCCTGGTCGACGCGGTCCAGCGCCTCTCCATGGCGAGGACGATCGAGCAGGTCCAGGAGATCGTCCGGTCCGCAGCCCGCCGGCTCACCGGCGCCGACGGGGCGACCTTCATCCTCCGCGACGGCGAGGAGTGCTTCTACGCGGACGAGGACGCGGTCTCGCCGCTGTGGAAGGGCAGCCGCTTCCCGCTCGAAGACTGCATCTCGGGGTGGGCGATGCTGAACGGGCGCGCGGCCGCGATCGAGGACATCTATGCGGACGACCGGGTGCCGCACGAGGCGTACCGGCCGACGTTCGTAAAGAGCCTGGCGATGGTCCCGATCCGCTCGAGGGATCCGATCGGGGCGATCGGCAACTACTGGGCCGAGCGCCACCGCCCGACGGAGACCGAGCTCGACCTGCTCCAGGCACTGGCCGACTCGACGGCGGTCGCGATGGAGAACGTGAAGCTTTGGACCGAGCTCGAGGATCGTGTCCGCGAGCGCACCGCCGATCTGCGCGCGCTCTCCGAGCAGCAGGAGAAGCTCCTGAACAGCCTCTCGCATGAGGTGCGCAACCCGCTCACGGCGGCGCAGCTCTTCATCGAGGAGGTCGAGGAGATGGGCGGCGGGCCGCCGGACGCGCTGCTGAACGCACGCCGCTGCATCACCGACGCGCTGCGGATCGTCGATGGGCAACTCCAAGTGGCCAAGCAGGACTCGGGCCGGCAGCTCAAGCCCCTGCACGAGCCGGTCGACGTGACCGAGCTGCTCAGTGTCCTCTACGGGGTCGGCCGGGCCCTGCGCCGCACGAACGAGGTCGAGATGGTGATCGCGGGCGACGACGCGATGCCGATCGTGCGCACCGACCCGCACCTGTTGCTCCAGATCCTCCGCAACCTGCTCGGCAACGCGCTCAAGTTCACGGACGCCGGTACGGTGTCCGTGCGCGCCGCGCACCACCCGGAGCGAAACGAGGTCAGCTTCACAGTCGCCGACACCGGCGTCGGGATCGCGCCCGAGGACCGCGAGCGCATCTTCCAGGAGTTCGCCCAGGTCGAGGGCGTCCAGCGCGGCCGCCCGCGCGGCTCGGGCCTCGGCCTCGCGCTCTCCGCCGAGCTCGCCGATGCACTGGGCGGCAGGCTCGATGTGGACAGCCGACCCGGCGAGGGGTCCGCGTTCACGCTGACGCTGCCGGTTCGCTGACGCGCGCACCAGAGCGCGACCGGGTCGCCTACCCGGTCATGGCCCCCCGGCCAAGCGATGGTCCGCCTAGGCGCGAGGCCTGGTCTCGCCGGAAACCTGGTAGCTCAGGTACCAGGCGAGGTGGCGGGCGACGTGGACGCCGCGAACCCAGGGTGTAAGCAAACGCCTCATCTCGTCGGACTGTATCGGCAAGTTCGGCGCAAAGGTTCAGTTGCCAGGCCGCATTTTTGACCGTCCCGGTCCGTATTTTGGGAAGCGCGTGAAGATCGAAAACGACGGATCAGGCCTCCCCGAGGCACTGCGCGAGCTCGAGCGGCGGATGCTCGACGAGCAACCGGAGCGGGTGGTCCTAGGCGACGACTCCGACACCGCGCTCGCAGCGGCTCTCGTGGCCGCGAAGCTCGGCATCGAGATCGAGGCCACCGAGGCCGCAAGAGCGGCGTCAAGCGCAAACGGCCGCGTGATCGCGCAGTTGGCGCAGCCCTACACTCAGCCGGCATGAAGGTCGGGATCATCGGCCTCGGCTACGTCGGGCTCCCGCTTGCCGTGGCCTTCGCCGAGGCCGGCGACGAGGTCGTCGGCGTGGACGTCGACGCCGCTGCGGTCGAGTCCCTCAACGCGGGGCGCTCCCGCGTCGAGGACGTCGCCGACGAGCGCCTCGCCGCGCTCGATGGCCGCTTCCGCGCGACCACGGACCACGGCGAGCTCACCGGGTGCGAGGCGGTGCTGATCTGCGTGCCGACACCGCTCGCGAACCAGCGCGAGCCCGACCTGAGCTACATCGTCGAGGCGGGCCGCGCGCTCGCCCGCGTCCTCAGCCAGGGGATGCTCGTCGTCCTCGAGTCGACGACCTATCCGGGCACGACCCGCGACCGGCTGCTGCCGATCCTCGAGGAGTCCGGGCTCTCCGCGGGCACGGACTTCAACCTCGCCTTCTCGCCCGAGCGCATCGACCCGGGCCGTACCGACTACACGATCCGGACCACGCCGAAGGTCGTCGGCGGGCTCACCGAGGCGTGCACGGCACGCGCCGCCGAGCTCTACGGGCGCGTGTGCGACACGGTCGTCCCGGTCTCGACGCCTGAGGCCGCCGAGCTCACGAAGCTGCTCGAGAACATCTTCCGCTCGGTCAACATCGCGCTCGTCAACGAGCTCGCGATCCTCTGCGACCGCATGGGCATCGACATCTGGGAGGTAGTCGACGCCGCGGCCACCAAGCCGTTCGGGTTCATGCGCTTCGAGCCCGGTCCGGGCATGGGCGGCCACTGCCTCCCCGTGGACCCGTTCTACCTCGCGTTCAAGGCGCGCGAGTACGACTTCCCCGCCGAGTTCGTCGAGCTCGCCGGCAAGGTGAACCAGCAGCAGCCGCACTTCTGCGTCGAGAAGATCACCCGGGCGCTGAACGACGTCGGCAAGCCCGTGCGCGGCTCGCGCATCCTCCTGCTCGGCGTCTCGTACAAGGCGGGCGTCGGCGACCTGCGCGAGTCCCCGGCGCTGCGGATCGCCCACCTCCTCCGCGACCTCGGCGGCGAGGTCTCCTACCACGATCCCCACGTGCCCGAGGTGGCCGAGCTCGGCCTGGCCTCGCAGCCGCTCGACGCCGCGCTCGCGCAGACCGACCTCGCCTGCATCGTCACCGCGCACGCCGAAGTGGACTACGACCGCGTCCTGGCCGAGGCCCCCCTCGTCCTCGACTTCCGCGGCGTCATGAGGGGCCGCCAGGCGGCCAACCTCGTGCGGCTGTGATCGGGCGCCGGCGCAGGGGTCCGGACCGGGTCACCATCGGCCTCGCGGTCGTCGCCGCGGGAACCGCCGGCGTGGTCGCCGTGGACCAGCTTCGGCGGATGGTGCGCCGCCGGCAGGCGGCCGGCCCCGATCGCGTGACTGTCCTCGAGTCCGCGGAGAACGCGTTCCAGGCCGCCCAGGACTCCGTGCTCGTCGTCCGCGAGGGCTTCGCCGAGGCCTCGCGAGGCGAGATCGTCCTCTTCAACATGCTCTCCGGGTTCACGGGGAGCTTCCTGCTCATGCGGCTGTCCACCTGGGGCATCCGCGACGGCTGGTGGCCGCTCGGCAACGTGCGCGTGGGCGGCAGCCACGTCCACCACTTCGTGCCGGGGATCCTGCTGGCCTTCGTCTCGGGCGGCGCCGCGATAGTGACGCGCAGCGAGCGCGCGGAGGAGCTGCTCGCGATCCCGTTCGGCGCGGGGATCGGCATGACCTTCGACGAGGCCGCGCTCCTGCTCAAGCTCGAGGACGTCTACTGGAGCCGCGAGGGGGTGCTCAGCGTGCAGGTGAGCCTCGCCCTCACCGCGATCCTGAGCAGCGCGCTCATCGCCCTGCGCATCCTGCGCCGCGGCGAGCGCTCCTCCGAGCAGGCGGGCTTGATCCCGGACCCGAGCGGCGCCTACGTCACCGGGGCCGCCGCGGGCGCCCTGCGCTAGCCGCCGACGCGGTACCGCGCGAAGAGCTCGCCGGTGTCCGGCTCGTGGGCGAGCCAGGCGAGCTCGAGGTCGCGCGCGCGCTCGGCGAGGCCGTCGGCGAACCCGGGGCCTTCCCCGCCGCCGAGCTTCGGGGCGTGGGTGACGAAGAGCTCGTCGACGAGGCCCGCGTCGAGCAGCTGGCCGTGCAGGCGCGCCCCGCCCTCGCACAACAGCGCCCGGATGCCCCGCTCCTGGCGCAGGTAGCGCACGAGCTCGGTCAGGTCGATCCCGTCCGGGTGGCGCAGCACCCGCGTGGACGTGGCCACCTCGGGCAGCGCGGCGTCCGAGGCGGTGCAGATCAGGACCCGGCCCCAGCCCTCGGTGAACAGCGGCGCGTCCCAGGGCAGGTCGAGGCTGCCGCTGACGATGACCATCAACGGGTCGTGCGGCAGGCCCTCACGCTCGCGCCGGGCGCGCTTCTGCGGGTCGCGGATCACGCGGCCGTAGCGCTCCGCCCGCATCGTCCCGGCCCCGATCATCACGGCGTCCACGCGGGTGCGCAGGGCGACGAGCATCGCGGTGTCGGTGTCGGAGCCGATCGGGCCCGAGCGCCCCTCGATCGTCGAGCGCCCGTCGAGGGTGAGCGCGAAGTTCGTGATCGTGTACGGGCGCTCGGCGTGCGCGAGCGAGACGAGGTCGAGGCCGGCGACCTCCTCGGCGACGGAGATCTCGGCGACATCGGGGACGAGGCGGCGCATGGGACTCAGGTGTATATCGGGCGGGCTCAGCAACCGCGCACCACGACCCGTGATGCGCGCGCCCGCAGCCGGGCGTCGAGCACCTTGCGCTTCGCGTCGTAGCTCCACCGCGAATCCGACAGCGGCCTGCCGCCGACCTCGACCGCGCACGGCCGCAGACCACGCCGTAGCGTGCCGAGCGAGGCCTGAAGGCGGATCCGCGTCGCGCGCGGCGCCTCGATGCGCAACTCCCAGGAGCCGCGCCGCTCGCGCGAGGCGAGCCTGCCCCTGCCGCCGAACCGCGCCTTCGACTTCCCGCGCGGCCACGCGAGCAGCTCGAGCCGGTCGCGGCGCTCGGACGCGTCCACCACGCCGCGCTTCGCCGTGCCGGCGAGCGTGTCGACGTCGCGGGCGGACAGCGGCAGCAGCGTTCCGGCGCGGGCGAGCAGCGGGATCTGCTCGAGCGGGGCGGGCAGCGTCACCTCGCGCCGGCCCCGCAGCAGGGTCGCCCGGCCGAGTCGGAACGCGCCGCTGCGCTCGCGGTAGGCGAGCGAGCGCCACACGTCCACCCACCGGCCGCGCGGGAGGTACAGGCTGCGCTCCCGGGCACCCTTCTCGATCACCGGGGCCACGAGCAGGTCCGGGCCGAACATGAACTCCTCCTGCTGGGCCACGGCGCGCGCGTCGCGCGGGAAGACGAGGGCGAGGTGGCGGGTGATCGGCAGCCCGCGCCGCTGGTAGGTGCGCGAGGCCGCCTGGATGTAGGGGGCGAGGCGCGTGCGCAGCTTCGTGTAGCGGCGCCAGATCGGCATCACCGCTGGGTGCCAAACCTGCGAGCGGTCGGCGCGGGACGAGAGCAGGCTCAGGCCGTTCGCCTGCGTGCGCATGATCCCCGAGAACGCGCCGAACTCGAGCCAGCGCGCGTTCAGCTCGTCGTCCGTGCGCGGGTTGACCAGCGCGTGGAACCCGCCGATGTCCGAGCCCCAGTAGGCGATCCCGGAGAGCCCCGTCGAGAGCGCCTGGTGGACCGCGGCGCAGAGGCCGTCCGCGCAGCTCCAATCCTCGGTGGGATCGCCGCCCCAGACGATGCGCGCGCACCGCTGGATCCCGTGGAAGCCGGAGCGCACGAAGATCGCGGCGTCGCGGCCCATCCGCTTGCGCGTGTGCTCGTAGGAGGCGCAGTGGTAGAGCACCGGGTAGCGGTTGTGGAGCTCGAGCCCGCCGGAGCCGTCCGCGGCGACCGAGTCGGTGGGCGTGTACTCGCCGAAGTCCTCCATCCAGCCGTCGTAGCCGGCGTCGATCGCGTCGTCGAGCAGTCGCTGCCAGAAGCGCGCGGCCTCCGGGTTGGTGAAGTCGATCTCCGAGACGCGCTCGTCGGCGGTGAACGGGTTCGAGAGCACGTAGGGCCGGCCGAGCATGTTGCGGATGAAGAACCCGCGCGCGGCGGCCTCGCCGTAGGCCTCCCCGTAGTCCGTGCACACGTGCGGGTTGAAGTAGGTCGTGATCCGGTATCCGCGGGAGTGGTAGCCGCGGATCCGCTCGCGCTCCTGCTGCTCGCGGCCGCGGTGGTCGCCGCACGGCAGGTAGTGCGTGTAGGTCTGCACGACGCTCACCGGCACGTCCTCTTTGCGGAAGCGGTCGGCGAGCTCGAACGGGCGGCCCTCGAGGGTCGGCTGGAACCACGGGCCGAAGAACCACGGCGCCGGCTTCGGCTGGCGGCCCGCGTACTCGGAGTAGCGCCGCAGGGCCTTGGCGGGCGTCGGCCCCGCGAACACGGTGAAGTCGAGGTGCCCGGCCTCGGCCTCGAGCCGCCACGCGTCCTTGCGGTCGCTCGCGAGGTGGAAGGTCGAGCGGTGGGGCTGGTCGATCAGCACGCCGAAGCCGCGCGTGGTCACCGTCCACGGGATCGGCAGGTTGGTGGCGGCCGGGCCGGTCGGGAACGTGAACTCCGGGAGCAGGGGCCGCAGCAGGTCCTCGGCCGCCCCCGAGCTGAACGGGCCCTCCTCCGCCCACGAGAAGACCTCGCGCCCGGTCTGGTCGGCGGCGTTCGAGCGCTCGCCGAAGCCGAGGTAGCGCTCGCCCGGCGCCGCCTCGAATCCGGCGCCGGCGACGCGGGCGAACGAGGCGAGCGGACCGGAGCCCGGCACGACCCGGGCGGAGGTCGTGATCACGCCCGGGGCCTTCGGCTCGAGGCGGATCTCCATCCGGTGGCCAAGCGGGTCGTTCGTCTCCGCGAGGAGCACGAGCGCCCGGCCCTCGCGCCGCTCCTCGGCGACCCGCGTCGCGTGAAACCAGAGCGTGTCCACCTCGACGCCGATGTAGTAGCCGAGGAAGGCGTTGTTCACGACCGGGATCCGCAGGTCGAACGAGTAGCCGATCGGCCCGTAGCGCGAGAGCGGCGGCGGGCCCGCCGCGACGCTGCGCAGCACGTCGCCGTCGCCGCGGTCGCGGAACGCGAGCGCGAAGGGTTCGGCGGAGACCTCGGCGACGAGCGGTCCGGAGCGCACCTGGGCGGCTCCGGCCGGCGGAGCCGCGGCCAACAGCGCGACGAGGGCAGCGAGCGCCGCCCTCCCCAGGGCCCCCCGAAAACCCGCTGCGGGTCTCAGGTCGAGCGATCCTCCCCGGCCGGCACCGCCGTGCCCTCGATGTCCGCGAGGTGCTCGACGTTGGCCCGGTCGCCTTCCTCGGCGCTCGGCTCGCCGGCGAACCAGGCGTCGAGGATCTCGGTCAACTCCGCCTCCGAGGTCGTCCGCAGGCTCAGCGCGAGGCAGTTGGCGTCGTTCCACTTGCGCGCGCCGTCCGCGGTCGCGGCGTCGCCGCAGAGCGCGGCCCGGATCCCCGGCACCTTGTTCGCTGCGATCGAGGCCCCGGTGCCGGTCCAGCAGCAGACGATCGCCTGGTCCGCGCGGCCCTCGGCGACGTCGCGGGCGGCTGCCTCCGACGCCCACGCCCAGTCGTCGCGCTCGTCGTCCGCGAGGGCGCCGTGCACGATCGGCTCGTGCCCGCGCCGGCGGAGCTCCTCGACGACGGCGTCGGCCACGCCGGTGCGCTCATCGGCGGCGACGGAGACCTTCATCGCGGCAATGGTATGAGCCGCCGGGGGCTAGGAGAGCCAGCCGAACGAGCGCCCGACGAGGCGCTCGAGCTCGCGCCCGTCGTCGGCCAGCGCCGCGACCACCCGGTCGCGCAGATCCGCCGGCAGCTTCGGCTTCTCCGCCGGGCCGGTGTCGGGGTCGTGCACGAGCTTTTCGACCATCCACCGCAGGCTCTCGGGCAGGCGGTCGAAGTTGCGGTCGAGCGCGCGCAGCCCCGGCAGCCGCACCGCCCGATCCATGATCCGGAAGCCGCCCTCCTTGGCCCGGGCGCTGCCGGTCTCCCACATGCGCTCGAACTGCTCCGAGGTGAAGTTCGGGTCGACGCCGCAGAACTCGAACACGCGCCGAACGGTCTCGTCGCGCCGCTCCGCGAGCTCGGCGTTGTCGAGCACGAGCACGCGATCGGCGCCGAAGTGCTCGAGGTAGGGCTTGAGCTGCATCGCGTAGCGCGACCGGGCGATGTAGGTGGAGTCCGGCGCCACGATCGCCTCCTCGAGCGGCCGCGTCTCGTACCCCGCGCCCGAGTTGTGGAGGTAGTGGGAGAGGATCCGCTCGATCGGGTCGCGGACCATGTAGACGATCCGCGCGTCGTCGCCGAGCAGGTCCGCCATGCGCTCGGCGACGCCCTGGAAGCGGGGCAGGTTCGTGTAGTGCGGCGAGGTCTCGCCGCGGACGGGGACCTTGCGGTCGAAGTGGCTCGCGTACCACTCGGGCCCGAGCTCCCAGTTGAGCTCCTCGACGAAGAAGTTGAGCTCCTTCGGCCGCGACATCTGGATCTCCGGATGGAGGGTCAGGTAGTGGTGCAGGCTCGTCGTCCCGCACTTGAGCCCGCCGATGACGATCAGGTTGGGCAGTGCGCCGGAGCGCGCGGCGACGCGCCGGCGCTTGGCCAGCTTGCGTCGTTCCGCGGCGAAGCGGTCGCGCGCTCGCGCGACCATCGCCTCGTCTGCGGGGTCCGGGGTGGGCTTGGGGGCCTCAGCCCCCGGCACCGAGCTTCTTCGCCGCGTCGCGGAAGGTCTTGACCTCCGCGTCCGGCTTCTTGCGACCCTCGAGCTTCTCGCCGTGGCGGTTCACCCAGATCACCGGCACGTTCATCTTGAGCAGCGGCGCGACGTCCGAGTCGTAGCCCGAAGCGATGTGCACCCAGCCCTTCTTGCCGCCGATCCGGCGGGCGGCCTCCTTGAAGTGGGCCGGGTCGGGCTTGTAGCTCCGTACCTGCTGCGCGGTCACGACGAGGTCGAGCTCCGTGCGCAGGTGGCGGCGCGAGACGCCGAGCAGCTTGTCGTCGATGTTCGAGACGATGCCGAGGCTGTAGCGCTTGGCGAGCCGGTCCATCGCGGCGTTCGCCTCGCGGAACGGGAGCCAGCGCGCGACGCTGTCCGGGAGGAACTGCGCTCGCGACGGCTCGAGCTCCCAGCCGATCTCGCCGGCGACCTTCACCGCCGTGCGGCGCAGGACCTCGGCGTAGAGCTCGTAGGAGCCGGCCATGATCTCGGCCTGGACCTCCATGAAGCGTTCGATGAACGGCTGCTCGTCGAAGGAGAAGCCATCGCGGTCAGCCTGCTCCTTGAAGGCGTCCAGGATTCCCCGCTCCCAATCGATGAGGGTCCCGTAGCAATCGGTGGTTACCCACGTGATGTCTTTGAGCTTGGGTAGCGCCATAAAGCCGCGGCATTATGGCACCCGCTAGGCTCCCGGCCCCGCGAGACCCTGATGGACCTTCTCGAGTACCAAGGCAAACAGCTCTTCGCCAAGCACGGCGTGCCCGTGCCGACCGGCAAGCACGCCGCCAGCGTGGACGACGCGGTGGCCGCCGCGAACGAGATCGGCTACCCGTGCGTGGTCAAGGCGCAGGTCGCGATCGGCGGCCGGGGCAAGGCCGGCGGCGTCAAGGTCGCCAAGGACGAGGCCGAGGCCCGCGCGCACGCCGAGGCGATCCTCGGGATGGACATCAAGGGCTTCACCGTCCACGACCTCTGGATCGAGCAGGCCTCGGACATCGACGCCGAGCACTACGCGTCGATCATCCTCGACCGCTCGGAGAAGAAGCTGCTCGCGATGGTGACCCGCATGGGCGGCATGGACGTCGAGGAGGTCGCCGCCACCGACCCCGACGCGCTGATCAAGCGCCACATCGAGCCCGGCGACTCGATGGACCCGGAGTTCGCCAAGCAGGTGGTGAAGGACGCCGGGATCGACGAGGACGTGATCGACAAGGTCGCCGAGATGCTGCTCAAGCTCGACGAGGTCGTCCGCACCGAGGACGCCACGCTGATCGAGATCAACCCGCTGATCGTCACGAAGGACCGCGACGTCGTCGCGCTCGACTCGAAGGCGACGATCGACAACAACGCGCTCTACCGCCACCCCGAGATCGCGGAGCTCCGCGACAAGTCCGCCGAGGACCCGCTCGAGGCGATGGCGAAGGAGAAGGGCCTGACCTACGTGAAGCTCGACGGCAACGTCGGCATCCTCGCCAACGGCGCCGGCCTCTGCATGTCGACCCTCGACGTGGTCGCGCAGGCCGGCGGGGCGCCCGCCAACTTCCTCGACGCGGGCGGCGGCTCGAAGGCGGAGGCGATCGTCGACGCGCTCGAGGTGATCACCTCGGACCCGAAGGTCACCGCGATCCTCTTCAACATCTTCGGCGGCATCACGCGCTGCGACGAGATCGCCAAGGGCATCGTCGAGGCGTCGCAGCAGATCGAGATCAAGGTCCCGCTGGTGGTCCGGCTCGACGGCACGAACCAGGAGGAGGGCCTGGCGATCCTCGCCGACGCCGACCTGCCGAACCTGCACCAGGAGAAGACGATGCTCGGCGCCGCCCAGAAGGTCGTTGAGCTGGCCGGGGGTGCGTCATGAGGTGCTTTAGCACCGAAAGATGCGTGTCAGGCGGCGAAGCCGCCGCAGGAGATCTGTCATGAGCATCATCGTCGGTGAGGACACGAAGCTCGTCGTCTCGGGCCTGACGGGGCGCGAGGGCACCTTCCACGGCCTGCGCAACCGCGACTACGGCACCGACGTCGTCGCCGGCGTCACCCCCGGCAAGGGCGGCCAGGACGTCGACGGCATTCCCGTCTTCGACACGATCAAGGAGGCCGTCGAGCAGCGCGGCGCCAACACCTCGA
>ERZ777003.4438-NODE-4438-length-11865-cov-5.501778_pt1 | contig 11865 bp, 14 predicted proteins | sample MGYA00374956_ERZ777003 | MGnify/ENA primary metagenome ERZ777003 (study PRJEB29302, sample SAMN06268252) | bioreactor metagenome | isolation source: Joint BioEnergy Institute, California, USA | place: USA:Joint BioEnergy Institute, California, USA | collected... | reverse complement strand
CCGCCGCTCGGCGTATCGAACGGGCCGTCGGCGTCGTCGATACTGCCCGTCGTGCCGGTTTCGATCGTGAGGTCGCGACCATTGCCCGAGGCGTCGTCGCCGGCCGTGGCGGCGGAATCGAGCAGCCACGACGACCACAGGCTGTCGTCATCCGCCGGCGGGGCGGTCGCCTGGAACTCGGCGAGCATCTCGGTCGGGGTGAGGGTCCGATCTTCCCACGTGCGCCATCCCCAGACCGAGCCGTGCAGCCGCCAAGCGTCGTACTGCCCATCGGGCCCCACGTCGCCGCTGCCATCGTCGGTCGGCCGGCAGCCGATGCCGGTGAACTTGTAGTCATACTCGCCGGAGAAGCTCGCCGTCACCTGCGCGAGCGAGGCGTCGCCGTGCTTGCCGACGTACAACTCGATGTTGTCCGGGATGTCGGGGCCGATCGTGGTCAGCCCGAGAAACCACCATTCGCCGATCTGCGGTGACGGCCCAGTGCCGTCGAGCAGATCGACGAAGTCCATGAGGCGGTAACAGACGAGCAGACCGCTGGGCTCAATCGTCCACTGAAACCCGCGAGAGATGAAGTTGTTGCCGAAGTAGGCAAGGATCGTGTACGACCCGCGGTCGCCGTCGAGCCGCACCCAACCGCACGCGCTGTAGTAGACGTTATGCGCTGTATCGATGTTCCGGTACAGGCAGGCGTCAGGGGTGAGTGCGACGGCCATCGCGGCCCCCTATCAGGTGAAATCGTCGGGGTCGCCGAGCTGCAGCTCAATGGCCCCAGCGGCGACCGAGCCGGTGTCGCCGGCGCCGAGCGTCTTCGCATCGTCGAACTCACCGACCCACTGCGGGGTGCCGCCCGACGCGGCCTCGAAAAGCCCCCAGTGGGTCAGAGGGCCCATGCCCGAGTCAGCGGGACCGAAGGCATCGGCGGTGATGTTCGTCGTCGAGGCGGGCGACGAGCCAGAGGCGGTGTTCCAATCGCTGATCGCGATGCGGGCGTAGGCCGAGTCGGCCGGCTCGGTGAAGTTGGAGCCGTCATCGCCCGGCGTCGTGGTCGAGGCGCCGAGATACCAGGTCGCCGGCGGGGTGTACTCCTCCACACCGGTAATGTGGTCGAGCAGGGCGCGACGAAGAGGGACGGTGGGGCCCATGGGGCGTGAACCTCCGTAGGGTTGGGGCGTCGTTAAACGCCGCGGGCAGAAACGTCGAGGCCGCGGGAGGCAGCGGCCTGGGTGAGGTCGCCGTCTTCGGCCTGCCACTGCAGGGCACGCCAGTGCTTGACCGTGACCGACGCCGCGGCCCGGTCGTAGGTGTACTCGTCGACGACGACCTCGGCCTCGGGGCGACGCTCACGGACGTTAGAGGCGATCGCCTCCGCGTGCTCTCGCACGGCGGCGGCGAAACCGGCCGATTTGAGCATCTCGGCGACGCCGGCCGAGTTACGACGGAACCGGGCTCGGGCCATCCGTCAGCCCTCCGCCCGTGTCAAGGCAACCTCGATGCCGGCCCGCCACCCATCGAAGGGCGACACCCACGGCAGCGGCTCGCCGTCGACCTTGTAGGTGCCCTCGAAACCGGGCTCGTCGACCACGACGAGGTCGTGCCGTCGGATGTCGGCGCCGACCTCGGCGTACATCGTGAGGCCGGAGCGCAGGCCCTCGCGGCCGCGGTTCTCGATGTCGGTGCTGGCCGTGCCGGGCCCGCCCGTGCGGGGGGCGAGGCCGACGCCGGTCAGCTCAGTGCGCACGGGTTCGCCGGGGGTCGGGTCGCCGTACGGGTCGTACACGGGCTCGGGCGGCCGCACGACGGTGACGGTGAAGCCGCGGAGGAACTTCATGGGAGGTCGCCCTCCCGGCGCAGCACCCAGTCGCGGATCGGCGTAGTCTCGATCGGCCCGCGGGTCGTCGAGAGCGTGCCGACACCGGAGCGGCCCACGACCCACGCGAGCACCTTGCGGTCCGACTTCGAGAGGTAGACGTGAGCGGCGGACACGGACGGCGCATACGACTCGGAGAACGGGCCCGCGGTGCGTTGGTTAGCGCCCGAGGGGTTGCGCATGACCCGGGCGGCCATATTGGCGCAGACGGTCCGGAGGGCGTCAAGTTGCGCTTCAGTGCCGACGAGAGCGTCGCCAGAGTCGTTCAACCAGGTACGCCCAGTCTCGGCCCGAATGACCATAGAGGCGTCGTCGAGGAACGCCTCGCACTGGGCGATCTCGTCGCCGGCGAACGGCCGGCCGAGCCGGGCCTCGACGTCGGCGACCTCGGCGAAACGGGGCAGGCTCATCAAGGCTCCCTGCGGGTCAGGCGGCGAGTACGGACTCGGGCGAGCGGGCCCACGTCCATCACGGGGCCCGACAGGTCGACGTCGAGCGCCGAGACGTTCTCGCCGGCGAAACGGTGAGCGACCCGGCCGGGCCGGAGGCCATGGCCGGGCAGTAGCGACGGCGTGTCGCGGTGGTCGACGAGCGACGGCCACGGGTAGTAGACGGGCACGTCGTGGTCGACCAGCCACGCGCTCACACGCTGGTCGTACATGCCGAAACGGGCGCCGCGCGGCCAGGCCAGCATCGGCCCGATGTACGGCGTCGGCAGCACAGCGGCGACGCCCCAGTAGAGGCGGTCAAGAGCCAACCACGATGCGCCGGCCTCGTCGGCGAGGGCGGCCACGTGGCCGGTCTGTCGAGGGAACGGGGAGGTGCGACCGAAGTAGAGCGACATGGCGGCACCGGCCGGTAGCCGGGCGAGCCAGTGCTCGACGCCGGCCACCAGGTCGCCGCACACAATGGCGTCGTCCTGTATCACGAGGTGGTGGGTCGCTGAGCCGTCGGCGGCCTCCCATGCCCGGCGGCCGGTGTGCCATTCGACGTCGTCGTCGGCCCACGCGATGGCGGCCGGCCGGTCGAGCCGCTCGACCAGCTCGGCGACCATCCCGGCCCGGGCCCGGTGCGCCATGACCGCGACGCTTACGCGCGCTCTCACCGCTGGCCCTCGCCCCAGTAGCGGCCGGGGTCGGTCTCGCGGCCACGCCCCCACCACACGCCGTTGCCGTCGCTGTCGTCCGGCCACGCCTGGGGGTGGCCGGCCGCCTTGGCGCCGTACAGGTCGTAGCTCACAGGCCCATTCGCCGGCGTGAGGTTCTCCCAATCGATCAGCAAGGGGCCCCGAACCGGATGCACCACCACGTTCGTCAGCGTGCAGTCACAGTGCCACCAGCCGGCGTCGTGGATCGCCTGCAGCAGCTCCCGTAGTGGCTCCCGATACTTGCGGGACTGCTCGCGGGTCATCGACAGGATCGGCGTCAGCCGCTCGACCTCGATCCAGTACTCGTTGTGGCACAGGAGCTTGGGCGTTGCCCAGTCCAGCTCGGTGTAGGCGCGCAGCTCTTTGTAGTAGCGGGTGCGGTCGGTGTCCTTGTAGTCCTTGAGGACGGAGGTGTACCGCATCTCCACTCGTGCGAACCCCATACCGTCACCTCCGCTGCGAACCGCTCGCCAGGTCGGTGCCATGCGTCCGACCGAACGCCACCTTCAAGCGCTTGACGTCATAGGACTCACCAAGCCAGTCCAGCAATCCGCGCAGCGCCGATGGCTTGTTGCAGTAGTCGTCGTACTGGACCAGGTAGCCGCGGTCGTCGCGAGACGCGATCGCGTCCCGCACCCCCCGTTCCAGCCGGGCCACGATCTCGGCGGCGTTCTTGGTGCGCTTCCACCAGCCCGATCGCACCGTGCGCTCGACGGAACGGACGTTGCCAATGAACCGGGCGCCGGGGAAGGCGGCCTCGATCCAGTCGAGGTAGTCGTGCAGGTCGTCGTAGTCCCAGCGAATCTCTTTGAACCCGGTGACCGTCGCCCATGACGGCGGGCGCATCACGGTACGGACCACCAGGTCCGCGAGCATGTCCTTTGCGTCCCAGCGGGGCCACTCGTCGACCCCAAACCAGGGGTTCGACGGTGGCAGCGGCGCCGTGTCCCGCCAGTGGTCGTGCCAGTACAGCAACGTCCGGTAGTGGCGGTACAGGTGGTAGACGGCGCCGCCGTTCTCGCCGCGCAGGCACCAGCCGGGCAGCGTGTTCAACGCGTCCATGAGCAGCGTCGAGCCCGACTTGCCGTAGGTGACGATGAACACGTACCTCATTTGTGCTTCCACCAGGCGTTCGGCGACGGCTTGTTCGACTTGAACACGTTCACAACGGCCGGCCCGGTGACGAGCCGGTCCGCGAAGAAGGTGCGGGCCACGTAGTTCCCGACCGCCATGTCGCCGACACCAACCCGGTCGGTTTCCCAGCCATAGATCCAGTCGATGAGGTCGTCGAAGTAGAACTTCGTGACGCGCTGAGCGAACTCCATGACGGTCGCCCGGTCGCCGCCGACGACACCCATGTTGAGCAGTGTGGCGTTGGCGTTCTCGGCCATGAACCGCTGCAGCGTCGAATCGGGGTGATTTCGCACCATCCATTCGCTGCGCAGCGTGTCAGGCTCGTAGCCCATGTAGAGCTTGCCGCGCTCCATCTCCGGGAACGGGTTACGGGTCGCCTCGACGTCGGTGCCGTCGACGCACCACACGAACCCGACCGAATCGTTGTCGCGCAGCCACCGGTAGTAGGCGATCCAGCGCTCGAAGTACGGGTTGATGTGTTGGGGGACCTCGACAACCTCTGTGTCCGGCAACGTGCCGTCCAGGCCGGTCGTCAGCACCACGAACCGGCAGTCGTACCCGATCGATTTGCGGAGCGGGGCGAGCATCGCTGCCCGGTTGGACATCCTGCCCTTGCGCTGCGGGTCGTCCTGGCCGGTCAGCAGGCACGTCAAAACGACGTTGTCGAGGTCGCGGAACTCGATGTAGGCGTCGGAGTGCCGGGACTGGACTCGATGCTCTAGGCCGGGCCCTTCGGAGAACCGGCGCGCCTCGTCGGTCGCCGTAGACTTGACCTCGCCGTGCTGGTCCATCGAGTAGATCAGCTTGTCGGACCCGACGACGTCCATGTAGCGGGCGGTCGTCAAGCCGGCGGCATGTATCCGATCCGACCAAGACTGGTGCTCCCAGCCCCACAGGCCAAAGGCAGGGTCCATGCCGCCGACCCTGTCGAGCACGCGGCGTTCGACGTACAGGAGGTAGCCGCGTGTCGCTTGGTAGGCGATGTGCCGGTCGTCCCTATAGAGCACCTCGACCTGCCGCTTGGTGGCACCCTTCGGCTTATCGAAGATGGCCATGAGGTGCGGCTCGGGCGACTCGACGTACGGCCGCCACCAGTCGTCGCACAGTGGGTAGCAGTCGTCGTCGGCCAGGAAGATATGCTCGCAGCCAGCGTTGTACAGCAGCTCTAGGACCTTGTTGCTGGCCCGTGCAACGCCGACGTTCTCGTCGAACCGGTAGTCGGCGCCGTCGACCGGCTTATCGCTCGCGTCGTCGACGAGCACGAACACGGCGCCGGCCGGCAGCCGCTCCCGCCAAATCGGCAGCGTCCTAGCGAGCACGTCATGTCGGTTGCGGGTCTTTATACCCACGCCGATACGCGGCACGGTCGACGATTCAGGCACGTAGGGGACGCCATCGATCTCTACTCGCACCCGCGCCCCATCACTGCCAGACGACATGAACTACCTCTCTCGTCGTCGACGCCGCTAAAGGGGCGCCCCAGCTCACCGGGGCGCCCCTATTCACGGACCGGGGGAACGTCCGACTCAGGCGGACGAGGGATTCATCTCCAGCTTGACGGCGCGGACGAACACCAGGTCCTCGCCAGTCTCAAGATCAGGCTCAACCGACGGCACGAACTTGCCGTTCTCGTCGATCTCGCCGTGATCCTGCACGATGTTCGTGCCACACCAGGCGTCGGCAATGAACCGGTCCTCGACCTGGTCCGGGTCGAACACCCGGACGGTCCGGATGGCGAACCCGCCGGCCGACTGGGTAGCACCCCACGGGGCGCCGGCCGGGACCATCGGGGCCCGGCTCGACAGCACATAAGCGGTGCGATGGAACGCGTAAGCCTCGTAGGGCTCAAGCGCGTTGCACGACACGATCGTGAAGCCGGCGCGCCGGCCGATCATGGCCTCGGTCAGCGCCGAAGTACTGCCCGACTGGGAGACGTCACGGTTCTGATCGGAGGCAAGCAGGGCCTCCTCGATACCGGAACCGCACACGAACCCGCGGCCCGAAGCAGGCACGTTGGCGTCGTTCAGCGCCCGACGGGCGGCCACCAGCGACTTGTGCGGGTCGTTGGCGTCGAAGTCAAGTTCGACCGCGTAGGTCGCGCCCTGCATGAGGGCGGCGACCTCATCCTCGTAGCCACGCACGATCGCCGCCAGAACGGGGTTCATGACGTCCTCGCCGAACGAGGCGATGTCGAGCGTCAGCTCCTCGTCGGTGATCGGGATGTCGTTATACAGGTCGGTCGTCAGGGTGACGTCAACCTTGCGCTGGTGCAGGCTGTCCTTCGTCCGGCTGGTGCCGGAACGCAGGTCCCGCTTGCGGCTGTTGACGTACGCTGGCAGGCGGATCGAGATGGTGTCATCCTTCGCGCCGCGGAAGTCGCCGCCGGCGTCCCGCCACACGAGCGAAGGCAGCACGACCTCACGCTGCAGAATGCCGAGCGCGGCGTTGACGACCTGCTCGGCCTTGATCGTCTCCACGGTCATATGGGTTTCCTCCTAGGGGGAGATGTCCGCTAGCGGCCCAATGACCGAAGGGGCCGAGCGGGTGGGGGATGCGCTACAGCCGAGGGATCTGGGCCGCGAGCTTGTGCGGGTCCATCTCCACCGGCTCGCGCGTCGGGTCGCTGCCGCCCTGCAGGTTCAGGATCGGCCGCTGAGACGGGGGGCGGGAACGCCGCTCGCCGCCGGCCTCGCCCTGCTGTCCGCCCTGCTCGCCCTGCTCGGACGCGCCACCGGCGGAACCCGCGGGGGGCTTAACACCGAACGCTTCGAGAATGTCGTCGGCGTCGGCCTCCAGCTCCTCCTTCGTGGAGCCGACGAGCCGCTTGGCCTGCTTCAGGGTCAGGCCCTTCGCGATGGCGACCTCGTAGCGGAGCACGTCGGCCTCGGCCTTCTCGGCCCGCTTCTCGGCCTCGGTGGCTCGCTCGTTCGCCTTGTCGAGGTCGGACTTGCCCCGATCCTCGAACTCCTTCACCTTCGCCTGCAGCTGCCTTGCGAGCCGCTCGGCTTCCTTGCGGGCGGCACGTTCACGGGCGAGTGCACGTTGGCCGGCCTCGCCCAGCTCGTCGGTGTCGCTGCTGGCGGTGGTCTCCTGGGTGTCGTCGCCCGTCGCGGGCACACTGTTCGTCTCCGGCATCGCGCCGTTATCCCTCCGTTCGGGGTAGGGGTCAGGGGAACGGCCACCCGTCGCGGGCGGCCGGCTACTCCGCGGCCTGCTCGGCTTCCAGCAGGCGGCGGAACTGCACGCGGGTTGGCACGCCGTCGGCCGTGTCCTTCGCCTGCTGCCACAGGGCAGCCCAACGGCGAGAACCCACCGGCCAATCGGCGTCCCGCGTGTACACGGGCTCGGCAGTGCACGAGCAACCGTCGTGCGCCTGGAAGCCGCCGGTCTCGCGGCTGTAAACCGGGCCGCGGCTGGCGAGCATGGCGCAGAACGCACACGGGCGCCCCGAGGTCGCTCGGGCCCAGCCGAGCGCCCGGTCATCCGCCTCGACCGTGCCGATGATCGTGTCGCGGCCGCCGTTGAGGGCGTGCCGCATCCCGGCCCGGGCCGACGCGGCCCGGGCCTCAGCGACCAGCCGGTCGACCGGCAGGCCGCGGCCTGTCCCAGCCTTCACCGCGACCGGCCCGGTGACGAGCAAGCTCGTTCGCACGGCGTCGAGGTTGAGAGCGGCCGCCACGGGGTCGAACGGCGCCCCAGCGGCCACCAGGTCGCCGGCACCAACCAGCTCGGCGACACGGAACGACCGGAGGTAATCAATCGCCGCGGTGACCGAGCGGGCGTGGGCGGCCGTCACAACCGACGTCGCGGCATCGAGCCAGGCACCGACCGTCCCGTCGATGTCGAGCGGGTCGAGTAGCCGCCACGTGCGCAGCAGGCCGCGGGACGCCGCCGTGCCGATCCTGACCTGCGCGAGGCGGTGAGCCTCGGTGGCCGCGGCCGCCTCGACGGTGAAAGCCATTAGGCCGCCGCGGGCGCCTCGGGCGCCGGCTCGGGCCCGGCCGGCTCGGCCGGCGGCGGCTGCTGGGCGGCAACCAGCTCACGGACCAGCGACTCGACGCCACCCTCTTGCACGAGGGCCTTCGCCCGCTCCACGTCCTGCTGCGTCCAACCAGGAATCTTCTCCCAGAGAAGCTCGACCGGGATGTTGAGCATCTGGGCGAGCTTCCCGAGGGCGTCCGCCGCCTGGGCGAGCGACCGAATCTCGGTGTCCTTCCACCGGACCTCGGCCTCGAAATCCGTGGCCGCGGCCTCGTCGCCGGCGATATGGGCGGCGAGGCGAAGCATCTGCTCGTGCGACTCGCCGAACTGATGCTTGCGCTCGTCGGACTTCGCCGTCTGCGACGCCCGGGCCGCGGCCAGGGCCTCGGCCGAGAGGTTGGCCATCTGCCCAAGCATCTCGTGGGCCGGCGACTGGGAGACGGCGGCAAGCACGCGCACGTCCGCGTCGTGGGCGTCGATAAAGCCGTCGAGCGGGGTCGCCGGCAGGCTCCCGAACTTCGTGTCAGGGTCGTCGGCGACAAGGATATCCTCGGCAGCGAGGCGCATCTTGAGCTTGGCGGCCTCGTCGGCCACGTTCCCGCCGTCACCGCCAGTCGCCTGAATCGTCTCGGCGATCGACATGCCGGCGATCGTGCGCACGATCCACGAGGCGAACCGCTGCACGACCAGCCGGTCAAACGTGGTTTGGTCGATGCGGCCAAGCACGGGAATGAAGGGCTCGATCTCGCCGGCGGCGCGGCCCTCAAGGTCGAACCGGTTCGCATACCGGACGATCGGGCAGACGCCAACGTTGTGCATCGCGACGCGCTGCAGCTTGGGTTTGTCGCCGACGTTCTCGACCTGGTAGTAGCGGACGCTCTCGGCGTCGTACAACCAGTACTCGACGTAGCCGCGGCGCCGCTTCACCGCGAGGGCGTACAACGGCCATTCGTCGTCCGCCGCGTCGTCGTAGGCGGCGATGACCTCGCGCGGCGAGAGGCCGCGCATCTTCGGCATCGGCTTACCCGACAGCGAATTGACGCCAGGCAGCACGTAGGCGTAGGCAGTCCCATACGTCAGCGCTGCCCGGTGCACGGCGATCTGCCGGGCATCCCAGCCGTTCGCCTGCCAGATACGCCACGCCGTCGAGTTGTCCTCGGCATCCGGGCGCCGGTAGCCCTCGACGTAGAGCGTCTGGGCCACCGAACCGACGATCAGATCACCCCACGGTGCCTGCGCCCGCTCGGCGAGCTGAAGGTACTCAGGCGTCGCCCGGCCCGGCCGGTGCGGCCGGTCATGGTGCCAGCGCGCCCATCGATCGATCTCGTCGAGCTTCCTCTTCTCCTCCTGGTAGAGCGAGAGGAGGTCGTCGATCAGCTTCAGGTCGTTGTCGGCCATGCGGCCTCACCTCCCGCGCTCACCAGACCACTCCAGTGCGCTTCCGCTTCCGCGGCATGTTCAACAGGCGTCGCCGCAGCATCCGGGCGCCGACCATGCACACCGCGAGGTCCACCTTCCGTTTCGACTCCCGATGCCCCTTCCAGAGGCTCACGCCCCACCGATTCGGGAACCGGCGGGCGTGCCGCACATGCGACCTGAGCCGAGCGTCGCCGTCCCACAGGACCAGCCCGTCCTCGATCTCCTGCGCCGTCCGCTCAGCGGCCGCCGTGAACTCGGCCTGCCGCGTATGCGACGTCATGTCCCACATGACGGCGTGCCCATCCTTCGAACCCTTAGAGCCCTGGGCCCAGAGCTCGAAACGGCGGCCGTAGTCGCGGTGCCAACCGTCAATGACATCGTCCCAGTAGCGCTCGCCCGACTCGTCGTCCTGGGCGTGCGACGGGTCGGCCCAGAACGCCACGACGTCAAACGCATCGAGCGCCCCCCGCACCGTCTCATCGATGCGATCCCGGGGCGCCGTCCAGCCCTTGCCGCGCTCGCCCGGCGGGCGCTGCCACATCGCGACCGTGAACACGAACCCATCCGACAGGCGGCAGCCGACCAGGCCGGTCGCGTCATCCGACTTCGAGCCATCGAAGAACAACACGACCTCGTCCCGAGGGTCGACCTCGATGTCGGGGCGGGCGCCAAGGTCGAACTTCGCGGGGTCAACCCACGCGTCCTCGTCGGCGACGACCTGGTTGTACCAGAACCGCCGAGACCGGCTCGGTGGGTTCCTCGTGTCGAGGATCGAGGCGACGATCCGTTCGGTGTCGAGCCAGTGCGAGTCGCCGCGCACGGCGTTCACGACCTCGGCCGCAGCGTCAGCCGTCAGCGGGGCGTCAGCGGGCGCCTCCAGCGAGTCGTACAGGATGCCCATGGTGAGCGAGCCACCGCCGGCGGCCAGCTCGTAAGCCTCCCGGTCCATCTGCGCTACCGACTCTTCCGAGGGCTCGTAGCTATTCGTGATCGCCAGCGTGCGAGACGCGCCATCTGCCGACTTGGTGGCGTTCCGCTCGATCACGGCCGACATGTCGTGGCCGCTATTCGAGGCGAGCCAGTGCTGCGTCTCGTTCTTCAGCACGCCTGTCGCCCGGGCGCCCTCCAACGACGCAGGTGCCGACGTCACCGCCTGGATCAGGCGCTCGCCGCCGAGCGCGTGCACCAGCTCCTTGCCGACCTGCACGCCATAGGCGGCCTTCGCCTCGGCCGTGATCAGGCCGGGCATCAACCGCATCGTGTTCTTGGTCTGTTCCAGGCTCGTCGCCGCCGTCTGCAGCCACGCATCCGGGCAGTCCGTGGCGACAGGCTGGTCGCCGTCCATGTAAGCGACCCGGCACGGGCCGATCAGCTCGACGTAGAGCCAGCAGGCGCCGAGGGGGTCCTTCCCCCAGCCCTTCAACCGCTGAAGCACGCCGTCCCGGTAGAGCCAGCGGCCCTGCTCGTCGACGGCGTACCACCACAACAAGAACCGGGCCTGCTCTAGCGTGAACCGCCAGGGCTGCCCGAGCCCGTGCTGCAGGTTCGTTCCAACCCACCCAAGCACGTCCCACCCGATCGTCGCCTCCGGCAGCAGCCAGTGGCCATCGGGTGTCGTCTGCCAGGTGGGCCCGATCTTGACTGGCTCGTAGCGGGTCCCCTCCCAGGGGAACACGGCCGGCTCGGCCAGCCGCTCCCGATACCAGCGGATCGCCTCTTCGTGCTCGTCGCGTGTCTGCGTCTCGACCTTGCGCTTACGCGCCACGGCGCCAGCGTCGAGCGGCAGCCTCCCGCGCCTGCGTCGACGCGTCGACCTGACCGCCCTCGTCGTCCGGCAGCTTCAGCGACGCCAGCAGTTGCCGCAGCGTCGCCCGGTGCTGCCTGATCTCCTGCACAAGCGGATTCGCGACCGGCTGACCCATGCTGCCATGCACGATCAGGTCCGTCTCGGGCTTCGCAAGTTCCTCTTCGAGTCGCTCGATGAGGTCGATCTCGCGACACGCGTCCTCCAAGACGCGGGCCTCGTCGGGGCGCAGCTCGTACACGGTGGTGATGCCTCGCCACAGGCGTCGCGCCTTGCGGCCGAGACCTTGCGGAGTTGTCGGCTTCGACATCGTGAGTGCTCCTTCCGCCGTCGCGGCGGGGCCGGGGCGCCATCGCGGCGCCGACGGGGGAGGCCGGGCCCGCGCCCGGCTCAGGACTCAACCGGCAGGGGCGCGGGCCCGGAGAACGGGGAGAACGGACGGAACCCGGCGGCGTCGCGCCCGCTCGGGCTCCCAAAAACGGACAGAGAGCGCTCGCAGTTGGTGAGCTGCTA
>ERZ777003.4435-NODE-4435-length-11870-cov-4.941854_pt1 | contig 11870 bp, 13 predicted proteins | sample MGYA00374956_ERZ777003 | MGnify/ENA primary metagenome ERZ777003 (study PRJEB29302, sample SAMN06268252) | bioreactor metagenome | isolation source: Joint BioEnergy Institute, California, USA | place: USA:Joint BioEnergy Institute, California, USA | collected... | reverse complement strand
GTCCGCATTGCCGCGGAATGAGGAGCCGGCCGGCGCCCGGCATGGGCGCCGGCACGGAGGTCAGTAGCCGATGCCCTGCTCGGTCCCGCCCTGGCTCTTGTCGAAGATCTGCGGGTACGGGTAGTTGAGTCCGAGGAGCTGGCGGATCATCGGATCGGCGTTGTCCAGGAACTCCTGGTCCAGGCCGGACAGCAAGTCTTCCACCGGCTTCACGAACTTCGGCAGGTACTCGATCAGGATCCCGGTGCGGTCGGCTTGCGACTGATTGGGCATCGCGCAGTGCCAGGTGGCGCCGAAGAAGATGACCATGTCGCCCGGCTCGCCGAGCATCCGCGCACAGCGGTCAAAGAACGGATCATCCCTGGTCGGGTAGCGCATCGACTTCTGCGAACCCGGCAGATAGGCGGTGGCGCCGCTTTCCTCGGTGAACGGATCCAGCATGATCGTCGCCTGCGCGTTCAGCGGGAACGACGCGTTGGTCCGCATCGGGAAGGTGGCCTGCCGGTGGAAGTCCCAGTACGGGTAGTCCAGGTGCGGCTCCTGCCCCGGGCTGCCCGGCAGCAGCCGGCTGGCGCAGATCGAGCCCATGATGAATTCCTCGCCGAGGAAACGGCGCAGCACCGCCACGGCCGCCGGATGCTGGGCGATCCGGCTGAACACCGCGCCCTTGTTCAGCAGGTTCCAGACCCGGCGCTGGCGGTTCAGCAGCGACTCGTCGCCGTTGGTGCGCTGGAAGTGGGTCAGCTTCGGTGGTTCGCGGTCGCTGATCGTCATGATGATCTCGCGCGCCTCCCGGATCGTCTCATCCGGAAAGGCCCCCGGGAAGCGGATCGCGCCTTCGCCGTCCATCAGCTCGGCGACCGCGTCTTCCACGTCGAAATCGCGCCAGTCGAAGTCGCGCATCGGCGTTCCTCCATGCTTTGCCGTCGTCGGATGCAGTCCGGCGTTTGCGGCTTTCGTATCGTTTCGGCGAGCTTGGCTCAAGCGGGCGGCGGGATGAAAGCGGCAAATGCGCTCAGCCGAACGAGATCCGGTCGAAGCGCGGCTCGCCTGCGGGCATCTCGGCCCGGTAGAGGCGGGCGGCGGAGGTGCAGGCGAAGCGCAGGATCAGGCTGCGCCGCCGCGCCGGGGCGATCGTGAGCCGGGGCGGCTCGCAGAAGACGTCCGCGCCGAAACCGTCCGCCACCAGGATGCCGGCGTCCTCTGGCAGCCGCTCGGTGGGAAAGTCAGCGGACACGGCGAAGTAGAACCGGTCGCAGAACCCGAGGTAGTCCCGCCACTTCTGGTCGGCGAGGAAGTCGGGAAGCCCGCTCTTGATCTCGACCGCCACGGTGTCGCCGCGGTCATCGAGCCCGAACACGTCGATGCGGCGGCCGGTGCTGAGGGTGAACTCGGCGAGCGGCTGGTAGCCCTGGTCCACCAGCCACCGCATCACCCCGCGGCGCAGCACGTCCGCGATGCCGTCCTGTCTCGCCGTCGTTGCCGGGAACATCCGTCGTTTCCGTTTTGTGCTCGGTCCCGCCACTACAGCGCAGCCGTGTAGCGGCGTCAACCCTGGCGGGTCAGCGCCTGGCGAAGGCGGTGGAAAGCGAGCGGTACCCCGCGCTGATCAGGGATTACAGTACCCGGGACCGGGCGGCCCGCATCGCGTCGCTTGCACGACGGCGCGGTCGCGAACATGATCCAGGCGCCATGGCTGAAATCACCTATCTCACCCGGATCGTTTTCGACGACGGCGCGATCGACCGCCTGGGCGATCTGTGCGCCGATCTCCGCATCGCGCGGGCGCTGCTGGTCACCGACCAGGGCATCGTCCGCGCGGGTCTTGCGCAGCGGGCGCTGGATCCGCTGGGCTCCCGGCATGCCGCCACCTACGACCAGACGCCGTCCAACCCGACCGAGGCGGCGGTGCTCGAAGCCCTCGCCATCTACCGCGAGGGCGACTGCGACGGCATCGTCGCCATCGGCGGCGGGTCGTCGATCGATCTGGCGAAGGCCGTGGCCCTGCTGGCGACCCACGAGCCGCCGCTGGCGCGATACGCCGCCATCGAGGGCGGGATCGCCCGCATCACGAAGCCCACCGCGCCGCTGATCGCGATTCCCACCACCGCCGGAACCGGCAGCGAGGTGGGGCGGGCGGCGCTGGTGACGCTGGAGGACGGCCGCAAGCTCGGCATCATCAGCCCGCGGATGATCCCGGACATCGCGCTCTGCGACCCGGGCCTCACCGTCGGGCTGCCGCCGTCGCTCACGGCGGCGACCGGGATGGACGCGCTGACCCACTGCATCGAGACCTTCCTGTCGCCGCGGGTCAATCCGCCGGCGGACGCGATTGCGCTGGACGGCGCCGGGCGGGCGATGGCCTGGATCGAGCGCGCGGTCGCCGACGGTTCGGACCGCGAGGCGCGGTGGCAGATGATGATGGCCTCCCTGCAGGGCGGCCTGTGCTTCCAGAAGGGGCTGGGCGCGGTCCATTCGATGTCGCATCCGCTTGGCAGCCTGAAGGAGCCGGTGCTGCACCACGGGACGCTGAATGCCGTCATCCTGCCGGCAGTGCTGCGCTACAACGCCGGCCATGTCGGCGACAAGTACCGCCGGCTGGCGCAGGCGATGGGGCTGGACGCCGAGGCCGACCTTGCCGACGCCATTGCGGGCCTGAACGCCCGCCTTGGCCTGCCGCCGAACCTGCGCGCGATGGGCGTGTCGGAGGCGGTGCTACCCCGGATGGTGGACGGCGCCGTCGCCGACCATTCGACCGCCACCAACCCGCGGCCCGTCGAGCGCGCCGACTTCGAGCGCCTGTTCGCCGAGGCGATGGGCACGGCCTGAGCGGTGGCCGCCCGGGCGACGGGTCAGCCGGGGAGGAGATAGGCCTGCATCCGCGACCGCCAGTCGTCGCTGATCGCGATCGGCCGGTGGGTAGCGAGGGACGTGTGCACCTGGACGGTGCGCGCCGTCATCCGCTGCTCGCCGCTGACGCTGCCCTCGTATCGCAGTGCGAGGCTCGACCGGCCGATCCGCTCCACTCCCAGCGTGACCGTCAGCACCTCGCCCATGCGGCACGGGTGGCGGAAGTCGCATTCGACATGAACCACCGGCAGCCCCAGACGCTCGACCATGAGCAGGTGGGCATAATCGATGCCGAGTCCGCGCGTAAACCAATCCTCAACCGCGTCGTTGAAGATTGAAAGGAAGCGGGGGAAGTAGACGATCCCGGCCGGATCGCAGTGCGAGAAACGGATCGTCACGTCGTAGCGGTGGAGAGGCATGCACGGACCCTGGTTCTGTCTGCCCGCAAGGCTGTCGCCCGGCGCCGGACGGCGCGACGGCGGGGCGGTACGGTGAGCGCGACTCCGCCGCCCGGCAACCCGCTGCCCGAGCACATGCTGCCCGAGCAGGTGTTGTACGAATTCGTCCAGATCGGCAACAGCCTTCGGGTCAGCGCGGCCTGCCCGCGCACGCTGGTCGAGGTCACGGTCGTCGGCCCGCCGACGGCCGCCGAAATGCTGAAACGGACCGCGCGCCGCAAGCTCGGCCTTGCCATCGCGCGGCAGAAGGCGGCCGGGCAGGGCGCCGCATCGCGCTGAACGGGCAGCCGTCGCCGGGACCACCCGCGGCGGATTGTATCGATATTGCTACCACTACGGTCTTGTGACGCCCCTTGGGCTCGGCTAAACGAGGGGCGGGGCCTCGGTGCGCGACGGTCGCGATCGGCAGGATCGCCAACAAGGCTGCGTGCACCGTCTCTGGGGGTTGAATGGAAAATTTCGTCCAGCAGCTGATCAACGGCACCACCTTGGGTGCGTTCTTCGGGCTGGTCGCCATTGGCTACACGATGGTCTACGGGATCATCGGGATGATCAACTTTGCCCATGGCGACATCTACATGATCGGCTCGTTCACCGCGCTGATCGGGATGGCGCTCGCGGGCGCGACCGGCCTGCTGGGCGATACGGGCGGCGTGATCCTGGCGCTGCTCGTGGTGCTCGCGCTGTCCATGGCCTTCAACGCGGTCTACGGCTGGTCGGTCGAACGAATAGCCTACAGGCCGCTGCGAGGATCGTTCCGCCTCGCGCCGCTGATCTCCGCGATCGGCATGTCGATCGCCCTGCAGAACTACGTGCAGCTGGTGCAGGGTGCGCGCCCGCGGACCATCCGCCCCGTGATCGAGGGCAACATCGTGCTGATGACCCGCAGCGACGGGTTCACGGTGGTGCTGAGCTACCTGCAGATCTTCATCGTGCTGGTCACGGTCGCGCTGATGGCGGTGTTCACGCTGATCATCACCCGCACCGCGCTCGGTCGCGCCCAGCGCGCCTGCGAGCAGGACAAGACGATGGCGGCCCTGCTGGGCGTCAACGTGGACCGCACCATCTCCATCACCTTCGTGATGGGCGCGGCGCTCGCGGCCGTCGCCGGCCTGATGGCGGTGCTCTACTATGGCGCCATCGACTTCTATGACGGGTTCATCATCGGGGTGAAGGCCTTCACCGCCGCGGTGCTCGGCGGGATCGGCTCGCTGCCCGGAGCGATGCTGGGCGGGCTCCTGATCGGGCTGATCGAGGCCTTCTGGTCGGCCTATGTGTCCACCGAATACAAGGACGTGGCGGTGTTCTCGATCCTGGTGGGCGTGCTGATCTTCCGGCCGACCGGTCTGCTCGGCAAGCCGCAGATCGAGAAGGTCTGACCGGATGGCCACCGCGACTGCCGCTTCCGTCCCCGTGACGCGCCCCGTGAACTGGATCGGGGTGCTGAAGGACGCCGTGATCATCGGCCTCGTCACGCTTGCGCTCGCGCTGCCGATGGTGGGCTTCGAGACCACCTCCTCGACAACGGAGCGCGGCTGGCCGTTGCTCAACACCCGCTTTGCCGACGTCGCCGCCGCGGTGATCGCGGTCTTCCTCGGCCGGCTGGCGCTGAACCTGGTTCGCGAGGGCGTACGTGCTCCCGTGGCATTCATGGCGTGGGCGGTGTTCGCGCTGCTTCTCGCCAACCTGATCACGGAGACGGTCCCGGTCTGGAACGAGGCGGTGGAGACGCTGCTGGTGATCGGCGCCTTCGTCGTGGGCTTCGTCGCCACCTGGCGCTGGCTGTCGCCCGAAGGCACGACCAGCTCCGAGGTCATGGACGATGTTGCCGCCGGGCTGCAGCGCTGGAACCGGGTCATCGCGCCGATCGGCCTGCTGCTGGCGCTGGCCTTCCCGTGGCTGACCGGTCTCTACGCGCTGGCAACCGGCGGGGAGTTCGCGATCAGCCGCAATGCGGTCGATCTCGGCGTGCTGCTGCTCACCTACGTCATGCTGGGCTGGGGCCTGAACATCATCGTCGGCCTCGCCGGGCTGCTCGATCTCGGCTACGTCGCCTTCTACGCGGTCGGCGCCTATTCCTATGCGCTGCTGGCCCTCAACTTCGGCTGGGGCTTCTGGGCCTGCCTGCCGCTCGCCGGTGTGCTCGCCGCCCTGGCCGGGATTGTCCTCGGCTTCCCGGTGCTGCGGCTGCATGGCGACTACTTCGCCATTGTCACCCTCGGCTTCGGCGAGATCATCCGCGTGGTGCTGACCAACTGGTCGTCGTTCACCGGCGGGCCCAACGGACTGTCCGGCATCCCGCGCCCGACCTTCTTCGGGTTTCCGTTCGAACGCAATCCGGCCGAGGGGGAGACCGCCTTCCACCAGCTGTTCGGGCTGGAATTCGAAGGCGTTCACCGGGTCGTGTTCCTCTACTACCTGATCCTGCTGCTGGCGCTGATCACCAACCTCTTCACCATGCGGATCCGGCGGCTGCCGCTGGGACGCGCATGGGAGGCGCTGCGCGAGGACGAGATCGCCTGCCGTTCGCTCGGCATCAATCCGCGCAACACGAAGCTCACCGCCTTCGCCGTCGCGGCGATGTTCGGCGGCTTTGCCGGGTCGTTCTTCGCCACCCGTCAGGGATTTGTCAGCCCGGAGAGCTTCACCTTCATAGAGTCGGCGCTGATCCTCGCCATCGTCGTGCTCGGCGGCATGGGGAGCCAGCTGGGCATCGTGCTGGCGGCGGTGCTGGTGATCCTGCTGCCGGAATGGTTCCGCGAGCTGGATCAGTACCGCATGCTGGCCTTCGGCGTCGGCATGGTGCTGATCATGGTCTGGCGCCCGCGCGGGCTGCTGGCTCACCGCGCGCCGACGCTCCGCCTGAATTCTGCCGGGGGCGGTCGATGAGCGGCGATCTGCCCGCGGAGCGGGGGCCCACCGATCCGGCGGCGGCCACCTGGGACAGGGTGCCGCCCCTGCTGACGGTGGAGCATCTGACCATGCGCTTCGGCGGCCTCACCGCCGTCGACGACGTTTCCTTCATCGCCGGCCAGCGCGAGATCACCGCCATCATCGGCCCGAACGGTGCCGGCAAGACCACCGTCTTCAACTGCCTGACCGGCTTCTACCGGCCGACCGCGGGGCGGCTCAGTCTCGAGCGCGGCGACGGCACCCATTACCTGCTCGAGCGGATGGAGGGCTTCCGCATCGCCCGCGAGGCGCGCGTCGCCCGCACCTTCCAGAACATCCGCCTGTTCCCGCAGATGTCGGTGCTGGAGAACCTGATCGTCGCCCAGCACAACAAGCTGATGCTGGCCTCGGGCTATACCGTGCTCGGCCTGTTCGGCATCGGCGGCTACCGCGAGGCCGAACGGGCTGCGGTGGAGAAGGCGAAGTTCTGGCTGGACCGTGTCGGGCTCACCGCCCGCGCCGACTGGGACGCCGGCAATCTGCCCTACGGCGACCAGCGCCGGCTGGAGATCGCGCGGGCGATGTGCACCGAGCCCGCCCTGCTGTGCATGGACGAGCCGGCCGCAGGACTCAACCCGCGGGAGTCCCTTGAGCTCAACCAGCTGCTGCTGTCGATCCGCGACGACGACGGGGTGGGGGTGCTGCTGATCGAACATGACATGAGCGTCGTCATGGGCATTTCCGATCACGTCATCGTCCTGGACTACGGGCGCAAGATTGCCGACGGGACGCCTGTCGAGGTCCGCAACGACCCGACGGTCATCCGCGCCTATCTGGGCGAGGAAGAAAGCGACGAGCTGCCGCCTGAGGTCGCCGCCTACCTCGGGATCGCGCCGGATGCCGGAACGCAGTGATGCTGGTCATCGACGGCGTCCACACCTTCTACGGCCGTATCGAGGCGCTGCGCGGTGTCGATCTCACCGTCAACAAGGGTGAGATCGTCACCCTCATCGGAGCCAACGGCGCCGGCAAGACCACGCTGCTGATGACCATCTGCGGCACGCCCCGCGCGGCGGCCGGGACGATCACCTTCGAGGGGCGCGACATCACCCGCCTGCCGACGCACGAGATCGTGGCGCTGGGGATTGCCCAGTCGCCCGAAGGGCGGCGCGTCTTCCCGCGGATGACGGTCTACGAAAACCTGCAGATGGGGGCCACCCTGTCCGACCCGGCGCATTTCGCCAGCGACCTCGAGCGGGTATTCACGCTGTTCCCGAGGCTGCGCGACCGGCGCAACCAGCGGGGCGGTACGCTGTCGGGCGGCGAGCAGCAGATGCTTGCGATCGGACGCGCGCTGATGAGCCGCCCGCGGCTCCTGCTGCTCGACGAGCCGTCGCTCGGGCTTGCGCCGATGATCGTCAAGCAGATCTTCGACGTCATCGCCGAGATCAACCGGGAGCAGGGCGTCACCGTGCTGCTGGTGGAGCAGAATGCCTTCCACGCCCTGCGGCTGGCGCACCGGGGCTACGTCATGGTCAACGGCCAGATCACGATGAGCGGGACCGGGCGGGAGCTGCTGGCCAACGAGGAGGTCCGCGCCGCCTATCTCGAGGGAGGGCACTGACGCCATGACCTCGGGGATCGTGTTCTATTTCGACGTCGCCACGACAATCGTCGTGTCGATCATCATGTTCGGCTTCCTCGCCTACATGACCGGCGCCAACATGGCCCGCAACTGGCGGCCGATCGGGCACCTGGTGTTCTACTGTGCGCTGCTCGCGGTCGGCGAGCGGTTCATGGCGCACACCATCGTCTGGCACCGCTTCTACCTGCTGCTCGACATCTTCTGGACGGACGGGGAGTGGAGCGTGGCGTTCGACGCCTACATCTTCATTTCGTTCGTCATCTGCCTCACCTTCGGCTTCCTCGCCTACTACGCCACGCGTGCATCGCTGATGGTGCGCCAGTACCCGTGGTTGTACGAACGGAGCGGACCTTTCGGCTGGCGACGCCGCTGAAGCGGGCGTCTCGCCACGGTGCTGCCGTTGCCAGCTTTGGCCCCGTTCGTGTATGCCAGAGCAAGGAGTGCCGGGGCGCACTCGGTCCGCTCGGGCAGCTGCCGGCGCGGAAATCAAGAACAGGGAGCATGCTGATGCGTAAACTACTGCTGTCGACGGTGCTCGTGGCAGCGTCGGGCGCCTTTGCGGCCGCACAGGCCGATATCGTCATCGCGACTGCCGGTCCGATGACGGGTCAGTACGCGGCCTTCGGTGAGCAGATGCAGCGGGGCGCCGCGATGGCGGTCGCGGACATCAACGCCGCCGGCGGCGTGCTGGGCGAGCAGCTCGAGCTGATCGTCGGGGACGATGCCTGCGACCCGCGGCAGGCGGTCTCTGTCGCCAACAACATCGTCGGCGAGGGCGCGGTGTTCGTCGCCGGCCACTTCTGCTCGGGCTCGTCGATCCCGGCGTCCGAGGTCTACACCGAAGAAGGCATCCTGCAGATCTCGCCGGCCTCGACCAACCCGGCGCTGACCGAGGAAGGCGGCGACAACGTCTTCCGCGTCTGCGGGCGCGACGACCAGCAGGGCCAGGTCGCCGGTGCCTACATCGCCGAGAACTATCCTGACGCCCGGATCGCGGTGATCCACGACAAGACCGCCTATGGCCAGGGCCTGGCGGACGAGACCCGCCGGGTGCTCGAGGAGCACGGCATCACCGACATCATCTACGAGGCCTACACCGCGGGCGAGCAGGACTATTCGGCCCTCGTCACCTCGCTGAAGAACGCGGCGGTGGATGTGGTCTATGTCGGCGGCTACCACACCGAGGCCGGCCTGATCCTGCGCCAGATGCGTGACCAGGGCATGCAGACCCAGATGATCTCCGGCGACGCGCTCGTCACCGACGAGTTCTGGGCGATCACGGGCGACGCGGGCGAGGGCGTGCTGATGACCTTCGGGCCCGATCCGCGCAACTTCGACACCGCGGCCGAGGTGGTGGAGAAGTTCCGTGCCGAGGGCTATGAGCCGGAGGGCTACACCCTCTACACCTATGCGGCAGTGCAGGTCTTTGCCCAGGCCGCCGAGATTGCCGGCACCACCGACCTGGAGCCGGTGATCGACGCGTTGCGGAACAACAGCTTCGAGACCGTGATCGGCACCCTGTCGTTCGACGACAAGGGCGACATCGAGCAGCCGGCCTATGTCTTCTATCAGTGGTCCGGCGGCACCTACTCGCAGATCCAGTAACCGCGCCCGACCCGGCCTGAATCGGAAGCCCGGCAGCATCTGCTGCCGGGCTTCGTCCTTCTTCGGGGCAGGGGCACCGAGGCGCTCCTGCCGATGTTCCGGAAGGCACTGCGATCCGGAGCGTCATTCCTCTCCGGCCGCATGGTCGCTCGATCGTTTCCGGACCGCCTTCAGGAGACCAGGCCCGGAAGACTTCGGGAAGATCGGTGATCCGACGTGGAGGCCGTCAGGCCTTGGCGCGGCCCCGGGCCTTCTTTGCCGCAGCGGCCGCGCGCGACTTGCCAAGGCCGATCTTCTTGGCGAATTCGGACCGCTGGGCCGCGTAGTTCGGCGCCACCATCGGATAGTCCGGCGGCAGATCCCACTTCGCGCGATACTGCTCCGGCGTCATGTCGTACGTCGTGCGCAGATACCGTTTCAGCATCTTCAGCTTCTTGCCGTCTTCCAGGCAGATGATGTGATCGGGGCGCACCGAACGACGGATCGGAACAGCAGGCTTCTGTTGTACTTGGACTTCCGGCGCCTTCCTGGCATCGAGGCCGTGCAGGGTCTCGTAGACTGACCGGATGATGTCCGGGACCTGTGACGCCGGCAGCACATTGTTGCGCAAATAGGCGCTGACAATCTCCGCCGTCATCCTCAGGTCGGCCTTGATGTCTACCTCCGTGGTAGCTTCGTCGGACATGGTCTCATGATTCCTTCCGGAATTTAAAGGGCCGAAGTGTCTAATCGCGTTTCTCGCGTCGTGTCAAATAATTCTTGACTTCTGTGGCTTTCGGTAATCGTGCAGCTGTCGCTGCAATTTTAAGTACCTGTGCTTCCTGTACAGAACGTAACAAGAGAAGTCCCGCAGAGGTTCCCCGTTGATCCGCCGGCTGCTGGCGATCCCGCTCCGCCCATGGTCGAGACGCCCGTCCCGTTTCCCCGCGATTGCCCTGCTTTGCACCAGTCCGGACCGGTCTGCCGTCTGCGACTTGCGCGGCGGAATGCGGTTCCAGCCTGCGCCGCGCTGTGTTAGGCAGTCCGCCCGAAGGCGGGCAGCGGGTGCTTGCCGGGGACATGCCGTCGAATGAAACCGATCCTCATCGCCAGTGATCACGCTGGATTCCATTTGAAAGGGGTGGTGATCGCCCATCTGCGGACGCGGGATTTGCCCGTTGCCGATCTCGGCACCCATTCGGAAGCGTCCGTGGACTATCCCGCGTTCGGCGCGCGGATGGCCGAGGCGCTTGCGGCCGGGGAAGGGGAGCGCGGCGTCCTTATCTGCGGCACCGGGATCGGCATCGCAATGGCGGCAAATCGCCACCCGCACGTGCGTGCGGCCGTGTGCCATGATGTGTCGTCGGCGCGCCTGGCGCGGCGCCACAACGACGCGAACGTGCTTGCGCTGGGCGCGCGGCTGATCGGCGAGGTGGCGGCGCTGGACTGTGTGGACGCCTTCCTCGAAACCGCCTTCGAGGGCGGGCGTCATGCACGGCGAGTCGACCAGCTTTCGCGCCCGTTCGATCGGCAACTGGCAACGGACAGCAGGACCTCATGATCGCGAACGAGATGGCCGCAGCGGCCGCCCCCGCCACCGCCGACCTGCCGGTTCCCACGGGCTGGGACCGGGTGGCGGCGGTCGACCCGGAGATCGCGCGGGTGCTCGAGGGCGAGCTCAGGCGCCAGCAGCGGGGCATCGAGCTGATCGCCTCCGAGAACATCGTTTCCGAGGCGGTGCTGCAGGCCCAGGGGTCGGTGCTGACCAACAAGTACGCCGAAGGCTATCCGGGCCGGCGCTACTACGGCGGCTGCGAGGTGGTGGACATCGCCGAGCAGCTCGCGATCGAGCGCGCGTGCAAGCTGTTCGGCTGCGCCTATGCCAATGTCCAGCCCCATTCCGGCGCCCAGGCCAACGGCGGGGTGCTGCTGGCCGTCGTCAAGCCGGGCGACACGATCATGGGCATGTCGCTGGCCGCAGGCGGCCACCTGACCCACGGCGCGAAGCCGGCGATGTCGGGCAGGTGGTTCAATGCCGTCCAGTACGGGGTGCGCCGCCAGGACGGGCTGCTCGACTATGACGAGGCGGCTGCGCTGGCTGCGGAGCACAAGCCGAAGCTGATCATCTGCGGCGGGTCCGCCTATCCGCGCCAGATCGACTTCGCCCGCTTCCGCGAGATAGCGGATTCGGTCGGCGCGCTGCTGATGGTGGACATGGCCCACTTTGCCGGCCTCGTTGCCGGCGGGGTCCACCCCAGCCCGTTCCCGCACGCCCACATTGTCACCACCACCACGCACAAGACCCTGCGCGGCCCGCGCGGCGGCATGGTGCTGACCAACGACGAGGAGCTGGCGAAAAAGATCAATTCGGCTGTCTTCCCGGGCCTGCAGGGCGGTCCGCTGATGCATGTCATCGCCGCCAAGGCAGTTGCGTTCGGCGA
>ERZ777003.4430-NODE-4430-length-11884-cov-43.356919_pt1 | contig 11884 bp, 8 predicted proteins | sample MGYA00374956_ERZ777003 | MGnify/ENA primary metagenome ERZ777003 (study PRJEB29302, sample SAMN06268252) | bioreactor metagenome | isolation source: Joint BioEnergy Institute, California, USA | place: USA:Joint BioEnergy Institute, California, USA | collected... | reverse complement strand
CCTTGCCGGGTCGAGCACGAGCACGAGCACGTGCACGAGTACGGCGTCCCAGCCGTGCTACCTGCCGCATTGTACGTCCTTCGCCACTAGGGCACCGTCGAGTCGAGGGCGAAGGCAGCCTTCGCGGCAGGGCTGCCTCGCCGGGTCGAGCACGAGCACCGGGTAGCCTTCGCGGCAATGCTGCGTTGCCGGGTCGTGCACGAGTACGAGTACGAGCACGAGTACGGGGCAATCTTCGCGGCAATGCTACCTTGCCGGGTCGAGTCCGAGTCCGTGCCCGTGCCCGGGGCGCCGGTCAGCGCGGGCCGTCGCTCCGCCAGCCGAGACTGACGTGGAACTGGCGCTCGGCGAAGCCGGGCCACCGTTCTACGCGCGTGTCCAGCAGGTTGTCCACACCCGCGGCGATCTCGAAGCCGCGCGGGAGCGCCTGCGTCACCCGCAGGTCGATCCGCAGGAAGCCGTCCCGTTCCAGCACCTCGCCGCTCTCGGTCCGCTGCATCGGCGTGCGGCCCGTGTAGACCCCCGCAGCGCTCGCGCGCAGGCCGAAAGGCAGCGCGTACGACAGCGAGAGCCGACCGGAATGGGCGGGGCGGCCGAGCAGCTTCTCGCCCGTCGTCGTCCGCTCCGCGTCCAGCCAGGCGTAACCCGCCTCACCCCGCAGCCCGTGCCACGTGGCGCCCGCCTCGAGCTCGATGCCCTGCGTGCGCCCGTCGTCGATGTTGCCGTAGGTGAAGAGCGTGACGCCCGCGGAGTCGCCCAACGCACGCGTCTCGATGAAGTCCGTGAAGCGGCTGTGGAACGCCTGCGCCCGCAGGTAGAGCCGGGACCCCGTCCACTCCACGCTCCCGGTCACGTTGACCGACGTCTCCGGCTGGAGATCCGGGTTCCCGCGCACCGCGTACGCCACGCCCGGCGAGATGTTCAGGAACTGCATGTACAGCTCCTTGAAGTCCGGGGCGCGATACCCGGTCCCGATGGACGCCCGCACCGCGAGGGACGGCGTGGCCCGCCAAAGCACGGCGAGCCGCGGCGTCCAGTGCGTGCCCCACGCCTCGCTCCACGAGAAGCGCGCGCCGGGAACCACGCGGAGCGGCCCGGAGACGAACGTGGCCTGCATGAACGGCTCGACCGTGTGCAGCGTGCGGGACTCGCCCTCCACCCGCGCCGACCGGATCGCGCGGCGCCGGGCCTCCACGCCCGCATCCACTGCGTGCTCGCCCATGTGCAGCGTGTAGGCGAGCTCCGCCTCGATCTCCCGCTGCACCTCCTCCTCGCCCGTTCCGGCAGTGGGCTCCGGCCGCGTCGACCGACGGGCCAGGTTCCGGAACTCGGTGACGTACAGCACGGGGGCGAAGCGGTGCGCGCCCGCCCGGCGGCTCCCGCCCACGCGCACCGACCACTGGCGGTTGTCCGCGAAGTCGTAGAGCTGCCCGTTCCGCGCGCGCTGCCGCTCATCGAGCACCAGCGCGCTCGCCTCCACGTGCCCCTGCTCACCGGACCAACGGAGCGTCGCCAGGCCGTCCCAGCGCTCGGTCCGGGCGCCGGACGTATCCGCCGCCCCGGGCGTCACCGCGATCTCCCGGCGCCCCAGCTCCGCCACGTAGCCGACCCGGCCGACGGCGCCGCGGGCGCCCGCACCGAAGTCCAGCCGGTCCGCGCTCCCCATCAGCACCTCGCCCCGCCACGCCCGCTCGCCACGTTCGCCCGCAGGCCGCGTGATCACGTTCACCACGCCGCCCATGGCTTCCGAACCGTACAGCGTGGACTGCGGCCCCTTCACCACCTCGATCCGCTCGACCGCCGCCGCGGGGATCCGGGACAGGTCGATCTGGCCGGACATCCGCCCGATGAACGGCTGCCCGTCGATCAGCACCAGCACCCGCTCGGAGCCCAGTCCCTGGAGCATGAGCCCCGCGCCCGCCGGGTGCCCGCCCTGCGGCTGGATCCCCGTCCGCTCGACCAGCACCGCCGCCACGTCGGATGCGCCGCTCCGCCGGATCTCCTCGGCGCTCACCACCTCCGTCGGCACCGGCACGTCCGCCAGCGCCTGGAGACGCCGCGTCGCCGTGACCACGAGAGCGTCGAGGTCGACCGCACGCGGAGTCAGGGCGACGTCGACCACGACCTCCCCCGCGCGCGTCACCTCCACCTCGATCTCACGCTCCGCGTACCCGAGGTGCTCGACCCGCAACCGGTGCGTCCCCGGCTCGAGACCGTCCAACCGGAACGCGCCGTCCGCATCCGTCAGCACGGCACGGCCGGCTCCGGCCACGACCCGCACGACCGCGGACGACACCGCGACCCCCGTACCGGCCTCCGTGACCCTCCCCCGCACCACCCCGCCCCGCTGCGCGGCGACGGGCGCGTGGAGCAGCACGGCCGCAACCATCGCCACCCAGGCCCACAGGAAGCGGACCGGGCATCTCCCTTCTCCCGCGCGCCCCGGGCGGTCCAGCCCCCGCACCGGGAGCTGGACGCTACGTCTGCTCTCGACCATCGTCGCCTCCCCTCAGTCCGTGAGACGCGCGTAGCGCATCGTCACGTGCCGGGACCGGCCCGAGGTCGGCTCGTAGTACGAGATCAGCTGGACCTTGTAGACCGTCGACCCGCGCTTCACCAGGTAGACGTCGTACGTCGGCCAGATCTGGTGGTCGTTCCCCGTGATGTTGTACCGGTACCAGGGATGCGCCGCGAACGCGCCGCCGAACGTGTCGCCCCGGTACAGCGTCCCCATGTCCGACGCATCCGTGATCCCGTCGAACGGCTCGTCCACCACCACCGCGCCCGCTGCGCCGCTGCCGCTCACCCCGCCGTTCAGCCGGATCGTCCAGCCCTCGAACAGCAGGTCCCAGTCGGACGCGTCAGACACCTGGCCCCGGGTCAGGCTGAAGTAGACGGGCGCGCCCGCCGACACCTCCACCGTCGCGGTCTGCGCCGCGCCCATCGCCGCGCCGCTCCCGGGCTGTACCGCGAACTCGAAGGTGACCCGACCCATCGCCGTCTGCGTCGATCCCTCGAGCCCCGTGATGTGAAGCTTCGCGTACGACTGCCCGTCCGCCGTCCGCAGCTTCCAAACCCGGTCCGGGTTCGCGCTCACCACGTGCGTGGTCGGGTTGTACGCGTACCACCCCTGCAGCGCCGGCACGAGCGCATCGCTCTCCCACGCACTCGCATCCGACGGTATGTCCGCCGCGGTCACCGCCTCGAACGCCGCCAGCCCGTCCATCGCCGTGAGCTGGCCCACCTGCGCATCCGTCAGGTTCGCGTTCGCGCAGATGCAGTGCGCGACCACGTCGGCCGGCCCGGCGGCGCCGCCATTCAGCATCACCGCCGTCCCGAAGAACGCTATGTCCCACTCGGTCGAGCTCGCCGGGTTCGAAACCGTCACCTGCCGCGCCTCGTCCCCCAGTGCCACGTATGCCCAGCTCTGCGAGGCGTCCACCCGCATCTCCGCCGGGCCGTCCGGCCGGCCGTTGTCTGGCGAGGTGGAGTCGTCGCTGCAGGCAGGGAGTGCGAAACCGAGGGCGAGGGTGAGGACCGCGATTCGAGCTTGACGAGCCGTGCTGTATCGTTGAAAGCGCCTCATGGGAATCTCCGCGCTTGTCTGACATTGAAAATCATTCTCAACGACGGTGCAACGTTGCCAGGACCCGGACCCGTTGTCAAGGGGTGGCGCCGCACCGATCGCCGTGCCCCACGGCCGCCGATTCGCGCGCAATGACGCCACGAACGCCCATACGCCGCGACCGACGGACGCCCCGCGACCCCGGGCCCGGACCCGATCGCCATCGCAACCGTCCCTGGAAGGACCTATTGCCTTATGACGGTTTCTTGTTCAGAACCCTCACAGGGCGGGTGTCGAATCGGCCCGGCGACGCCGTCGTCGAGACCACGCCAACGGAAATCGAGCGCACGAAGCGCCGGCCGACCGCCGGGCCGCCGCGGGTGACGGCGCCCGCCCGACACCGCCGCCCGCACGGGCGCTGACGTATCGACCGCGCCGGACCGCCCACGTCTACCACGACGAGCCTGGCCGCGATCCCCTCCCTTCCCTGGCCACGATCACCGGCCACCTCGACGATCGCTCCGCCATACCCACCCGCCGCCGGATCCAACGCCCGCCTATCACCCGCCAACCACGACCTCATCGCACACCCTCGCCCGTGACCCACCGCCAGGCGAACACGCTCCACACCATCGCATGCGGAGCCCCGCCCGTTCAAAACCCACAACCAGCTCCCTTACCCACCTACCCAACCCTCCCCCCGACCCGCGAAGCTCACGCTACCCGTGCTCGTGCTCGTGCTCGTGCTCGACCCGGAAAGGTTGCCCCACCGCGAAGGCTGCCCCGTGCTCGTGCTCGTGCTCGTGCACGACCCGGCAAGGTAGCTTTGCCGCGAAGGCTGCCCCCTCGTCCGTTTCTTGCACCGCCAGCCAGCGATGACAACCTGGATGTGGACCCTGACCGGAGGCTGGACATGCCCCGTTCCCGTTGGACCTCGAAGGAGGAGCGGCAGTACGAGCGCATCAAGGAGAGCGCCCGGGCGCGAGGCGCATCCACCCGCAGGGCCGAGGAGCTCGCTGCGCGGACGGTCAACAAGGCGCGCCGCGAGGCGGGGCGTACCTCGAGGAGGACGACGTCGGGCACCGGCAACCCGAACCGCCCGCTCGAGGAGCGGACCGTTCGGGAGTTGCGGAACCGGGCGGCCGAGCTGAGCATCGAAGGCCGGAGCCGGATGCGGAAGGCCGAGCTGATCCGCGCCATCCGTCGGCGCCGGTAGCGGCGGCCAGCGATCACGCGGGCGGGTCATCCCCGATGGAGGCGGCCCCAGGTCATCATGCGCCCGGGGCCGCGCCCGCTCATCGCGCGCGGGCACCCGCACGACCGCGATCCGTCCATCGTCCCGGCGGCATCCACGCCGGTACCCGCGGACCGGTGAGGGCCGCCGGGTCGCTTGCACCGCTCCGCCGGCCGCCCGGCCGTCAAGACCTCGCCGCTTCCGCCGGCTACGGAGCGCGCAGGGTTCGAGGCGACGTTGTACCCGCGACGCGCGTCGCGTTCGCCGCGATCGCGGCGGCAGCCGTCGTCGCCTACGGCCCCCCGCCCTATTCCCGCCCCGGCAGCAGAGGCGGGCGCGATTCCGGAGCAGAGGAAGGCCCGCGCAATGCGGGCGAGGGCGAGCGCCCCGGCGATCGGCGTTTGCCGGCAGTGGCGATCCCGATCGGGGGCACCGGCCCCTCATGGATCCGCAATCCGCGGGCGGCGCTCCGTCCGTCTCGTTGCGGACGGGGTCACGCTCGCTCCGAACGCCGCCCGACTCGCATTGGCCGTTCCGTGCCCACCGCCTCCTCCCTCCCGACCGCCCCGCCCCCCCTGTACTCCGGCCGGATCGCCCGCCGTGGCCTCCGCCCCCCTCAATCCCACCACCCGTGCAGGTACCAGCTCTCCTTCCGGGCGTCCCGGAAGAGCCAGATCAGCACGCCCTCCGCGGTCACGCACCGGAAGTACTCCCGCGCATAGGCCTCGCCCCAGCGTTCCCCCGAGACCCGGTCTGGTCCCGCGGCCGTGACCAGCTCCCGCCACCCCTGCCTGTCCCGATACCGCACCGGCACCCGATGGTCCCGGCACGGCACCGACTCCACCACGATCGGCCGCGGCTCCGGGAGCAGGTGCAGCTTGAGGCGGGCCCCGTCCTCACCAGGGGCGTCCCCCTCCCCACCCTCCACCACCCCCAACCGCACCACCGCCCCCGCATCGCCCGGCCGGGCAGCGCCGCCTTCCCCCTCCACCACCCGCAACCCGCCCCCGAAAGCGCGCACGGGCGCCCCGCTCCCACGCTCCCTGCTCACCCCTGCTACCTCGCCCTGGAGCACAGCCGAGGCATCCCGGAGCACGGTCGCGGATGCCACGGCCGGTTCCACCGGCACCCACCGTGTGCGCCGCTCCGCCAGCGGATGGGGCACCACCTCGGGCCGCACCACCACCGGGCCATGCTCCTCGATGATCCGTGCCACCGCCGCCTCCACCGCCTCCGCCGTGGCGAAGCCCCGGTCGAACAGGTCGCCCTGGCACACGCCCGCCGGCTCGGACGCGTCCACCCCCAGCTCCACCCCCGCCACCGCGTCCGGCACCGTCAGCCGCTCCAGCTCCGCGCGCACGAGCCGCAGCCACGTGGCCCGGCTCGCCGTCGGCCGCGCCGGGCGCAGCGCGCGATGCCACCGCGCACCGTTCGCCAGCGCCAGCGAGAGCGTCATGCGCCGCGCATGCTCCCCCCGCGCCCGGAGCGCGTCACAGATGCTCCCGAGCAGCGCGTTCGCGACGAAGACCAGACGCGCCGGGTCGGTCAGCACGTAGTCGATGAAGTCCAGCGACGCGTGCGGCTGCTCCCGCGGGAGCGCCGTGAAGAGACGGCGGGGATCGTCCCCCCGCGCGAGCCGCCAGAGCGCGACGCCGTCCCGGCCGAACCGGACCTCCACCGCCTCCCGCTCCAGCGCGGCCAGATCCCCGCAGACGCCGATCCCCACGCCGTCCAGGAACGCCCGGAGGCGGGCGTCCGGCCTGAGAAGGCCGATGGGGACGGAGGCCAGGAACGCCCGGTCCCCGCCGGGCTCCACCCGGATCCACTCGCCCGGCTCCGCGGTCCGGGCCGCCACCTCCGCGGCCACCGGCGTGTCCGCGATCCCCGCCCGCGCCCCCGCCACCCGCTCGAGCAGCCGGGACGCAAGGGCGGCCGCCGGCAAACCCCGGGCGTCCACCCAGACCACCTCCCGCCCCAGCGCCACCCGGGGCGCGAGCTCCAGCAGCGTGACGGCCAGCGCCTCCGGCGGGCCGGCCTCCTCCCACTCCGGATCCCAGAGACAGATGCAGCGCATGGCGACCTCAGCTCCGTCTTCCCGCCGGCGCCCGATCCGCTCCCCGCCGATCCGCGAGCCCGGGATCCAGCGCCAGCCGATACTCGTGGTTCGCGACCGGCAACGGAAACTCGACCTGCGAGCTGAACCCCATGGACGACACCTTCACCCGCACCACCACCGCCTCCAGCTCCGCCGCTTCCCCGAACGGGCCCCGCCGCCACCGGAACCGCTCCGGCACGAACGCCGACGCCAGACGCAGCGCCGCCACCGGGACCCCGCCCGACAACGCCACGAACGCCCCGCCCCCCTCCCGCGCCGCCCGGGACAGGCGCACCCCGTCCGTGCCCACCACCTCCACCCCCGACAGCACCACCAGCGCGAACCCGCCCGAGCGCAGCAGCTCCTCCGCGCACTCCAGGGCGGCCCGCCTCCCCCACTCCCCCTCCGGATGGATCAGCACCGGCGCCGCCCTCCCCTCCCTCCCCGCCAGCCACTCCCCCGACAGCACCCGCCCCCCATCCACCCACGCCGCCCGCTCGCCCCGCTCCACCGCCGCATCGCACGCGGCCTGCAGCATGGCCGTGGCGCCTCCGCCCGGCGCCCACGCCGTCAGCCGCCCCCGCGGCAGCCCGCCCCCGGGCAGCACCCGGTCCAGCGCGCCCAGCCCCGTGGCCACCGCCGCGGCCGTCCGGTACGTGACCGGCACCGCATCCGGGAACCGGCCCTCCAGGATCTTCCGCAACTCCGCGAGCCGTGTGGCCATGCCGCTCCAGGTCCCCATCGACGCTCCGCCATCCGCGCGGCCCGGCCCGCGCGGCAGGGACCTCCAAACTATACCGAAGATTTCCCGAAAGCAAGAGACCCGACGCTGGCGCTCACCACGCTCCGGAGATTATCCTTGGTTCCGCAACGAACCTTCACCGGCGAGCCGGGTACCGACGCGCAGCCGCGCCCGGCAAACCCTGGCCCGCCGGGCCGCTGACCAGGCACCACACCTACCGTGGGGGCAAACCATGCAACGACCCGTTTCGGCCGTTCTCGTTCTGTCCGCAGCCGCGCTGCTGGCGGGGTGCGGGGCGGGCGGCAAGGCGGAGGAGGCGCCCATCTCCATGCTGGCACCCGGCCTGACGCCGGCGGCGCTCGAGGCGCGGGTGGCCCAGTTCGCGCCGGCACGGATCGACTTCGACGACTCCTCCCTCGAACCCTGGGAACGGGAAGTCCTGAAGCGCCTGATCCAGGCGTCGGACATCATGCACGAGATCTTCACCCGCCAGGTCTCGCCCCGGAACCCGGAATGGCTCGCCCGCCTCGAGGCCGAACACGGCGCCGGCCGCGACGCGGCCCTCGCCTACTTCGACATCATGGTCGGCCCCTGGGACCGGCTGGAGAACGACGCGCCCTTCCTCGACGTGGGCGAGAAGCCCGCCGGCGCCGGCTACTACCCGGAGGACCTGACCGCCGAGGAGCTCAACGCGTGGCTGGAGGCGCACCCCGAGGACCGGGACGCGTTCACCAGCTACTTCACGGTGATCCGCCGCACCGAGGACGGCGGGCTCGAGGCCGTGCCGTACTCCGAGGCGTACCGGGACGAGCTGACCCGGGCGGCCGCCCTGCTCCGGGAGGCCGCGGACCTCTCCCGGAACGAGTCCCTCTCCCGGTACCTCCGCACCCGCGCGGACGCGTTCCTCTCGGATGACTACTTCGAGAGCGACGTCGCCTGGATGGACATCACCGGCAGCCGCATCGAGCCGACCATCGGCCCCTACGAGGTCTACGAGGACCGGCTCATGGGCTACAAGGCCGCCTTCGAGAGCTTCGTGACCGTCAGCGACCCGCAGGCCAGCGCGGAGCTGGAGCGGCTGAAGGAGTACCTCCCCGAGCTGGAGCGCCGGCTCCCCATCGAGGACCGGTACAAGAACCTCGACCGGGGCTTCGAGAGCCCGATCCGCGTGGCGGACGAGGTCTACACCGGCGGCGACACCCGCGCCGGCGTGCAGACCATCGCCTTCGCCCTCCCGAACGACGAGCGGGTCCGGGCGGCGAAGGGCTCGAAGAAGGTGATGCTCCGCAACGTGATGCGCGCGAAGTTCGAGCAGATCCTGGTGCCGATCGCCCGGGAGGTGATCGACCCGGCGCTCGTCGAGGACGTGACGTTCGACCCGTGGTTCGTGAACGTGCTGATGCACGAGCTGGCGCACGGCATGGGCCCGGGCTTCATCACCCTCCCCTCCGGCGAGCGGACCACGGTGAACCAGGCGCTCCGGGAGCACTACTCGGCGCTGGAGGAGGCGAAGGCGGACATCACCGGGCTCCACAACATCACCATGCTGGCCGCCGACGGGATGTACGACGACGCCTTCGTCCGCCGCGCCTTCCTCGGCCACTTCGCGGACATGTTCCGGGCGGTGCGCTTCGGCGCCGGCGCGGCCCACGGGATGGCGAACCTGATCCAGTTCAACTACCTCTGGGAGCGGGGCGCCATCCGGTACGACCCGGAGACCGGCCGCTTCGGCGCGGATGTGGACGCCCTGATCGCCGGGAACCGGGAGCTCGCCACGCTCCTCCTCACCATCCAGGCGACGGGCGACTACGACAAGGCGGGCGAGGTGATCGCCCGGTACGGCACCATGCGGCCGGAGATGCGCGCGGCCCTCGACCGCCTGGCCGGCACCGTCCCGGTGGACATCAAGCCGGTCTACACGATCGTGGAGAAGATGAAGAACTGGTGACCGCCCGCTAGAGCGGCCGGAACACCTCGTCCAGTTCGAGCACCAGCGGCTCGCCGGCGCCTTCCGGGCGCCAGGCGAGCCGTTCCGTTGTCCGCTCCGGCTCGCTCGGGCCCTCCGCGAACCGCCAGACCCACACCACCCCCTCCTCCGGGTCCACGACCCAGTACTCGGGCACCCCGAGCTCGCCGTAACGCCGGGGCTTCTTCACGGAATCGATGGACGACGACGTCGGCGAAAGCACCTCCACGACCAGCCCCGGCGCCTTCTCCACGCCCCGATCCGTGATCCCGTCCCGCGCCGCGTTCGGCACGAACACCAGGTCCGGCCGCAGGAACTGGCCCGTCACGAAAAGCACGTCCACAGCCGGCAGCACCACGCCCAACCCATGCCGCTCGACGTACTGCCGGAGCGCGGTGGCGAGCGTGAACAACACATGCTGGTGCCGAGGCGACGGGGACGGCGTCACGAGCACCTCGCCGTCCAGGACCTCGTAGCGGTTGCCGTCATCCGGGAGGCGCGCGTAGTCGGCATACGTCCACGAAGAGCGCGACGTCGGTGTGTTCATCGTTCCCTCCCGGATCGAGAGATCGTGGCTTCGCCCGGTCCCGCCCATGGCGGCCCGCGCCGATCGCATGCGACGGCGGGGGCGTATCTCAATGTAAGGCGAGGACTTGGGCGAGGCGAGGAGATCGCGGGCCGGCGCCGGGCGGCGACGACTTCCTTGACCCGCCATCCCGGCTTCCTCCAGATTGGAGGAAGAATGGAGGAACCCCATGGCCATCCTCAACATCAAGAACCTGCCCGACGAGCTCTACGAACGGCTCCAGGCCCGCGCGAAGGGCGAGCGCCGATCCGTGGCCCAGGAGGTGACCCGGATCCTGGAGGAGGCAATGGGGGAAGCGGAGCCGCTCTCCGTCCTCGAGCTCCAGGGCCTGAGCGCGGAGCCGCGGCCGGAGCGACGACGCGGCAGGACGCGCAGGGTCCGGGCGCCGCGCGTGGGACTGGCCGAGACCGTGGGGCCTGGCCCCGTGGCGGTGGACACCGCCATCTTCCTCTACCTCATCGAGGAGCATCCTGCGTATCTTGGGATCGTGCGACCGCTGTTCGAGGGCGCGGATCGCGGCGAACTGGAGATCGTGACGTCCGCCATCACGCTCCTCGAGCTGCTGGAGGTTCCGTACCGGGCCGGGAACCTCCCGCTGGCGGCCCGTTACGAGGCGCTGCTCACCCGGAGCCGCAGCATCCGGCTCATCGACCTGGACCGGGCCCAGCTCCGGGCCGCGGCGCAGCTGCGCGCGGTACACCACGTTGCGTTTCCGGACGCGCTCCGGCTCGCCGCCGCGCTCACGGCCCGTTGCACCGCGTTCGTCACGAGCGGCCGCCGCCTCCCGTCGATCCCGGGGCTGCGGATCGTTCCGCTATCCGAGTTCGTCTGACCCCATGAGCACCGAACTCCGTCTGGCCGAGCTGGCCGAGCGCTGGGCGGGCAGGCCCGCCTCCGAGCGCGCGAACGCCCAGCTCTACCTGATCGAGCTGTGCGACGCCCTGGGCGTGGAGCGCCCGGACCCCGCGGGGAGCGGCTACCAGTTCGAATTCCCGATCCGCGTGGTGAACCCGGACGGCACCGAGTCCACGAACTACGTGGACCTGTACAAGCAGGGCTGTTTCCTCCTGGAGGCGAAGGACGAGGAGCCCGGCCGGTCGAACGAACTGCTGCTCCGTAAGGCGTTCGGCCAGGCGCGGAGCTACGTGTCGCACCTGCCGGGGCAGATCCCGCCGTACCTGCTGGTGCTGGACGTGGGCCGCACCCTGATCGTGTGGGACCGCTGGAACGGGACCTACGGCGGGTTCAACGCCGGCCGCCGCATCGACCTCACGACCCTCGCCGACCGGCCGGAGGACATCGCCCTCCTCGTCGACATCTGGCGGGACCCGGAGAAGCGCAACCCGGCGAAGCGCGCCGAGGCCGTGACCCGGGAGGTGGCGGAGCGGCTGGCCGAGCTCGCCTCGGCCCTGGAGGCGCGCGGCTACCCCCACGAACGCGTGGCGCGCTTCCTCATGCGCGTGGTCTTCACCCTGTTCGCCGAGGACGTGGGCCTCCTCCCCGGCGAGCCGTTCCGCAAGGCCATCGAGGAGATCGGCTTCCACGCGCCCGGGGAGTTCGCCGACGCGCTCCGCCTCCTCTGGGAGGCCATGGACCGGGGCGGCCCCTTCGGCTACCACCGGCTCCTCCGCTTCAACGGCCACTTCTTCCGGGATTGCGACGTCATCCCCCTCGAGCCCGCGGACATCCGCATCCT
>ERZ777003.4428-NODE-4428-length-11892-cov-6.059052_pt1 | contig 11892 bp, 11 predicted proteins | sample MGYA00374956_ERZ777003 | MGnify/ENA primary metagenome ERZ777003 (study PRJEB29302, sample SAMN06268252) | bioreactor metagenome | isolation source: Joint BioEnergy Institute, California, USA | place: USA:Joint BioEnergy Institute, California, USA | collected... | reverse complement strand
GCGGGCGCTAGAGGCCGAGGAGCGGCGCCGCGGACTCGAGCGTCGCGATCGCCTCGTCGGCCCCGGCAGCGCGCAGCTCGTCGACGCCGTACTCGCCGGTCGCGACCCCGATCGCGCGGATGCCCGCGCCGTGGGCGGCCTCCACGTCGCGCGGGGTGTCGCCGAGGGCGACGCTGCCCTCGCGGTCGAGCTTCCCGCCGTTGGCCTCCTCCGCCCGCGCGAGGGCCGTGCGGCAGATGTCCACGCGCTCGTTCGCGTCCGAGCCGTAGCCGCCAAAGGCGAAGAAGCGGTCGAGCCCGGCCCGGCCGAGCTTGATCCGGGCTGCCTCCTCGGTGTTGCCGGTGATGAGGCCGAACAGGCGGCCCGCGGCGGTGAGCGCCTCGAGCAGCTCGAACGCGCCCGGCATCACCCGGTAGCCCGGCGAGCGCTCGACCTCCTCGGCGAGGTAGCGCCCGCGCAGCTCCATGAGCGCCGCGAGCTCGCCCGGCTCCGGGTCGCGCCCGATCGCGCCGCGGAAGCAGGCGGCGCCCACGGCGGGGTCCGGCACGCCCTTGCCCGTGTAGTCCGGGACGTTCACGTCCACGTCGTGGAGCTCGAGGAAGGCGCGGTGCCAGGCGCGGTCGGAGGCGCCGCCCGTGTCGATCAAGGTGCCGTCGATGTCGAACAGCACAACGCCCGGGGACTGCTCGGAACCACTGCCCGCCGGCTGCTCCGCTTCGCGTCCGCTGCCGTCGGGGTGGTTGGTCAAATCAGCCACCGCGCCGAGCGGCCCGGTACCGACGGATCAAGTTGTTCGTGGACGAGTCGTGGCTCAGGTCCGGCTCCTCGTCTGCCTGGAGCTCGGGGATGATCGCCTTCGCGAGCTGCTTGCCCAGCTCGACGCCCCACTGGTCGAACGAGTTGATGCCCCAGATCGCCCCCTGTGCGAACACGGAGTGTTCGTAGAGGGCGACGAGCGTGCCGAGGGCGTGCGGGGTGAGCCGCTGGGCGAGGATCACGTTCGTCGGCCGGTTGCCCGGGAAGTGGCGGTACGGCTCGCCGGGTGCGTCGCGCCCGAACGCGAGCGCCTCGGCCTGGGCGAAGACGTTGGCGATGAGCAGGTCGTGGTGGTCGCCGACCGGGTTGAGGGGCTCGATGAAGCCGATCAGGTCGCAGGGGATCAGCTTCGTCCCCTGGTGGATCAGCTGGTAGAAGGAGTGCTGGCCGTTCGTCCCCGGCTCACCCCAGTAGATGGCGCCGGTCTCGTAGTCGACCTCCTCCCCGGTCAGCGTCACGCGCTTGCCGTTCGACTCCATCGTGAGCTGCTGCAGGTAGGCGGGGAAGCGCTTCAGGTACTGCTCGTACGGGAGAACCGCCGCGGTCTGGGCGCCGAAGAAGTCGCCGTACCAGACGGCGAGCAGGCCGAGCAGGACGGGCAGGTTGCGCTCGAAGGGAGCCTCGCGGAAGTGCTCGTCGAGCTCGTGGAAGCCGGCGAGCAGCTCGCGGAAGCGCTCTGGCCCGATCGCGAGCATCGTCGAGAGGCCGATCGCCGAGTCCATCGAGTAACGGCCGCCGACCCAGTCCCAGAACCCGAACATGTTCTCTGTGTCGATCCCGAACTCGGCGACGCCCTCGGCGTTCGTCGAGACGGCGACGAAGTGCTTGGCGATCGCGTCCTCGTCGCCGCCGAGCCCGGCGAGCGCCCACTCGCGGGCGGTGTGGGCATTGGTCATCGTCTCGAGCGTCGTGAACGTCTTCGAGGAGACGATGAAGAGCGTCTCCTGCGGATCGAGGTCGCGGGTCGCCTCGGCGATGTCGGTCCCGTCGACGTTCGAGACGAAGCGGAACGTCCGGTCGCGATCCGAGTAGTGGCGAAGCGCCTCGTAGGCCATGACGGGCCCGAGGTCCGAGCCGCCGATCCCGATGTTGATCACGTTGCGGATCGGCTTGCCGGTGTGCCCGCGCCACTCGCCGCTTCGCACCTTCTCCGCGAACGCGGACATCCGGTCGAGCACCTCGTGGACCTCGGCGACGACATCGGTGCCGTCGACGATGAGCGAGCGCTCGCGCGGCATCCGCAGGGCGACGTGGAGCACCGCGCGGTCCTCGGTCACGTTGATGTGCTCGCCGCGGAACATCGCGTCGCGGCGCTCGCCGACGCCGCGCTCCTCGGCAAGCGCGACGAGCAGCGAGACCGTCTCGTCGGTGATCCGGTTCTTCGAGTAGTCGAGGAAGAGACCCGCCGCCTCGGCGGTCAGGCGCTCGCCGCGCTCGGGATCGGACGCGAACAGGTCGCGCAGGTGGAGCTGCGAGACCTCCGCGTGGTGCCGCTCGAGCGCGGCGAACGCTTGTCCGTCGCGAATGGTCAGGCCGTGGCGCGCTGGCGCGAGATCGTCTCGAGGAGCTGGTTCCAAGAGTCGACGAAGGCCTGCTTGCCGTCCTCCTGGAGCTTCGCCGCGAGCGCGTCGACGTCGATCCCCGCGTCGCCGAAGGCGGCCAGGGTCTCCTCGGCGTCGCCGCCGTCGCGGGGCACGAGGTCGCCGACCTCGCCGTGGTCCGCGAACGCGTGCAGCGTCTTGTCGGGCATCGTGTTCACGGTGAGCGGCGAGGCGAACGCCTCGATGTAGAGCGTGTCCGACGCGTTCGGGTCCTTCGTCCCCGTGCTCGCCCACAGCAGGCGCTGCGGCCGTGCGCCCTCGTTCATCAGCTTCTGCATGCGGTCGGACTCGAGGAGGTCGCGGTAGGCGGCGTAGGTGCGCTTGCCGATCGCGATCCCGAGCCGGTTGCGCAACTCGTCGGGCACCTGGTCGGCAACCGCGGCGTCCCAGCGGCTGATGAAGAGCGAGGCGACCGACGGCACGTCCGGGTTGAGCCCGGCCTCGATCCGGCGCTCGATCCCGCGCATGTAGGAGTCGGCGGCGCCCAGGTAGTGCTCCGTCGAGAACAGGAGCGTGACGTTCACCGGGATGCCCGCGTAGATCGACTCCTCGATCGCCTTGCGGCCGGCGATCGTGCCGGGGATCTTGATGAAGAAGTTCTCCTCGCCGCGCGAGTAGAGGTCGGCGACCTGCTTGATCGTCCCCTCCGCGTCGTCGGCGAGCGTCGGCGAGACCTCGAGCGAGACCCGGCCGTCGACGCCGGCGGTCCGCTCGAACACCGGGCGGAAGAGCTCGGCGGCGCGACGCAGGTCGGTGATCGCGAGCTCGAAGAAGAGTTCCTCGCCCGTGAGCCCCTGCTCGTGCAGCTCGGCGACCTGGTCGTCGTAGGCGTTCCCGCCGCCGATGGCCTTGTCGAAGATCGTCGGGTTCGAGGTGAGCCCGGTGACCGAGAGCTCGTCGATGTAGGACGCGAGCGTGCCGTCGTCGAGCATCGTCCGCGTGATGTTGTCGATCCACAGGCTCTGGCCGAGCTCGTGGAGTGCTTGGGTGGGCTTCACCGGGAAACCTCCTTGGTCGTGCGGTCGAGGACCTCGCGCGCCGCTTCCGTGATTCGCTCGGGGACGAAGCCGTAGCGGCCGAGGACGTCCTTGAGCGGGGCCGAGGTGCCGAAGGTGTGCATGCCGATAGCTTCGCCGTCCGGCCCGACGAAACGATCCCAGCCCAGGGTCGACGCCTCCTCGACGGAGACGCGGGCCCGGACCGAGGGCGGGAGGACCTCGTCGCGGTACTCCTGGCTCTGGCGCTCGAAGAGCTCGAAGGAGGGCATCGAGACCACCCGCGAGCGGATCCCGTCGGCGGCGAGCGCCTCGTGCGCCTCGACCGTGATCGCGACATCGCTGCCGGTCGCGATCAGGATCACCTCCGGATCGCTGTCCGGATCGGCGTCGGCGAGCACGTAGCCGCCGCGCCGCAGCCCCGAGGCCGCCGCGTAGCGCTCCCGGTCGAGGATCGGGACGTCCTGGCGGGTGAGGACGAGGGCGACCGGGCTGTGGCGCTCGGACAAAGCCACGCGCCAGGCCTCGGCGACCTCGTTCGCGTCGCAGGGCCGGATCACGATCAGGTTCGGGATCGCGCGCAGCGAGGCGAGCTGCTCCACCGGCTGGTGGGTCGGCCCGTCCTCGCCGAGCCCGATCGAGTCGTGCGTGAAGATGTGGATCACCGGCAGCTCCATCAGCGCCGAGAGGCGGATCGCGGGCCGGGCGTAGTCGGAGAAGACGAGGTAGGTCGACCACGCCGGGCGCAGCTTCGAGAGCGCAAGCCCGTTCGAGATCGCGGCGGAAACGTGCTCGCGGATGCCGTAGTGGAGGTTCCGACCGGTGCGGTCCTCGGGCTGGAAGTCGGTCTCCCCTTCGCCGGTCAGGCGCACGGAGGTCGAGTCGGTGAGATCGGCCGAGCCGCTCACGAACCAGGGGAGCTGCGCGGCGACCGCGTTCTCCACCTTGTTCGAGGCCTTGCGCGTGGCCAGCTTCTCGCCGTTCGCCGGGAAGCTCGGGATCTCGATGTCCCACCCGTCGGGCAGCTCGCGCCGCTGCATCTGGTCGATCTGCGCGTTCAGCGTCCCGTACTCGCGCCCGTAGCTCGTCCGCAGCCGGCCCCACTCGCGGCGCAGCTCGGCCCCGCGCTTGCCGAGCTGCTCGGCGAAACGCTCGCGGACGCCGTCGGGGACGAGGAAGTGCGCGTCCTCGGGCCAGCCGTAGGCGCGCTTGGTTTCGCGCACCTCCTCCTCGCCGAGCGGCTCGCCGTGGGCCTCCTTCGTATCGACCTTGTGCGGCGAGCCGTAGCCGATGTGGCTGTCGACGATGATCAGGGTCGGGCGGTCGTCGGTCGCCTTGAAGGTCTCGAACGCGCGGTTCAGCAGGACGAGGTCGTTCGCGTCGCCGACCCGCAGGACGTTCCACCCGTAGCCCTGGAAGCGGGCGGCGACGTCGTCGCCGTAGGTGATCTCGGTGCGGCCGTCGATCGAGATGTGGTTGTTGTCGTAGACCCAGCAGAGGTTGTCGAGGCGCTGGTGCCCGGCGAACGAGGCCGCCTCGTGCGAGACGCCCTCCATCAGGTCGCCGTCGCCGGCGAACACGTAGACGTCGAAGTCGAAGAGCGGAAAGCCCGGGCGATTGAAGTGCGCGCCCATCCACTTCGAGGCGACCGCCATCCCGATCGAGGTCGCGACGCCCTGGCCGAGCGGGCCCGTGGTCGTCTCGACTCCGGAGGTCCACCGGTACTCGGGGTGGCCCGCGGCCTTCGAGTCGAGCTGGCGGAACGACTTGATGTCGTCGAGCGTCACCGACTCGCGGCCCTCGATCTCGTAGTCCGGATCGACGGCCCGCACACCGCTCAGGTGGAGCAGCGAGTAGAGGAGCATCGACGCGTGCCCGGCCGAGAGCACGAACCGGTCGCGGTTCGGCCAGATCGGGTCGGTGGGGTCGAAGCGCAGGAAGCGCTGCCAGAGCACGTAGGCGACCGGCGCGAGCGCCATCGGCGTGCCGGGATGGCCGGAGTTCGCGGCCTGGATGGCGTCGATCGAGAGCGTGCGGATCGTGTTGATCGCGAGGCGGTCGGTGTCGTCGAAGCCTGCGTCGTGCGCCATCCCATTCCACCCTAGCGCCCGCGGGCTCCCGGCTTTGGGGAAATTCACCGTCAAGCGACGTCCGCGGTGGCGAGCACGCGGGCGCGCTCGGCGCTCACGCGCCCCGCCGGGACGGACGGATCGCCCGCCCGGAGCTTCGCCAACGCCTCGCGCTTCTCCGCGCCCGTGACCAGCCAGAGGATCTCCCGGGCGGCGGCGAGGGCCGCATAGGTGAGCGTCATCCGCCTGCGGCCCTGGTAGGCGCCGGTCACGGCCACCAGGCGATCGCTCACCTCCAGCACAGGATCGCCGGGGACGAGCGACGCGGTATGGCCGTCCGGCCCGAGGCCGAGGTGGACGAGGTCGAGTGCCTCCGGCAGCGACGCCGCGTAGCGGGCCGCGGCCGCGTCGAGGTCTTCGTCGGTGACCGGCATCGGGCGGATCGAGCCGGCCGCCTCGTCCGGAAGGCTCGCGCGCAGGTGGGTCAGGTTGCGGTCCGCGTCCCCCTCCGGGGCGACGCGCTCGTCGACCTGGAAGACGGAGACGTCGGCCCACCGGACGTCATGGCCGCCGAGGAGCTCGAACATCCGCCACGGCGCGTGGCCGCCGGACACCGCGAGCGCGCAGGCCCCTCGCTCGCGGACGGCCGCCGTGATCGATTCGGCGAGGAGCTCGGCACCGCGGCGCGCGGCCTCCTCGTCGTCCGCGCAGACCTCGACCGGCAGCCGCTCCGCGCTCAGGCCTTCTTCTCCTCGTGCCCGCCGAACTGCTTGCGCATCGCCGAGAGCACGCGGTTTGCGAAGTCGTCGAGGTCGCGCGAGGCGAAGCGCGAGTAGAGAGCGGTCGAGAGCACGGGCGCCGGCACTCCCTCCTCGATCGCCGCGATCGAGGTCCAGCGGCCCTCGCCGGAGTCCGAGACGCGGCCGGCGAACCCGTCGAGATCGGGCGACTCGCGCAGTGCGGCCGCGGTCAGGTCGAGCAGCCACGAGCCGATCACCGAGCCGCGGCGCCACACCTCGGCGACCGCGGGGATGTCGATCTCGTAGCGGTAGTACTCGGGGTGCTCGAGCGGCGCGGTCTCCGCGTCGGCGTCGCGCTCGCGCATGCCCTCGTCGGCGTTGGCGAGGATGTTGAGCCCCTCCGCGTACGCGGCCATGACCGCGTACTCGATCCCGTTGTGGACCATCTTCACGAAGTGGCCCGCGCCCGAAGGGCCGCAGTGCAGGTAGCCGTGCTCGGCCGGAGACGGCTCCCCCTCGGCCCCCGGCGTGCGGGGCGCGGACTCGACGCCGGGCGCGAGCGTGCGGAAGATCGGGTCGAGGCGCTTTACCGCCTCGTCGGGCCCGCCGATCATCAGGCAGTAGCCGCGCTCGAGCCCGAAGACGCCGCCCGAGGTCCCGCAATCGATGTAGTCGATGCCGCGCTCGGCGAGCTCGGCCGAGCGGCGGATGTCGTCGCGGTAGTAGGAGTTGCCGCCGTCGATGATCGCGTCGCCCGACTCGAGGCGGGCGCCGAGCTCCTTCACCGTCGACTCGGTGATCTCGCCCGCCGGCACCATCACCCAGGCCGACCTCGGTTTCTCGAGCTTTGCGACGAAGTCGTCCAGGGAGTCGGCGCCCGTGGCACCCTCGCCCGCCAGCGACGCGACGGCCTCCGGGTTGGTGTCGTAGACGACGCACTCGTGGCCGTCGCGCATCAGCCGGCGAACGATGTTCGCGCCCATGCGCCCGAGGCCGACCATCCCTAGCTGCATCCCTTCGGATACTAAGGGCGGTCGGCCCGTGCGCCTAACGGAGCGAGGCCGCGACCTCCTCCAGGGCGTCGTAGGACTCCTGCATCCCGGACTCCATCCCGGTCGCGATCACGGCGTCGCGGATCTCCCGGCTCGGGAACTCCATCAGCACCGTCATCGTGGTGCGGCCGTCATGCTCGGCGAGCTCGGTCGTCACCACCGACGCGTTCGCGTCCGGATCCGGGGCGCCCTCGAACGCCTCGGTGTGGACGAGCCGCTCGTTCGGGACGATCTCGCGGTACTCGCCGTGGAAGCCGACCTCCATCCCGTTCGCGGCGTCCATCACGTAGCGCCACCGGCCGCCGACCCGCAGATCGATCTCGCACAGGGTCACCGCCCCGCGGTTGGCGCCCCACCACTGCTTCACCAGCTCGGGAGTGGTGAGCGCCTTGAAGACGAGGTCCGCCGGGGCGTCGAACTCCCGCGTGACCAGGATCTGGTTGTCCGCGGGCAGGGTCACGATCGCCGAGCCGCTACTCGTTGCCTTCATTTGCATCCTCCTGTTCCTTGAGCTCCTCCAGGACGGCATCGAGCGCCCCGAAGCGATCTGACCAGAACTGCTCGTAGCCCTTCACCCAGTCGTGGATGGGCTTGAGCGCCTGGCCGTTGGTCCTGTAGAGCCGCCGGCGCCCGTCGGCGCGGACGTCGACCACTCCCACTTCCCGCAGCACCCGCAGGTGCTTCGAGACCTGCGGCTGTGCGAGGCCGAGCGCCTCGACGATCTCGTTCACGGACAGCTCGTTCCCGGCGAGGAGATCGAGGATCTCGCGCCGCCGGGGCTCCGCCACCGCGTTGAACGCATCCGTCGTGGTTGCCGCTCGCGCCATATCCAAAATATATACCTATATAGGCATATATGTCAAGCGAGTAGATTCATCCACGTGACCCCCGGCGTCGCCGACACCGTCGTGATCTTCGGGATCACCGGCGACCTCGCGAAGAAGATGACCTTCCAGGCGCTCTACCGGCTCGAGCGCCGCGGCGATCTGCGCTGCCGGATCATCGGCGTGGCCCGCAACAAGTGGAAGGAGGAGGACCTCGACAACTACGCGCGGGACTCGATCCTCGCCACCGTCGAGGACCCCGAGGAGGAGGTGATCCAGCGACTGGAGGACCGGCTCGACTACGTCTACGGCGAGTTCGACGACGACGAGACCTACCAGCGCGTCGGCAAGGCCATGGGCCATTGCGAGCAGGCCGTCTTCTATCTCGAGATCCCGCCGTCCCTGTTCGCGACGGTCGTACGCGGGATCCACGACGCCGGCCTGCTCGACAACGCGCGGGTCGTCGTCGAGAAGCCGTTCGGCCACGACCTCGCCTCGGCCCGAGAGCTGAACGACGAGCTCCACAAGTACGTCGACGAGTCCCGGCTGCTGCGGATCGACCACTTCCTCGGCAAGGAGCCGGTGATGGACATCACCTACCTCCGCTTCGCCAACACGATCCTCGAGCCGCTGTGGAACCGCCACTACATCGACTCGGTGCAGATCACGATGGCCGAGGACTTCGGCGTCGACGACCGCGGCAGCTTCTACGACCCCGTGGGCACCCTCCGCGACGTCGTGCAGAACCACCTGCTGCAGGTGCTCGCCCTCGTCGCGATGGAGCCGCCGTCGGGCGCTCCCAACGACCACGACGCGATCCGCAGCCGCAAGGTCGACCTCTTCCGCGCGATGCCCGCGGCCAACCCCAGCCGCTACATCCGCGGCCAGTACGCGGGCTACCGCGACGTCGAGGGCGTCGCGCCCGACTCGACCACGGAAACCTTCGTCGCGCTTCGCCTCGAGATCGAGAACTGGCGCTGGGCGGGCGTGCCGTTCTTCATCCGCGCGGGCAAGGCCCTCCCCCAGACCGCCACCGAGGTGCGGATCATCTTCCGCCAGCCGCCCCGGCTCGGCATCGGGGGACGCACGATCCCCGACCCCGACGAGCTCGTGATCCGGATCAAGCCGGACGCGGGTGCCAGGCTTTCGCTTCAGGTGAAGGCGGCCGGCGAGGAGCGCCTCCATCCCGTGCACCTGGAGATGGACTTCGAGGCCCAGGTCGGCGACCAGCCCGAGCCCTACGAGCGGCTTCTGCGCGACGCGCTCAACGGCGACCCGGGCCTCTTCCCCAGCGAGGCGTCGATCGAGGAGACCTGGCGCATCGTGCAGCCACTGCTCGACGATCCCCCCGAGGTCATCCCCTACGAGCAGGGCACCTGGGGGCCCGAGGAGGCGGCGAACCTCCTCGTCGGCCACGGCGGCTGGCGCAAGCCGTGGCTGCCGGATTAGCGGACTAGTCGTCGAAGAGGAGCGCGGCGCCGATCGCGCCGCCGAGGTCGCCGAGCTCGGCGAGGAGCACGGGCGGCGGGTCGTCGTCGACGAAGAGGTGCCTGCCCATTCGCTTCCGGAGGCGCTCGAGATAGGGCTCGCCCAGGCGCGTGCCGAGCCCGCCGCCCACGATCACCGCCTCGAAGTCCATCAGGTTGACCGCGGAGGCGACGGCCGCGGCGATCGCCTTTACCGCCTCGTCGATCAGCTCGCGCGCGAGCTCGTCGCCGGCGTTGAACGCCCGCTCCCAGATCGACGAGGTCAGGCGATCGCGGCCGTGCTTCTCCATCAGGTGGAACAGGTCTGTGTGGCGGCCGCCCTCGTGGAGCTTGCGCGCGCGGGCCTCCATCGCCCCGCGGCCGGCATAGGCCTCCATGCACCCGCGCCGCCCGCACGGGCAACGCCGCCCGCCGCGCCGGACGACCATGTGGCCGATCTCGCCCGCCGCGCCGCGGCCCACCCAGCGCTCGCCGTCGATGATTACTCCGCCGCCGACGCCCGTGCCCCAGAAGACGCCGAGGATCGTCCGGTAGGGCCGCCCGGCCCCGAGCTCGAACTCGGCCATCGTCGCGACGTCGACGTCGTTGCCGACCCGCACCTCGGTGCCGAGCGCATCGGCGAGCGTCGCCCCCAGCGGGAACGTCGCGGCCCAGTCCGGGAGGTTCCTGGCCGAGGTGACGTCCCCCGTCCGTGTGTCGACCTCGCCGGGCGAGCCCACCCCGACTCCGGCGAGCGCCGAGGTCTCGACCCCCGCCCTCTCAGCGGCCTCCGTCAGCGCCGCGGCCATTTCCCGGGCAACGTCGGCCGGCCCGCCCTTCGTCGGCGTGGGCCGCCGGGCGTCCCCTGCGACCTCGCCTTCCGGGCGGACGACCGCCGCCTGGATCTTGGTGCCACCGAGGTCGATGCCGCCTCGCACGGTGCGAGTCTCGCACGGCGGGCGCGTGAGGGCGAGGCCTAGAAACTCCCGAAGAGCGCGTCCGAGTGGGCCACGATCGCCGCGAGGATCATCAGCAGGACCGAGGGCACGAGGACGAGGGCGACGACGAGCTGGATCTTCGGGGCGGCGCGGGCCGCCCGCTCCTCGATCCGGCGGCGGGCGTCGCGGCGCAGCGCGGTGGCTTGGTCGTGGAGCTGCTCGGCGAGCGGGGAGCCGTGGCTGCGCGAGCGTTCGAGCGCCGCGGCGAGCGCGCCGATCTCGCTTCCGGGAAGGCGCTCGCGCAGGGACGCGAGCGCGTCGCGCGGCGAGCGACCGGCCTCGACCTCCGCGACCGCGGTCGCGAGCTCCGAGGCGAGCGGCCCGGGCCCCGTCCGGGCGATCTCGGCGAAGACGCTCGTCGGGTCCCGCCCCGAGGCGGCGCCCACGGCGAGCAGGTCGAGTGCGTCCGGGAGCGCCGCGACCGCGAGCTCACGGCGGCGGCGGGCGGTTCGCTCGAGCCAGGCGTCCGGGCCGAAGAACCCGGCGACGACGAGCAGGGCCGCGAGTGGAAGCGCTGTGCGCCCCGGGGCGATCGGCACCGCCACGAGCGCTGCGAGGAACGCGGCGAGCGCCCCCGCCACCTTGCCCGCGACCACCGTACGGGCGTCCACGCGCCCGGCCAGACCGGCGCGGGTGAGGCGGGACTCGAGCCCGAGCCGGCGGGCGAGGTCGTCGAGCGAAGCGTCGGAGCGACCGGTGAGGCGCGCGAGCGCGGCGGCGAGCCTCGGCCCAACCCGCCCCTCGAGCGCCCCCATGCACTCCCAGGCCGCCGCGAACGCGAGCAGCACGGCGATGCCGGCGAGCCACCCGGTCACGGCGCCTGCACCCGGCTCAGCCGTTTGATCACCGCGAACCCGGCGAGCTGCAGCGCGGCGGCGAGCGCGAGCAGCATGGCGGAGCCCGGCTTGCCCAAGAGGCCAGCGACGAACCCGGGCTCGAGCAGCTCGGCGAGAAGCGCCGCACCGACCGGCATCGCGACCACGAGCAGGCCCGTGAAGCGCGCCTGCGCCGTCGCCGAGCGGGCGTCCGCCTCCGTGCGATCGCGGTCGGCGGCCGCGGCGGCGAACCGGCGCAGCAGCACGGCGAGGTCGCCGCCCGCGAGCTGCTGGGAGAGCAAGGCGGCCGCGAACGCGTCCACCCGTGGCGAGCGCAGCCGCGCGCGCAGCGAGGCGAGCGCGTCGCGAGTCGGGGCGCCGAGCCGCAGCTCCGCGCGTACGCGCGCCATCTCCGCTCCCGGCGGGCCCTCGAGCGCGGCGGCGGCGGTCATGAGCGCAGCGCGCGCCGAGCGCCCGGAGGCAAGGGCGTCGGCAACCGCTGTCGCCACCTCGGGG
>ERZ777003.4427-NODE-4427-length-11894-cov-5.399443_pt1 | contig 11894 bp, 28 predicted proteins | sample MGYA00374956_ERZ777003 | MGnify/ENA primary metagenome ERZ777003 (study PRJEB29302, sample SAMN06268252) | bioreactor metagenome | isolation source: Joint BioEnergy Institute, California, USA | place: USA:Joint BioEnergy Institute, California, USA | collected... | reverse complement strand
CATAATTTTTAATACCGCTTTTTCATTTTCAGCAATTTTAACAATACTCATGTTATTTACCTCCCAATTTATTTTCAATCTATGTTTATGTTTTACGCTTCTGATTTATGACTATTTTTATTGTCAGCGTCACCTTATTTAGTAACGCCATCAATACCTTCTTCTTCATAAACATTCGCATTAATTACTGCTTGCCGCAGTTTGTCAATATCAACATTTTCCTCAAACAATTCTCTAGGTGTTCATGTTTGTTTCATGTTTATCATCTCCTTATCATCTTTTCTGATTATATTATATCATTATTTTTTATCCTCTGTCAAGAGATTTTTTATAATTTTTTAATCAAAATAACCAACTGTATCATCGGTAACATCCCAATTTAAATTTTTTCTTCACCCAAAAGATTATTCATCATCACCCCGTTTTACGATTTCAAAAATATCATTAACTGTTACACCAAAATATTCAGATATTTTCAAGGCGACTGCCAATGATGGTTGTGAAAGATTGTGTTTGATATGCTTGATATTATCTACTTGAACACCACAATATTCAGCGATTTCTTTATAAATATCCTCCTTTCGTACTTTAACACCTTTTTCAAACATTCTTTTCCCAACTTGACGAACAATATATTTATCAAGTTGATTAACGACTTTATAATCCAGTTTTACTCTTGCCATTGTTATTACCTCCTTCTAATTTAAATTTTACCACATATGTATAAGTTATTCAATACCTTTTTAGTATTTTAATTGTATTTGTATGATACAAGGATTGCTCCCTGTATCATACAAATACTTTCATGTTAGAATCATATATCGACCAATCGAGTGTTGCATGTCTGTCATTGATATGATTCATCCAAACTGTTACAATTATTTTATCTTGTAGACTAAAGACGACATGCAAGTTATATTCTTCGTTTACGATTGCTTTGGAACGTAGTACAACTCTTTCTTCAACTTTACCTTTGACCAAATCGATTTTATATTCAATGATTTCTGAATGATAAATTGTCGAGATAATATCCTGTTTTGTCGCCCGAATACCTTTTTCTCTGATTCGGTCTAATGCATGATCGGATAATTGCCATTCAAATTCTTGAACTGAATACAAACGTTGCCATAATTTCGTTTTTTCGTATTGTGTTAATTGACTCCCATGTTTACGTTTCCCCACGTATTTTGTCATTTCATTATAGACGCCTTTTCGTTTCATTCCTCATCTCCCCTTGATTTATTATCTTTACTTACATTATATGATTATCTTTTTCTTTTGTCAATAGATTTTTTTAAAAAAAAAGAAAAATTAAACGGCCACCACCTTTCTCCCTTGATATGTCAGTCTTCCTTTACAATGGTTACAACGATGAAAATAACCATCATATTTTAATCGTCTTTTTATTTTGTAATGATGATTACAGTTATTACAAACATAAACGTGTCGTGGTACATTAATTGTTATATCTTTAATCGTTGATTGACTCACTATCCCCAAACGCTTTAATTCATTTTCAAAATATTCTTCGCCATCATCAGAGGGCTTACCCAATACAAATAATGCATAATGTACCAATTCGTGTTTTAAAATATTTAAAATTACATCCATTTCATTATTTTCAATAAGAATTTTACTTAACTCAATTACCGATGGTCTTTTAGAGCGCACAAAATACACAAACCTTCCCATCGTTTTTGTGAGCCGCCCATTAATTTTAATTGGAATGTTTAATCTGATCCCATAGTTTTCCCTTAAAAAATCATCAGCATATCGAGTAAGAAAAGCAATTAACTGTAATTTATCATTATTTTTCATGTTTGTTCGCTCCTTTATGACTTATTTGTAGTTAACTTTCTAAACAGTTCTTCATTTTTGGTGTCAAGAGCATAATCAATCAGTTGTTGCTTGCCGATTTTTTCCATATGTTTAATAAATGCTTCAACTTCTGGATGTGCTACATAATCATTAATCATTTCTTCTTGCTCTGCAACAAAAACTATACCATCATTGACAGGTTCTAACATTTCGTCAACGAATAAATAAGGCCAATCTGTATCTAATAAGTATTTATTAGATATTATAGATACCACTTTAAATATTTTCCCTTTGTATTTCGCCATTTTGGAAACAAAATATTCATATGTTTCACCATCTTCATTATAATATTTCCAATTAACAACTAAATCTTCCTTAACTTTTACATAATCTCCTACCTTAAATTCAGGCATCATTGTCCCTCCTATAATATGTAATATACATTAATCATTATCTTCTGTCAATTGATTTTCATACCATCTTTTTTTCTTCTTAAAACCTCCTTATCGTATATAATTCTCAATATTACCTTCACCAATCTCTTTAATTGTAATTTTGTAATTTTTACCTTTATAATTCACGATCATTGTTTCAAAATTATCCGTAGAATATCCAGCTTCAAAACCCTTTAATTGATTAAGAATAGTATATAATTTATGAATTAATTCAAACATCAAAATATTCCTCCTTTTAAAATATTCTCCCTACAAATCCACCATCTGCTTCATAAATCTCTACAAAATCAATATTTCTTACATTAAAATTATCAACTAACCATTGTAAGATTGCTTCGCCTACTTCTTTGGCTTGATTTAAAGTGTGACATCCTACTGTATTTGATATTTCACCATCACAATATGAATAACTGATTATATATTTAAATTCCATTTATTACCCCTCTTTCTTGTGTATTTATTACAACATCGTAGATAAGCATCTACCGCATTATGATTGATTCGTTTTCTGTTTTTTATTATTCGAGTGATCGCCAATAAAGCATATGCTAAATTTTTTGTATTCATTAGATCATCACCCTCACATCCTTTATCGCTTACATCTTTAATATATCATAATCATTAGCTTTTGTCAATAGATTTTTTAAGGAGCAGAGGGAATTTTTGAAATTCCCTTATTGATAACTTTCTCGGCCTTCACGATTGCTCTTTTAAATTGCCTTTGATTTGCCATTTAAATACCTCCTAATTTTTGTAAAACTGCAATTTTATTGAATTTTTACACCATTAATACTGATAATTGCTGACATATAAATTACACGTTCATCATCAACAATACACCGTCTACCTTTATCAAAAATATAAGTAACTTTACCTTCTCGTGTACACCATTCATCACTTAAAGTATATCTTATATGATCGCCAATTTTTAACTCATATTCTTCTTCAATTGTTTTTGTAATTTTAAAAGTTGCCTTATCCATTATACATTCTCCTTTCTTAATGTTATGTACTAGGCAGGCAGGATTAACCTGCCGCCCTTTTTATTAAGCCGTAAATCCCTTTAATTCATCTAAGTCATAAACCGTATCTACATATTCCCCATCTTCTGTATAAACTTCCATACCATCAGAAAAGATGTCAACATGCACTTCATAACCGTTAACTGTAATAATTTTATTTACTTCCATTAACGTTTCAGCAAATTGGTAATCGTTATCGAATTTTAATAATGCACTTTCTGTATAGTTACATCTTACATCACCATAACGATGTACTTTAAATTCCACTAAAACCTCACCTGTACTTTGCATTTCATAAATGGTATAATTAAAATCATTAGATACAGGGGAAGACCAATTGTAACTGTTATCCGCCGCTATTTCTTTAATTTCACCAATATCATGCAAGTAATCTAAATATTCATCGATACTTTCAAATTCTTTTACTTCATAATCATCTAGTTCTTCGTTGTATTCGTCATATACAAGATGTGTTACTTCATATGGTTCTAATACATCTAACACATCTAAAATATCGATATATTGCTCATCCACCTCACTAGGCAATGTTGTTGGTTGGCCAAAGATCACTACCTCTGCACCACGTAAATTCAAAATGTCCTCACGAATTTTTTGAATCGTCATCACTACATCCATCCTTTCCTTATGTTTGATTTAATTATATCATTATTTTTATCTTTTGACAATATATTTTTTTAAATTATTTCAAGAAATATACGTATTGAATTAAAGCCCATAAATATATTAATCCAAACAATCCAATCGCTCCTAAAATGCCTGCAACGATCATTTTTTTATCGTTTTTAAACTCATTAATTAACTCTTTCATAGTTACACCCTCCTTGTTTATTTGGTCGACCCCTTTCAGATGAAAGGGATCGGTTCATCTTTAATTATTTCGGCAATTTTATGTGATAAACGACATGTTGCTTCATTTCGTACATCGTACCAATCTCTTTCATAAAACGCCGCCCACTCTTTGATACATTCCATAAACAATCTAAACATTGACTGCTGGAGTGTTCTATGTTCACATAAAACCGCTTCAACAAACTTTGCTTGTTCATCACTATTAGCCATTGAATTAACAAAGTCTGATAACGCAAAGGCAACTTCTTTACCATCCATACGTTTTTGAAATTCTTCATAAGAAATTTGATTCATTAGTGTTTCTAAAGCGTCTAGTTCAATTGTGGTTTGGCCTTCATCTTGCATGTTTTCGATCACTTCTTTTAATCTTAAAAATGCTTTACCTTTTTTAATCATTTTACATTTCCCCTTTCATTTATGTTTTATTAACCTTTGCAATTATATTGTACTATAGATAATATCTATTGTCAATAGACTTTTAAAAATTTTTTGTTATTGGTTTTCATCTGTAGAATAATGGTTTATTGCTTTTCTTATGATATGTGGAATTACAATATTTACTTTTTCGTTTATTCTTTGTATTGCAATTTCCTGCCCTTTTTTGTTTAACGCTCTCAAATCAAATCCTATTCCTCCGCCTTCTTTCATTGCTTTATCAAGCTCTCGAAGGGCATTTTCTAAACTCTCTATTGTATCTTCAATAATAATCGTTTTAAATATCATAATTACCCCACCATCCGCTTGTGTATTTTGATTTTATGTAGCCACGTTCGATTACATTGTTTAGGTAATGAATACGATACTGTTCTGAAAAATCACCTTGATAATCATTTACAGGAGTGCCAAAAATTGTTGGTTCATCTGTTCCGTCATCGTCATCCCATTGTCTAGTCCATCGATCACCACAACATTCACAATCAATACCAATATCAACACCATCAAAATAAATACCAATTTTTTCTGCTTTCTCATTCGCTTCCTTATAACTATGAGCTTCGATAATGACATATTCTGCTAAATTATCGTTTATTTCAAAATATCCGCCACTGTCATTTTGATAAAAGGTGAAGAATTTTGTCATCGTAATACCCCTTTCAATTTTAATTACATTATACCATTATTATTAACGTTTGTCGAGAACTTTAAAGTTGACGCCAACACATCAAGTTTTCGTTTGTTGACATGTTGACGTCAACATATGTTATTGAATTTTAATGACGTCTAAAATTTCATCATTGGATTCAGCATCAAATACAACCGTAATGCGATCACCGACATGTAATTTTGTTTTCAATTGATTTTTTAAGAGATAAATACCTGCATTGTCTGGAGTTTTATGGTCTAACGCAACACCGATAATTTCATTACCTTTTACTTTTGTGATTTTGTATGTGTGAAAACTATATTCATCACTATAAGGTGTTTCTTGTTCTACACGTTTTGTAAACTCAATAGCGTATTTATCACTAATCACTTCCCCTTCAACTACTTTATTCGGCGAAAATCCAACTACTACCGCCCCAAAAACTGCAATTGTTAAACCGATCATAAATCTTTTTAACATATCAATCATCCCCCCCTTAAAGTAATTCTTTTAACCATTGTTTTATTTCTTTAACATTTTCTGGACTTATACGCCAATTTGGCACTCCACCATCTAAAATCAATGTATAACCTTCTTCAATTTCCATAATTGTTGAAACATGATACGTTGACACAATTTGACCTAATTCTGGATGATCGATTTTATAGCGATCATCATAAAACACTACAATCGGTTCATTGTTTTGATATGTTAAAGCATCATTTCTACCGTATTTGCTACCCTTTTCAACTAATCGCACATTAAAAGGTACTCCTTTAGGATTCACGATCTTTAACATTTTATTCATTTCAATTCCTCCTTAAATAAAGATAATTAATTTCCGTATTGTTCATAAAATTCGAGTGCTTCATCATAGTCCATATCTTCACTTGGATAGTTTGCTGGATTGTCTAGTGGCTTTGGATTGTTTGGATTGTACCATACGTACCATGCTGATTTTTCTTCTGTATCGATAGTAACAAGTACAACATCACCTTCTTTTGCTTCCGCAACGCCAAATTCTAAAGCATCCATTTCAAATTCAATAAATCCTTTCATTTTTATTCCTCCTTTATTATTTCCTTGTTCTAATTATATCTTACCATCATTTATTTCTTTTGTCAATAGATTTTTTTAAAATTTATAAAGTAAATTTAAAATTTCCCGTTTTGTATTCTGCTCTTCTTCTCTTATGCGGTCAATTTCTTTTTGAATCAATAATAAATGTATTTCAATTTCTTTGTCTAATGTGTATGACGGCAGTCGATCAGATGGGGATCACAAGCGAATAAAAAACGGAAACAGCTTTAGCGCGCTGTTTCTATTCTGTAAAATGATTCTTATATATCTCCTGCCATTCACTAACGACACGGAAGTTTTTGACACGAGCGTAAAGATAGCCGTCCTCGTGCAAGTTGTCTTGCACGTAACCATCGCCGTACACATCCAACACGGCAGTATACGGCGGTTGATAAATAAACTCAAGAATGACGCGGTCGCCATCCAAGATCGCTGGCATGACGAAGCGCTTGCCTTCCAACTCGCGTTTGGCCTCCGCGAGCTTGGCCGTTGGCGCGTAATACGCCTTGTATCGCGACGGCGTATAGACAGATCCGGGATGAAACGTTTGTGCAACAAGTGTATACTCGCCAACGACAGGTGCGCCTGCTTGAAAAACCTCGATCACATCTGCTGGTGTATGATATTCATCGATTTTGCGCGGAAACCCGTCGGTTTTTCCGTGCAATGACCCTTCAAATTCAAATACGCGAATGAATGATTTTTTCACAATAAACACTCCTTTTTTAATTATTTTATATATGTTTTATTAACCTTTGCAATTATATTGTACTATGGATAATATCTATTGTCAATAGGCTTTTAAAAATTTTTTGTTATTAGTTATAAAACTTCATATTCGATAGCATAATTGTTCGCAACTACCTTGATCCCTCTGATGACCGTCTTATCGTTTGTGATGAAAATAGTATGTGTTTTTGTGCCTTTGATCGTAACAGCTGGATGAAATTTATAATCATTACGCAATTCCTTCAAGCCTTCCTTATTGTTACGTTTTGTAAATTCATCAGTCATTCCTTTACGAGCCTTTTTAAGAGCGATCACCATATTAACCATCTCCTTTAATTATTTTTTGTTTTGTTCTGATTATAATATATCATGACATTTTTCTATTGTCAATAGATTTTTCAAAAAAATTTAATCCGTAAATTAGCGTAACAGCATACTGTATGTATTTTTCAACCTGCTTCCCTTTACCTGCTTCAAAGGCTGTTTCAACAATCTCTTTAGCTTTATGTTTTGGAATACCATACCTCATTATTTCTTTCATATACCTTCTGATTACTAATTCCATGATAAATACCTCCTTTCGTTAATCTTCAATACTATATTATGTACGATATATCATTATTATTACCACTTATTTAAAAAAATAAACTCACTTTTGCAAGTGAGTTTATCGAATATCCTCTAAAGCATCTTCATATTTTTGTTTTTGTTCCTCTAAATACTCAATAGCCGCTTCTTTTTCTTCTTCATCATAATATTCATCATATTCAATTTCTTCAATTCTTTCTTCAATTTTAGCAATTTTATCTTTAAGTTCGTTAGCCACCATTTCTAACACTTCTTCTCGTAAATCGTTTTTAAACGTGAAGAAGGCTTTTGTAACAATAGCATCTTCTGGCTGTTGACCTTCCCACAAACCACTATCTTCTTCAACATTTGAAGATTCTTCAATGATAACAGCCGCTTCTTTTAATCCAACATAAATAAATGTGCTATCAACAAATGCATGTAAATTGTCATCGATGATCTCGAAAAAGTTATAATCATTTTCAATTGCATCAATAATATCATCAATATTATCTTTGAAGAATGTGTCAGCTTCTTCATTTACTAAACCATAATAATTACTTACCAGTTTTTGAAAATCCATATCAAATTACCCCTTTCAAGTATTTAAATTTACTTTTATTATAAAGTACCAAAAATCACTTGTCAATGATTATTTTTGATTTTTATAAGGGGCGATTGCCCCTCATTTTAATTATTGAAGAATTATGCCTGTTTTTTCTTCAAACATATCAAAGATTTCTGGTACATAACGTTTGTATGCATCGATTTTATCTCCATAAATGTACACATGAGTGTCGAGATAGTTTAAGAAAATGTCTGTATCATCCCAAATATCCAATTCAACCTCTAAATCCTGTTCATCGATGTAATCTTGAATTTCACCTAAAGCTAATTCAATCATTGCTTGAATTAATACATTAATATCAAGACTATCCGCACTATTACCAAAATCTAAATTGTCTTTTGCATATTCAACAATATCATACATATCGTATTTTGAATCAAACAACATTTGCAAATCTGCATAGCCGCAATCAAGAATAGCTGTTAACAAATCTTCCATTTTACGTTGTCTTACGTTTGTCATTAATTACCAACTCCTTTATATTTTTTATTTTTATTACAATTCGCTTACAGGGATTTAATCTCTGCAAGCATGTATCCACTGCCGACACATTCCCAGCAATCCGCCCATTCTTCACCATCCCAGCCGTACAAAGCGTAAACCTTATCGTCAATTTTCACTAAATCAATGCTTTTATCGTTCCACCCTTTTCCGATATACATATGATTTCCTCCTTTTATTCCGTAAACCTGTTCCGGTGAGTAACGAGCATTTACTTCTCTACCCATTCAACGCTATTAAAATTAATGATTTCATATATATTAGCATTACCGTCTTTTGTTATAAATGCTACATCTTCTTTGTTGACGGTAAATTCCAAATAGGAATCCGAATATTTAATATCGCTAGCATAAAACACTTCTCGAGTTTTAAAAAGACTAAACCCATTTTCACATGTGTAAAGAGTTATCTTTTCCATATTGTGATTTCCTTTCCGTTTGTTCTGATTTTATTATAAATTAATGTTTTTCTTTTGTCAAGCGATTTCTATAATATTTTTCTCGTCGATCTTGTCATTCCTTGAATTTTTTGACTTCCAATTTTACTTTTTCTTCATGTTTATGTTTTTCTTCTTCATGTTCATCGTAAAGGAAATAATCTGAATCACAACAAATACAACCTCCATCACCACAATGACGACAAATCATATTATCATCTCCTTTCAAAACTTCCCTAATTTTTCCCAATGTTTTAATTGAGCAATACCTTTTTTTGTTAAACACCATTTTCTAACGGTATATTCTTTTTCTTTTAAATATCTATTGCCCCATCTATCAACTTCCCATACCCATTCATCTGTTTCTAATACTGTAAAAAGCCTTGTTTGTAAATAACCATGTTTTACTAACAACCATAACACATCTTCGATTCCTTCACTAGAACTTTTATAATCTCTCCGCCATTGATTTTCAATTATAGAAGTTCGTAACCATACAAAATCCATATCGGTTTCTGTCCGACGATATGCATTTCCCACCGTTTTCAATACTTGTGTGGCGTTCATTGTATCACCTCTTTTTGTAATTTCTAATTATATTTTAACCACAACATTTTCTTTTGTCAACAGATTTTTTAAAAAATGGCCTAGAAAATTTTTCTAGGCTAGAAATGTTTTAAAAGCGCGTAAATAATAACTGTTTCGTTATCATTACCTTGCTTTTCTAATTCATAAAAGTCATCGATCAATTTTTTACGAATTTTGTATTTTACAAATTGTTCCATATCATTTTTAAATGTATAAAATGCTTTAGTTAATATAGCATATTCTAACGATTCCTGCAATTTCCATAATTCATGATCGTCTGCTACATTTTCTGATTGTTCGATAATGTATCCTGCATCGATGAGATTACTACCATAAAATTTTTCATCACAAAATTCAAATAAATGATGTTGAATCAAATCTTCAATTGTGCCGCCTTTTAATACGCCATCACGAATTTCTTCATAATGTTCATCAACAAATTGTTGACCAACCATAGCCACATAATCATAGTAATTTTTGAATTTTGACACCTATCATTTCTCCCTTCAATTTATTATTTTTTACTTTTGTTAACTGTATTGTAATACTTTTCACATCTCTTGTCAATAGTTTTTTAAAAATGGGGGTAGTGTGTTTCGCAAAAAGCATGTTCTCAAAAATTTGATTCGGTTTTGGGTGCAAAAATTAATAATAGGGGCTATGTGTTTTTGTGAAATGATCTTCTGTAAAAAATTGATTCGATTTTCGGCGTAAATATTATAAAATAGGGGGTAGGGTGTTTCGCTGGAAGATATTCGCTAAAAATTCGATTCAGTTTTGGGCACAAAATAATATAAAATTGGAATTTTATGGAAAAATTAATTCAGTTTTCAGTGCAAAATTAATCAAAATTGATGGAAATAGGTCAAAAATGGATCAAAATTAAAAAATCGATTCAGTTTTGAGTGCAGGAATGAAAATATGATAAAATTGATCTCATTTTCAGCGCAAAATTAAAAAGCAAATGATGGGAAGCATTAATTTAGTTTCAAAATGTATCAAAAATTTTAATTTTGATTTGTGTGCAAAATCATAAAAATGTATAAAATGAAAAGGGAAATGATGATTTTTCCCTTTTATATGTATGATTTTTATTTACTTTCAACACATGATTAATACATGTCAGTGTTAGACTTAATTAAATGATAAGGAAGTATCCAAAATACTTGATCTGAATTGCTCCAGTTATATAATACTTCAATATTTATACTGTATTTTCCGCTTGAATCAAAACGATAACCCGAATTTTTATTTTTTTGCATTACGATCCATACGATTCGCCCATAATGTGTAACAACGATTAAATCTCTATCATCATCTGTTTTAAATATATATTCACACAATAGAAATATATGTGAATCAACAAATTTTGCGATTTTAATGTTATAACCCAACGATTCAATGATATTGTTTAAATTATTAATCATTTTTTGTACATTTTTCATCATTTACCACCTCATTAATATTTTTTAAAAGTGGAGCTTAATTTTTTAGCTCCACTTCAATATAGACCACTTGTTTTTTCGTTTCTTTCACGAAAAATACGTATGGACTAAAACGAGCTACTTGCCAACCGAAAACTGAATCAAAATAATCTCTTGCTTTTTGGAATTGTTCAAAATATTTTTGATCCTCTAAAAACTCTTGCATGTTTTCGTAATAATTGATCGTGATTGCTGAATATTCGATATGTAATGTGTTTAAAAGATGTGCCACCTCATCGATGTATTTGATTCCTGTTTTTCTTGTCATTTCTCATTTCCCCTTTCAATTTTTATTTTCATTTACCTTTCTGATTCTAATTTTAATGATGTTTTATTCTACTGTCAATAGATTTTTTTAAAATTTTTTCGTGATTTTTGTTGATTTGATTTGATTTGTATTGTTGTAAAAGCAAATTTTATATATAATAAAGTAGAAATTCGATGTGAGATGATGTTGTTATCGTTTCGTTTAAAAGTAAAAAATGAATGTGAAACAGGTATGAATGTCGTTTCATCTTGTTTCCAGCAATTTTTCAAGATTGCTGTTAATTATATTATGTGTATGCATGTGTGCTGTTTCCAGCTTCCAGCAATTTTTCGAGTCGCCTGTTAATGTATAATAATACATGAGA